>Ga0209953_1000357_pt1 | contig 16821 bp, 14 predicted proteins | sample SalPonred_H2O_MG_FD_185713 | JGI IMG/M metagenome (GOLD analysis project Ga0209953, IMG submission 185713) | Salt pond water microbial communities from South San Francisco under conditions of wetland restoration - Salt Pond MetaG... | ecosystem: Environmental > Aquatic > Non-marine Saline and... | reverse complement strand
GCGTGATGGTCAGTCGTACACATTGATTGATACGGCAGGCTTGCGACGTCGCGGCAAGGTGTTTGAAGCCGTTGAAAAGTTTTCTGTGATTAAAACGTTGCAGGCCATTGAGGCCTGCAACGTGGTGCTGCTTTTACTTGATGCGCAGCAAGAGATTTCTGATCAGGACGCGCATATCGCGGGGTTTGTGGTCGAGTCTGGCCGGGCGCTGGTGGTGGCCATTAACAAATGGGACAGCGCAGACACCGAACGGCGCGAACGTATTAAGCGCGAGTTCGATCGCAAGCTCAAGTTCTTGGGGTTTGCCAAGATGCACCACATTTCTGCGCTTCGTGGCCAAGGTGTTAACGCCGTGATGCGCTCGGTTAAATCCGCGCATGCGGCTGCGTTTTGTAAGTTGTCGACGCCCAAGCTCACGCGTGTGCTGCAAGATGCGGTCGCGCAGCAACCGCCACCAAGAAAAGGCATTTTCCGGCCCAAGATGCGCTACGCCCACCAGGGCGGACAAAACCCGCCGCGCATCATCGTGCATGGTAATGCGCTTGACGCTATTTCGCCGCCTTATCGGCGTTATTTGGAGTCGAAGTTTCGCGATGTGTTTGAGCTTGCCGGCACGCCGTTGCGTATTGAATTCAAGTCTTCTCACAACCCTTACGTTGACGGTTGATTGTCATGAGCCAGTTCTGGAGTCCCGCGATTCGCAATCTCACACCCTATGTGCCAGGTGAGCAGCCGCAAATCGACAACCTCATTAAGCTCAACACCAATGAACATCCGTTAGGGCCTTCGCCGCGCGTGCTTGAGGCCATCAAGCAAGCCGCAAGCGATCGTTTGCGTCTGTATCCTGATCCCGCGGCCACCGCCCTTAAATCGGCCATTGCCAAACACCATGGCTTGTCACCCGAGCAGGTGTTTGTCGGTAACGGGTCTGATGATGTGCTGAATCTCTCGTTTTTTACGTTTTTTCGTCAGTCACGGCCCTTGTTGTTTTCTGATTTGACCTATGGTTTTTATCCGGTCTACGCCGAGGTGCATGGCATTGAACATCACGTGGTGCCGCTAGATGAGGGCTTTCGGATTTGTCCGCAGGACTACCTAGGACAGGGCCACCCCAAGGCGGGCGGCATCATCATTGCCAATCCCAATGCACCCACGGGTATTGCGCTTGACCTAGACAGCATCGAACGTATCGTGGCGGGTAACCCGGAGGCCGTCGTGCTTATCGATGAAGCCTACGTGGATTTTGGGGGGCAAAGTGCAGCCCGGCTCATCAACCGCTATCCCAATGTGTTGGTATCGCACACGCTGTCAAAGTCGCGTTCGCTAGCTGGCATGCGTGTGGGTTACGCCCTTGGCTCGGTGGAGCTGATTCAAGGGCTTGAGCGCGTTAAAGACAGCACCAATTCCTATCCGGTGGATCAGCTTGCCCAAGTCGCAGCGACCGCAGCCATTGAAGATGATGCTTACTTTACGGCTGCCTGCCAAATGGTGATTGACAACCGAGAGCAGCTGACCCGTGATTTGCAGGCAATGGGTTTTGAGGTACTGCCTTCAGCAGCAAATTTCGTATTTGCGCGTCATCCGGATCATGATGGCGCAGCCTTAGCTGGCTGGTTACGTGAACGCGCCATTTTGGTGCGTCACTTCAAACGACCCAGAGTCGATCAATTTATCCGCATCACAGTGGGAACTTCTGAGCAAAGTGCCAGTCTGATTAGTGCGTTGAGGGACTGCGTTTGCCCCTAGGGGCTTCGCTAGTCAATTGTCAGAAAAGTCTGTAGAGTAGCGGCATCTGACAGTCGATATTACGTTGGTCGCAGGTGGTATTCCATTGATGGCCGCCCAAGTCAAAAACGATTAAAAATTTGGAGTTAATCAATGAGCAACAAGGGGCAAACCCTTCAAGACCCATTTTTAAATGTCTTGAGAAAAGAGCATATTCCCGTTTCGATTTACCTGGTCAATGGCATCAAGCTGCAGGGCCACGTTGAATCATTCGATCAATACGTCATTTTGCTCAGAAATACGGTCACGCAGATGGTCTATAAGCACGCCATTTCTACGGTGGTGCCTGCCAAGGCCGTTTCCTTACCAGCCGAGGAAAACGCTGAGTAAGATCGCCACACTTTTCTGGGCAGTTCATCACTGATGAAGGCAATGGTCATAGGCGTTGACCTTGGCTCGCCTGATTATGCGGCAAACCGTCAAGAGTTTGACATGCTCGCCACTAGCGCGGGCGCTGAGCTCGTGGGCGAGATAACAGCTAAGCGTGATCGGCCGGATGCGGCAACGTTTATTGGTTCTGGCAAAGTCCAGGAAGCGGTCGACCTGTGTCAGGCCTGCGAGGCTGACGTGGTGTTGTTTGACCAGCCGCTGTCGCCGGCGCAGCAGCGAAACCTTGAGCGCAAGCTCAATTGCCGGGTGGTTGACCGGGTCGCCCTGATTCTGGATATCTTTGCACTGCGTGCTAAGAGTCACGAAGGTAAGCTGCAAGTCGAACTTGCCCAATTACAACACCTGGCCACGCGCCTGACACGGCTTTGGACGCACTTGGAGCGCCAGCGTGGTGGTATCGGCATGCGCGGGCCTGGCGAGTCACAGCTTGAAATGGACCGGCGCATGATTGGCTCGAAGGTCAAAGTTCTGCGCGAGCGTCTACAAAAGGTGCAGCGCCAGCGCGTCACGCAACGTCGTGCGCGTGCGCGTGGTGCGGCGCTGTCCATATCTCTGGTGGGCTACACCAACGCCGGTAAGTCAACCTTATTTAACGCACTGACTCGGGCCGATGCTTATGCGGCAGATCAACTGTTTGCCACCCTTGACACCACCACCAGGCGCTTATGGATTGACGAGGCAGGCTCAGTCACCTTGTCTGATACCGTCGGTTTTATCCGTGAATTGCCGCACACCCTGATCGCTGCATTTCGTGCCACCTTGGAAGAGGCGATTCATGCCGATTTGCTGTTACACGTGGTGGATGCATCAAGCGAGCAGCGCGACGATCAAATCCATGAGGTACAGAAGGTTTTAGCGGAAATTGGTGCCGCCGACGTTGCGCAACTCTTAATCTATAACAAGATAGATAACCTTGGAATCTCTCCAAGAATTGAGCGAGAGACCCGTGGTACCATTCACAAAGTTTTTATCAGTGCACAACGCCGCGAGGGTTTGTCCCTAGTGCGTCAAGCGATCGCTGAATTTGCAACGTGTGCAGGAAACCATGCGACGAATGACCAAACTTCTGAATTTGAATGACCCAGGCTGGGGCCGTGGCAATGCCAACGACCCTCAAAAGCCCGAGCCCACGCGCCAAGAGCCGCCGCGTCGACCTAACAATCAGGACGGTCCGCCCGATCTTGATCAGGTTTGGCGGGACTTTAACCGCAAGCTCAAAGGCTTGTTCGGCAACAAAGGTGGCGGCCCACGTCGCCCGTGGCCACCGCAACCACCAGAGTCTGGCGGTTCCGGATCGGGTGGACCCACACCGCGACAAGCCAAATTTGGCTTTGGTATTGTGGGCGCCGTGGTGGTGTTGCTTTGGCTTGGCAGTGGCTTCTTTATCGTTCAGGAAGGTCAGGTCGGTGTGATCACCCAGTTCGGTGCTTACAAGAGTACGGCTGCGCCAGGTTTCCAGTGGCGCATGCCTTATCCCATTCAGCAAACTGAGATGGTCGATGTCTCCCAATTGCGGACATTTGAGATCGGTTACCGGGGCAACGCTCGCAACAAGGTGCCGCCTGAGGCGTTGATGCTCACGTCCGATGAGAACATTGTGGACGTGCAGTTCGTGGTGCAATATCGAGTCAAACCTGATGGTGCACCGAATTATCTGTTTGAAACCCGCGACCCGGATCAGTCCGTTAATCAAGTCGCGCAAAGCTCGATGCGCGAAGTGGTGGGTAGAAGCCTGATGGACTTTGTGCTGTACGAAGGCCGTACGCAAGTCGCCTCCGATGTGCAACGCAGCATGCAGGAAGTGCTTGATCGCTACAAAACCGGCATCCTAGTTAGCGCAGTGGCCATTCAGAATGTACAACCGCCCGAGCAGGTGCAAGCTGCCTTTGATGATGCCGTCAAAGCCGGTCAAGACCGCGAGCGTCAGATTAACGAGGGCGAAGCCTACCGCAATCAGGTAGTGCCACTGGCTCAAGGAACAGCCTCACGTATGCTCGAACAAGCCGAAGGTTACAAGGCCAAGGTCATCGGTGATGCGCGAGGTAACACGGCGCGTTTCCTGAGCATCTTGGAACAGTACCTGGTGTCACCGAACGTGCAGCGTGAGCGTATGTATCTAGACACCATGCAGGACATGTTTGCACGCTCAAGTAAGGTGTTCATCGACACTGAAGCCAGCAACAGCATGCTGTATTTGCCGCTTGACCGCATCATGCAGCAAAGCGCACGTGGTGCAACCGGGTCTAGCTCGATTGGCATATCTGACGGCATGTCAGGCCAATCTGGCAGCTCGTCGGGTTCTGGCTCTGCAAGCGGCTCAAACAGCAGTAGCTCAAATACCAGTAACACAAACAGTAACCAGCGCCCGTCCTTAAGTGAAACGTTCTCCGGATCGTTGTCGCGGGACCGGAACGCTTCGCGCTAAGGGGTAGAACATGAGTAACAAAGTTGTCGCGCTACTCGTTGCCCTGGCTGTCGTGGTCGGGATTCTTTCAACGTCTGTTTTTATTGTGCGTGAACGTGATTTCGCGTTGGTGTTTGCGCTTGGTGAAGTGCGCAGGGTGATCAAAGAGCCTGGCCTGTACTTCAAGCTGCCGCCACCATTTCAAAACATCGTCATGCTTGATAAGCGTTTGTTGACCATTGAAAGCCAAGAAGCCGAACGCATCCAAACGTCCGAGAAAAAGAACCTGCTGATCGACTCGTTCGTGAAGTGGCGCATTATTGATCCACGCGTCTACTACATCACGTTTGCTGGTAACGAGCGTGCTGCTGAATTGCGCTTGCAAGCCCAGATTCGTGATGCACTAAACGCCTCGGTCAACATCAGAACTGTGCGCGATGTGGTTGCGCTTGAACGTGATGTCATTATGGAGGAGGTGCGTGACAGCGTTCGCCAACGCGCCAAACCCTTAGGTGTTGACATTGTTGATGTGCGTCTCAAGCGCATCGAGTTTGCGCCTGAGATTGCTGAGTCTGTGTACCGACGCATGGAATCCGAGCGTCTTCGAGTGGCCAACGAATTGCGGTCAATCGGTGCGGCTGAAGGTGAGAAGATTCGCGCTGGCGCCGATCGTGAACGCGAAGTGATTGTGGCTGAAGCGTTTGCCAAGGCACAGGCCACCATGGGTGAGGGCGATGCCCAAGCCGCTAAGCTCTATGGTAAGGCCTATGGTCAGGATGAAGACTTCTACAGCTTCTACAAGAGCCTCGAAGCTTATCGTGCAGCCTTTGGTAAGTCTACCGATGTGCTTGTGGTCGATCCGTCCTCGGACTTCTTCCGTTTCATGAAATCGTCATCGGGTAACCCGCCATCGGGTAATCCAGCCCCGAGTAACTAAGGGCTATCTACGCACGGTATAATGCTGTGCAGGCCTAGTGATAAGACAGTGAAGTGGCGGCTTGTTGGGTTCGCGCCCCAAGCCGCTTTTCTTTTGGGGTTGGACTTAGATGATGAATGGCAATTGGCTGTTGCCTGATTACCTAGCGGATATTTTGCCGGCGCAAGCTCGGCAAGTTGAAGACTTGCGTCGCAAGTTGCTCGATCTGTTTCGCACCTTTGGTTTTGAAACTGTGTCTCCGCCGATGCTGGAGTACATCGAATCCCTGCTCACAGGTTCTGGTAAGAATCTAAACCTTAAAACATTCAAGCTTGTTGATCAGCTATCTGGCCGCACCTTGGGTTTGCGAGCTGATATGACACCGCAAATCACACGCATTGATGCGCACTTGCTAAACCGACCAGGCGTGACACGGCTGTGTTATTGCGGGCCGGTGCTGCATGCACGTCCAGCAGGGCTGGTATCTAGCCGCGAGCTGCTGCAAATTGGTGCTGAAATTTATGGCTATGCCGGCATTGAAGCCGACATGGAAATCATTGACTTGGCAATGCAGAGCTTAAAACTCACTGGTGTGGCTAATGGCAGGCTCGTGCTCTCGCACGATGGACTTGTGCAAGCCATCATTGATCAAGACCCTCATGCTCAGGCTCGTGCCGATGAGATTGTGGCTTTACTCAGAGATAAAGACTTACCGGGCTTGGGCGAACTACGCCATGGCACACAGCCCATCAGCGAGTCGGTGGTTCAGGCCCTTGAGCTGCTGCCTCGTTTGTACGGCGGCGCTGAAGTGCTTGATCACGCCAGCAACCTGTCGGCATTCGATGGGGTTGCCAGTGCGCTTGAATCATTGCGCACGTTGGTGTCCAAACTGGCCGATGAAAACGTGAGCCTGGATCTGGCCGATGTTGGTGCCTACGGCTATCACTCCGGTGTTACTTTCTCGATGTACGCGCCAGGCTGGCATGATGCGCTGGTGCGCGGTGGCCGCTATGATAATGTCAGTCAGGCATTTGGTCGGGCGCGCGCGGCCACGGGGTTTAGCATGGACCTCATACGCTTGGCCCGCTCGGTTGGGCAGGCGCAACCGACACAGGCGATTCTGGCACCAGCAGAAGGTGCTAACGATAAGGCGCTCAAGCAGACAGTGGCTGATTTGCGCGCAAATGGTGAAATCGTGGTGCAATTGCTGCCTGGTGAGGCGGCGCGTCACGATGAGTTTGTCTTTAATCGGCAACTTGTGAATCGCGACGATCAATGGGTGGTGCAAGCCCTACCTGCTAATTCCATTTCTTAGAAATCATGAATAAAAACGTTGTAGTCATTGGCACCCAGTGGGGTGATGAAGGCAAGGGCAAGATTGTTGACTGGTTAGCTGAGTCCGCGCAAGGCGTGGTTCGGTTCCAAGGTGGTCACAATGCCGGGCACACACTGTGGATTAAAGGCGAAAAAACCATTTTGCGGTTGATCCCCTCGGGCATCATGCACCCGGACATCACTTGTTACATCGGCAACGGCGTGGTGCTCTCGCCCGAGGCGTTGTTCAAAGAGATCGAAGAGCTTGAGGCTGCAGGCATTGAAGTCAGGCAGCGGTTGCGCATTGCACCGGCCTGTCCCCTAATCTTGCCGTATCACATTGCTTTGGACCAGGCGCGCGAAGCCAAGCGCGGTGATGCAAAAATCGGGACCACCGGTCGCGGCATTGGACCTACTTATGAAGACAAGGTCGCCCGCCGAGCGCTTCGTGTGCAAGACCTCTATGACAGCGCTGCGTTTCGCACCAAGCTTGAAGAGGTGCTTGATTTGCACAACTTCACGCTCACCCAGTACCTCGGTGCGCCTGCGGTGTCGGTTGATGAAGTGTTTGACCAAGCCATGGGCTACGCGCCCGCTTTGCAGCCGATGATCGCTGATGTTAGTGAGTTGTTAAACAAGGCTCAGAAAGCAGGTCATCACTTGCTGTTTGAGGGTGCCCAGGGTGCTTTGCTCGATATTGACCACGGCACCTACCCGTTTGTGACGAGCAGCAATTGCCTCTCAGGTGCTGCGGCAGCAGGCGCTGGCGTTGGCCCACAAAGTTTGCATCACGTGCTTGGTATCACCAAGGCCTACACCACCCGTGTCGGATCAGGCCCGTTTCCCACCGAACTAGACAATGAAACCGGGGCGCACTTGGCCGCTGTTGGCAAGGAGTTCGGTTCGGTGACTGGACGTGCGCGTCGCTGTGGCTGGTTTGATGGTGCAGCGCTTAAACGCTCGGTGCAAATCAATGGTATATCCGGGCTGTGCATCACCAAGCTTGATGTGCTGGATGGTTTGCCCACCATACAGTTGGGCGTTGGCTATCGAATTGACGGACAGTTCACCGAGTTGTTGCCATTTGGTGCCGCTGACGTGGCACGTGCAGTGCCCGTGTTTGAGGAACTGCCAGGCTGGGAAGGCTCGACTGTGGGTGTGACCGAGTTTGATAAACTGCCAGCTAATGCGCGTCAGTACTTGATGCGGATCTCTGAAGTTTGCGAAGTGCCGATTGACATGGTGTCGACTGGCCCTGACCGTGATGAGACCATCTTGCTGCGCCACCCCTTTAAATCTTGATCTTGTGTCTTGGGATTGAATTCTGACCTTCAATCCTGAGACCTGATCCTGAAACCGAGCTGTTGACGATGGCAAATCCTCCAAACACCGCCCGCGACGTCTGGTATAGCTGGGACGAATACAACCGTTTGATCGAAGATCTGGCGGTGCAGATTCACGACTCTGGCTGGGCGTATGATCAAATTATTTGTCTTGCGCGTGGTGGTATGCGCGTAGGTGATGTACTGTCTAGACTGAATCGGATTCCACTGGCGATCCTGTCGGCAAGCAGTTACCGAGAAAATGCCGGTCGCGAACAAGGTCAGCTCGATATCGCACCCTATATATCAATGGCCTATGGCAGCCCATCGGGTCGCGTGTTGCTCGTGGACGACATGGTCGACACTGGCCTGACCTTTGGTAAGGTTCGTGGCCATTTGCTGTCGTCTTATCCCGCAATCAAAGAACTTCGTACGGCCGTGGTGTGGTGGAAAGCCCATTCGGTTGTGAGCCCTGACTATCACAGCGTTTATCTCGAAGATAACCCCTGGATCCATCAGCCGTTCGAGGCCTACGACACTTTGACGCTTGAAGAGCTCAAAAAGACACACCGAGGCGATAAGTAAGATAAGCTTAGTATGTGGCTAGCGTCACACAACAACCGCTTTTGTTTGCCCACCATTTGCGATGACGCACTCAAGCTCGCCTTCGCTGTGCTATATTTACGGGCTTAGTGCAATCTTCTGAATACGAAAAACTCTTATGCCAACTGTCCGCCTGAAAGAAAACGAGCCGTTCGAAGTCGCGATGCGTCGCTTTAAGCGCACCATCGAGAAGACTGGTCTCTTGACCGAGCTGCGTGCTCGTGAGTTCTATGAAAAGCCTACCGCTGAGCGCAAGCGCAAGGCTGCTGCCGCTGTTAAACGTCACTACAAGCGTATTCGCAGCCAGCAACTGCCCCCACGCATGTATTAATCGCGGGTGCAAGCGGTCGCGCTTGGCTTTACGTTTCATTTGATTTACGTTTAGCGTCATTAATTCGCGTCTGCCTTGATCCCTGATACCTTCGTCCAAGAGTTGTTGTCCCGCGTCGACGTCGTCGACGTGGTTGGACGCTACGTACAGCTTCGAAAGGGCGGTGCCAACTTGCTTGGCCTTTGCCCTTTCCACCAAGAAAAGTCTCCGTCCTTTACTGTCAGTCCCACCAAACAGTTCTATCACTGTTTTGGTTGTGGTCAGCACGGCAGCGCCATCACGTTTTTGATGCAGCACACTGGTGCCAGCTTCCCGGAAGCGGTGCGCTCTTTGGCGGCGACCGTGGGCATGCAAGTCCCCGAGACGCAAACCAGTCCTGCCACCCGTGCGCGCGCCGCCGAGCGCCGTCAGGAGCAGTCAGCGCACGCCAGTGTGCTGGACAAAGCACAAACCTTCTACAAAGCCCAGTTGCGTGACCATGCGCCTGCCGTTGAGTATTTGAAAGCCCGGGGATTGACCGGGCAGATCGCAGCACAGTACGGCTTGGGCTGGGCGCCTGAAACGCGTCAGGGTTTGGCCAGTGTCTATGCTCGCTATGAGGACCCGCTACTCGTGGAGTCAGGGCTGGTGATCGAGTCAGATGATGGCCGCCGTTACGATCGATTCCGTGGTCGCGTGATGTTCCCGATTCGCAATCTCAAGGGCGAGTTGATTGGATTTGGCGGACGCATTATCGGTAAAGGCGAACCCAAGTATCTCAATTCACCAGAGACACCGGTTTTTAACAAAGGTCAGGAGCTCTATGGTGCGTGGGAAGCACGCCAAGCCATCCGGCGCGAAGACCAGGTCATTGTGGTCGAAGGTTACATGGACGTGGTGGGTTTGGCGCAGCTTGGCGTGGACAATGCCGTGGCCACGCTTGGTACGGCCACAACGGCTGATCACTTGCGAAAGTTGATCCGCCTGACCCACCGGATTGTGTTTAGTTTTGATGGGGATGGTGCGGGTCGAAAGGCCGCCTGGCGTGCCTTGCAAACCACCTTGCCCTTGTTACGTGATGATCTGTCGGTGCGGTTTTTGTTTTTACCGTCAGGTCATGACCCGGATACGTATATTCGCGAGTTTGGTCAGGCGGCGTTTAAGGCTTGCATTAAAGACGCGGTAGCCTTGTCAACATTTTTGCTTGATGAGCTCGCTGATCGCCACCGCTTAGATGAGCCTGAGGGGCGTTCGGCGTGTGTGCATGAAGCCATCCCGATCTTAGCTGAGATGCCCGAAGGGGCTTTGCGTGGGCAAGTCCTAAATGAGTTTGCCCAACGCGTGAGGCTGACTCGAGAAGAACTCGACGGCCTCATGCTGAATCACCCGTCGATGGCCAAGCGCCAGCCCGTGTCGGGCGCCTCAGAAGGCCCGGGTGCTGGGTCGAGCTTGGGATTAGGGTCAGGCTCAAACTCTGGACGATCGGGCATGACAACGTCCCGGCCAGCGCGCGGGCGTGAGGCATTTGATGAACCACAAGACGCTTGGCAACCCGCACCGAGTCGGCGCCGGGCTGTGGCACCCTTGGCTAAGCGGTTGCTGGCGCTTTTATTGGCTCACCCCACTTTGGCTGAGCAGATGGGCGAGCAGCAGCTTGAGGTCTTAGAAGGTGATGACAACCTGGTGTTGGTCAAGGAGTTTGTGCTGCTGGTGCAGGCAACCGGGGCACGCCACGTCGGCGCCTTGATCGAGGTGGCTGATCCGGATAGCGACTTGGCAGGGGTCTTAACAGGGCTTTCAGGCGAATTGATGGCGCAAATGGATTTGCCTGAGCCGCAGGCCGAGTGGGAAGATGCCATGGGCCGGATTGAATTAGACCGCCTCAAGCGCGAGCAGGCCGCACTCGTGGCACAAGGACTCATCGATGAGCACGCGGTTAAACGCTATCAGGAACTCAGTGCTCGTATTGCTGGTCTAACGAGAAGAAAAGAAGTGTAAGCCGGACTTGCTTAAGCCCGACCTGCTTAAAAGCTAAGTTTTGTTTATGTATTGAGGATCGATTGAAGGGTCGGCCGTTATGTCTGTCCCAGGGTTGGCTTTAGCGGCGTGAGCCTACAGTTACAGGTACAATATCCAATTGCTTCACGATTGCACACACAACTGCCTTGGCATCAGCCGCTAAATTGACGGCTTCAAACCGCCAGGCACTATTGGGCGAATGTCCCGTGAATCGTTTCAAGCAAGCAAACTTGGCAATACCTAAGTGACGGCAAACAAAGACGACAGTCAAGCGACTGACGTGGGTGTTGTTGTCGCTGCGAAAACAGTGTTAGGCAAAGCCTGACTCGATTGCCGCCGGCGGTATGGTGGCAACAGATACGTATCACCTGATTCAAACACGGGGACATGATGACGACACGCCGCCAGACAAAAACAACCGCCAAAGCAACTGCTAAAACAACCGCTAGGACAGCCGTTAAAGCGACACGCAAACAGCCCGCTCAGGCTACCAAGACTACTAAGGCTACTAAGACCACCAAGGCTAGCGCGGCTACTAGCGCCAAGTCTCAGGCTAGCGTCAAGACGAGTAAGCCTGTGGCTAAGAAAGCCGTTTCCAAATCAGTCGCCACCAAGGCGACAGCGTCAACCAAGAAGGACAGCATGAAGTCGGTATCACCCTCAAAAACGAACACCACCAAGCCAGCGAGCAAGACGGCCGCAAAAACGCCTGCCAAGAAAGCCGCTGCAACTAAAGCTACTAAGGCCGTAACTAAGGCAGCCACTAAAAAGGCGGTTACCTCGGCAACCAAGGTTGCGGCCAAGCCTGCAGCTAAAACGCCGGCGACTAAATCATCCACCAAGACAGTTACAACCAAAACAGCGACACCCAAGGCAGCAACCACTAAGGCAGCTGCAACGAAAGCCGCTAAATCAGCCAAAGCAGAAAAAGACACTGCAGTGGCCCGTAAGACGCGCGCCAAAGCAGCAGCAACCGAGACAGCAAGCGACGATGACGAAGCCGCAGTTGTTGCTAAGCCTAAATCCAAAGCCAAGAGCAAGATACCAAGTGGGCGCCGTCCGGGCCGTCCGTCCAAGAACCCGACCCAAAGCGCTGCGTTTGATGATGATAACGACGGCGCCAACGCCGAAGTTATTCCCGAAATCAAGCCAGTCAAACGTGGCAAGCGCGGTAAGGGCGATGCGCGCGACCTGATTGCCAAAGGGCCGATGACGCCGGAAGAATATGAGGCTCGTCGTAATCGTTTGAAGCAGCTCATTAAGCTTGGTAAAGATCGTGGTTATTTGACCTATGGCGAGATCAACGATCATTTGCCTGACGACCTAGTTGATGCTGAAGCGATTGATGGCATCATCAGCACATTTAGCGACATGGGTATTGCTGTCTACGATCAGGCACCCGACGCTGAAACGTTGCTCATGAGCGAGAACGCGCCCATGGCATCGAGCGACGACGATGTGGAAGACGAGGCTGAAGCCGCACTAACCACGGTCGACTCAGATTTTGGGCGTACGACTGACCCAGTGCGCATGTACATGCGTGAAATGGGTACCGTTGAGTTGCTCACACGTGAAGGCGAGATTGAAATCGCCAAGCGCATTGAGGAAGGTCTCAAGCACATGGTTATGGCGATTTCAGCTTGCCCGACGACCATCAACGAGATTCTCGCGCACGTGCAGCGCGTCAAAGAGGGCAACGCCCAGATTGAAGAGATCGTTGATGGTCTGGTAACCGATGACGGCGAAGAGTATGCCGGTGCGGGTGTCTCGGACGACAGCGATGAAGACGGCCCAGCCGGTGGCATGAGCAGCAAGCAGCTTGAAGAGTTGCGTGTGCAGGCCATGGCCAAGCTTGAAATCGTCTCTACCGAGTTTGAGAAGATGCGCATGTCCTACCAGCGTGACGGCTATAAGTCGGCGGGCTACATGACCGCGCAAGAGGCCATTCAAAACGAGATGATGGGCATTCGCTTTACCGCCAAGATGGTCGAGCGTTTGGCTGACACGCTGCGCGCACAAGTCGAAGAAGTTCGTGTGCTTGAACGTGCGGTACTCTACACCTGCGTGGATCGCGTCGGTATGCCGCGTCAGCACTTCATAAAGGTATTTCCAGGCAACGAAACCAATCTAGACTGGGTGCTTGGTGAGGTGCAAGCGGGTCACAACTACTCGACCATTCTCGAGCGTCATGTACCAGCGGTACAAGAGCTGCAACAAAAGCTCATTGACCTGCAAAACCGGGTGGTGTTGCCTCTGAAAGACTTAAAAGAGGTCAACAAGCGTATGGCCACCGGCGAAGCCAAGGCGCGCAAGGCCAAGCGTGAGATGACCGAGGCGAACTTGCGCTTGGTGATCTCGATTGCCAAGAAATACACCAACCGCGGCTTACAGTTCCTCGATTTGATCCAGGAAGGTAACATCGGTTTGATGAAAGCCGTCGACAAGTTTGAATACCGTCGTGGTTACAAATTCTCGACCTATGCTACTTGGTGGATTCGTCAGGCGATTACACGCTCGATCGCTGACCAGGCGCGCACCATTCGTATTCCGGTGCACATGATCGAGACCATCAACAAGATGAATCGTATCAACCGCCAGATCCTGCAAGAAACGGGTGCTGAGCCTGATCCTGCAACCCTAGCCGCCAAGATGGACATGCCAGAAGACAAGATCCGCAAGATCTTAAAAATCGCCAAAGAACCGATTTCCATGGAAACGCCCATTGGTGATGATGACGATTCACACTTGGGTGATTTCATCGAGGATCTCCTTACGTTGGCGCCTGCGGATTCTGCTTTGCATGGCTCGATGCGTGATGTCGTCAAAGAGGTGCTGGATTCGCTAACACCGCGCGAAGCCAAGGTGCTGCGCATGCGCTTCGGGGTGGAAATGAGTTCAGACCAGACGCTTGAAGAGGTCGGTAAGCAGTTTGACGTCACGCGCGAGCGTATCCGTCAAATAGAGGCTAAGGCATTGCGCAAGTTGCGCCATCCAAGCCGTGCTGACAAGCTGCGCAGTTTCCTGGAAAACCAGTAATTCGGAGGTCGCGATGTCAACTTTCACACAAAAAGTGTTACCTGCCATTCTGATCTCCGGCGGCTTGACTGTCGGGGGTTGGTTTGTTGGGCAAGGCCTTGAGAGTTTTCGTCAGGCAGAGCGCTTTATTACGATCAAAGGCTTGGCTGAGCAAGACGTTAAAAGTGACTTCGCGATCTGGGGGCTGTCGTTTCGCCGCGCAGGCGAGGACTACCAACAGGTCAGATCCGAGTTAACCACCGACCGTGAGGCGGTGGTGGCATTTCTGCAAGAGCAAGGGTTCACAGCTGATGAGATTGAAGCTCGACCCTTGCGCATCACCGATTTGATGGCGCGTGAGTATGGCCAGCAAGAGGTAGCACTGCGTTACACCGGCGAAGGGTCAGTGCTGGTGCGCTCGTCGCGTGTTGATTTGGTGGCCAAGGTGTCTAATGCCATTGATCCGTTGATTACCGCTGGCGTGCCGTTGTCGCAACAAGGGCCTGCTAGTGGCCCACCGCGGTACTTCTTGCGCGGTTTTAATGATGTCAAGCCTGAGTTGCTTGAGCAGGCGGTCAATAATGCACGCGAACAGGCAGAAAAGTTTGCCGCTGACGCCGGTGCCGATCTTGGCCAGTTGCGTCGTGCCAACCAGGGCACCATTCAAATCCTTGATGATGACGGCTCAGACGGGTACAGTTCAGGGCTGACCATTGGTAAACGCCTGCGTGTGGTCAGTACTTTTGAATACTTACTGCAGTAGGGGATGAACATGCGAGGAAACGGTCGTGGTCGCTAAGCGGGTCAAGAAATACCTGCCGGCCGCGGACAAGGTCTCGCAGCACAAGATGTTGCGCTGGCTTGGGCCGACGCTGACCAATCCCAGCCTATGGCAAATCAACCGTCGCAGCATTGCCATGGGCTTGGCCATTGGTGTGTTCTGGGGGTTCTTGATACCGGTGGCGCAGGTCGTGTTTGCCGCCATCATGGCCGTATTTCTGCGGGCCAACTTACCCATGGCCATTGGCAGCACATTAATTACGAACCCGGTGACATTTGCACCTGTTTACTTCTTGGCATACCAATTCGGTGACTTTGTGCTCGGGAAATCCGGACCGGATGTAACCGAAGAAATGTTAGCGGCACAGATGGGCCAAATCAGTGTCACAAGTGCCGGTTGGACCGATCGGATTGGTGATATCGCCGCCCCACTTTTTACTGGGCTCGTGGTGTTTGCCAGTGTGGGGGCGGTACTGAGCTATGTGGTCGTCACGTTGCTATGGCGCCTCGCGGTGGTGCTTCGTTACCGCAAGCGCCTACGTCGCTCAGCTTGAGTACCCTTACAACTCAATCACCACATTACCTAAAACCGAGCCTTGTTCGACCGCCTCATGTGCGATCGCCGTTTCAGACAAGCTAAATCGCGCGCCTATGTGATGTTGCAGGGCGTCAGCGTTTAATAGCGCTGAAAGACCTTCGAGCGCCACGGTACGCTCAGTCTCTGTTAAGTCATAAACCAGAAATAATTTCAGTGTCACAGACTTATAGAGCCAGCTTTTGAAGTCGAAGGTGGTTTTTGTCATGTCGTTTGAGCCGTAACACACGATGGTGCCATGCGACTTAAGCGCATTGGCTGAAACAAACGGACTCACGCTCGCAAAATCCATGTCAATGATGACATCAATGCCATCGACACCAACAAGCTCGACGACTTGTTGCACGTGGTCTGCTTGTTTGTAGTTAATCGTGTGGTCAGCACCGAGCGCCCGAGCCAGCTGTGCTTTGGCATCACTGCCCACGGTGCCAATGACACGTGCACCTTTGCGTTTGGCCATTTGCACACAGTAAGCGCCAACCGCATTGGCTGCACCAACAATGAGGATGGTTTTACCGTCAATGTCACCCGCGTGCTCAACGGCTTGCCAGGCGGTGAGCGCTGGAATGCCCAAACAGGCCCCAGCCTCGAAACTAATGTGCTCTGGCAGCAGCACGGCCTGATCAGAATGTAAGGCAATGTATTGAGCGCAGGTGCCCATGGCGCGCTGCCATTGACCGTTCCAAATCCAGACGCGCTCGCCCACGCGACCCGGGTCAACACCTGGACCCACGGCATCGATCACCCCAGCTCCATCGCTGTGCGGGATGATGCGCTCAAATGCCGGGGGACGCCCGGCACGGGATTTAACGTCTGAGGGGTTCACGCCCGAGGTGTGGAGTTGCACGCGCACCTCGCTTGGACCCGGAACAGGCGTGTCCCACTCACCCAGTGTCAGTACATCGTGGACTTTACCGTTTTTACTGTAAGAGATAGCTTGCATGGTGGACTCGCTGTTGTTTGCGCTAAGGACACAGGTCTGAGAGGCTCAGGCTAAATCAGTTCGGATAGTTCAGACTGAGCCCGTACCGGCGTTGTTCTTGGATGCTTTCTTGATTGCCAAACCAATGAAAAGCAATGCCCAGCCCTGCAGCAGCAGCTCAATGGCCAGCAACAAACCGGGCACCCACGTGGCGCCTTCAGGCCAGCTGTTTAGAATCATGACACCCAACACAATCGAGAGCACGCCAGATAAGGCAGGCCAGAACACGCCACCGCCCGATCCGTTCTGAATGGCGGCGATGATACGCAGGACACCGGTGATTAGAAATAGGGCGGCTAGCCAAATGGTCAGGCCTTCCAATGCAGCCAACGGCGCCATCCAGACAAAGACACCAAGTGCGATGTAAAGCGCAGCAAAGAAGGATT
>Ga0209953_1000356_pt1 | contig 16827 bp, 20 predicted proteins | sample SalPonred_H2O_MG_FD_185713 | JGI IMG/M metagenome (GOLD analysis project Ga0209953, IMG submission 185713) | Salt pond water microbial communities from South San Francisco under conditions of wetland restoration - Salt Pond MetaG... | ecosystem: Environmental > Aquatic > Non-marine Saline and... | reverse complement strand
GGGGGAAGCGAACTCTTCAAATTCAAAACTTTTTGACCATGACCGACCAAGAACCAACCATGACAGAAGCCCAGCACGAGCGTTTTGAGGCGCATTTACGGGCTTATTCCGAGCGAATCGACATAACCCCCGGCCTGAGGTCGTTGCTGTGGTCTTTGGCCTGCATAGAGCTTGAGGAGGAAGACCTCCAAAAAATCGTCAGCAAGGAGGGCACGGTGTACACTACGGCGGGCGGCATCATGAAGCAGCGCCCCGAATGGCAGCAGCTGCGCGACGACCGCCAACGCAAGACCGCCATTGTGGCGAAACTCGAACGGACGATCAGCCACGAACCCATCGAGAACGACCCACTCGGAGACCTGATGCATGAACTGGACTAACCACCCCGCGCACCAGTACGCCGTGGACGTCACCCTCGGCAAAACCACCGCCCCGAAATACGTGGTGAAAGCCTGCGACCGCTACCTACGCGACCTCGACGCGGTGGACGACACCGGCCTCGAGTTCCGACCAAAGACCGCCGCGGCCTACTGCAAGTTCTTCCCCACCGCGCTCCGCCACTACAAATCCGCGTTCGCAGGCGAGCAGTTCGAGCTTCTGCCGTGGCAGCAGTTTGCTATTTGGAACCTGTTCGGATGGTACAACGCGGACGGCACGCGGCGGTTTCACTACGCGCTCATCCTGATCGCCCGCAAAAACGGCAAAACCACCCTCGCGGCGGGCATCGGCCTGCTCATGATGACGTTCGACCGCGAACCGTCTCCCGAAGTTTACTACGCTGCTACCAAGCGCGACCAATCCCGCATCGCCTTCCGCGACTGCGCCAACATGGGCAAGGCGTCCGCCATCATCCGGCAGTACCTGAAAGTTCACTCCACCGAAATAAAGCCAAAAAAGGGCGGCGGGCAGCTGACCTACCTCGGCGCAAACCACGACTCACTCGACGGCCTGAACACCCATCTCGCCGTCATCGACGAGTACCACGCCCACCCCAATGACCACGTTTTCAACGTGCTGAAATCCTCCCAAGGACAACGCCCCAACGCGCTGCACCTGACCATCACGACGGAGGGCTTCAACCTCAACGGCCCGCTCACCGACCTGAAAACCTACTGCCGCAAAGTGCTCGACGGCACCGTTCAGGACGACGCGCAGTTTGCGCTCATCTACGAACTTGACGAGGGCGACGACTGGAAGGACGAGGACGCGTGGGTGAAGGCGAACCCCTCGCTCCACGACGCAATGAGCCTCGACGAGATGCGGCGGGAATTTACGCAGGCCCTGAACCAAGGCGGCAGCAAGGAGGTCGAGTTCAAAACGAAGCGGCTAAACATGCAAGTCCACGCGGCCGAAACTTGGATCAGCGACGAGGTTTGGATGCGCGGAGACGTGAGCGCAAATGGCGAAATCGGCTACATCGACAACAGCGGCCCGTGCTGGCTCGGCCTTGACCTTGCAAGCATCAGCGACATGACCGCACTTGTGCAGGTGTGGCCATACGACGGCGGTTATTTCGTCCGCGGCCACTACTTCATGCCCTCCGACACCGTCCGCGAGGTACTGATGAGCAACCCCGCGCACCCATACCGACACCTGGCGAACATGCCCAACGCCCATATCACCGACGGCAACGTCACGGACTACGCGTCAATTCGGCGCGTCATCACGGGCGTCACCACGGTAAACGGCACGCAGCAGAGTTCTCCCGAGTGCATCATGCAGCTCAATTCCGTCCAAAAAATCGCCTTCGACCGCTTCAATTCCACGCAAATAGCCATCGATTTGGTCGATGACGGCGCCCCGCTCGTGCCGTTCGGTCAGGGTTTCGTTTCGATGTCAGCACCCACCAAACAGCTCGAACTGCTCGCGCGGCAGGGGCGAATTTGGCACGATGGCGACCCGATTTTACGCTGGGCGCTGTCCAACGTGGCCATAAAAACCGACCCAGCAGGCAACATCAAAGCCGACAAAGCCAAGAGCGGCGGCAAAATCGACCCCGTCGTCGCCCTCGTCATGGCCATCGGGGAGCACATGAAGAGCGGCGCCGACGTTGACCTGTCGGATGCCCATATTTTCACCTTTTGATACCTTTACCCCATGCCCAACGCCATCCAACGCGCCGCACAGCGCATTTTAGGACTCGAAAAGCGCCGACACCCCGGGGCCTTCGACACCGCGCCCACCGCGCAGAGCTTCGTCATCAGCGGGCAATCCATCAGTGGCGTGCCCATCACGGAAGACACCGCGCTGACCATCTCCTCGGCATACGCTGCGGTGAACCTGATCAGCCGCACGATGGCATCCCTCGCCCTCGACGTTTACACCACCCGAGGACGCAACACGGTGAAGGCAAACCACTCCGCCCGCTACCTCGTGCAGATGCGCCCGAACGCCTACGAGAGCGCATTTGAATTCTGGCAAACGCTCTTCGCGAACGCCGTATGGCGCGGCGTAGGCCTCGCCTACCTCGAAACCGACAACGCAGGCCGCGTAGTCGCCATGCACGTGCTGAACAACAACGACTGCACCCTCCACGTCAACGGCGCGGAACGCTACTACTCGCACCCGAAATTGGGAGCGATTAGGCAGGAAAACATCCTCGAAATCCCGTCGCTTTATCGCACCTCGCCCATCCTCGCCCACCGCGACAACCTCGGACTAACGAAAGCCGCCCAGGATTACGGCAGCAGGTATTTCAAGGACGGCGGGCAGGTCAGCGGCATCCTCTCAGCAGACGCCCCGCTACCCGCTGAGAAGGCCAAGAACTTGCAGGAAAGCCTCCGAGAGCAGCGTGAGAGCGGCACTAACACCGTCTTCACCCCGTTCGGCGTCAGGTATTCGCGGGTGGCCATCACAGCGGAAGAAGCGCAATTTTTGGGCACTCGGAAATTCCAAAACGAGGAGGTGTGCCGCATGTTCGGCGTCCCTCCCGCGCTCATCTACGTGGATTCGGGCATTAAATACAGCAATTTCGAGCATCAACAACTGATGTTCGGGCAGCATACAATTATGCCGTGGACGGAACTCGCCGAGCAGGTGCTCACGCATCAAATTCTGCTCGCCGAAGAACGCAAAACGATGTACTTCAAGTTCGATCTGGAAGGCCTCTACAAAGCCGACATGAAGACCCGCGCCGACTACTTCGACCGACTCGTCCGTAATTCGGTGATGTCACCCAACGAAGTCCGGTCTAAATTGGGCATGAACCCCGTTGACGGCGGCGACGTTCACCTCTTCCAATCAAACCAAATGGGCCTCAACTACGTGGACGAATGGAGCCAAAAACTCACAGAAAATGGAGAAGAACAACCAACTAACGGCCCAACTGAGGGCTAAATTCGGCGAGGAAGTCGAACTGCGGACGGTGCACTCACGGGTCGCCGACACCACCGACGAACTGCGCGTCGAAGGCTACGCGTCGGTATTCAACCAATCCACCGTCATCCGTGACTGGATGGGTGAATACAACGAGGTAATCGCCCCAGGCGCATTTGACCGCGTCCTCGCTGACACGCCCGACGTGCGGTTCCTGATCAACCACGAAGGCGTCCCGCTCGCCCGCACAAAAAACGGCACGATTACGCTCAGCGTGGACGAGCAAGGGTTGCGGCACGAGTCTACACTCGTAGACACGCAGCTCGGGCGCGACACGTACGCCATGATTCAACGCGGCGACATCGACCAAATGAGCTTCGCGTTCACCGTCGCCCGCGAGGAATGGAACGAGGAAACCCAAACCCGCACCATCCTCGAGGTTCGCGACCTGTACGACATCGCAGCGGTCACCTATCCCGCATACGAGGGCGCTTCAATCGTGGCCCGCTCCAAGTTCGGAACACCCAAAGCCGCTGAACCTGAGCAGGTCGAAGAGACCCCAAAAGCCGAAAGCGCAGAAGTGCGTAATTTGCCCCCAACAAAAAACGAAACCCCAAAACCCACCGCAAATATGAACTTGCGAGAACTCCAAGCGCAACGCGCGAAACTGACCGACGAGTACGAAGCTCTCGTCAAGTCCACTGAGGCCGAAGGCCGCACCATGACCGAGGCCGAGCAGCAACGCTCCGACTTCTTGTTTGAAGAGGTTGAACGCCTCAGTGAAAAAATCCAACACCAGGAGCGGTTGGATAAGATGCAGGCCCGCGCGTCCGCAGTCGGCACGAGCAGCAGCCGCGCCGAGGCTCGCGAAATCAGCTCGATGAGCAAGCGGTTCAGCATGGCGAACGCAATTAAGACGCGCCTCGCAGACCGCCCGCTCGAAGGCATCGAAGCCGAGTTCCAGCAGGAAGCCCGCAACGAGGCCAACGAGATGAAGGTCGAACTCAGCGGCGATATCAGCATCCCGATGAAGGTTTTGCGCGCTGGCCACTTCCGGGCAGGCGCTGCCGACAACTTCCAATCGACCGCCACGGGCGACGGCTCCGGCTTCGTCGGTACGCAGGTTCCCGCGTTCATTGAAGGCTTGCAGGCTCCGAGCGTGTTGGAATCAATCGGCGCCACGATCATCGACGGAGCCATGGAGAACATGAAGCTCCCCCGCACGTCCGTCAACCCGACGCTCGACACGGCAGTCGGTGAAGTGACCGCAGTCGCTGCGTCCGGCATGGAACTCGACGAGGTGACGCTGACCGCCAAGAAGGCCGGCTACTACACAAAGTACAGCAAGCAGCTGTTGCTCCAAGGTGGCGACGGCGTTGCGAACTTCATCCTCGGTGAACTGAACCGCGGCCTCATCGCTGACATGGACAAGACCGGACTCGCGACGTTCGCGGGCGCGTCCATCACCGAGGTAACGAGCGGCGACACCGCCCTGAGCGCAGCCATCGCCAACGCCATGATCAAGAACGTCATGAGCGCAGGCGGCGACCATACCAACGGCGTGTACGTCATGTCCCCGCTCGCTTGGCAGCTCTCGCAAGAAGAAGTGCGCGTTACGGGCGTGAACGCTCTGTGGGACGGTGGACAATTCAACGACCGCCGCGCAATTGCCACCCCGCACCTCGCCGATGGCACGCTCGCCAACGGCACGACCGAAGCGGGCGTTATGCTGTTTGGTAACTTCACGCAAGCCACCATCCTCGCATACTTCGGCGGCCTCGACCTCGAAATCAACCGCGCCACCTACTCGCGCGAAGGTCAGGTTGAGTTGGTGCTCTCCCGCTGGTACGACTTCGCAGTCCGCCAAGCGGGCGCCATCTGCAAGGCCAACGCCTTGACGTAATCGGACGACCACCCGACACGGAAGGGGCTGCCTACGGGCGGCCCTTTCTGTTTTTCGGCGTGTCGTAAATTCGGGGCATGATCATCTCAAACGCAGGCGGCATCGACTTCGCCACCTTCATCTCCACCGCCGACCTCAAGCTCTGGTTGCGAATCGACCACGACGACGACGACGCCATCGTGGCCGCCGTCCGCGCTGCCGCATTCGAATGGGTGCAGAGCTACTGCTCGGTCTATTTCGGCACGCAGGAAATCACCGCGTACCTCGACGGCTATTACAACGGGCGGCTGATGGTAGGCCAAATCGACAGCGTGACCAACGTGCAAATCATCGCCACGGGCGCGACCGACTACTCGACCCTCGACACCTCGAAGTACACCGTGGACGTCGCAAGTTCGCAGCCCCGCGTTTGGTTCCAGGGCGCCCCGTCGCTCGTCGCCGACCGCTACCACCCCGTAAAGGTGGTCATGTCGGGCGGCTACACCACCGACAATGTGCCCGAGTTGCTTCTCCTCGCGGTCAAGAACTACGCCGCCCACCTCTACGAGCACCGCATGGCCGCAACCCCTGCCAAGCTCATCGAGAAGCCGATGGGTATCTACCACATGGTTAGCCAATTCCGCGCGTTATGATTATCGGCAAACTCGACCGCCGCATCTTGATCGAGCGCGCCACGTACACCACCAACGACTACGGCGAGCGCGTAGCCACGTGGGCCGAGGTCGCCACCGTGTGGGCGGAGCTGATGAAGTCCTCGGGCATCGGCGAAAGCGTGGGCAACAACTCGCAGGACATCGCCCGCCAAACGCTTTACTTCAAGGTTAGGAGCAGCACCACCACGCGCGGCATCAAGGCGGACGACCGCGTCACCTACGCGACCCGCACCTACGACATCAAAGGCATCGAGGAGCTTGGCCGCAACGCCGAACTCGTCATCGTCTGCGAAACAACCACCACGTAATGGGACTTAGCAAGCAAATGTCCACAGGCGGCCCCCGCAGCTCGGGCGGCCTCGGCCAACTCGGCGTCAAGAACGTCGCACAAGGCGGGTTCGTGAACATCGGCGCCGACACCAAGAACATCGAACGCAAGTTCGCCGAACTGATGAAGGCGGTGAAAGACGAAAAGGAGCAGCTGAAAATCCACCGCAAGGTTGCCAAAATCGTGCAGAAGTCGATGCGCAACGAGGTCATCGACGCCGACGGTGTCGTGAAGGTGCGGCGTAGCGGTCGCGACGGCGGCAAGCCCGGCCCCAACTACGACATCGAACCGGGCACGCTCAAGCGCTCGATCATCGCGTGGAAAATCCCCCGCGAAACGGGCGTATGGGTAGGCCCCCGCGCTACCGGCAAGCTCGACCGAAAGGACGGCTGGTTCGCGGGCATGGTGGAAAGCGGCCTGCAGAACTACGGCCCCGGCAAAAACAAGGACGCCATGAAACGCGCCAAGAAAATCGCACAAGCCCCCGCCCTGCAGATGCTCGAAAAGGAATACAAGAAAGTCATCATGAAAGGAGCCAAGAAATGAACGCGGGAAAAGCCATCTATTACCTCCTCTCCAACGCCACGAGCGTCACGGACATCTGCGGTACACGCATCTACCCCGAACTCGCGGAGCAGGAAGCCCCCACCCCCTTCGTCGTCTACGAGGTCATCAGCGTCGACCCCGACGACACCAACGACGGCCCCGCTAAGTTGGACGAGGTTACCGTGGACATCACAGCGGTCGCCGACGTTTACGACACCTGCGCCGACCTTGCGAGCGCCATCCGCGCGGCCATTGACCGCATCCGCGGCACGTACAACGGCGTGAACGTGGACAGCGTGCAGTACAACACTACCGATACCGACGTGATGGACTCGCCCCGCCGCTATGCTATGACCGCGAAATACATAGTACGCATAAGCCGCGACCTCGCGCAAATCGCCACGGGCCAACCCATCGACCTGCTCACCATCCTGCGCCTCGCAGACACCCCGAGCGCGTACGGCACGACGGGGCAGGTGCTCGCGATGAACGCCACCACGGACGCGGTCGAATGGGTGGACGCGGGAGGCGCCATCAACGAACTCAACGACGTCGGAAACGTCACAATCGACGACCCGCTTGATCGTCAAGCACTCGTGTACGACGAGGCCACAGGCGAGTGGATAAACGGCGGCGTCGGCGCCATCGTCATCCCCATCCGCAACAACTCGCCATCGCTCCAACTCTTCAAGGGCGCCATTGTGCAGTTTGCGGGCACGCAGGGCGACCGCATCCTCGTCGAACGCTGGGACAACGCAAGCCCGTCGGCGTACATCGTGGGTGTCCTGTCCGAACCGCTCGCAGGCGGCGCGGACGGCCACGCGCAGACGTACGGAGAACTGCGGATGATTGACACGTCGGATTACACCCTGAACTCCATTTTGTACGCAAGCGGCGGCGGCAATTTCACCACCACGCCCAACTCGCTGCCCATTGCATCGGTGACCCGCGTCCACCAAAACACCGGCCGCATCTTCATCCGGCTTTACGTCCCGGGCGACCACTACCGCGACCGCTTCCGCGCCGAGGCGTACGCCGCCGCCACGGCGTCGAGCATTGCCCCCGCAGCCGTGGAGAACTACTACACCGCGCAAGCCAACGGCGATGGCTACTACCAACTCAAAGGCAGGGACACCCCGCGCACCGAGGGCGACGTCGTGCGGCGTACCATCTTTTGGAAATCGGGCGCCTTCGAACCCATCAACGCGAGCGGTTACACCGAGGTCGTTCTCGACGATAACGCCACGTACGCCGACCTGCTCGCAGAGGTTGACGACATCCTCAACGCCAACGGCGCGCCGATTACGATATGGAGCAAGCGCGAGGAGGTCACGCCGTCCGCTGCCTTACTCGACGGACACACCGACGACCTCGTCGGGGCGTTCGCGCCTGCGCTCCTCGTCCCCGATTACACGGGCGACTGCATGCGCGTTCGGCGTTCAGGCGACAACGCCGAGCAGGACATCGGGTTTGACGGCCAAGACCTCGACCGCGACGCTATTGCGAGCTTTTGCAGCCCGGGCGACGGCTTCGTGGTGACGTGGTACGACCAAAGCGGCGAGGGGAATCACGCGACGCAGGGAACAACGGCAAATCAGCCGAAGATTTACGACAGCGCGGACGGAATAATTGAGGACGGAGGCGCGGGAAGCGAGAAGCCAGCGGTTAGTTTCGACGGCATCAATGATTCTTTAATCAATTTGGCTGTGTCGTTTTCATCTGTAACCGCTTACACGTCAATCGCAATTGCAAAGTCGAAAACCAACGCCTTTCAACTTTATTCGTCCTATCATTCTACAAGCGCCGCACAATTATCTCACAGCTCGCCAAGCCACACGCAGTCTAGATTGTATGGTGACGGTTCGGTTGGATTTCCTGCTTTTGCGACAGCTTCAGCAGACACATCCGTGCAGCATTTATCTTTTGCGAGTTGGGACGGCACAGATATAACGGTCACCGTCAACAGCAATTCAAGTAACACTGCCAGCGCAAACATCGGAACGGTTGCAAGTAGCAATTTGGCAATCAGCTCACGAAATGTAAACGGGGTTTATGCTCATTATCATTTGAATGTTCAGGCCATCATCATTTACAACGCCGACAAATCCGCCGACCGCGCCGCCATCGAAACCGCCCTGAACGACTACTTCAACATCTACTAATGAACGGCTACATCATCGTACTCCCAATCGACACGCTCGGCAGCGAACCGCGGGCGCAGGCCATCACGCGGGAGCTGTATTGCATCACCGCGCCCCGTGCCATTCAGGAACCCTACCAGCACGACGGCAAGGTCTTCGGCGTTGTGATGCACCCCGACGGCGTCCAAGCGGCGTTGCAGGTGGATACGGCCTACACGATACCCGTGCATCCGCTCGCCACGTTGGAGCGGTTGGTGAGCTTGTTCCCGGAACTGACCGAGGCCGAGCGGCTGAACTTGCAGGCGTACATCTTCAATTCGGCGGCGTTCCCGTTCGGGGCGATTGTGCCGTCCACGACCACGGTGCGCACCTTCGAGGAGATGGAGGCGCTGGGTTGGTTTCCAAATCAGGAGGCGTAATGTGGTGGGCAATCATTCGGGCGTTCGGCGGGCACGTCGTGGTGAACGACTTCGAGAATGCGAATTGACCAACTTGCGTAACTTGCACAGCATGAAGGTTACAATTATCAAACCCATCACCATCGGGCGGAAGTACTGGGAGGTCGGCAGCACGCCGAGCGTCACCAAAGAACTCCGCGCAAGGTTGATCGCAAGCGGCCACGTGCAAGGCGACGAACCGCTCGCCGACGTGCCGACCGATGAACCCGCTGACAAACCCGAAACCAAAGCCGAGGAGGTGGTCGTCGAACCCCGCCCTCGTCCAACCCGCAAACCCCGCAAACCCCGTAAGTAATGGCAATTTTTAACGGCACAGAGCTCGGCGTCTACATTGACGACACGCTCATCGCAGCGGCGCAGTCCGTCAGCGTATCCCTCTCCCTCGACACCATCGAGATTACAACCAACGACAGCGCAGGTTGGTCTGAATTCCTCGCAGGCAAGCGCGGCGGAACGATGCAGTGCGACGGCCTCATTGACATGTTGGAGGCAACGAACAAGGACGTCATCGACCTGTGGGGCGCGTTTGAAAACCGCACCACCTTGACCCTCAAGTGGGCAAAGGCCAACGAGACCTCTGGCGAAATCTCGCTCGGCTCGTCGGGCATTTTAACAAGCCTTGAACTGTCGGGCTCGACCGAGGACACGGCCACTTACTCGGCTTCGTTCCAGCTCACGGGCGTCATCGCTGACACAATCGCCGCGTAATGGTGGACACCATCGAAATCAACGGCGTGGATTACCCTGTGAGGTTTACGCTCGGCGCCCTCGCCAAGTTTGAGCGCCGTCACAAAATCAACGCATTCGCACTCAGCGACCCCACCAAGCTGTCAAGCGAGGCCGCGGGGCATTTGGTGTGGTGCGGGATTGAGGCGGGTTGCAAAGCGGAGGACAGGGACTTTGACATCAAACCCGACGCGCTGCTCGATCAGTTGACGCTCGCACACATCATGCGCGCGTTTGAACTGCTCGTGAGCGAAGTGCCAGGCGAAAAAAAAGCGTAGGCGGCAACGCCCCGACCCCAACGTGGGCGGACATCATGCAGCTGGGGCTGGGCCGTTTAGGCTTGGCCCCTGCTCATTTTTGGGGCTTGACGCTACAAGAGTTCAGGATGGCAGCAGAAGGCCACTACGACACCTACAACCAAGAGCAGCGGCAAGAGTGGGAGCGGGCACGGTGGCTCGCCCTGCGCGTCATTATGCCGCACACGAAAAAGGGGAGTAAATTGCAGGCACAGGACTTGGGTGTGTTCCCGTGGGAAAAGCCTGAGCCGGGCATTAAACTATCAAAGGAGGAGCTACGCGCCCGCCTTTTAATACGCGACGAATGGCAAGGTTAGGAGACCTCGTAGTAACAATAGGCGCAAAGACAAAGAGCTTCGACAAGGCGCTCGGTGACTCGATGCGTAAGATGAAAAACTTTGGCCGCAACACGAAGCGGCTGGGCAAGGATTTGAGCGTGGGCGTCACCGCCCCGCTCGCCATCATGGGCGCGACCGCCGTGCAGGCGTTCAGGGTGCAGGCCAAAGCCATCGCACAGGTTGAGTCCGGCTTGCAGTCCACAGGCAACCAAGTCGGCTACACGTCCAAGGAACTGCAGGCGATGGCGTCAAGCCTTCAAGGCAAAACGCTGTTCGGCGACGAGGACATCCTGCAGAACGCCACCGCGCAGCTACTGACGTTCACCAATATCAGCGGCGACCAGTTCGCCCGAACGCAACAGGCCGCGCTCGACCTTGCGACGAGGTTGGACGGTGACCTCAAAGGGGCGTCCATTCAATTAGGTAAGGCGCTGAACGACCCGGTCGCCAACCTCAGCGCGCTGTCCCGATCGGGCATCCAATTCAGCGAGGAGCAGAAAGCCGTCATTAAGTCGATGGCCGAAAGCGGACGCCTCGCCGACGCTCAGACCCTCATCCTCGACGAGCTGAACAAGCAGTACGGCGGCAGCGCGGAGGCCGCAGCAAAAGCCGACGGCGGCATCACGCAACTCGCCAACGCGTTCGGCGACCTGCAAGAGCAGTTCGGCGCTATCCTCGTGGACGTGCTGCGGCCTGTGATTGATTGGGCGAGCGACATGATTTCGCGGTTCCAACAACTCAACCCGGCCTTTAAGCGCATGATTGTAATTGGTTCGCTCATTGCGGGCGCGCTTGGCCCGCTACTCGTCATGCTGCCCACCATATTAAGCGCGTTCGGCGCGATAGGCGGCGCATTAGCGTCTATTGGTGCCGTGCTCACAGGCCCTGTTATTGCCGGCATTGCAGCGGTGGCAGCTGCTGGAGTGCTGCTGTATCAATACTGGGATGAGGTCGTGGCCTACTTTACCGAAGGTGAAGGCGCTACGTTCATGGCTATCGTCTATGACCATATAAATACGTACATCGGATTTATAATCCAATACTTTACGTTTCTGTGGCAAAGCATTAAAGCGATTTGGGACTTTATCGCGCCCTACATCGTCGATGTATTGACCAAGGCGTTTAATGTCGTGCAACGCATTTTCGCCAAGCTCTTCAATGCCATAGACACGCTCTTCAGTTCGTTCAGTGATTTATTTCAGGGAAATTGGGGCAGCTTCGCAAAGAAGATTAGCAACGTGTTTATTGATGCAATCCAAGCGCTTCTGCTCGGCCTGAACTTTGGTATTGGTTCAATGCTGAAATTGGTTGACAAAGGACTGCGGCTGCTCGGCATGGACAGTGGCCTCGCCGATGGATTCGCTGGTGTAATCGACGGCATGGTGGAAGGCCTCGAAGGCTTGCGCTTTGAGTTCGCAAAGACCAAGGGTGAAAGTCGGGACTTCCTGAAAGAAATAAGCGACTTCGCGGGTGGCATGTTTACCGGCGGCGGCGGCCCGTCAATGCCAACCGCACCCGCTGACAATGCAGCCGCGACCGCAGCCGAGCAGGTCGATCCCGTGTTCGCCGAAATCGAGGACACCGACCCCGCCGAGGTGTTCGCGGACGAGGAGGCTTACCTGAGCAATTGGGCGCAGGGAGTCGAGAAAGCCAAGGAAGCCAACGAGCGATTCAATCAGAGCGTTCAGCAAATGGCGGGCAGCCTGCAAGGGCAGTTTAGCAACTTGTTCAGCGGCCTAATGAACGGAACGCAGTCGTTCGGTGAGTTCATGCGCAAGACCCTCACCGACCTGCTAATTCAACTCGCGTCAATGGCTGCGGCGTTCGCGGTCATATCTATTTTGCTGCCCGGCTCATCAATTGCCAAAGGCGGCCTCGGTGCGTTCCTCCAGGGCGGGTTCAACATCCCAACCTTTGCGAACGGTGGCATCGTCAGCGGCCCAACGCTCGGCCTCATGGGCGAGTACGGCGGCGCGGCCACGAACCCCGAGGTTATCGCCCCGCTTGACAAGCTGCAGGGCATGATGGGCGGCGGGCAGAACGTCACCGTCACGGGCCGCATTGACGGCACGGACATCCTGCTGACCTCTGAGCGTTCCGACATTTACCGCAACCGAATCCGCGGCTACTGATGGCACAGATATTTTACTCCACCTTCCAAGACGATCGCGGCGACAGCTGGCGCGTCAACATCTACGACGACGAGTTCAGCGGCACAGCGTCCGAGGTGACGCTAGGCAGCGAGGGGTTCGTGCTGAGCTACGAAGGCAACCAAAGCGACCCCTTCCAGCGCATCATTGCGAGCAAGTTGGAATTCAGCGTGTACCTACGCTCCACAAACTTTGAGACATGGATAACCGATACCATCCTGCAACGCGCAGAAGGGCAGCTCAAGGTGGAAGTGCGCAAAGAGCCCGCAAGCGATGACACGTTGTGGTGGGCGGGCGTGTTGCTCATTGACCAGGTGACCATCCCCGACAACTACGACGCGATGGTGCAGCTCACGGCAGCGGACGGCCTCGCGCTGCTCAAACTCAACAAGAACACGCACAACCTGCAGCCCGTTGACGAATTGCTCGCTGAGTTGCTTGCCGAGTTGCCGACCGCTGAGTTTTGGAGCACGGGCGACGGCTTCCTGCGCTACGTGAACGACTACGAAAGCCTCGGTTATACAGGTACAAATTTCCTTGGTGACGCGTCCGTGTTTGTTCCGCGCAACTACCGCGAGTTGACCTTCTCAGGTGCCCCAACAAATTACACCACGTACCGCAAATTGGAGGCCGTTCTAAGCGCGTTTAACATGCGGCTGTTCCAATCGGAAGGGCACTTTTACGCGATACCCATCAGCTACTACGAGCAGATAGCGGACGGTAGCAACCCCAGCACGATTTACCGCCAAGTCGACAAGGCGGGCACGGCCGTCGCGCTCACGTTTTTTGAGGCGTCGTATTTGAACAACAACAAGTTCGCCGAGGAAGACGCCAACTTTAACCGCATGGCAGGCGGGCAAATCACTCACCTCGCGCCTAAAAAGCGCATCCGCATTACGCGCGAGATGCGCGGCATGGAGTTTCTGTACCGCGGGATCCAATCGGCAGGCAGCCCGTACGACGACATCAGCGGGCACGTAGGCGATACGAACGGGGTGTTCTACCCCACAGGAACCGCATTTCGATTTGAAGCATCCAACGTGTGGTTGCGATCGCCAGACGCGGACATTCCAGGACTGGCCGCACTGGTCACGCTGCGCCTAAGGGTTCAAATACAGGTCGGGACGAAATACTACAACGGCTCTACGTGGCAGGACACCGCGACGAACTTCGACATCAACATCCTCGAATTCCTGCGCGACAGCGGCAACGTTGACGAGGTGGAAATTTGGAGTTACGAGTTCAGCGAGCTGCCTGTTGACGGCGACGGCATGACGCTTACCGGCACGTTCAAATTCATTGACGGCACAGGTGCCGACGTCAGCGATGAAATGGAAAACGGAACGCTCGGGTGGAACGTGGTGCTTAAATACAACAGCGACAGCATCATAGAGGATTTGACGTACCAAGCTGAAACGAGCGAAGACAACTACGACGACCTTGAGCTTGCGCCCACGCTGATCGGTTCGTTTGACCCGACAAATACGGGCCTGCTTACCCTTGGAAATGGCGGCATACAATACGACGGCGACACGCCGCAATTCTACCAGGGCTACGCATGGGACGGGAACGCTGCGGCGGGCGCTCCGCTGCTCACGCTCGTGACCGACGACGCGCTGCGTATGGTGCAGTTTCCGACCGTTGTGCGCAGCCATCGCTATCTGTGGGACGTGCCTAAAATGTGGCAGGTGCTGAAAATCGGAACCAAATACTTTGCGCCGTTCAAAATGTCCACGGAAATGAACTCACGGCAGAGCAGCATTGAAATGTGGCTCATTGATTACGACGGGGCAAACATCACCAACAGCGTCGGCCCAATCGGGCAAATCAACCCCATCCCGTCGGCGGGGCTGGTCGGTACTGGCGCGGTTACATCATACAACGGCATCACTCCCGACGTAGCGGGCGGTATTACCGATACCACAGCGGACGACAACCTAACGCTCAACCTCTTCCTCAATGGCTAATACCTACCAGACTGAAATGGTCAGCGTGTCCACCACGGGCAGCGACATCATAATTTTTCTCGCCAGCGGCAACACCATCGTGCGCGACGTGATGATTTACGCCAAGGGCGGCGCGGCCACCGTGTCCGTGCTGTTTGACGACCGCACGACCGACGACGTGGTGGCGAAAAAATCGCTTGCGGGCGACGAGACGTGGAGACCGTTTACCGCGCCGTTAGCCATGACCAACGCGCAGGATATAAAGGTGAACACGGACGCCACGATTACCGTCCTCATCACCTACGTAGAATTCGGGTAAATTGCACCATGAATTGGGATCTCATCATCGGAGCGGGCAGCGTCGCCCTACCTATCGCGTTTGCCCTGTGGAAATGGGGCACGACCATCACGAAATTCATGGCATCAACTGAGCAGCGCATCGGTCAGCTCGAAAAAGCCGAGGATACGGTCTGCAAAAGGCTTGAAACCATGGAAGCCAAACAGAGCGAGCGCCACGAGGGCATCACGAAAGCCATCACTACGCTACGGGAGGAGCTCATCGCGTCGAATTCAATCAAGCCCAACTCATGACCCTGCGACATTTCACCCTCGACGAGTTCGACAGCCCCGACAAGCCAGGAAGCGGCGCAAACATGGACGCGGACTTCCTCGAAATGCTCGACGAGGCACGGCAGCGGTGCGGCATCCCCTTTAGGATTAACAGCGGGTTCCGCACGGTGGCGCATAACCGCAAGGTGGGCGGCGTGTCCAACAGCAGCCACCTACGAGGCTACGCCGCTGACATCCATTGCGCCGAAAGCCGCCACCGCTTTCATATGATCAGGGCGCTGCTGTCCGTCGGCTTTGACCGCATCGGCATCGGCTCAACATTCATTCACGTCGACAACGACCCCGCAAAGGCCGACGACGTCATCTGGCACTACTACAAATGAAAAATAGACCCAACCTCACCGGGCTACTCGCCCAGCTCGACCTGACCCAACTCTTCAAGGAAGCAGGCAAAGGCAACGTCCGCAAGTGGAGCGCCAAACGCACGTTCAGCGGCGCGGTCGTCGCAGTCGCACTCTACGACGTCCAAGTCAACGGCCTGACGTGGATGGCTGTGGCCCTCTGCGCGGTCGCTGCGCTGCCTTTGACTGCGTCGGTGTGGCAGAAGACCACGAGCGATGAAAATGCCGTAGATTAGGCCTGAATTTGGTTAAGCGTTGTTTGATTCATGCAACTTGAGCGGGCTGCCTAACGAGGCGGCCCGCTTTTTTTTTGGCCTGAAATGTTAAAAATAGGGTTCAGGTATTGCAGGGTTGAAATGTAGTGCGTAGTATTGCAATGAATCAGCCGCAAGGCATAATCCAAATTCAATGCGTCCAATTGACTACGCGCTGCATCAATTCGCAGCCAAGGGCTACACCGCCCACGACCTCCGCGAGGAGAAGGCCACCGTTCAGTTCACCCTCACTGGCGAGCAACCGCTGACCACCACCACAATCGGCGACGTCATGCGCGCCGCGTTCGAGGAAAACATCTACGCGTTCGCAGCGAACGGCAACAGCACCACCGTCAAAATCCTGCTCTGATGGACTACTCCAACATCACCCTCTGCTACGGTCTCGATCTGTACGACACCAACCCCCAGCAAGTCACGCTTAAAAATTGGCTGCGCATGACTGGCGACCTGGATTACACGCCAAAGCGCAGCCGCCCGGTGCTGATGCCTCACGGCTGGTTCAGCACCCGCAAGGCCGACAGCTGCGTCACGCACAGCGGATGCGTGCAAATCGACATCGACGGAAAGCATCAGTCCAAAACCATCCAATGGGACGACCTCGCGCAGGTCATGATGGAAGAGCCGGGCGTCGTCCTCGCGCAGCGCTCGGCAGGCGGCGACGGATTGTGGTTGCTTGTGGCGGTCAAGGGCATCAGCAAGACCGACCACCGCGAACGCGCCGACCGCGTCGTGGCGCACTTCGAAGACCGGTTCGGCGTGGTTATCGACCACCCCGTAAGTC
>Ga0209953_1000355_pt1 | contig 16830 bp, 30 predicted proteins | sample SalPonred_H2O_MG_FD_185713 | JGI IMG/M metagenome (GOLD analysis project Ga0209953, IMG submission 185713) | Salt pond water microbial communities from South San Francisco under conditions of wetland restoration - Salt Pond MetaG... | ecosystem: Environmental > Aquatic > Non-marine Saline and... | reverse complement strand
CCAGTAAATACTTTCAGCAAGTCCAAGGAAGCCTGTACGTGACCGACCGAGACGTTTGGCACTTCTACAGCTTCCACCCAGATTTCGGCGAGCAGCTACACGTGGTTGTTCACCGAGATGAAGAGTTCATTAAGTTACTTGATGGACACCTAAAACGCGCAGTAGAAGAAATTGAGAGCTGCGTGGAACGATTTAAGAAACAAGGAGAATAAGATGCTTAACAAAGTAATGCTAATTGGAAATGTAGGAAAAGAGCCCGAGTTTAAGTCAACGCCCAACGGCACAGCTATCGTGACTTTACCACTGGCGACCACTGAAAAGTGGACTGACAAGCAAGGCCAGAAGCAAGAAAAGACGGAATGGCACCGAATCACGCTATATAACCGCCTTGCTGAGCTTGCAGGGCAGTATGTAGGCAAAGGCTCGAAACTGTACATTGAGGGCAAGATTGTCACTAACAGTTGGGAAAAGGACGGCGAAAAGCGTTACAGCACAGAGATTGTGGGTAATTCTATGCAGTTCCTAAGCCCGAAGCCCGAAGGACAGCGACAGCAGCCACAGCAGCAGCAATATCAGCCGCCGCAGCAGTCGCAAGACTTCGATGACGACATTCCATTCTAGGTAAAAAAAGCCCCTGCAAGAAACAACAAACTTGCAGGGGCTAAACTTACTTCTAGGAGAACAAGCAATGGCCTGTGAATTCATTAGACCTGAGGAATAAAACAAATGCAAGAAGCAAATATTGGGAAAAGTTTACGGGAGGCGCAGTACATTGCGCGACTTCCTACGGCGAAACTAGCCGAATTACTGGGCGAGACCCGCCAAGCCGTGTATTACACGCGCAAGCAAAAGTCGGCCAACATCCACAAAGTGCAGCAACTGGCCTCTATCTTCGGCATGAGCATTGACGAATTCGTGAGGCTCGGCACAGATGGTTAGGCAAACGATACCCTTAGAGAAAGACTTACAGCGCGCCAAGATTAAGCGCGACACCGAAAAGTTTTTAGCCAAAGGCGGCGAAATAGAACGGGTTGAGTTTGGAAAATACGGGAAAGAGTTTGAAGGCATACAGGATTTAGTGCCTAAGCGATTTGGTGACCACTATGCAAAGTAACGAGCCATGGACAATAAACTCGAAAGAATCGCTAAACGAATTCATTGAGCACGTAACTGAGGTGTATACACTCAAGCATTACCTGACGGTGAATTTAACCATTGGGAAGAAGCGCACAAACACACAGAACAATGCTTTGCAGGTTTATTGTCGAGAGCTTGCTACTGCGTTGAACGATGCTGGATTAGACATGAAGCGGACCTTGAAGGCTGAGGTAGAGATACCTTGGACTCAAGACCTGGTCAGGGAGCATCTATGGAAACCTATACAGGAATATGTCATAGGCAAACGCTCGACAACCGAAGCTAACACTTTCCAATATTCTGAGGTCTACGATGTTTTGAATAGAAACATGGCTGAGAAATTTGGCGTTAGCGTTCCATTCCCATCACGAGGGCAAGACGATGATACTGGAAATATACAAGCCGATAGTCGAACGAGCGGATAAACAGTTAATCACTGGGTTAGAAAACTTCTCAAGGGAAGAACTCAAACAGACCTACAATGATTTGCTATTATTGCAGGTGGATTATTACAAGCAATACCTAAAATTCTATGCTGAGATATTAAATGAAGATTAACATTGAGCTAGATGAACACGAAGTTGACGAAGCGGTGGACTTACTGCGCCAAATCCATCAGCTTGAAGACAGCATTGATGAGTTGCGACTAATGATTAACGACATCAGGGATTTGATAGATGAACAAAAAGAAATGCCTTGAAGCAATCCAGTTGCTCGCACGTTTAGCGGCGGCTGATGATGATGGGTACGTGCAGTGCGTGTCTTGTAAGACTATCAAGCATTACAAGGATGGGATGGACGGTGGGCATTTTATCCCCAAGGGTAATTCATCTTACTGGTCGCTTGAAATCTGCAATGTTCATCCGCAGTGCAAATACTGCAATATCTTCGGCATGAAGTCTGGGACTGCCGCGCAGGAATACACGACTTGGATGTACGATTACTACGGTAAAGACTTCGTGGAAAATATGCTCGCCACAAAGCGCAACCCAGTTAAGTTTTATAAGAAAGACTATGAAGAAATGTATAAAGACTTCATGGAGCAGATCAAATATCACAGAAACAGAATAGGGGAAAGCTAATGAGATACGCACAGGTGGACGATGAAATTCACGAGTTAATGACTCGAAAAGAATTAACGAAATGGGCGCAGGAGTTAAGTAAATTTGAGGGCAGGGACTATATAGGCATCCTGACCTTAATGGTTCACTTCAATATGTTTGACGAGTTTTTAGAAGTGAACGAAGAAGCGTGTGAAAATTACTACGACTTTTTGGAAACAAAAAACTTAATGACCGGAACTAAACACTAAGGAGAACGACATGGAAATCGAGCCAATGAGCCAAAACGAAATGCAAGCGTGGATTTTAACTGGCGCAAACGATTTAGAAGGTGACGTATTACGCGCAGTTGCTACATTTATAAAAACCAATAACGATATAGCGGATTTTTTCACGGCTCACCCTGAGGTTAGCGAAAAGTTTGTTAAATTCATGGAGATCAAATAGTGAATGAATTGATAGATAAGTGCAGCCAATGGAGCATAGATAGGCAGATAATCCAAAACGGCAACAGAGAAACCCAGTGCTTGAAGCTGGTTTCTGAAATGGGAGAGTTGGCAGACAATATAGCTAAGGGCAGGGATGTTTACGATGACATAGGCGACTGCCTCGTTGTACTGAATAACCTAGCCCTGATGCACGGCACAACGCTTGAGCAGTGTTTAGCGCACGCCTACAACGATATAAAAGACCGCAAAGGTTACATGAACGACAAAGGCATTTTTATAAAGGAGAACGACAAGTGAAGGCAACAGACATGCAGATTGGCGGCGACCATTACAGCAAGATGGAAATACAGCCAATCGAGTACATAATGAAAAACAAACTGCCGTATTGCGAGGCGAATGTCATTAAGTATCTATCGAGGTGGCGTTCTAAAAACGGCATAGAAGATTTAAGAAAGGCTAAACATTATATCGACCTGCTGATAGACGCAGAAATGGAAGCGGATAAGTTAGACCGCATACTGCCTAAGCATGATTAGCTCAGTCGCTTGTATTGCTATGGCTATCTACTTTGAGGCGCGCTCAGAGCCGTTAGAAGGGCAGGTGGCTGTGGCAAATACGATAATCAACCGAACGCATAGCCCGTATTTTCCCGACACTCCTTGTGATGTAGTAAAGCAAGGCAGGTACTGGGCAGGGCATCCGCTGAGAAACCAGTGTCACTTTTCTTACTGGTGTGATGGAAAGCCTGAGCGGATAGATGACGAGCAAGCCTATACACTGGCGTTGTCTATCGCTGTGAATGCTGAAAGTTTATACGATGTCACAGGTGGCGCGACTTACTACCACAGGGACGATGTTCAACCGTATTGGGTAGAAGGATTGAAAACTAAACGCCAAATAGGGCGGCATATTTTTTATAAATAAGGAGAAGAAAATGACAACGAAAGAATTTAACAAAATATATTTGCAAATGAGCAAAGAGAATCAAAAGTTATGGGGTGATATAGCAGAAAGAACTTCTGTTTTTAATCCTGAAAGAAATTACTGGCTAAATTATTATCAAGAGCACCTTAAAATGATAGAAAAGTACGACAACTATACATAGTCGCCAGTCTCAATCATTTCTGCGAGTTCCATCGCGCGAGCACCGACTTGCAAAGCCCAGCGAGAATCTAGGAATTCGTTGCTGGCGGTTATGTAATCTTCCTCAGCCATAGCCGCTAGTGCTTTTTCAAATTTCATAAACTTTGGAAGGCCGAGATTAAAGCATATAGAAATGATAGCGTCTTTTCTGGCTTTGTTGAGATTGTGAAACCACGGGAAGTTAGACTTCAATTCTTCACGCACTCGATCAATGTCATTCTTTAGCAAATACTCAATCTCCGCATCAGAAAGCCCTAAGCCTACACGAGAGTCAATACAACGACCTGCACCGATGGTTAGGTACCCACGGCTATCTTCGTAGGCATATTTTCTAACGCCTTCATGCCTACGAAGCATTTGTGTCAGTTTACTCATACACTCTTGGGTTTTTGTATAAAACTGCTTCTACAAAAATAGCGACTTCGTTTTCACCTGAGCTAGATTTAGCCTCAAACGTAAAGTCTGTTTTTTCGTCAATCATAAACGGCACTTGGCGGTCATAACTAACTTGTGAAGTAGCGAACGTGGCAGATGCTACGCGCAGCTTTCTGCCGTTAGAAGCACAAGTGACGTTGCGGAAAGTGAGATACTTATTTGGGTTTACGGTCGCTGAATTAACGTCAATGCGGAATAGGTACAGCTTGTGACCTTCGGGCACTGTGTAAACGCAGCTTTGAGTAATGCCTAGCCCTGCCCCGATATATCCGTAAGTCACACCGCCACTGGCAATCGTAATGTTACCTACGTTAGAACCAGAAAGAATCACCGCGCTGTTAATGCGGAAAATGCTTTTAGGAATCGCTACAGGCGTTGTACCAGTTAAAGTAACCACCTGCACGAGTTCTCGGTAGTCAGCGTCTAGCCCGTTGATTAGCACCTGCATAGTATCTGAGGCACTGCTAACAATGGTCATTGCTTTGGCTTCGTCAGGGAATACATATTCACCACCTGCGTTCCACAGCGTTTCGTAAGTCGTACCGACTACAGTGTTAAATCCGAAAATATTAACAGCAGACGCGCCGACCATATTCCCGCGAGCAATATCAAACAGGAAGTTAGAAGTTGGTGATGGATTATCCCACTGACTCATCATTCGCTCCTTTTAAATAACCCTGTGGCATTAAACAGAGTAACCACAGCAGAAACAATATCATGAGCAACAGGCTGTAACTTATCGAAAGATTCATCAACATCGTCAGCCTTTTCAATAGCCGCTTTGAGCATGATGTCAAAAGCAGCAAGTTTTTCTTTACCTGCACCATCATCGGGAATCGTCTCCTCGATCAATTTGACAATATCAACGACCATTGTCCAAAGTTTCTTTACCCAGCTCAGGTAAGTAAAAATATTCATATCGTGCACTCCATAGTTAGTAAGATGGCTTCAACGCCATAGATGTTTGGTACTGCATGCACCCAGTGCGGATTGACCATCACAGGCTTAACGCCCAGATTGCAGCCCGACTTTCTCAGATGTTGATAATGTGAGCAGCCAGTTAACGAGAGCAAGGACACCAAAAGCCACAGAGTCCACAGTCTGCTCATCGACAGGGATTGCATACCCAAACGCTTCCGCAGCCTGAATACCTGCCCACAATGCCCCTGTGAGCGCCGTAGCGGTGATCTGACGGCTTTTCCACTTGGCTGGGTCTGCAACTGCCTTCCCCTTCTTGAGCAGCGTATAGGCCGCCTTTGCGCGCTTAATCATAATCGTCCTCATCTTCAAGCAGATTGTAGCAAAGCGATGACTTGTAGGTTTCTATCAATCCGATTAAGACTATAGGGCTAACGCCGAGGTCGATTTGCTTTTCGACCCATTCCCCAAGTTCTGCCATGGCATTCTCAGCCAAGCGGTCGGCGCGTGTATCAGGAAACGGTATAGCGTCCATAATTATCCCAAGTATCTAAATGCAGCACCTATAGCAGCAGCGATAACTAGCCAAACGATTCTCTCAGTCTGGCGTGTACCGACCACGCTTTCTGACAGTCTATCAACTTTGTCGTCTAAACCCATTACTTTAGATTCAATGGAAGATTGGCGATTAAACACCGTTACCAGACGTTCCTCGACACGGGCTAATGAAATGATAGCCTCCTGCAAGCTGTCAATTTTTGCTTCTACGCGGCTTAGTCGGTCTTCCATTGTCATACCTATAGGGTTAAATCAGCGACCTTGCGGCTGCTTCTGAGTTGATATATATGGCGTAAGGCTTCACCGCCTTCCCTATGGAAGACAATTTGGTGCATCGCTGACGCTGCGCCGTAACCTGCCCCTGCATGCCAAGAATCTGGTGGAGCAAGAGTCGCGAACGATTCCACGAATACGCCATTGTCGGTTTCTAAAAGCGTCTGATGGTGTATATGCCCCACTAGCCACTTGCGGTAATTAGTAGAAGACCACTGCTCAGGAAGCATTTTAGGAAGCAGAGACGCGAGTTTAGGCGCTTTAACTTTATCACCGTGGTGTACGGCAATCAGGTTCTGACCAAACTGTAGGGTGTGAAAGAATCCGTGAGGGTCTAATATGGTGACCCTCGGCTCGTTCGAATAGTAATACTTCAGAATCAACGCAAGGGCGATAGCAGTGTCAGAGTCGTGATTGCCACGAGCCATAATGACTGTTACCTTTTTGTGCTTTTCCAACATCCTAGAGATAGAGTACACAAAGGTCTGAGCCGCTACGTCTAGCACCACCTCAATACGAGTGTCTACGTCTAGCTTAGTCCCGCCAAAGGTAGTACCACTTGAGCCGTTAGCGTGGATAAAGTCACCCACGTTTACCAACAAAGCATTTTCAGAAGGAGGCGCTAAGGCTACCAAGTAGTCTATGGCATCCCTCATAGACTCTGAGGCTATTTTAGTATCGTAGTCTCTTTCTTTAGTCTCTCTTGCGTCAGCCCTCATGCCAAAATGGGCATCACCGATTACCGTTGTAGGGAGAAGGTCAGCGTCAAACTTCTTAATTTTAGGCTTGGCTTGCTTCTTAGCTTTGGGTAGGTCTTTAGTTAAACCATCCACGAAAGCCTGTATAGCTTTGTCTCGCTCGGCCTCTTGCATTGTCCTGCGGGTCTTTAGCCACGCCTTGTTACCTTCATCATCCTCACTGTAGATGCTGCGACCAATGACCACTTCGCCTTCAGGGACGTGACGAGTCGCATCCCAGCTAGATGACAATCCGCGCTGAGCTGCGTGATTCTGCACTGCTCTGACATGCTCGCGAAGAGTAGACGGAGTAATGCCTAACATCGCCGCAGCTTTAACGGCAGACTCACCGCTTTCTTCCCAAGCCCTTATGGCTTCGCGCTGACGGGCTGTCTTGGCGTAATCTACTAGACTCATTAAGGTTCGTCAGGCCAAATTACATTCAATGGAAAACCGTCTTGCTTTGGTATATCACGCAGAGCTTGACGATAAGTAGCCCACGCAGCTTGATCTACTGGCGCGTCAAGTACCTGCGTCCAATCAGAACTAATTAGCTTTTCGTCTCTTTCTTCACGGACTAGCTCGGCAACATCATCTGGATTTCTGCGGTCTGGTAATTCGCCGTCATAATCTTCTATAGTGCAATTCCCAACTACAGAAAATTGATACTCAATCCCATCACAAAGATAACCATTATCTTGATCGAGTATTTCCTTAAAATATCCAACGATAGTATTGTCTGATTTAATTAGTTGTTTCATAGAGTTAAAAGCCTCAAATTTCTTGTTAAATAGTAGGTGCTAGAACTATCACTATCACTATACTGAACCACCATTAGCTTATCTGGATTCCCCGGAATGCCTTTGCTAAATGTTGCATAGCCAGAAACCGGAGGACTGATTTTCATTTCATTGGTTGTTGTGTCTATAGCAGCATTAAAAGTCGCACCTATGTTTTGATCTTCCGAATAATTAAAAGAAGAAGTGCTTTGTATATACGAATCGCTATATACATGCGCGCCGTAAAGCGTTTCATCTCCAGAGCATTTTGTGTACTGTCTGATATTTGCGTTATATGGAATTGGAATAGAACTTTCTAAATATTCAATATCAAGACTTCCACCGCTTAAACTAATAACTTTTGGCGAGCCATATTTGACCATATGATATATTTTAGAATCATTTTGAATCATTTGAGCGCCGTCATTAGTTCCTGCTGAGTTAATAAGTTCATAAGAGCCAATACTTGTTCCAGAGCTGCTATAAGTATTTATATTAACAGCACTGGTGCTATTTTGAACAATCAAAGCATTGCCAGAGTCGTCAAAAATTACTGAGCATTTACTTGGATAATTTTGCGCAGCTGAAAAGAAATTAGAATACTCTGCTTTTGATATGTTGTAAGAACCATCAAAAGTTACCGCAATTAAACTAGTATCACAAAGTAATAAATGATGAGATGAGCTTGTAGCGCCCATATATTCCCATTTGTAAGTTGCTGTTGTTGCTGTTGTTGTTGCCGTATCAACGGACGTAATTGTTGTTCCGCTTACAGAGTAGGTTCTAATATCTAAAGAGCTAGTTGTCACTAATGATTTTGTGGCTGTAAAAAGATAGCCAGAACCTACGCATATAACCCTGCTGTCTAAGTTATTGATACCTGTTGGACTGAAACTGGTTGGCGATCCGATGCTCGGTGTTGTTCCAGAAACAGTGATAGCAACAATATAATTGACGTCTGAAGCGGTTTCGTAAAAATGCAAAACATAAGAGCCATTTTGACAATCAACTATATTAAGCTGACGGCGATATTCGCTTGAGCTGCCGTCCAAGTCCACGCCCATGCTTGCTAACACTTGAGAATTTACTGTAATAGTTGTTCCGCTAATTGTTAATACTCTACAAAAAAGATTAGAAGTTTCTTGAGAATAAGCGACTAAGATTTTATCAGTATCAACTTTTATAGCACCGTGCAAACATCTTCCACCTTCAATAGTTGTCTCTGTCCCCCAAGTGTCTGTGCTACTGTCGTAGACAACTCCAGTTATATCGTATGATGTACTTGACTCAGAGCCCATAATTACAAAAAATCTAGTCGAATCTAAAGCAATAACTCCAGCTGGAAGATTAGACACAGTTTTTAATGAACCGAGAGTTCCTACTCTGTCCACCAAAAAAGTAGAACCTGCTGATACTTCACCCCAACTTTCATTTGTTCCATCTGTAGTTAGATACTTTCCAGAATTTCCAGTTTGAGTCGGTAACGCGTAACTTAGCTTTGTCCAATCAGCAGATGCACTTGGGTCTGTTGTTCCGCTTGTCGCTGTATTGGCTCTATACGACTTGTAATCGACTGGCGAGTAAACAACGTCTCCAGACGAGTAGCTTGTTCCGCTCACCCAGAGAGTCGCGTTTGATGCGGCTTCCGCAGCGGCTTGTGCTGCTTCTGCGTTAGTCTCGGCAGTCTCGGCAGCAGTTTGTGCAGCTTCAGCAGCAGTGACGTTCGCAGCGATACCGCCGATGTCAGTGTTCATCGCGCCGATAGTGGTATTTAGCTCACTCTGCATAGTTACCAAAGCAGCGAGAAACGAGTCAGCGCGAGTTACGAAAGTCGCAGGAGGGTCTGTCCTAGCTGGCGCTGTGGGTAACGTAGATATAGTTGGGATAGTCATTAGGTTAAACCCTCTATTGATAGCGTACACATGGACACAGTCGGTCCACTATATAAAACATTAAATTCACGATAGTAGCCGTATATCAGCGTACCTTCAGCTTCTTCACTTGCGACCCAAACAGTAGGAACATTTCTTAAATCTGTCAAAATCTTTTTAACTTGAGCAAACCTGCCAGTTTCAATTACAACATCTATATCCGCTTCGTCAGAATAAGTGCCTTCTGTAATTGTAGTCCTACCTTGAGCATCTACTGTCTTGGTTGAGTAATCAATGATACCAAAACTAGCCCCATATTGAGAATCACCAATAGTTAGTGCTGTTCCGAACACCAAAGCGCCGCATTTAACATCTCCTGTACCATTAAACACGACATTTATATCAGCACTTGCGTATGGCGGTAGTCCAATAACTACTAAATCTGACTTTCGCTCAATCGCTAAGAAGAAATAATCATACCAATTAGTAATTCCCGAGTAGCTAATCATTGGGAAGTTTTCGTTGTATATTTCACCCTCTATTGGGTCAGTCATGATTACGTCTATAGACTCACAATCGACATTAACAGCAGATAGAGCAGTTACGACTTGTCCTTGCTCAACTGTGACATCAATACCATCAGTCTGAATTGTCTGTTCTTGAATAACATCATTAAACATTTTCCAACGGTTTGTACTAGATATGACAGCCCACCAAGTACCGTCATCTGTAGTTGGGTCATTGCCGATGTTAGACCCTTGCTCAGACTCGTAAATAGTATGGATATTTGGCGTAGTAACGATTACACGATCACCATCTGCGTACGTAGTACCTACAGCCCATGCAGCGTAATCGTTCTCAGGCACGTCCGTAGCCGTTAAAGTAGTATCCGTTACCGCCTGTGACTTAATAACCTTCATTCTATGCCCTCGTTGGCGGTAGACCGTTCTTGTCCCAACGATCTTCGATTCTAGCTGTCTTAGCTACAGATTTAGCCACAACCATCATTAACTCGTTTAGGTTTTGGCGTAAGCCTACCATTTCTGATGTCATTGCGTCAGTAGCAGCGACTTGTGAAGCAGTTTGTACTCTTTCTCCTTTATGTAGCTCAGCAATGTAACCATCAAATGGCACGCTTTCTAAGCCACCTGCGTGAGAACCGTCTACTGATTGCTTCAAAACTGCTCCTGCATTTTGCAAAATCGTTTCAGCAGAACCATCACCAACAATGTCATTCAACGCAGACTGAGGAACATTGTTTCTGACTCCTACTGCGTTAATCCATTCAGCGGCATACATATCCATTTGCTTTTCTAATGTAGTGCCTTTTTCTTTACCTTTTTCAATAAAGACACCAAGCACTGTTCCTGATCCAGTGCCTTCAACACCAAGACCAGAGAATGTATGACCACTAAGGTCTACATTATAGCCTGCTTCTTTTGCCAAAGTTGTTAACGTCGCGTCTAAGTTTTTTAATGGAGCAACAGCAGCATTTGCTTGTTCGTTAGTTGCGTTTTGCTTGAACCCTAATGGAGCAAAACCAGAGGCAAATTCATCCATTTCGAATATATTGGCATCACTCATACCGCCTGTTTTAGCCATTGTTAAGCCTGCGGTAGATGTAGGGCTACCTCCGCTATCAAGCAGTTTTGCGGCAGTAGCAACAGCAGCCAAAGTTAATGTAACTGGGTTAGTAGCTAATGCTAAAGCCGCACTACCTGCTGAACTTAACGCCCCTCCTACTGCACTAGCTGCTCCAGAAATAGCTCCACCAACAGAACTGACCGCCCCAGAAACCGCACCACCAACAGAACCTGCTGCACCAGAAATAGCCCCACCAACGCCTCCTGCAGCGCCACTAACAGCACCACCTACTCCGCTACTAACTGCGCCTGCAGCTCCCCGACCAGTAATTGAAGAAAATATATTGGTTAAACTTGAGCTAATCCCAGAAACAAGATTATTAACTACTCCACCAAGACCATTAGCAATGCCAGAAATTACATTTCCAAATCCACCGCTAATTCTTGATAAAAAGCCATCTAAGCCGCCTTCGCCAAAAATGCCTTCCATGATTTTTTGTGCAGCAATTTCGGCAGCAAGTCTTTTGAAACCATCAAGCACAGAACTAAAGAATGATTTGAAATTAAGTTTGCCTTCGTCCAAAGTTTTATAAATCAAATCACCAAACGAACGCTGCACGTTCTCAATCATATTTTTATATAATTGTTGACTCGCTGTAGCGTCTTTTACAGATTTAGTTGATTCTGCGTAGGCTTGCTTAGAGTCATATAACTGACCTGAAAGCTTCTCGATTTCTAATCTTTCTTCAAGACTAGCATCAGCGCCAAGTTTCATTTGTTGGTTATATAAGAATTGCTCCCTTTCGGTCATTCCAACTTGTGTCATTTGTTGCTGTAAAGAATCGTTTAATTCTTTGTATTTATCTGTTAAATCTGATGTAACGTCCAAATGATCTTTTGTAACAGTAAGGCTTTCTCCAACTGCATCACCATGTTCAGTTGTTATCCCGCTAAGTTCACTGATAATTGCAGCCGCTTCTTCATTAGTGCTATTAAATTCGCCTGTAGCTATATTCCCCGCATTTAATAAAGCATTTCTTCGTTCTTCAGCTTCTGTTAAAGCGTCTGTGATTTCTCTTTGCATATTTCTAAGTTTTATTGCTTGATTAGCACCTGCGCTAACAGCCGCATCAAAACCTGTGCTTGCTTTTTCTGCCGTTATTAATTGGGCTTCTACTTCTTGCAAGCTATTTCTTAATGATTGGATATGTTCATCAACAGCACCAACGCCTTGCGAAGCAGCCATTGTTAAACTTCTACTCATTTCATCAACGCGAGAATTAGCTAATTTTTGTAAAACTTCATATAGCCCAAAAGCAGCAATAGTTATAACGCCAATAGGACCACCCATTAGTGTAATTGCCCTACCTAAAACTCCTGCTGCTGTTGCTGTTCTTGCAAATGCAGTTCCTACAGAAATAAGATTAGCGAGAAGTTTTACACCTAATAAAATTGCTAATTTTTCGCCAATGTTAAAAGTTAAAGCCAAATGTTCTGCGAATTTATCTGAATTAACATATCTAATAGCAGCTTGAGAAAAAGCTGTTAATGCTTGAACTAAATTGCGCATACTGTCTTCAGCGCCGCTTCCAATGGCTATAGCCAAACCTTCAAGGCTAGAATTTAAAGCCATTAAATCGCCGTCTAAATTATCAAAATTAGTTCTAGCTTGTTCTGTCGCTATGTTAGTTCCTGTTAATGCTCTTGTTAGTTTACTAGTTGCGTCTGCATTTTTTAGCAATGTTGAAGCTGTAACCACACCTTCAACGCCAAATTTCTTAGTAACTTCTGTGACTGTTAAGTTTTGTGCAGCAAGATTTTCCAAAGCAGTGCCAAGACCAACTACAGATGGGCGTAGTTTTTGATCTGTATCTGCTTCAAGTTTAAGAATTATGTTTCTTAACCCTGTTCCTGCTTCACTGGCTTTCAAACCGCCTGCTGCTAGAACTTGAATAGCTGCGTTTGCTTCTTCAAACCCTACACCTGCAGCCGCAGCAGCAGCACCAGAGTTCTTTAGAGCTAAGGCGGTATCTGCAATAGATGATGCGCCTAACTTAGAGCCTGCAGCCAATACGTTTACAAATCTTGCGGCTTCTTCAGCACTTGCACCAAATTGATTAAGTGATGTTCCTACTGTGTTAGCAGCAGACGCCAAATCAATACGAGCCGCTTCTGCTAACTTTACAGCTTCTTTTGTGACAGACGCTAATGCCTCTCCAGATTCAAGAAGGTCAGGCTTCGCGCTTGCGATTAGCTTAAACGCTTCTGCCGCTTGTGATGCAGAAAGCGTTGTAGTTCTACCAATTTCCAATGATTGCTGTCTCAGAAACTCAAGGTCTTTACCTGCTGCTCCAGTGATAGCTGATAATTCACTTATTGAAGAACTAAAAGCACGAGTATCATTAGCAATTTTAGTTAAAGCACTACCTGCTCCAAGCGCAGCGAACGCAGCGCCAAGTGCTTTTGTAGCCGTAGAAACAAGAGATGTTTTTTTGCCAAGAGAGTCCATGGCATCTCGTGTTTCTTTAACACCTTTTGCTTGCGCTTCAACAATTACTTTATATAAATCAGTTGCCATGATTACTTCCTAAAATTGCCTTCGCGTAAAGCTGCTTTAATTACATCGTCCACAGGTCTTGAGGCTTCTACGCTTCGATATGGTGATGGCGCTGTGCTATCGTGATACCGTTGCGCACATGAACTATAAATAGCGGAAAGTCTTTTTATAGTGCTACTTTCCCACACACTTAATTTTATTCCTGTAATGCTGCACCAGTTACTTATGTCCTGCCATGTTATGTCAGAGGGCCCAATCTGCGTTAGCAAATCTATCACATAAGAAAAAGGCGCTATTTCAGGCATAATAGGGTCAGGGTTTGACTCTATTCGTGCCTTAGTAGCGCCTTTCTGGTTCGTAGTGAGCCAAGCCCAATAGCGAACATAATCTTCAAGTAACTGGTTTAGGCTAAAAAATAATTAGCCCTATCAGCAGCAGCTTCCAACACTTGCTCCGCAATCCATGATCGTTTTTCGTATAACATCAAGGCGTTCTCTTTGTTGCACTTCAGAGTTTCCTCGTTGTAAACGATGTTTGACCAAGAAACGGTGCATTCAGCTAGAATTTCACGAAGTGAGCGTTCTACTTCAGCTTCAGGCACCTTTCCATTGCGATACTTGTTTGCGTTTTTAGCTTGTATCCGTTTAGCTGTTTGATTCCATTTAGCGGAGTCTTTGCCAAGAACCTTGATAACAAGATTGTTGCCTTTTTCGTCCTCTAAAATCTCACCAGTTACAGGGTGAGACAACTCAACAGTGATACCGCTGTTCGCAGCTTCTTTCAGATCAAATTGCGCTAAATCCATTCTTAGTTACCTTATGCAGTAACTGTCGAACGGGTGCGCTCCAGCTGAATAGTCTTTTGAACTATTGAGTCTGCGCCCCCAGCGACAGTGTCAAATGAAACTACTTTACCAGTGAAATAATCAATCGTGCCGTCTTGATAAGTGACTTCGAAAGAATAATCCGCATCATCAATAAGAGCCGCTTGGATAATGACTTGTCCTGCGTCATCGTCATCGCGGTTTACAGTGATTGTATCAGCGCCGTTGTTAAACGTGCCTTTGTATTTGTCAGTGCTACGCTGAGCAATAGGGTTGCTAGTGGTTACGTTATAAACTTGCCCACCTGGAGTCCAATCAGTTACTTGACCAATGGCAGAATAAGTAAGAGCCGCATAACCTGTATTATCAAAGGTAGCAGGAAGAGATGCCGAGACACTAATCGTGGTTTCGACAAGAGTTTGTACTGAATCAGGCATAAATCACCTCGTTATAAAAGAAATATATCGTATCGAAACGACAAGTGTGTACCAAGCATCTTCAACAACTCCTGCTTGGCGGTCTACTGAGCGTATTGTCGCAGATTGTCCAGAATATGCAACGCTACTCCCAATGGGGTAATGCGCCATGATTTCCTCGGCCTTAGCCTTGGCGGTGATAGCCCCACTATCAACAGGGTAGCGCAAAATAACCCGAAACAAGCCGCTAGTTTCATTCATATCGGCAAGTGTCAGACTATCTATCGGATTTGGTATATGTATCAATTCCGCGAACGCAGTCCCAGACACAGGCGTGTACGGCATGTTTTCGTAATCTATTGGAAGCCCAAAATCACCGTCAATAAACGACTGAACAAACGCTTGGTCGATTTTGAGGCTCATTTGATTTCCCTAGCCAATTTTCTAATATTGGTTTCAATTCTAGCGATATTCTTTGCAACCATGCCGTCTCTTTGTTCCCAGACGCCAACATACGGCAAATTGTTTGTTAAATATGTAATTTTATTAATGCCGCCTACATTTGACTGCATATCTCGTATAGTTTCAGCGCCAGTTTTATCTAATCTGTCTATGTCACTCTTAGCAGGAGCACCAACTGTAGTTTGCCAGTTACCTTTCATGCGCCCTGTGTCTACTCTGGTGTTTTCAATTACACCTGTAAACAGCTCAATCCATACCGCTCTTGTAAACTCATCAAGCGTAGCATTAGCGCGTTTAGCTATCTGATCTGCGTTTTTAATAATCATCGTCTAGCCTGTACGAAATAAACCAACGGGACACCCGCGGGTCGAGACTCAGTGATAGAAACGATGCTCCAGTTTTCACCGCGAATCGTGATCTTATCCGTAGTTAGTGGCTCAACCGTATTATCTAAAATAATCAGCCTGTCACTGCTTAAAATCCTAGTGCCGTCTACAAGCTCGTCAGCGTATCTCTGAACGATTGTATTCGGGCTATAGGTAACCGTAGTGCCAGCGGTCGTATTGCCCGTCACGGGGTCTATAGAGCCGCCTGTGGTGCGCGTAATCGTACCCACCGCGCCAAACTTGGTTATTAGCCTTGCAGCAGTCGCAGCTAGGTTATTGTAAAAGGCATCGCTCATGTTAAGCCATAGAGATCGGTATGCTAGTGCCACCGTTCTTCATCAGTGCAGCGAGTAGTGATGAACTGCGTGAGTTCCTAGCGATTCGTGCGCTATCACTCACAGCGTATTCAACCTCAACCGCGCCTTCTACACGCTCACGCTTCACAGCAACAGATGCGGATGCGCTAAGGTTATACAGGTCTTCACCCGCATTTATATCTAATGCAAGGGACATTTGACACTTCTTCACCAGTGTCGGGATTTCGTCATTGCCCCATGTAAAATTTTGTAGGTCTACTAGATTGTTGCGCGGATACGACAGTGGCTGAGTCTTTTCAACCATGTCGCCGTATAGCTGTGATTCCTTAGAATCAATATACTGTGCCGCTTGAATTAGCTGCACCTTGTAAGTATCGGAGTCTTCAACGGTCACGCCTAAACTGCTTGCGTAGGCGATATACTCGTCAATCGTTACATAGGTATTAGCATTGGCAACAATAGAGCCATTTTCAACAATCAATGTAGCCATGGTTATTTGCCTTTAGGTTTCTTTTTCTTGCCTTTATACATTACCACTTCACCTTGTTAGCCCAGTAAGCACCGGACATTTTGCCTTTCTTAATGTTCTCAGCGTGTCTCGCTTTGAACGAAGCCCTGCGAGCGGCATCTGCCTTGGACTCATTTGCTCGTTTTGGAGAACCCGATACCCCTTGCTGCCCGAAGCGAATAGTTTTCACTTGGTCGCCTTCTTTCGCGACTACAACGTGGGATTTCGTAGGATGATTAGGTGTGCGCTTTGGCTGATTGTATTTATCAAGCCCTAAGCGTGTAAGTCGTGGGTCTTTAGCCATTTTAAGCCCCGAAGGGAAAAGGGGTGACCGAAGCCACCCCGTTCCGTTTAGCCAAGAAGGACAGCCGCGAACTCGGGCTTCCATACTTTGTAGCCGTACAAGCAAGACACATC
>Ga0209953_1000354_pt1 | contig 16831 bp, 25 predicted proteins | sample SalPonred_H2O_MG_FD_185713 | JGI IMG/M metagenome (GOLD analysis project Ga0209953, IMG submission 185713) | Salt pond water microbial communities from South San Francisco under conditions of wetland restoration - Salt Pond MetaG... | ecosystem: Environmental > Aquatic > Non-marine Saline and... | reverse complement strand
TTATCTCCTTCCTGTAATGGAATAGCTTTAGCTGCAGCCCATCTCCAATCCTTTTTATTAGTTCCATCTACAAATACAATTCCTTGGTTTGGAATAGAAATGGTAGCAGGTAACCAATGAAGTCCTTTTTTATCTACAAACATTATATCTTTGTATAGTTCCGGAGATGTTTCTAATGCTGTTTTTACAGCTTTGCTTCCTTCGGTCATCAAAGTACTTGTTGTGAATCCACATCCCCAACAGAGCCAGGTAGTAATCCCTCCTTCTAAATGTTGTTCATAACAAGCATTTCCTTTACATCTTGCACATTCTATCAACTTATCTTTACTCATTAGTCTTTTTTATTTAGGTTTGGTAATTTTAATTTTGGTAGCTTTAGTTCGGTTTTAACTGGAATTTTTGGTAAGTTCTTATCAAGAATAGTATTTAGTTTAATTCCCATTTCATCAATATTGAATTGTTTTCTATTTACAAAGCCTTGTTTTTTAGCTTTTATTTTCCAGTCTTTGTATTTAGAGTAAACATCATTTAATGCTTTTCTGACATCTACTGGGTTAGGACTAAACCATTCACTCTCCTTAAGTATCATTTTTTTCACTACAGCTGAAGGATCAACCTGATTTAGTTTTCCACTTACAAATCTAGTGTGTTCTTTATCAAGGAAGTCCAATTGACCTGACCAGTAAGATACTATAATTGGTTTATTAGTAAAGCTTACCTCTAGTAAAGGTCTCCCAAATCCTTCTCCTTTTGTTAAACTAATTAAAGCTTTCACTTTTGGGTGGTTGTATAAGTTATTCATATCCTTATCTGAGATCTCTCCGTGTAATAGGTATATGTTAGGTAGTTTACCTTTTACTGTTTTACGGATACTTTCGATCTTCTTTAAAATCCTTTCTCTGTCTAGTATTGAAGTAGAAGCTGTATGGGATTTTAAAATTAATGCAGGCTGTTTAGATTTGTTTCTAAATGTCTCAAGGAAGTTTTTTATAGTAAGTCCGATGTTCTTTCTATCCTCTCCTACAGCACCTTGCATCCAATGACCTGTGGTAAGGAAACAGAAATTCTCCGGTATACTGTCAAGTGTCTTTACTACTTCTGTTTTTTCTATCTCATCTGGAGATAGGTTAGTAAATATATTTGTATCTATACCTTCAAACAATACTTCAATAGGAGTCTCTACTTTATATCTCCTGTTGATAGCCCCTGTTCTATTATCCTTCAGATCAAATATACTATTTTCAAAAGTATTTTTACCATGTTCAGAAGAAACTATAACTAAATCCATCCTATTAACTCCTTCAACCCAGGAAGGATCACATAATGTAGTCTCTATTCCAGCAGTTAGGCCTATGTTGTATTTTCCTATTTTTTGGAATTCGTTAGGTACTGTATGCTGAATCCATATATCTGGTTGCTCTGTTAATCTATCGATAATCAAACCTTTGAGTTCATCTTCATTATGATCATCTAAATATCCCCATCTAGTATTGCCCCAGCTTTGAGCAAGAATTGAAATTTCAAACCTGTCTAATTTAATTAACTGTTTAACAAAATCTCTACTTCGAGCAGAGTATCCTGAGTAGCAGTCTATAGGGCAGCTTATTGCTAGTTTTAATTTACTCATATTAATAACCTGTTAATTTATGTGTTAAATAATCTTTTTCTAATTCTTCTATTGTATGGAATTCAAAAGCTTTTCTAGGTTCAAAATTACTGAATCCTTTATCTAATACTTCTATGACATTATTAGCCATTGCCTGTGCTGTCATCTTAGCTTCATCACTACATACCCATTTTCTACCTTCTTCTCCTCGGCTTGCTCTTTCATACCTACCTAGATTATAAACTTGTTTTATTATTTCAGCAGCATCTTCTGAGTTACATCTATCATCAAAAATATATGGAGTGGGTACTGAACCAGTTAGAGAAATATTACTTGGAAATACTGGAAATGCCCATTTACCATGTGTTTTAATAGTTCCTCTATGATTTGATGGAAAATCAGGAGTAAAATTAATCCATTCTCCATTGAAAGAAAATCTCATTTGATCTTGCATCCCTCCTGTAACGTTTGCAATTATAGGAGTACCTGTCATAAGGCTTTCAGTAAGACTTAATCCCCATCCTTCATTAGATGATAATTGTATTGTAGCATCAGCTATGTTATACATTAGATTCATTTGAGCAGTAGATAATTTATCTGAAGAGAAATGAACTTTAACATAGTCTGGATCACAGAATGCATCTCTAACTTTTAATAGGTCAGTTCCATTTTGATCAACAGTTGCTGTATGTAAGATAAAGCTACATCTCTTTGCTCTCTCTTTCCCAATATTATCGCAAAACTGCCTGTAAGCAAAAATTGTATCAATAATATTCTTTCTTCTGATATTTCTTGAATTGAAAAATAAAACAAAATCTTTATCCTCTCCTTTTAGTACTTGTTTTTTAAATTCTTGAAGTTTGTCGTAGTCTTCATGACTTTCTCTAATAGGGAAGAAATGTTTAGAATTAATTCCATGAGGCACATATTCAATAATTTTATCTTTTGCCTTCTCTCCTAAAACCGTCTCATTGATATTCTTAGTCTGTTTAGATATAGCCATTAAAACATCTACTGAATCGTAGTAAGATCTATTGTAAAGCGGTGCTGGTAAATCGTCCCATATGTTTAAGTAGAAGATTGGAATCTTTGATCTAATCTCTCTCTCCATCTCAAATAGCCATGTCCAGTATCTTGGATCTGTAAAGATGAAAATAGCGTCTGGGTTTTCAAGTTGTAGGAGTTTCCTAATTTTACTTGCATTACCGTAACCTGTTGACGGAATTAATTTGACATAGGAATCATCAATCTCTGCTTCTTTATCAACTTGTTTGGAGAGATCAAAGATCTTTCCTTCATCTGGATGTTTTAAAGCCGCTCCTAGATTAACCCAATTAAAATGATGAGATGTACCAATAACTATTTCTTTAGCCATTGTAGCGATACCTGAATGTGTTCTAATATCATCACATAACAGTAAGATTTTCTTACGGTCCTTTTTTTCAATATAACGAAACTTATCTTTCATATAACTATTTTAAATTTATATCGTGTTGTTTTATTAAAATCTGTTTAAACTTCTCATCTGTAAGATAGAGATAAATTGCTCTTGATGCAAGCTTTTGAAAAGAAAATTTGTCTTTTAGACATTCGTATTTAAACTCTTCATATAATTCCGGGTCTAATCTAACTGATGTAAGTTTTTTATCTTTATTTCTCATAACTGTTATTAATTCTATGTATATAAATATATAGGTATATATTTATTTATAGTACGATTGAGTACATAATGGACTATTCTTTAAATCACAGAATCTACAATTCCATTTACTTGGGTTAGCAGGGTATGATTTATCTATTACTTTTCCATCCTCATCTAAAGCCTCTTTAATAAAATTATTCATCGAAGTGATTGCTTGGCCTCTTTTAATCTTTCCGGAAGGAGGCTTAAATTCTTGAACCCTTCTCTGCATAGCGGCAAATTCTGCTTCAGCTGGTACCCTTCTTTTGACAATAAAATATAATACATCTATCTTATCTATAGGTATGTCAAACTGTTCACTAAAAAACTTTTTATAAAGAAGTACTTGACTTATTTTTGACATATCCTTTTTAGCATAATCCTTCCATCCTGATGTTGATGTTTTTATATCTACAATTGTCCATTTATCTAATGCTTCGTTATAGAATACTAAATCTATATACCCTTTAAAGTACACTCCTGGTTTAATCTCCTGATAGAGTAGGGTTTCGATTCCTGCTAGGTAATTTTTTTTCCTACTGAAATAAGCAGCTCTTCTCTTTTTCAGAAAATTTAAAATATGAGTACCGTCTAAGTAAAACATCTGAAGTTCTTCTGAAGTAGAAATGTGTTCATGGCCTGATTTAGCTTTCTCTATTTTATAATTCTTTACTAATCTTTCATAAAGCATTGCATTCAAATCAAGACTTTCTGCTTCTTTTACAGATCTGTCATACATAACATCCAACCAGTGTTGAATTACCTCATGCATAGAAGTACCGAATACAAGATGTATTGAAGACTTGTAAGGAACCAGTTTACGGTAGTATTTCATCTCCCATTGCTTAGGGCAGTTGTTAAATACAGATAGCTGGCTATAGGAAATATTTTTATTTTTCCTGGATTGTTTTATTTTGCTTTCCTGTACTAGTTTTACTTTCTTTGGAACCGTTTTTGCCATAACTATTTTTTAAATCTTTTATTTCGTCTATTAGCCTTTCAATATACCCGGCTGCATCCATACATTCTTCTTGTAGATGTATTAACCACCCTTCTAAATCGATATCACCCCTCTCTAAAGTTGTCTTATATTTTTTAATTCCTACTTGAGATCTTTGCTCAAATTTTTCTTTTACTCTTTGAATGTACTTATCTTGCATGTTATAACTATTTAGAAATTGCTCCAACGACTCTTTTCATAAAGTCATTTAAAGCTTGTTTTTGGTTTTTATCGTTTTGTTTAATATCTAATAGGACTGCCTTAGCTCCTTCAATATTTGATACAAGTTCTCCTATAACTTCTAACTCAGAATCCTTAATACCATTTGCTTCTGCTACAGAAAGTAAAACATCTACAGCTTCTTCCATATAGTCTTCATCAAAGTCTCCTTGTACAAGTTGCTTAATAATGGGTAACCTCATAACTTTACATATATTTTATCTTATTAGTATCTATTTCGTTTTTTTTAATCCATTTCTTTTTTCCGTTTGGATATAATACTTCAGCTTCTCTAGATGTAGTGTTTATAACCTTAGGTTTCTCGATTTCAATATCTTTTGGTCTATCTTTAGTTTCTGATTCAGAACTTGCAATTTCATCTACCTCTTCTACTGCTTCGTTGTATTTTCTCGCAGCTTCTTTTAAGTTATTGCTGGGTTCAGGATAGTCATCTTCATCATCTAAATCTTCTAACCTATCTTGTAAAGTATTATCCCAATCTTCCATTTCATCTTCTAAGATGTCGTACTTATCTACAACTTTTCTCATTCCCTCAACTTTCTCTTCTACATTTTGATTTTTATCTTTATTTTTAAAGGCTTTTTCAAATGCAAAATTTGCAGCTACTACCAAAGATATGGCTAAGGGGTCAAATACAAAGATTATTACCAGTAAAAGAATATTAATTATTTTATCCATAGGTGCTCCTGTTAGTCCTGATAGATATTTTAATGGTCCTAGTTCTCCTGCTGTTTCTGAGTTGTTAGATAGATCAAGTACTTCTAGTTTATACTTTTGTAGACTATCTGAGGTTTTTTGTCTTAAGGATTGAACTTTATTTTTATTTTCATCTTCTATAGCAATTCGTTTTTGTGCCAAACGTAACTCCGAAGTTGAGATAGTATTCCTAACCCCGGTCGATGACGAGGTATCCCTAACTTGAATTGAACGTGCTTTCGCAGTTGATAGATTATTAATATTAATGAGAATAGTCTCAAGTTCTTTGTCATACCTTGCCAAATCTTTTTCATAAAAATCTATTTTCTTATTTAAAAATTCTTTTTTATTCTCTACTATTGCTAATTCAGAATAAGTATCTTGATACGCACTGCTCAAAAAGCCGTATATACCCATTGATGTTATCAGTACTAAGACTAAACATGCAATAGTAAGATATGTACGTAGAACCTTATTTAAATTACTCCAATAACGGTATAAAAGAGATGCTATCACTAGCTTGGCTAACTCTAAAGAACTGGCCATAATTATAACCTCTGTAGTTGCTCCTGCAAATAATTTACTTAACCCTGTAACGGAATAAAATGCTGCTGAAGCTGAAACTGATAATGCAGTAAGTGCTACGATAAGTGGAAATATACCTTTCTTTATTTTATCTATCATGTCTATCAATTTGTAATTAGTAATCCAGCTAAAACTATAGCAATAATTGAACCTCCTGCTGTAGTTAGTTTATTTTTAATTTTCTGTTTTTTCAAGTCTGTTTTCAACTGTCTGTTGATTGAATAAAAGTTATCAATTTGTTCTGCTCTTAAGTTAGAAATATTATCGGAGTTCTTTATTTGCTCATTGAGATTTTTGATTACTTCATCCTGTAGTAGAACTTTACTTTCGTATAGACTTTTAACATCTAGTAGTCTTTTAATTTTTTCCTTATCTCTGTCATATAGAGTTAGGTCTTTGATAACTAGTCTTGCAATTGCAGGGCTAATCGTTATTATTGAGTCTGTTTGTGTATCTTTCTGTGAAATACCTTTCAAGCTCATCAACAGAGTAATACTTAATACTATTAAGTTTTTCATTTGTTTTTGTATTTAAGAGATTCAATTCCTGGTTTGTACTGTCTATTCTATTACTGATAGAATCTAGGAATGTGTGGTACCCTACTAAGTCTTGTTGTAGTCTTTTATTTTTTAAATGTATAGAATCTATAACTACCGACTGCTTATCAATGGTATTTAGTAGTGCATCGATTTTTGAAGAGTTCTTATCATTTAGTAAAATATCCCACAACAGGGATATACTAATTACAACTAATAACAAGCTTACTATAAAGTTGAATATATTTATTTTCATATACTTAATATAGAAAAATATATTTTACTAGACAACTATTTAGGATTGTTTTTCTTTTCAAAAATATTTTTAAGTTCAGAGATTCCGAAACTTCCTAGAGTAACATAGACAAAAGAGTTGTAAATAGTACCGCTTATCTGTAGTTCTGTATTACTAATTAGACTTGTTATAATATCTGCTAAAGCAAAAATTACCATTATTACGAATGATGAAAAACCAACTATGTTTTTTTCATTATATTGATTATCGTCTTTAAATATGTTCTTGAATGACATCCATTTATTTTTTAAGTATTGTACCATACGTAACTATATTTTGTTTTAATAAATAGATAAAAAAAGATGTTACATGAGCAACACCTTTTATGTTTTAACTTACTGTCTTATCTCTTTTGGAAGAAATTCATCGTTAATATGTCCACAATCTACACACCTAAAAACCGGTATAGGCATGTAAGAAGGTTTAGGTTGTCCTGTCAATAGTCCAGATGCCTTTCGAATATGTAAGGCTTGTTCAAAATACATTGAACTGCATTCATTACATTCCACTGCAACTGTATCTTCAATCCCTATATTTACTTTCTGTTGTTCGTTCATATGTTGATTTCTTTTTACTTATTTTCTTCTTCTTCCCCCTTTCACTGCATTATCTATATCTCCTAATTGTTTTTTGAGGTCGGATAAAGAGTTTTTTACGTCTTCAAGTTCTAATTTAACCGCTTGAGTACGTGTTTTGATTTCACTGATTAATTGTTCTAGTTCATCTGGAATCATATTAGAGTTTTTATCTTTAATAATTCCCATTTTCATAAGAACAGCTAATACAATTGCGAATAGTCCGATTACGGCTAATACTAATGTTACTATTTCCATCTTTTTTTATTTAAATTTTTTATTAAGTGTGTTTATTAATTCTTTGACATCTCCTTCAAAGACTTCCATCTCTTTTTCTATTACTTCTTTAGGTTGTTTATACCTTATTGAGCATTCTTTTAAGAGTCTCTCTAATTTACCATCCTCATCCTTTCTAAAAGCTTCCATGAGTTTTTCTCTTCTCCGGATATCTACAGCGTACTCGTCTACATATCTAGCAAAGTCAGGATACAGTCTTTCGTAGGCTTTGTTTAACTTATGTTCAACATAAGCTGCTTGATAAAAAAAATGAGAAAAGTCGAAGTCTCCATTTTTCACTCTCCTTTCTAAATCTACTCTGTTGTCTAAAGGACTATTTTTTGGAACATATAAACGGTACCAGAAAAACTTATTATAAGGAGCTTTATACATTTTAGAAAAAATCTTTTCTAATTCATCAACAGAATAGACAGGAGAGTAAGGATAGGTCATTGTTTAGTTTTTAAGAATATATCTATGAGTGTATCATCAGGTACATCGTCATTATATTTTACTAAAGTTACGAAACTTTCTAACTCTTTCCTACTAAACTTATATTTTTTTTCAGTTTCGACTGTTTTACTTTCTCTTTCTTCTATTGTTTCAAAATACTTGCTCACCGAATCCATATTGTATGTTTAAAAATAAGGGAGAGTCTTTCTCCCTCCCTATATTATAAGTAACTTATTTATTCTCTTCTACTGAAGCTTTTCTATAATCGGTAACAAGTTTTTTAATCTCTCCTAAAGCTTTTCTAGCTTCTTTTTTAGATTTCTTAGTCTTACCTTCATGACCTTCTTTAAAGTTTTCGAAAAGATCTTCAATTTGTACGAATAATTCTTCTGTTTTTTGCATTTGATTTAATTTAAAATTAGTATTTATTTATTAATAGTTGTATATTACATCATTGGATTTAAACCTTCCATACCCATTCCTTGGGTTAAAGTGGAGTTATCGTCATTTTCTTCTAAAAAGTTAATAGTAGTCTCTGTGGTTAATAAAGTACTTGCAACTGATGCTGCATTTTCTAATGCCAATCTAGTTACTTTTGTAGGATCGATAATACCGTCTTCAAACATATCCACTATTTTTTCTTTCTTAGGGTTATATCCTATCCAGGAAAAATCGTCTGAGATTTTAAGTTCTCTAATAATATCAGTTATTTCATCAATTGTATATCCTGCGTTTTCTAGTATTTTAAAGAAAGGTTCTTTGCATGCAAGTAAGACAATTTGTGCTCCTTTGATTGCGGAAGGAGAAAGTCCTTTAAAGTCGAACTTTTGTTCAGAGAAGTTAAGTAACGCTACACCCCCTCCTGGTACAATTCCTTCTTGTAGGGCAGCTCTAGTTGCATGAAGTGCATCATCTACTCTATCTTTTCTTTCCTTCATCTCTACCTCAGTATGACCTCCTACATGAATAATAGCTACACCTCCTATAAATTTAGCTAATCTATCCTGTAGAGTTTCTTTTTCAAAAGGTGATTCACTATTTTCAATTTGAGATTTAATAGAGTCTACTCTTTGCTCAATTTCTTCTTGAGAACCTGATGCATCAATTATTGTGGTTTGTTCTTTTCCAACGGTAACTTTCTTAGCTCTTCCTAGCCATGTTTGATCAAGCTTATCAACTCTCATTCCTTTTTCTTTTGAGATAACCTTACCTCCTGTTAAGGTAGCTATATCCTCCAATAGGGCTTTTCTTCTATCTCCGAAATCAGGAGCTTTAATAGCAACACATTGAAGTATTCCTCTCATTTTATTTACTACCATTGTGGATAAAGCCTCTCCATCTATGTCCTCTGCTATAAGTACTAAAGGCTTATTCTTTTGAGAAATCCCTTCTAGTGCTGGAAGTAATTCTTTTACTGAACTAACCTTACTGTCGATAATTAAAATATAAGGATCATTCAATACAGCCTGCATGGAGTTGTTATCTGTTACAAAATAGGGAGATTTATATCCTCTATTAAATTGCAATCCCTCTACAGTCTCTAAGAACGTCTCTCCTGTTTTAGATTCTTCAGCTGTTACAATACCATCTGTACCTACTTGATCAACAGCAGACGCTATCAATTTACCTATAGTACTGTCATTATTAGCTGATATAGATGCTACTTGTTCAAGCTGTGCTTCTGAGATTATTTCTTTAGAGTTTGATTCTAAGTATTCAAGTACTCTTTGTACAGCGACATTTATTCCATGTTTCAGATCCATAACGTCTGTATCATTCTCCAGCTCTTTTAGTCCAAGTTCAAACAACTTAGCGGCTAATAAAGTTGATGTTGTTGTTCCATCCCCGGCCAAGTCGTTGGTTTTAGAAGCAGCTTGTTTAACTGTTTGAGCTCCCATATTTTGTATAGGGTCTTTAAGGACTATTTCTTTTGCCACACTAACTCCATCCTTGGTTGATGAAGGTGCTTGTCCTTTTCTCTCAATTAAGACGTTTCTGCCTGATGGGCCTAAGGTGCAAGTAACTGCTTTAGCAAGTTTGCGTACTCCCTTAGCTAATTCCTCTCTAGCTTCTTTTGAAAATGTTAAATTTTTATTCATGTATTACTATTGTTAAATTTTAGCTAATATTTCTTTGTCTTGTAAGATGTAGTACATTGTACCTTCGTAGTCAAATTGGATGGTTCCTATTTTTGGCACTACAACAATGTCTCCTACCTTAGCTTTGACTGTTATTTCAGTACCAAATTCGGAAATTCTTCCCGGACCTACTGCTACTACTTTTCCTATCTCAGGCCTTTCTTTACCTGCATCAGGAATAATGATTGAACCATATGTTTTTTCTCCTTCGTCAATAGGTTCTAACAAAACTCTATCATTAAACGGAATTGGGATTTTACTCATAACTATTTTAGATTTAAATTATAACTTGAATTGTTAATATAGAAAACTTATTTACAAAACCAAACTTTAGGGCAGGTTTTTTATTTAATTTTGATCGTTTTTGGTTTTGCTTCTTCTGCAAGACCGATTGTAATTTCTAATAACCCATTATTTAAACTAGCATTAATCTTACCTAAGTCATATTTAGGGGCAATTCTGTAAGCTAATTTAAAAGATTTTTTAGATAAACCTCTATGGATTGTCCCTTTATGGAACTCCTCTTCTTCTGGTTTATCGTAAAGTATTTGTAGTGTGTTGTCTTCTACTTTTATTTCCACATCATCTTTAGTAAGACCGGTACATGCAACTTCAAAATGAAGTCCATCATCGTCGTAGAAAATGTTTAAAGGGTGTGGTTGTTTACCTTCTAAGAAATTGAAGGATTTTGAACTGTCGAAGATATCTCTGTATAGGATATCAAATTTTGTTAATTCTGTATTCATAATGATATACTTTTTTTGGATGCCTAAGCTATCCGGTTAATATAATTTTTAAAATTTCCGCCCTAAAGTCGTTTATTGATAAATATGTGTATTTTACTTTTAATGACCGTCTCTTAAGTTATTAGCAATCTCTGGAGGTGCTTTTAGAGTAATTCCAGGCAGTTTCAGGTTGTTCTCCATAATCTCTTGAACTATAGGAGCAAACTCATCAGCTTCATCTTCACTAACATTAATAACCAACTGGTCATGAATCTGTGCTACCACTCTAGCGTCATATCCTAATTCGATAGCTTTTCTATTAATTTTCAATGCTGCTCGGTTTACTACTGATGCTGCAAGGCTTTGGAGCTGGAAGTTAAGGCAGTTGTTAAGTCCGTTTCTATAATCTCTATACACCTGCATAACTGCATCTTTACCGTATCTTTCATTTAAGGTCTTTCTAAATCTCCAATCCATTATCTGGTCTCCAAATTTGTCGTATATTTTCTTAACCATTGGTAAATGTCTTGTACGGCCTACATAATTTTTTATGAATCCATGATCTTTTACCTGCCTCCTAGAGTTTACTCTCCATTCCTTAAGTTGAGGAAATCCATCTAGGTAGCCATTTACTAACTTTTCAGCCTCTTTTTGAGGTACATCTAAAGTCTTTCCTAATGCGTATGCTTCCATACCATATGCAATACCTAACGAATAAGCTTTTGCTTGGTTTCTCTTAACAGGGTCTAGCTTTTTAAGATAATTATCGGCTTTTTTATCAGGACTGACACCTTCTAGGTTCTCTGTTTGAATTGCCACTGTTGAATAAAAATCCCAACCGTTGTTGAATATTTCTTGAAGCTTTTTATCTCCAGTTACTGATGCAAAGCAATGAGGTTCTAATGATTCGTAATCGGCATCAATAAATTTTCTACCTTTTCCGGCAATGAAAAATGCTCTGACTATATTTGTATACTCCACAATAATTGGAGCATCTTCTCCTTCCTCTTTAGGTTTAGGTAGCTGTTGTAAGTCTGAACCGTATCTTCCTGATACTGTACCATGTTGTTTGAAGTAGGGATAGTATCTTCCGTCCTCGTTGTTATCTAAAAATCTTTCAATATAGGTTGATTTAATTTTTAGTAGCTTATTATAAATTCTCAGGTTCTCAGCCCATGTATACGTTTTTGATAACTCTTCTATCATGTTTGTATCAAATTGAGCAGCACCTTTCTTTGTGTTTGTCAAAGGCTTTATCCCCATGTAATCAAATACAATCTCTCCTAAATGCTTCTTTGATTGTATATTTATATACTCCCCATCATTCTTCTCTTTCCATAAGCTCATAGATATTCTTGCAACTTCAAGTTCATCTAATACACTTTTGTCTCCATTTTGTAAGAATTCTTTTACAGGTCCATCTTCTAGTTCTTCTATATTTTTAGCGGTAAGTGAATACTTTCCAGTCTTCTCTGATTTTGGTAAAGGAAGTGAGTACCTTTCTGCTAACTTTTGTGCCCATGAACCTTTATTGTTTGGAGGGTAAAGTGTTGTAGATGAATCTAAAATCCACTTTTTAGCTTCAGAAGTTTTTAGTAAGCTATCAACTACTATCTTTTTATTTTCTTCTAGGTCTTCTTTAATATTCTTATACGTCTCTTCTATAAGGTCCATATCTAAATCAACTCCATATTCCTCCATCGGAATAGTTACTTCTTTGTAGATAGGCATTACCTCTTCTTCAAAAAAGAACTTTTCTAAATCTTCTTCCTTAAGCCTTTTTAAGAAATGTTTACATAATCTTAAAGTTAAATCTGTATCAGCAGAAGCATATTTAGAAAGTATATCAAGATCGGCTTTATAGATTTCAAAGTTGGTTTTAGTAACCCCTCCTCCATTCTTTTTGATCGATTCTTTTAATTCTACTTGCTCTTCATTGGCTGCTTTTTCAACATCAAGTCCAATTTCTTTTTGTACTGATATTGCTAGAGGCTTAAGTCCAAAAATACCCATCCCTGCACCTTCTTCCTGTACCGTATGTACTAATAAAGCTGTATCAACCCATAGATCTTCTAATAAATCTACTCCATAGTAGTTTTTAGTATACCTGCAGTCAAAGGAAGCATTATGCATTATAAGTTTTTTACCCTTCATCATAGGTAGTATCTTTCTAGATATGTCTTCAGCTCCTTTAGAACCTATTAAAGGCTCTTCAAGTTTCTGTTTATCAGCATTCCAAATTAAAGTAGGAAAGTAAAATCCTATTCCTTCTTCACCTGATACAGACCAGCCCACTACCTTTCCTTTCCTCATATTTAAAGAAGATGTTTCTGTATCGTAGGCAAGTATTTCCGATTCTTGTATGTGATCGAAAAGTAACTTTAGTGTTTCCTCGTCAGTAACTGTATAGTATTTTTTATCTATCTGTTGCATGTAACTTCGTATTTTAAAAGTAATTCTGTATTATTAATCTGTATTTTATCTTTCTCGTTATAGGTCCCACTCCATTTAAATTCATTACCATATCTCTTACCTATTTTAAAATATTCGTCATGTGGTATTAAAAATATCCTTCCATTAATACCATCTACAATTCTAAGGAAATCGAACCCGTTTCTTTTATTCTCACCGGCTGAATTAATTCTAAGAGTTTTTCCGTTAAGTAGGTAGTTGGTATATTTTGTTTCTATTCGGTCTCCTGATTTAGATATTTCATCGTAGCCGGATTTGTTAACAAATCTATTTCCTGCATCTGCTGCAATTTTCACTTCTACTAATAAAGCTTGGAATTTTTGATCCTGAATTAGGTCATCTATATTTGACTCTAACCATTTTTTTAACTCTATAGTACTGTATGTATACTTCATAACCTGTATTTAAATTATATCTAAATATAAAAAGAAAGTGGCTATAAAGCCACTCCTTTTCTAATTTTCTCCATACAAATCCCAAACTTCCGGTTCAGGTTCTTCAACATTGACTTGCTTTTCAACTATTGCATATAATTTTCCATTCAGAGGCTCTAAGCGATAATCTCCTTTGAATCCAGTTTTACGCATATATTGAGTTAATGTGTTTACTAATCCTTCATATTTAGTCCCTTCTACTATTACTAGTTCCCAAAAATCTCCAGGAGGTCTTCTCTCTGCTATTAGCTTTTTATCTTCTACTAATTCTTTATTCATTACTGTCTTAGAGTTTTTCCTAATCTTAGGTTACTGTCGTAAAAGAAAGGAGGGATTAAATAAGCATGTGAAGCTCTTACTGGATTTATATCGATTCCTCCCCTTCTAGTATACAAACAGGATACTAATAGCTCCTCTGGGTTAAAGGCCTGTTTGAGGTGTGTATATATCATCTCACAGATTTCTTCATGAAAATGAGATACCTGTCTATGACTGACAATATATTTTGCAATAGCTTCTGGTGTTGGAATTGAAGATCCTTTCAGGCGTATAAAAACATCACCCCAGTCTGGCTGGTTTGTTACTCTGCAATTCGATCTTAGTAAGTTAGATTGCCATTTAATTTCTTGTACTCCTGTCGTAGTTTTATCAGCTTCTAGCTGTCCTGCATCGGATTTGTAAGATTTAAACTCAATAGTATCTAGGTCACAAATATTACCAATCTCATCGTACCCGGTAAAGTTATGAGCGGTACCATTATCAGAAAGGAACATTTTAGCAGAACACACCCCTTCGAGTAATTCTGTTAAATCTTTAGAAACCCTTGATTCAATTAAATCTATGCACTCTTCAGTATCCTTACCTAGAGCAGTCATATTAAATGAATTAAGATATAGCTTAATAGATTTAGATTCTACGTGGAATTCCGAATCCGCTGGGCATGTGATCTTTAGCATACCAGAAACTGGTAATCCTTTCTCAGTTATTGCAGATACTTCATATGCATTCCATACATCATAACCTTTAAACTCTTTACCTGTTAATCCATACCCCTCTCTATTAAGGTATCTAGGAATCTTAACTAGTAGTTCCGGGTTATACTGGTCGGAGTATCCTGCTCCTCCTACTTTACCTAAATGCTTTCCAGCTAAGGAAACTACTTCATCGTAATTTTTTACTTTTGTCATAATTTTAATTAATAAATTTAATAATTTGATTCACTCTCTGTAATGGTGACCCTGTTACAGTTAGGTAGGGTTTTCTAGTTCCATTCAATACGAACTTAAATTCGTTATCTATTTTCTCTCTCCAATCTTCATTAACGCTTCTTACTCCATCATTTACTGATTTAAATTCAATAGGAAAGTATATATAGTGTGTATATTCATTCTTAACTCTGTTCCAGGTATCTTCAATATAGGAAAATGCTTCAGTACTTATGTTATCCATAAAGGTTGAATAAACTATCAGATCTATATAACACCTATCTAATACTAGGTTTCCTGGTTTGAGTAGTGCTTCTAGATGGAAGCTTGAAATAGCAAGCTGGGTTTCAGATGTACCTGCTTCGTTTATAGGAAATCCATAAGATCCTACTGTACGTGTTGATTCGTTTATAAATTCGTACTTAGGTAGTCTGCTTTTCAATAATTCAAAGACTGTTGTCTTACCTGTACTACTCGCTCCTACTAATGAAATTCTTTTTACCATCTTTTAATCTATATATAAGAATATTTTTTTAATCTTTCAACTCTTTTAAAAAATTTACCCACAGGTATAATGACCTATCTTTCATAGTATCCCACATCTCTTGTTCCGATATTTCAAATGCATTGAATCTCTCTTCAGCTAATACCTTTCCTTCGTCGACTCCTGCAGTAACTTTATGAATAACACATCCCATTACTGGCAGCTTTGCTTTGAATGCTCTAATTTGCGGATCTTTACCTTTTAGTTCTGGGTATTCTGTAATAAGTCCTGGGTGTCCGTTAAAAATATTATACTCTTTACAGATACTTTCTGGCATTATTCTTAACCATCCGTGTAAAGTTACTATAGGGTTATCGTAATTCCCCAATATAGCTTGAAGTTCTTGAGTTGTGGGTCTGTTAGATACAGTAACTACTTTTCCTTCTATCCGTTTATCAATCTTACGTAGATTATCAGGCCTTTTGTTTGTGACAATTAAGTCTGGCCATTCTCCGGTTGCTTTTGCAATATTAGCAATTTCACTCCCAGTCTGCGAAAAAAAAGCAATATGTGGTCTATTTTCTACCATTAGTAAATTTTCTGAAGTCTTTAATATTCTTAGTAATTAATTCTAGATTTATGTTTTCTAGTGAAGTATCTATTAGGTCTACTAGTTTCTGAGATTCTTTATTCCATAGTCCTGTATCTCTGTAGGGTATGTTTTTTAATGCATGTACAACAGGGTTACTTGTATCTAATGAATAAATCCAAGGATACCAACTATAAAAAGAGAATTCTTGAGGTAGTCCGCATCCTAATAGGTGATGTGGTTTAGTTTCATTTATAATACCGTCTCTTACTAGATCTCCAAGTAACTTTACCCGTCCTAACATCCAACTAACGTACTTGTTAGGATGCGGTACAGACTGTGTATAGTACGAATAGTCGAAAGAAATTGCTATCATATCAACATCAGCAATATTATCCATATATTCATAACAGTCAACTATTTCATTGTAAGTCTTACCTTGAACAACTCCTATTGATTTACCATAAGCTTTACTTCTATACTTTCCATTCCATTCAGCCATCTTGGCCATAGTTCCTCCTGAATTCTCTAGAACATCTGGTACTATATACCAGGTTGGTCTTAATTCATTTATCCAGTAGAGGTATCTTTCTGGTTCAAAAGCGGTACCTAGTTCAAATATGGAATTATCTAAAATAACTTCCCTACCCTTAATAACTGTTTTTTTGAATAAGTCTAAATATTCCTTGTCTTGTTCAAATAAATGAACTAGAGCATATGAATAATCGGTTAATTTATTTACTTCCTCAAATATGGACTTAGGTGCTTCATGTGCAATTTTTATACTCATATAACTATTTTATATTTGTAAATTTATATCTCCTATAGAACTTTTTAATTC
>Ga0209953_1000352_pt1 | contig 16936 bp, 17 predicted proteins | sample SalPonred_H2O_MG_FD_185713 | JGI IMG/M metagenome (GOLD analysis project Ga0209953, IMG submission 185713) | Salt pond water microbial communities from South San Francisco under conditions of wetland restoration - Salt Pond MetaG... | ecosystem: Environmental > Aquatic > Non-marine Saline and... | reverse complement strand
ATGAAGTTCTATGCTGAGGCTGAGATTGAGAGGTTAGAGAGGTACGGAGATGGCTGACACACCCGAGAAGAAGGTGAAGAAGAAAGTCGTTGAGATTCTAAAGCAGCATGGTGCCTATTACTTCTATCCTGTGACCGGTGGCTTTGGTGCCTCGGGCGTACCTGATGTCGTCGCTTGCGTGAACGGGCGGTTTATCGGCATAGAAGTCAAAGCAGATGCTAAGAAGCGTGGCCCGACTGCGCTTCAGCAGAAGAACTTAAACGAAATAAACGAAAGCGGCGGCGTCGGCATAGTGATTGATGCCAATAATTTAGACGCGCTTGAGGAAGCGCTGGGAGGTTTGAAATGAAAAAACATAGAGTAGAGTTGAAAGTTACGGGTTTTGTTGATGCAGTGGTTGAAGCTGAGACCACGGACGATGCGATTGATAAGGCTGTTGCTGAGTTTGATATGCAAACCCCCGTTGCTGATTTGAAATACGGGCGTGCCGAAAACCGATACACCTCTACAAAAAACGGGCTGTATGTACAAGTAATTCGTAGACAGTTGAGTGACACAAAAGACAATTTGCTTTCTGAGATTGATAAATTGAGACAAGAGGAAGAAGACAAAAAAAGCCATTTGGACGCCGCGATAAAGCACGTCACACAATCTATACAGGAGGTAAATCGGGTTATTGAGTTAAACAAACAAGGAGAACTGAAATGATGACAACAACGCTAGCCTGCTTAGCGGCAGCGATATATTTCGAGGCTAGAGGTGAGCCTACCGATGGGCAGATTGCTGTTGCTGAGGTGGTGATGAACCGTGTAGAGGATCGTCGTTTTCCTGATGATGTGTGCGAGGTAGTCAAACAGAACCGCTATCCGGGGCAGCTTAACCGCTGCCAGTTTTCCTTTTACTGCAATGGGCAGAAAGAGGTGGTGACCGACTGGGCGGCATGGCACAAGGCAAAGGACATAGCCGAGGGGGTGCTTGAGAATACATTAGCCCTCGGAGTGGTCGCTACGCACTACCACACAGTAGACGTCGAGCCTTGGTGGTCTAGTGAGTACGAGCCGCTGGGTACGCTCGGTCGGCATACGTTTTATTTGGCAGGAGAATTGGAATGAGCGATTTTGAATTCTTAAAAGAGATGGCGATTGAGAGCATGGAGTTCTCAGAGCTAAGCCCGCATGAAGTCCGTCGAGCGTTTAGTGTGGCGATAACTGCCATGCAGGACAGTGAAGACAGCATGGATATTAAGCGCGAAGCGGCAGTCGCTGCCGTGGATGCATACATTCAAGAGCTTTTTTAAGGAGAAACGGAATGAATAATCAAGAAAAAATAAGCGCCGCTTGGCGTGCTGATGATGACTGTGAGGCTGAGATGCTAGAGATGCAGCGGCTATCTGATATAGCCAGAGCCAATGGGCCTGACCCTGAAGATGACGAGTATGAACTGACAATGACGCAGATGATTCGCAACCTGTGGAAAAGGTGGATGGAGTGAGAGCGCAGGATAAAAATCGAGTTCGAGAGTTGTGGTTTAGGGGTAGTCTGGCTGAGCAAATAGCGCAAAGGTTAAACCTGCCTTTGGGTGAAGTGCGGGCTATCCTAAACAAAGGAGTACAGTGATGATAGCTTCTGAATATGGCGTTGCCGTTGGGTTTCGCAACAAAGAAGAGTGCGATCACTTTTTAAACACATTTAGGCAAGAAGAGCCTGAAGTATGGGCTCAGTACGTATCTGACACTTGGATTCGCGCATCCGATACGGCGATTGCCGTTCACTACAACAATATGTTTTACCCTTTTTCTTACGACGACCCACAGGAGGCGAACAGCATAGCTGAGTATGCAGTCAGTGATTTCAAGGCGTGCTACGTTGAGGTAGCGGTGCAAGTAGCTTTTGTGGAACAAGACACAGAAACTAAAGAGTCAAAAGAGTTAAGCGACGAAGAGTCTGCCGACATCATAGATCACTTGGACACAATCATAAGCGGCGTGGCTCGGGTTGAAGTGTACAAAAACGAAGGGTTTTTGCAATAAGAGGTACAGATATGAAACCAATATACATCGACTTTGAGACTTTCTGGTCACAAGACCACAGCCTGACTAAGATCAACCCGATTGAGTATGTCATGCACCCTGAGACTGAGATTCAGTCGGTCGCTATCAAAGAAGGTAACGACGGCGAGACCTTTGTGCTGTTCGGCGAAGATGAGATTCAGGCTTGGGCTGACCGGACTGACTTTTCAAACGCAATGCTGATCGGGCATAACATGGCGGGCTTCGATGCGATGATCTGTGCATGGCGCTTCGGGATTAAACCTAAAGCATGGAGCTGTACGCTGGCCATTGCCCGTGCGCTAGGCTACTCAAAGACTGTCGGCGGGTCGCTAAAGAAGGTGGCTTCTGACCTTGGTCTCGGTGCCAAGCTCGACCTTGAGGCTACGAACACCAAAGGCAAAAAGCTGGCGGACTTCACCTCCGATGAGATTGAGCTCATGCGTACGTACAACGTGGTCGACACCGATCTGTGTGCTGGCATATTCAATACGCTGGCCCCGAGGCTTGGCGCTAGAGAACTCAAGCTCGTTGATATGACGATCCGCATGCTTGTCGAGCCGCAGTTTGAGATGGATGAAGCGCTACTTGTACGCACGCTGGCGGAGCTTAAAGTGAAGCAACGTGAGTCTTTACTCGGCGTGGCAAGGGTCTTACTTCCCGAGGTGGATGCCTTGATGTCTGAAGAGGAGCTTATTGAGCAGGCTAAGAAGGTGCTGGCTAGTGCGCCGAAGTTCGCTAAGTTCCTAATTAGGAAGGGCGTGCCGGTGCCGATGAAAGAATCACCGTCTGATCCTGAGAAACAAATCCCCGCATTGGCTAAGACTGACGAGGAGTTCCTTGCGCTTCAGGAGCATGAGGACTTTGAGGTGGCTGCCGCTGCCAGCGCTAGATTGGGTGTCAAGAGCACTATTCTTGAGTCTCGCATTGGGCACTTCTTAAATTGTGGCCGCGCTATCGGTGGGCGCATGCCGGTTGCGTTGAATTACTACGGCGCGGATACAACGGGTCGGTGGTCTGGCACGATGAAGATGAACCAGCAAAACCTGCCACGCGTGAACCCTAGCAGCCCCAAGCCGTCTGATGCGCTGCGTAAGTGTTTAGTGGCACCGAAGGGTAAGAAAGTGGTTGTGGCTGACTTGTCTGGCATTGAGCTGCGAGTAAACCACTTTTTGTGGAAAGAGCCGGACAGCATGCAGCTGTTTCAGGATGACCCCGAGAAGGCTGATCTGTATAAAGACTTTGCCAGTAAGCTGTATAAGAAGTCATGGGACGATGTGACTAAGGCTGAGCGGCAGGTGGGCAAGGTTGCTCACTTAGGACTGGGCTTTGGCGCAGGCCCCGCGACATTCCAGAAGGTAGCCCGTCTGATGGGCGGCGTCGACATTAGCTTAGAAGAGTCAGAACAAATCGTTTCAAAGTGGCGAAACGAATACGGGAGAATTGCATCGGGGTGGCGCACTTGCCATAACGCACTGCGTGACATTTACTACGGGCACCACGGCATAGCGATTGACCCGTGGGGGCTGTGCAGGACGGCTGAAGGTGGGATTAAAACGCCGCTCGGCATGATCCGCTACCCAGACTTACGAGAAGAAGCCAATGAGGAGACTGGGCGTAGTGAGTGGGTATACGGCCACGGCAGGAAAAAGGCTCGGATATACGCGGGGAAAGTCACGGAGAACATCGTGCAGCACCTCGCCCGTGAAGCGTTATGCGACATGATGCTGGAGATTCAGAAGCGATACCCCATTGCTCACACCGTGCACGATGAAGTCATATTGGTAGTCGACGAGGACTGGGCCGAGGATGCGTTGGATTACATGCAGTGCATCATGCGTAGGGGGGTAATTTGGTGGCCAGAACTGATAACATGGTCGGAAGGTGATATTGCCTGCGACTATGGATCGGCTAAATGACCAAACACTCATGGAGTTTCAGTGCCTTAAAGACTTTTGAGACTTGTCCTCGTAAATACCACGCGGAAAAAGTTCTTAAGCTATATCCATTTGAGGAGACAGAGCAAAGTCGATACGGCACTCAAGTCCATCTTGCCGCTGAGAAGTATATCCAATACGGCACGCCCCTCCCCGCAGGCATGGAGCAGTTTAAGCCCGCACTGGATGCCCTGAATAAAATACCCGGTGAGAAAAAAGTCGAGCTAAAAATGGCGCTCACCGTAGACAGGCAGGTTACTGATTTCCGTGCCAAAGACGCATGGGTTCGAGGCATCGCAGACTTAGTGATTATCGACGGCGACAAAGCTAGGGTTGTGGACTACAAGACCGGCTCTGCTAAGTACCCGGATAAAAAGCAGCTTGAGCTTATGGCGCTGATGGTGTTTGACCATTTCCCTGAAGTGCAGACTGTTAAAGCTGCGCTGGCTTTCTTACTACACGATGTAGTTGTCAAAGGGGAATACACGCGAGACCAATCAGACGAGCTATGGGAGAAATGGATCAGCCGAACCGATATACTTGAGGGGTCATTCGAGCATGATAACTGGCCGCCCAATCCGAACGGGCTGTGCCGCAAGTGGTGCCCTGTGGAGCATTGCGAGTTTAATGGGAGATCAGGAAATGCCTAGAAACCCTCGGGATTACAAGAAAGAACGTAAGTATGATGGCAAGCCAGAAGTCAAAGCCCGCCGGGCAGCACGCAATCGAGCTCGCTATCAGTTAGAAAAAGAAGGCAAAGTGAGAAAAGGTGATGGCAAGGATGTAGATCACAAGAAGCCGCTTAGCAAAGGCGGCAGCACAAAGCGTAGCAACCTACGTGCCAAGCCCGCGTCAAAGAACCGCTCGTACGCTCGTACTAAATCTGCTGGGGTGAAGTAGCACTTAAGCTACCTAGCCCCTTGACTCCGCCCCTTTGGGTTTGTAATCTGGCCTGCGCCGCTCTGACAGAGTGGAATGTGCAATCTTTGGAGGTAGTGTGGAAATAATAGAAGATAGGGGTCTACTAGTTCGAGTTCGCGACCAAGAAAAAATAACCAACGCGATCCAGCAGAGCCGCTATATGGGCTGCGACGAGAACGGAACAGACAAAGTCCTAGTCAAATGGACACTGGATAACGCCAGAAAGCTTGCTAACCTAGGCCTTCGCAGAACTCCATCCCCCATCTTAAGAGACTACAACTGGCCCGGAGTGTTTAAACCCTACGACCACCAACGCCAAACAGCTAGCTTTCTAACAGCCAATAACAGAGCGTTCTGTTTCTCCGAGCAAGGCACAGGCAAGACGGGCGCTGTGATATGGGCTGCTGATTATTTGATGAACCTAGGAGATGTTAAGCGAGTGCTGATTATCAGCCCGCTTTCGATTATGCACTCCGCATGGATGACAGACATATTTAAGATCGCCATGCACCGTAGAGCTGCGGTGGCGCACGGGACAAGAGAGACAAGAAAGAAAGTAATCAACGGCAACTATGACTTTGTGATCATAAACTACGACGGCATTCCGCTGGTCGAAAATGAGCTTAAGGGCAAGTTTGATCTGGTAGTTGCTGATGAGGCGAACTTTGTAAAGACGGCGACCACTCGGCGTTGGAAAGCACTTAATAGGATTGTCAGCCCAGAAACTAAACTCTGGATGTTGACTGGCACACCGGCAGCACAGAGTCCCGCCGATGCCTACGGGCTTGCCAAACTGGCAGTGCCTCAGCGAGTACCACCTTATTTCACCTCGTGGAAGAACCGAGTCATGGTTCGCCTTTCACAGTTTAAATGGGTGCCTGCGCCGGATGCGACTAGGCTGGTCAACGCAGCGCTTCAACCTGCGATCCGTTATACAAAGGCAGACTGCCTAGACTTACCGCCGATTACATACGTCACCCGTGAGATCGAGCTTACCGCGCAACAGAAAAAGTATTACAAACAACTTAAGAAACAAATGCTTATCGAGGCTGCAGGCGAGAGTATCAGCGCAGTCCATGCAGCGGCAGGGTTAAACAAGTTACTTCAAATATCTTGCGGCGCAGCCTACTCCGACGATGGTGAGACGGTTCAGTTCGACGCGAAGAACAGGCTGGATGAGGTGTCGGAGGTTGTGCAGGAGGCAAGCCATAAAGTCATTGTGTTCGTTCCGTTCAGACATGCTATTGATATTGTTGCTGATCGGCTACGAAAGGACGGGTTTAGCACTGAGATTGTGAATGGCTCTGTTTCTATGAAGGCGCGGACTAAGATATTTAGAGACTTTCAAGAGAGCGATGACCCCCGAGTGCTTGTTGTGCAGCCTCAAAGTGCATCGCACGGGGTGACTCTGACAGCGGCGGATACTATTGTGTGGTTCGGCCCAGTGGCATCCGTAGAAACATGGCTACAAGCAAACGAACGTATAAATAGGCCATCACAAGAAAATAAAATGACTGTAATAAAAATTTACGGCTCAGAGGTTGAAAAACGAGTATATGATGCGCTAGAATCAAAAGAAACCAATCAAAAGACGTTGGTTGCTCTATATGAGCAGGAACTGAAATCGTAACCCACGACAACTTTGGAGACAAAAAATGGATACCAGCAAGCTAGTCGCTGCGTACGTGCGCATTCGTGACACGCGTAACGACCTTAAGAAAAAGTTCGACGAACAGGATGCAGAATTAAAGTCTAAGCTCGACGCTATTGAGCAGGAGTTGCTTAACCTTGCGAAAGAACACGGCATGGATAGCATCAAGACTGCGCACGGCACAGCTTCCAGACAGGTGATGACCCGGTACTGGGCACCTGATTGGGACTCTTTTACGAAATTCCTCGATGAGAATGGCAGCTACGACCTGCTAGAAAGACGAATCCATCAGGGCAATTTCAAACAGTTTCTGGAAGACAATCCAGATGTAAAGCCGCCGGTTAACGCTGACAGCCGGTATGTAATCCGCGTAAGAAGAGGCAACAAATAGTGAATCAGAATGAAAACGAGCTTGATTTGCTGACAACAAAGGAGGCGGCTGCTTTTTTACGGCTGTCCCCGTCGGCGATATACAAGCTAAGAACAGAGGGAAAAATCCCTTTTGTGCAGCTGGGCAAGAAAGTTTTCTTTAAAAAAGAATCCCTTGTCGAGTACGTCAATGACCAGATGAGAATTTACGAGTAAGGAGATCAGTGATGAGTAATGAGAGGTGTTTGAGTGGCGATAAGGAGTGTGGCTACGACATTTTAGTCACATACCGAAAGCCTGCTAATTTTGATAGTTGGGAGAGCCCTGAGATTACGGAGTATCGAGCATTGAGTTACGCACTCTACAAAGACGCGCTGTATATTAAAGGCAAAAAAGGTTATGTGTATGTGGCGGTAAACAGCGACGTACAAACCATTGAAATTTCAGAGAAGGAGATCAGTGATGAGTAAAGAGATTGGAATGTTTGAAGGCGCTGCTAATGTGCCTGCCCACTTAAAAGGCGGAGAGCTATCAGAAACAGCACGGGCGCTTGGCGCTGCGGATGGTGGTCTTAAGCGGATCAGTATTAAAGGCAGTGTCTTTCGGATGATGGTCGGTGGCCAGCAGGTCGCAGCAAACGAAGACCGTGCGATGAAGGTTGTCATTGTGGCATCAGCGCCGGGCTATGCTCGCACCTACTATGGTGACTCCTATAAGGAGGGCGAGAAGTCTGCACCAGCTTGTTGGTCTGATGATGGCAATGCACCCAGTGAGCATGTGGAGAACCCGCAGTCGCCTATCTGTGCTTCTTGCCCGCAGAACATCAAAGGCTCGGCAGTCAACGGTGGCCGCGCGTGTAAGTATTCAGCTCGCTTAGCTGTAGTCCTCGAAGGGGATATGAACGGCGATGTCTATGGGTTGAATATCCCAGCGCAGTCCATCTTTGGTGATGTAGACAGCGAACATCATCTTTCTTTGCAGGAGTACGTTCGCAAGCTGGCAGGCTTTGGCTACGATGTGGTTAAAGTTGTCACGGAGATGAAGTTCGACACCAACTCCCCGGTGCCTAAGCTGATGTTCCGTGCGGTCCGTGCGCTGACTGAGGATGAGTGGGAGACCATTCAGGCTCGTGGTGAGAGTAAAGACGCTAAGGTGCACACCAGTGAGCGTAAGTTCACGCAATCTGACGACGGCGGTGAGAGTGCCCCTACTCCGGCAAAACAGACGAAATCTACACCGAAACGCGCGAGTAAGGCCGCAGAGCCTGCGTCGGATGAGGTCGAGGACGTTGATGATGAGGTTGAAGAGCCTAAGAAGGTCTCTAAGAAAAAAGAGCCTGAGCCTGAAAACCCTGCTATCTCTGACATCCTCGATGAATGGGGCGATGAGTAGTGAAGGTGAGAAGCCAGTTGAAAGTTGAGAACCTAAAGCTACTTCTTAATGAAGCGCTTAATAGAAGTGACGGTGATGTGGTGGAGCTAGATATGAATTTAGCTGAGCAGATTGCTCTTGCCTTAGAACATCTGGTAGCTTCTTTAGACGATGCGCCGAAAACAAGTAGTTTTGTTCCGAAAAAACAATCTAGGCTTTTTAAGTAGGCAATAAACGGGGGCAGCCTAGCTGCCCCCTCTATAACGAACAACGCCGGAAGCAATCAATGAAAGCACTACAAGACTTTCTAGGTGCTGTGCTTCCTGACAGTGGGAGCTACTGCGTTGTTGGCATTCAGAACGACGGTAAGGTCAGGCAACAATTCGTCAGCACAAAAGACGAAGTTGCGGAGAGAGCAGGCGACCTAGTTGATCAGGAAGTCAACGCGTATTTCGCAGTAGCGTCATTTAAGGAAGGCAGTGAAAATAGAACTCAACAGAATACAGGATGGATGCGTTCATTTTGGCTCGACGTAGACTGTGGGCCAGATAAAGACTACCCGACTCAGGAGGATGCACTAGCTGCGTTTCCAGATTTTTTACGGAATACCGGTCTGCCCGACCCGCTTCTGGTCAATTCTGGTAACGGAGTGCATGTTTACTGGCCACTTAGCCGTGAGATTGACAATCAGGCGTGGCAGCGAGTTGCAAACAAACTCAAAGCGGCATGTCGTCTGGTCGGGTTTAATGCTGACCCTGCGGTCACGGCGGACTCTGCACGCATACTGCGCGTGCCGACGACGGTTAACTTTAAAGACCCTGATCATCCTAAGACAGTTCACGTCTACGATTCAGCGCACGAGGTCTCTACGGTAGAGGACATAGAGGAGAGCCTAGACGCCTTAGATTTGCCTGTGGATAAGGCGTTAGCACCGCAAGGCAAGATGGAGCTGAGTGCTACCGCTAAGGCGTTAATCGGCACAAGGACCTCAAAGTTTAAGAAAATCGCACGGCAGAGCGTTAAAGATAAGGGCTGTAATGCGATTAAGCATATTATTGTTAATCAGGAAGACATTGATGAGCCGTTGTGGCGAGCAGGGCTGTCGATTGCTTGGGCCTGCGAGGATGGCGAAGAAGCAATCCACCTGATGTCTAAAAAGTATTCTGGCTATAGCGCTGAGAATACAATCGAGAAAGCGAGCATGACCAAGGGGCCGTATACCTGCGAGACCATTGGCCAGCTTATGCCCAGCCTGTGTGAAGGTTGCCCGCACAAGGGAAAAATCAGCAGTCCGATTCAACTGGGTAATGAAGTCAAACGGGATGAGTCTGGGCTGTTTATGCTTGAGACCCCCGAGGCTCCAAGCGAGCCGGTGGCAACTGTAAAGGATTCTTTACCAGTTGAGCAAGACGAAGAAGTTAAGGGGTTTTCGCCTCCGTTCCCGTACTTTCGCGCACAAGGTGGTGGCATATACCGCCAAGACGGCTCCGGTGACGACGCGCAAGAGATCAAAGTTTATGAATACGACTTATATCCTGTGAAAAGAGTGTTCGACCCAAACGATGGCGAGTCAATCGTTTTCCGTCTGCACCTGCCCCGGGACGGCGTAAAAGAGTTTACTGTCCCGCTGAAACGCCTAATGGCAGGAGATCAGTTTAGGGAAATCTTCGGTGGCGAAGGCGTAGCTGCCACACAAAATCAGATGAAAGAAATTATGAATTACACAATACGATTTACTAAAGAGCTGCAGAAACTGCAGAAAGCCCACCAAGCCCAGCTACAATTTGGCTGGACCATAGACCGTGATAAGTTCATTGTCGGCAACCGCGCGTACATAAAGGGCGGCACGTATGAGCATAACCCTGCCTCCAGCACGACGGTAGACTTAATCCGGTACTTTGAGCCGCAAGGGTCGCTGCGTGAGTGGAAGTCTGCGTTTAATGTTTTAGCCAGACCTCGTATGGAGCCGCTGCAGCTTGTCGCTGGTTGCGGGTTTGGCGCTCCGCTTATGTCATTCACCGGCCTGCCGGGCGCGACAATTAACCTAATCAGTAATGAATCGGGCACGGGTAAGTCGACCGCTGGCTACTTGGCCATGAGCATATTCGGCGACCCTAAAGGCACCTCGCTGATCGCAGATGACACGCACCTATCTAAGATGCACCGGATCGGCGTGATGAATAACCTGCCTGTAATGTCAGATGAGATGACAAACTTGGCACCCGACCTGCTCTCGAACATGATCTACGCGGTATCGCAAGGCCGTGCTAGGCACCGTATGGAGCGCGACGTAAACCGTGAGCGCAAGAACATTAGCTCGTGGAAGACCATACTGCTGACCAACTCTAACGCCTCGATGATGAGCAAGCTCGCTAAAGCCAAAGCTCGGCCTGACGGGGAGATGATGCGCCTGATAGAGATGCACGTTGAGCGCGAGTACGTCGAGGACGCAGACATCCTATTTGACAAGATCAACGAGAACTTCGGCGTTGCCGGTGAGGTTTATGCCCAGTGGCTCGTGGACAACAAGGACGGCATTCCCCAGCTGTATGAGAAACAGCGTGACCGTATCTTCGATAAGATCGGCAAGCGGATGGATGAGCGCTTCTGGGTGAGCACACTGGCTATGATTCTAGTGGGTCTACGGATCGCACAAAAGCTGAGGCTGCACGACTTTGATTTAGCTGCGCTAGAGATTTGGGTTTGTGAGTACCTCATGGGTCTGCGAGGCGAAGTGCAATCCGAAGTGGTACTGGCTGATGATCTGGTCGGTGAGTTCCTGATGGATCACTCAAATGGCATTCTGGCTGTTGGTAACCGGATCAACCCTCGCAGTGGTGACAACGTCTGGATGCCTTCGCGCAGTTCTAAGCTGGTCGCACGGTTTGAGCTGGATGTGAATTGCATGTATATCACTAAGAAGGCTTTCCGAGAATACTGTGTGGACCGGCAGTTCACTGAGTCTGAAGCGCTTAGACAGGCGGCTGAGGAGAGCTCTACGTTCCGCTACATTAAGACTGTTAAGAAGCGCATGATGGCGGGCACTGCCATTACCGCGCCGGGCGTAGACGCCCATGTTTTTCAGTGCGCCCCTGAAGAGGCTGAGGCTTTGTTTGGTGCTATAGAAGAACGCACCGATGGTGGTAGTGAGGATTAAGATGTGTTGCGATGGGATTTTGAGGCTGTGCTTGGCGGTATGCGTATTGGTGATAGCTTTTTTGTCCCTTGCCTGCGCTGTCAGACTTATCGAAGCCAGATCAAACGCTTGGCACGTGAGTTCGGAATAGAAGTGCGTTGTATGCAGCGGACTGAGAACTATATAAAGGGTGTAAGAACTTGGCGAATCCGGTAGAATTCCACTTGCAGTGACGTGTAGCTCTCTCCTCCTCGCTGACCACGTCACTGGTCTCTAAAGTGGGTTGCCCCCGGGTTTTCCGGGGGCTTTTTTACTCACTGTCGTAGACAAATCCACGCATACGGCGAATCTGCGGTGCCAACCGAGCTTGAGCTTCACGTTCTGCGTCTACTCGCCGCCGTTTTTCTTCGGCAGGTAAGTTTGAGTTTTGAATTCGTTCAATCCTCTGATTGCTCTTCTGTATCGTGTTGTTAATACGGTTTATCTGCCTTCTAACCTGCAATAGGCGTCGATCACCTTCAACGATTTCTCGCATTCGCTCTACATCGCCTCGTTCTCTTGCTAAATTCAAAGAGCCTACAGCGCGGCGGAGGTCGTCTCGCATGGGATAAAAGTCTTGTTTGAATCCTGTCCCCTGCGTGCGCCCGAACAAAACACGAGCAACTGGGTAGTCAGCAAGTTCTCTTTTAGTCTTTTGCTCCCCCGTAGCCGCTTCGTACGTAATGTCTGTAATAGTGAGTGCAGTGCCACCCAGCGTTCCGAAATAGCCTCGTAGCAGATGATCAGCGACTAACGGAGAAATACCAACGTTGCTAAATAGCCTTGCTAACCGAGAAGTGTTCTCGCGGTATTGCTCCTCAAGCTCGCGATTCTGCTCTCCCAGCCCCACAATTGGTGCGCCGGTGAAAAAGCTATAGTTAACAGCGGCTTCTAATGATGGCTTGAGTAGCTGAGGTGTGAGATTCGGACCCATAATAGCAGTCATAAACGCGTCTCTGAGCTCTACCGCAGTTTTTTGAGAGTCTATGTCGTTGCGCATCATGTTCATCACCGCAGCTTCAGGCAGTGACTTCGCCAAGAATCCTAAGTCTGCAGGCATAGCCATTTTTAACGGTGGCAAGTCGTCGCCCAAAGGCACTAAGAAAAACCGCGTGCGTATGTGTGCTGGCTGGTTCATATATTCATCATCGTCAGCATTCATTAACGCATATAACCCACTGAGTACGCTGAGCTTAGATACCGCCCCCCAAAACGCAACGAGCGCCTGTTTCTTTTCTTGCTGGCTTAACCCACGGCCTATCATAGATTTACCAAGCACGTTCATGCCCTGCATGTAGGCGTTCATAAACGGTATAACTTGACGTGCGACAGATGCTGTTTTGCTGGTGCCACGGCGGTTAAAGTTAATAACCTCGGATGCACGCCAGAACGCTAACGTGGCATCTCCGCCTTCAGCGATCGTTTGGTCAAACACAGCTTTTCTCTGGGATAAGTCAGAAGCTTCAGCGTTTCTTTCGCCGAATCGGATTGCTTTGCCGCCAAACCCGGTTTCCTCTCCGAGGGCTTCAGACTCTGCAGTCCTTCGAGCTTGCTCTGGCATATAATCATACTGACCGACGATGCCGTAGCGGTTTAGGTTTTCATCTCCAAACTCACCTTTTTCAAGCTGCCTGCGGATGTTAAACCACGTGGAGGATACCCGAAGCGCACCCCGTGCTGGGTTTTTAAGCCCACCAAACCCATAGGCGCGGAATGTATCCTGCTGCAACTGGCTGAGTATAAAGTCAGGTGAGAGTGTGATGCCCTTACGCAGGAAGTTCGCAAATCCAGCAAAGGGGCGAAGCATCGGCACAGTGGCAGACTCTGTGCCGCGCCAAGCGTACGCATCTAGTGGGTCCATAGGCACTAAGAATTTACGCTTTCCGTTTTCTTTCCATGATATAGAGTGAGGCCGCAGGTCAGGAGGTATCAACTCAGGTGATGCGTATTCACCTCGAATTGCTGTGCCGGGACTGGCTTTTTCTAGCTCTCTAAGCCCACGTGCCATTTCTTTGGCCGCATGGTTGCGCACTGTGGCCTGTGTCATCCACATAGAAAGCTTAGCCATGTTGTCGATTACATTGTCTACTTCACGAGGAGAGCCTTGCAGGCGCTTGATCTCACCAATCCGCATGAGCCCTGAAGTATGCACCTCGTACCCGCTGGCCGTGTTTGGATCGGCGTCTTCTAGTATGCGGTTAAACGGCACATAGGCAGCGTTGTCTTTAAGGTTACTGGCGTACTCACTGTCTAGCACACCTGCCTCAACCATCGAGTCAATCTGTCCGTTTTTAAACTTAGTAAACTTATCAAACGCTGACTGCAGTTCTGGGTAGGTGCTAAAGAGTTTAACCAGCTCGCGGTTCTCCCGCTGCCGCTCGGCTATCTGACCTCCGTCCATATTTGGGTATAGGTCTACAATGCCTTCTTCAATTTTTTCCGCCTCTCTTGTTCTTCCTCGACTTCGCTGCGAGTCGGCTTTGCGTTGCAACTCAACGTTGTTCTTGTCTATCTCCAACTCTCGTTGGGCAATAGCGGCGGCGTGGAAGCGGCTGTTAGCGTTCTCCTGCCCAATTCTCTCCCCTAACGCGGCGATATCTGCAACGACGTCAGTCAGCGACGGCATGCCTTTTCTGCGGGCGGTGTCCCACAAACCTACTGAGCTATCAAACACTAAAGAGCCTGTACGTAGTACGTTGGCCGCCAAGCCTTCAGAGCGAAGCGACTGCACGTAAGAAACCATTGGGTTGATAAGCCCGGTTGCGCCGTCTTTAACAGCGTTGCCGTATAGCTGCATTATCTTGTCTTCGATTGTCGCTGCGGCATCAACCATTTTCACGCGGAAGTTATCAAACAGGCGATAGTCGCCTCTAAGTATTTTTTTGACTTCCTTTGCCGGATTAGCTTTATCGCGTGGAGTCGGGGCGCGCGCCTCAACAGTAGTATCAAACCCATCATTGACAGGCTGCGCAGGGCCCGCACGCCGAGAGAAACTAACATCGTCGTAAAAGCTATCATCGAGCGGTGCGGTATCAATGTTTTCCTTCGTGCGGTCTGGAACCTGCCTGCGACCTTCAACGATATCCCGCATGTAAACGCCTGCTTCTTGCAGATCAAACCCACGGTAGCCTTTATCCCATGCGCGCTGCATTGTGTGCGCAGCCATAGTTTCTGGGCGCAAAAACACACGGTTTTTCCTGAGCGCGCCACGGCCACCCTCTGCGAACAAAGCGGCTTCGTAGATTAGCTGATCAAGCAGAACATCTGATGGGTCAACAAAGCCAAGCTTAGAGAGCGCTGCACGCACGCGGCGGACAATGTTGTCCCATACACGACGAATACCGCTGTCGCTTAAGTAGCTGGCTTTTGACTCTGCGATGTGAGCGATAATCTCACGTGCTTCTTGCTGGTCGTTAAGCTGGTACTCACCGTGGTGGTTAGTGTACTCACGCCGAATAGTCTCAAGCACTTTTTGTATTCGAGGGTTTGTAGCCTTAATCCGATTAATCTGCTGAACTAGATTATTGAACCCCGGTCTTCCTAGCAGGCCTTCCATACCTGCATGGCCTACAACTTCGTGAGCAATAACGGTTTCAAGATCAAACTCAGATACAGCATCGGCAATAATATAGACTTTACCTCGGTGGTAGACACCACGCACACCGCTAGGCACATCAATGTTTGGAACCTCCTCTGCGGACTGAACAATCTCAATATCAGTTGTGCCCTTGAGGCGGTTAATTAGCTTTTCGCCAGATTTCTTAAGCTGGTTGACTGTCGAGATTCGTTTTTTGACAAACGGCGTGCGGCTAAAGAGTTGTTCGGTTTGCGCGCTTTGTCCAGCAAGAGGCGCTTCCCCCCTGCGTCTTTGGGTGGCCAGAAAATCTGGAGAAGTTATGTCTGCAGAATCCAGCACCCGATTGCTGACACCAATAGCGGCGTCAAGCCATGTAGGTTCACGCCCGGATATGCCGAGGAACTCCTGAATGAATTGTTTAAACTTCTGCCACAAAGAAAGGTCTTTGGAGTAAGGTTTGTCGCGCATCCAAGCTTGCATCTCTGGAGACGTTAGCGCGTACGTTATAAATTCATCAGGCTTGTTAACGGCTTCTCGCAGCCATGATGGAGCGTTCGGGCGGCTAGCTTCCTCAGCCGCAAGTTCCCTAAACTCAAAAAATACATCTTTGTAGATGTCTATGTATTCATCCCCAGCGCCTCGCCGCATACCATCATTTACTAGGTAGTATTTAAGTAGGTCGTATCGAGACATAAGGGCTGCATGGATGTTTTCATGCAGAAAAGTTTCTTGGTTAAGACCAATGTCCCCGCGCAAGTATACTTCTACAGTGCCAGTTTCACCGGGCAGCTGCGCAATGCCGTATGCACTGTTTAGTCTGCTAGGTCCTCGCTCGCCAACGTTAACAACTTTAAGAGTAGTTTCGGCACCTACAAGGCTGATAAGCCTACGGGCAAGCTTTCTGTACCCTTCATTGCTGCTATTTGACTCGACCAGCCTAAGCGCACCCAAGTTATCTCCGTTTTGCAGCATTTGTTCAAACTGAGCTTGAGTTTCCTCTGATGCAAAACGCTCTTTATTAGCACCAAGATCGGCTTGCGTCATGGTGTCGCCCGGACGAACTTCATCTATGCGGCTAAAGAGCTCATAAATATCACCGTCAAAGCCTTCTTCGGTCGGCTCTTCAGCAACCTGACCTTCTTCGTCGAGCTGAACCTGATCAAGTTCTTCTTCGATAGTAGGCTCGGCTTCAGCCGGACGGCGCATCTCAGCAATCGCTTCAGCGGCTTCGCGCACAGCAGGGTCGACATCGTTAGCCATCTGCCGTACGGGTTTAACCTGCCGTGCCATATCCAGAGCAATATCAACATTGCCTGTAAAATAAGCGTTATCAATTGTTTCGCGGTAGACGTGCATTATGGCTTTGGCACGTGCTTGATCCCCGGCTTTGATTTTTTGTTGGAAGTCAGCTAGCTGCTCCTCGCTAAGAATCTCGTTGTTAGCGGCGTCTTGCAAAAGCGCATTGGTGTTCTGCTCATTGGGCGCATTAAACGCACGCTGCAACGGCACCGCAATCGGCGGTAGGCCTTCTAGTGCAAGGTCGCTTGGCGCTTCAACCTGACGTTCTTCGCGTACTAAATCAAGTTTTGCTGCTCGGCTCTCAACACCGGAAAACGTTTTATGCCTTATCTGCCTTGTCTGCCCTTTGAACGGCCCCGAGTCCGGGAAATACGTTACGCTTATAAACCCTTTGCCCGCTTGATAAACATCCATTCGCAAGTCGGTTAACTCGCTTGTATATCTATCTACTAGAGTCCGGCCTTCTAGTGCAGGGTCGCTAGGCTGCGCTCCAGTTTCACCTCGCTCAGCAGGTACGCGATCGCGGCCCACTCCTCGGGCTGGACGTCTTCTAGCTGGCTCGGCGGCTCGGGCTCTTGGCTCTCCAGCC
>Ga0209953_1000351_pt1 | contig 16977 bp, 26 predicted proteins | sample SalPonred_H2O_MG_FD_185713 | JGI IMG/M metagenome (GOLD analysis project Ga0209953, IMG submission 185713) | Salt pond water microbial communities from South San Francisco under conditions of wetland restoration - Salt Pond MetaG... | ecosystem: Environmental > Aquatic > Non-marine Saline and... | reverse complement strand
TGATTTTCTCCTTATCTCTGAAATCGTGATCCCGCTCCGGGACCGGCTAACTGTATTTAGCATTTTGGAAAAAATAGGTGGTTTTAGGGCGTGTTTTTAATCAAAAGTTAACAGAGTTCATCATGCGACGGAACCAGCTGGGTGTCCCAATTTGTTGACTTTCGATTTTGACATACTGTTCTGGCAGTTCCACGCCCTGCTTGCCCAGTGCTTCACGGGCATTGGCTACCAACTCATCATAATTGGGCAATTTCTTAATAAAGTCTAGAATAGCTTCAACACTTTTTGTATCCCTAACTGTAGCTGTTTGCCCTAATAAAGTTTTAGCGATAAAGTTAAAGTCTTTGCCGTTGGGTAGAGTTTCGTTGGTTTCTGGATCCATTAAACCATTCTTGAAGCTGTATTTGTAACCGCGGGCTCTGGCAATGCTAGACAGCAGCATGTGTCTATGCTCGCCTCTGTAGGGGCTACCTTCTTTGCTGCCCAACATGCTGCTCTGTTGCCAAGCAGGATCAGATGTAAACATAAAGTCTGTTTGTGCAAATCCATTTTCGACATCACCGTTGATAGGAGTCTTGAAATGCACACTATCACCGGTAGATTGAATCCAACCTGCACGATTTGTTTTGCTGTTGACTATCTCATCATCAGGGATACCCTGTTTCTGGCACCATGCAATCAACTTGTTTTTCAGTTCTTCTTTGCTGATTTCATTCTCATCAACGCTAAGGTCCAAATCGCCGGAGTCTGCTTTTCTTCCTGTAGTGCCTAACCATTTGATAGGCACATCCTCTTCATCCTTGTCCATGGTAAAGTCAAGACTCGTGATTTTTTCTAACCACTGTATAGTAGTGGGAATTTCATCACGAGTAATTCGGCGTGTCAGTGCGCCGTCGATATTTTTGAATACGTTGCCGCCTTCGAATAAGTTATTCTTCATCTTCGTTTATCTGTTGAGTGTTGTTGCTTTTACGAGATTCTGCTATGCGACGCACACCTCTTACAAACTTGTTAGGGTCTTGTCCTTTGATACTGTTAACAAACCGACGCTCTAACTCATCGGCAAATTCCGGAGCATAGTTCTTATGGATACTTTCTAATAGATTTATCGCCGAGTTGATAATGTTAGTAGCACGGCTTTCTATAAGTTTATCCGTATTGCGAACATCGGCAATTTCATTGAGTTCCTGAAGAATAGAACGAGTCTTAAGTTTCATATGTAAAATCTCTTTGTAATATTTAACAAAAATTTATCAATTTAAAAATAGAATAGATTATTTCATGACTAGTTTACTACATTGCTCTGCAACATAAATACATTAGTAAAAACCATTACGTATTAACCATAATATACAAACACACAGAGGAGGAGAAATGTTTTTATCAAATTTACTAGAACGTCTAGCAGAGATGTTCCCTGAACAAGATTATCAAAATAGATTAGATCGTTACATCAACGATCACCAACCTAAAACCGTCGGCGAAGTCGAACACTGGCAGAAACAGTTTGAAACAAAAGAATTTAAAGGATTAACACTATGAAAAAATTATTTAAAAAAATTATTAAAGGCTTAGAGTCATATTACACTGCCAAGGCAGCAGAACACATTCGCAGAGGAGGTTGGGCATGAAATCATTATTAGACAAACTAGTAGAATTCTTTGACAGTATTGGCAGAGCGCGTGCTGCTGCTGAATTATCCAGGCTTGGACACTACAAGGCTGCACAACGTTTGATAAACGGCGAAACTTTAGTTTAATTTATTCAGTTTCTGTTGCGTTATTACGAAAAGACATATATAATAATACTGTTGCGTTAAAGTTAATGCAACACGGACACACATACACAAGGAGAAATAAAATGTCTGATTTAACACCAAAACTACCAGAAGTAAAATTCAATCGTAACGGCTACGAGATTCGCACGGAAATCTTGGCTATGGCTAAAGATATGGTATCTGAAGATTTCCATGCTAAATTTCAAGGTTGGGAAGTTTCTGCACAGCGTGACGAAAAAGGTATAATCACTACCAAGGTAGATATGCCGGAATTTCCAGGACTAGACAAGGTTCTCGAAACAGCAGAAAAGATGTATGCATTTGTCAATCAAGGTGCACCAAAGAAGTAATTATAATAAACAAGACGCATAGCGTATATAACTTGTAAAAAACTAGCCCCCTTAATTGGGGGCTTTTGTTTATCTAGTGTGTGCTAATCTCAACATGTTAAAAACTCTATACCACATCCACCCTATGTCAAATTCCCACCACTTGATGCTCATTTTAGGGCTGGCTGGGCGTAGATGATGATTACCGTGTAGTTCTTCGCCTCCTACTATAATACCCCAAGGTGATATATTGCGGCTGTTGTCTTTGGTAATGCCGTTGCGATATCCCCAGGCATGTGCTATGCCGTTGATAACCCCTGCCGCCCAAAAAGGGATCCACAGAACCTGAACTCCCCACACAATGATCCCGACTGGTCCAAAGAGCACGATGTCTATGACAAGCAATAAAAGAATCCCGAGCCAGGGGTGGGGAGTATACAGTTTCTGTTCGATCCAATCGTCAGGTGTTCCAGCGCCATAGGCGTCAACCATGTCGCGGTCCTTTGAAGCACGGCGATAATACCAAACTCCGCCGAACAGTATTTTTGATATTGAGTTGACTACAGGACTGTGGGGATCGCCCTCGACATCACTGTATCTATGATGTTTGCGGTGGACAGCCACCCACTCTCGTGTAACCATTCCTGTTGTGAGCCAAAGCCAAAAACGCATGGCATGTGCCAGCACAGGATGAAATACTATTGATTTATGTGCCTGTCCGCGGTGTAAAAACAGAGTGACACAGACTATAGTAATGTGCGTGGTTATTAGGACATATAATAATTCAATCATGAAATTCCTCGATAATACCCCAAACGCAACACGCTACTATCACCACAGGGATACTTAAAATTAAAATTGTTTCTACATTCATAAGTGTGATATTTATGAACATTTTTTTCATTAATAATATTACTACATTACTAAATACAGAATGAACAAGTCCTCTCAACTACGCTGGTGGGTAATTGTCTGCTTTCAAGTTTTAATCCTGTCATTGGGTGTATATTTTGGCGTCTGGACTCACATCTTGGAAGTTGACGTTACTCGCATTAGTTTTATAATTATTGCTATTTGGTTAGTTTCAACCTTATTCATTGCACGATATCATTTTGTCACTTCAAAAGTCGCTAGAGAACGCTTTATGCCTGTAGGCTGGTTCTTGGCAGAAACGTGTCTTGCACTAGGAATGATAGGAACTGTGGCAGGATTCTTAATCATGATGATATCAGCATTTAGTAACATTGATATTGGCAACACAGAGTCTATGCAAGAAGCACTGTCCAGCATGGCATTGGGCATGGGTACTGCACTGTATACTACACTGGTGGGATTAATATCAAGTCTCTTTATCAAGTCGCAACTAGTTAATCTGGAGCAGTCATGAAACATGTAATTGCCTTGCTTGGATTCGTAAGAAACCTTTTTGTTGATGCCATTATCAGTTTTGTTGGCGTATTAATCAGTATCGCACTATTTGTAACGTTTGCTGATTTGCCGATCCCGGGAAATGTTTCGTTGCAGGTGTTTACTGCACTGGTAGCACTACAGTTAAGTCGCTTTGTTGGCTTTGCTAAAAACAGATTATAATCATGGACAGCCCTGACAAATACAAAAGCACATTGGCGTTTGTTGATTTACTATTCAACATCTTGCTGGGCTTTGTGTTTTTGTTTATTGTTGCATTCATGTTGATTAATCCGGTTGCCAAGCGAGCTGATGTTGAACTGCCTGCACTGTACATGATTACCATGACATGGCCTGACGATAACATTACCGATGTTGACCTATGGGTCGAAGATCCTGCCAACAACACTGTGTTTTTCATGTACAGAGAACAAGGGCTTATGAATCTTGACAGAGACGATCTGGGCACTGTGAACGATGTAATAGAGATCAACGGAGAAAAAATAGAAGTCAAGCTCAATAGAGAAGTTGTTACTATACGAGGTATTGTGCCCGGGCGGTATCTTGTCAGTGCGCACTTGTACAGCCTTAGAGATTCTGCAACGGAAGAATTTCCAGTGACAGTTGAAGTTGTTAAACTAAATCCGTATCAAGTGGTCTACAAGCAGACAAAGACTGTATCTCAACAAGGACAAATACTGGATTTTTATCAGTTTACTATATACGAAGACGGATCGTTTGGTGAAATTATGGAGGGGGTTGAAAGCCCTGTTAAAGTGAGATGATTTATATATTGTGTGTCAGTCTTGTGTTGTTGTTTGTTTTGGTCGTTTTTTCATTGTGGAAGACTGGCTTTCGACATTGGAGCCTGTGGATCGTTATTCCTTTTTTAATGTTTAATTTGGGATTCGGCTGGTATTCAATATCTTCTCTATTGGGCTATGCCTACACAGCTACACCTCCAGCGGATCATCAGTTGTTGCATTTTGTTGTTGCTAAACCTGACATATACGTGTTAGCCAAAGGACCACAAAATGATCCCAGACTGTATAAATTTGACTACAGTGAAAAAACTGCTAAAAAATTAGCAGAGGCCGGACAGCAGATGAGATCCGGACAACAAGTTATGATAAAGAAAAATGAAAAAGTATCCAGCGACAGTGAGCTGGAGTTTTACAATTTCGAATTACAAAAACAATATCCCAAAGATCATAAGTAGAAACTAACTCTAGTTTCGTACCATTCTGTATAAAGTTTTTTAGCAGAATCAATATGAGTTTCTAATCCTAGAATATTGGAAACTCTTATATATTCTCGAATAAACCCTTCAGTTGATTCTAGTATCTCGGTTAAGTCTATATTAACTGCATTGCCAGTATCAGAAACCATCTGTTCGTATATTTGTTTTTCGTCAAGTCTATATTTAAAGTTTAAATCTTTCTGTGATTTTTCAATCCAATCTCCGTACAATGTTTGATCTAAGTCAACAAACACAACTTGGTAATTCTCAATACAACTAATTTGATCTTGAAATCGAAGATACTCCGGCGAATGCATGCCAAAGATTATGTTAGTATACTGCTGATAATTTTTTAATCTATTTTCAAATAGTTCATAATGATGAAAATCTAACCAGGATCGATGAAATTTTTGCCAATTTAAAAACTGAGTCCTTACGCTAGAAAAAGAATATAAGTCAGCTCTTTCTGTGTTGGACAGATCAAAAAATTTTTCTGTATTGATCAATTCTTTTGTAATCTGAGGGACTACCTGTGTATCAAGACTCAGCAATCTTATTAAAAAGTTGCCAGCGTATCCTGGATTATACACAACAAAAATATGTTTGATGTTATCTAACATAATGCTTTCCTAGTTTAATAAGACTTTTCTTAGATTCAAGAGATAGCCACCGAGTAACCAGCGACTCTTGGTAAGGGTTATGATGAAAATCTAAAACATCCCGTAGATTAAAAATGTGTCTGGGTTTGAATATTTCAACTATTCTCGGAATCATAGGATCAACTTTGATTCCTTGAAAATAAGAAAAATTTGACTTGATCGATTTTATATATTCTTTCATGTTACCTCTAAAGGCAAACTGTTTCTTTGATGTTTCCGTGAACCAATATGCTTGTTTGTCATAAGATAATCTGAGTTGAGTATCTAGATCAATATAAATTAGGACTGGCGTTGTTTTCTTAACTATCCTTAAATTATGCGGCAGCACATTAGGGTTAAACAACGGGTTACATATCAAACATAACTTTTGTTTATCTGTGTCTAGTTTTAAACAGAGATCGTTGTCAGGCCAAGTTTCATAAGATTTCCATTGTTTCTTACAACCAAGTAAATCATAATTAAATTGTTTGGATATTCTCGACAGTGTTGAAAACACCGTACTTTTCGACGAATAAATTAACTCGTCTCCAGAAATAAAATTTCCTGATAACAATAGATAAAAATAAAAGAAAAATCCTCCTGAACCTCCTTGATACAGAACCGTTACATCGCCGTCGTTATCTAACACAGAAACATTCTCCGCCATTCACAGTACAATCTTTCAACCTTGCCATTGCTTTCAATTTGTTCATTTACACAAACAAATCCAAATTGTTTGGCATACCGTCTGTGATACTCAAATGACCAGGGAAAAAAGTCTATTTCATTACAGTCTTGATGGTCATGATCTCGTCTACCGGGATTGGATCTCCAATATATGATCGCATCTTCTTTCAGACAGGAAACTACTTTTTCTATTTGCAATAGAACTGTTTCTTCGGTGCCGAAATTAATACTGCCTAGACATGTTGCAACATCAAACAAACGATCTGGTATATAGTCTTCGATTGTAATAGTGTGGTCTGCTTCGTCACGTGCAGGGTCTATTCCAACACAGTTTTTTACTAGTTTTTTAAAAGGGTTGCCGCCACAGCCAACATCTAATAGCCATTCAGTGTCTTTTATTTTCTCAGCAATAGTTTCATAGGAACTCCACTGATATGCGTCAGTTGAAGGCTTCCAGTAGTGTCTAAAATAATGATTCAGGAATTTTTGATCTGTTGTCATAGTTTCGATAAGTATGTGTTTATAAGCTATTTAACTATGATTTTACCACAAAGAATATTTTTAATCGGCGTCCCAGGTTCAAGATGGAGCGGTATCGCTCAAAATATAGAGGACAACATTTCAAGTTTCAACACAACAGATAGAACTGAAAATAGAAAGTATGCCCATCATAACTTTTCAGGACACCTAGGTGTATATTTTGGTACTGGCTGGGAACACGACACTGAATTAACTGATGAAAATTTAGATTCTGCATTTACAAATACCAAAGGAACTAGATTTTTAAAAAGTCACGAATGGGCTTATTCTTTAGACAAGATAAAAGAAAAGTTTCCAAATGACTGGATCATGTTAGTACACAGACCAGACTTGTCTGCTTATAGTTGGTGGCACGAAGCAGGTGGATTCACTATCAGTTATCCAGACTATTATCCTTACTACAAAGATAGTATTAACATGCTAAATGAAATTAGGCAGATGCATCAGCACATGTTTAATTTCAGTCAAAAACACAATCTTAAATGGTCTCATATTTCTGCTGATTGGATCGAAGAAAACTTTGGAACTAGAGTGGAACCCACAGTTAAACTTTCCGATACGCTAGTGACGATTCTGAAATGATTGAATATGCTCTGTGGCTAATCGCTGGCACTGTCTACGGTACGGTTATAGGTGTAATTCCCATTGCAGGAGCGACAATAGGACTACTGGCTGTTTTTGGAATGATTGATCATTTTCTGTTGAATCCGTATCTAGGCGTTGTGTTTATGACTAGCTTTTTAGGAGCAGTCAGTAGTTCAGATAGTTATACAAGTATACTGACAGGAATTCCAGGCGGCGGAAGTACTGCTGCTTCAATCATCGACGGGCACCCGTTAGCTAAACAAGGGCAAGCAGGACGAGCTGTCGGAGCTGCATTATTAGATTCAACGGTTAACGGCCTATTCTGGGGTACCGTAGCATTTGGCCTATTGCCGTTCTACGGAAAACTTATTATGTATTTTGGTATTCCGGAGTTTGCTGCTTTGATGCTAGTTAGTGTTATTTGCGTAGGATTCATCACTGTAAAGAATCCTTGGCTCAGCATAATCAGTATCTCACTAGGTTTATTTCTAGGATTAATTGGGCAGGATCCCGGTACCGGTGCACATAGGTTTACGTTCGGTTGGGAATACTTAGCCGCTGGAATACAAGTTGTTCCTATAATAGCTGGACTATTTGCTATACCAGAAATTGTTAGTTGTCTCTTAGAAAAAAATTCTAGGCCTGCGCCTATTAACAATTACTGGAAACAGTTATTTTCAGGATTTAAAGATGTAGTAAGGTATCGAAAAGATGCTGCCAGAGGAGGAATTATAGGATTTGTCACAGGAGTGATTCCAGGTATCGGTGGCAGTGTAGGGGATATGATTGCTTACGGTTCTACAGTCGCTATTCACAAGGACGAAAAATTCGGACAAGGTAATGTCAAAGGACTTATTGGATGTGAAGGTGCTAACAATGCTCAAAAACCTGCAAGTCTTATACCTACTATTGTTTTTGGTATTCCTGCTGCTCCTTTTGCTGTGATTTTTCTTGCAGTGTGTACTACCCTCGGACTAGATCTTGGCACTATACAGCTTGTAAACGATTCTAAATTTATCTATTCAGTTACTGCTGGGTTTATTTTAAGTACCATTGTTAGTTTCTTTTTGTGTATTTTTATAACAAAGTTAGTCGTAAAGATTTTATCAATACCTAATTGGATTTATGCAATTATGATATCTATCATAGTTTTTTGGAGTAGTTTTCAATACACAGGCACACTAAATGATTTATACATCTTATTGATATGCGGGGTGATCGGTATCTCTTGTAAATATTCAGGTCTAAGTAGACCTGCAGTTTTACTCTGCTATATAATTGCAGAGAAGTTCGAAAACTATACTCAACAGGCGTTTACACTATATTCGCTAGACGAAATAATCACAAGACCGATAGTGCAGGTATTATTGGTCATTGCAGTATTACTCATTTTTACAAATATTAAAAAATTTATAAAGGACAAACAATGAAGAAATTCTTAACGGCATTAGCACTAACGTTCTCTATTTCAGCATCTGCTGAATACATCATGATCGTGCCTCAGCAACCTGGGAACGGAACATCAGTGTGGTCACAAATTGTTGCTAGACATTTAGAAAAACAATTAGGAGAACCTGTAGTAGTCAGACATATACCAGGTGCAAAAGATATTCCAGGATTTAATAAGTTTCACAATGACTTGAGATTTAATGACAATATTATCATGGTAAGTCACGGCGGGAATGGTATCGGATACCTTGTAGACGATGTTGATTATGATTACAAGTACTACGATTCTGTAGGGATGATGAATCTCAATATTGTTGTAGGGAAAAAACAAGGAGTAGATTTTCAATCTGGTACCAAGGCTAAAATTGCAGGAAGCTCAGGCAGAGAAACAGATGGCATGGCGATTGCAATGCTACTATGCGGAAATTTGTCAACTATACAAGAGTATCTCGATTGCTGGAATGACCGTGTAGTTTGGGTCAACGGCCTAAAAGGAAGCGAACGCAGATTAGCATTTATGAGAGGCGAATTTAATGTCGCTAGAGAAAGTGTTGTAAGTTGGAACAAATATTATACAGACAATTCTGATGCTGATGCTGAGATTTGGTTTCACCACGGAGTGTACGATTTAAACACAAAGCAACAAAAGGAAGATCCAAATTTTCCACCCGGATTAAGATTTGAAACTGTTTTTGAAAAAACTTGGGGTGAAAAACCAACAGGACCTTTATATGAAGCATATACTCTCAGTAGAAACTTTCGTGATGTGTTGCAAAAAGCACTATGGGTAAACAAAGGAAATCCAAATCTAGAAAAGTTAAGGTCAGCATTGACAGATATGATTACTGATCCAGAAGCAGCAGCCGCGCTTGAGAGAGAAACTGGTGAATATGAATGGATTGTTGGTGATGATGGCAATCAGGTTGTTGATAAAATTAGAAAAAATATCAACGAACAAAAGTTAAAAGACATGGTATGGTGGCACGAAAATGCCTATGGTTATCCCAGCGTTTTTAAAAGTAACTTGTTGAACTGATGTTAATACTGGCTAGGGCACCAAATGATGAGTTTACTCTAAGATTATTTGTGCAGGCATGTGAGAATCTTAAAGCAGATGATGCATATTACATTTGGTCTCTAGCCTTGAATCCGTATTCATTATCTGAACTGTCTCTTGAGGAAATAGAACATTACGTTCCAGATTTCAAATTAGAATCTGAAATCATTGAAGACAAAGATAGAGAGTCTATAATATTCAAGATTGAAAGACATAGGTATGAAAAAACTCTAGATAGCGTACTTAATTATTACCAACACTTAATAACAAGCAATATTTCTAATGACTTTGTTGTTATTGGAGTTAAGGATCATTTAACTCCTGGAGAATTTAATCCGTGGTACGAGACTGAACCTGCTTTGCTGTATTACCTAACTGATATTTTTGAAAAACACAAAGATAAAAAATTTATACTTTTTACTAGTCTAGAAAATTTAGATTTGCACAGCGTCTATCCAAATGTTACAGTTATACCGTGGGGCGGCGATATCACCAATCAACATCTGCGCTACAAAGATATAGAGCCTGTTATTGACAAGAACTTCGAAAGCAAGTATACATTTTTATCTTTAAATAGACACAAAAGAAATCATAGACTTCATCTTCTTAGTTTATTAGCGGGCAAACAATATCTAGAATACGGGTTAACTAGTTGTATTTTTAAAAAAAGTCTAAATCAATATTCTGATTCTGAATGGCATTTTCATAACTATCAGTCTAATATTAAAGAAACCTTTCATCAAGGTTTAAAACTGTTATCAAACTATCAATTTCCGATTGATGATAGTTATGAAATATATAACGACTTGCCAAACGACAATGCTGGCAATTTTCATAGATCGTTAAAATACTATTACAAAGAAACGTTTATAGATTTTGTGTCTGAAACCAGTTACACCGAGCCTTGTTTTCTCATAACTGAAAAGACTGCCAACAGTATCCTAGGATGCAATTTTCCTATATGGATCAGTAGCAAAGGAACAGTAAGTTTTCTTAGAGATACAGGATTAGATGTGTTCGATGATATTATCAACCACTCTTATGATGATATAGAAAATCCGGTTGACAGATTAGAAGCTGCTATTGAGCTAAATCGAGAATTGCTCGTAGATAATAGTAAAGTTAAAAAATTATGGAATGATAACAAAAATAGATTTTTGCGTAACGTGGAATTTTTAAAGTATGGACTAGTAGAGTTTTACACTGAAAGATTTTGGAACACAATTAACAATACACATGAAAAATAAATTATTTTTATTTTATAGTACACCGTATTTTGATATAAAATATATCAAACAATTGGCGGAACTTTTTCGAGATTCTTTGTCAACGAAATATAAATTTATATTTGACAAAGAATTGAACTCGAGGATAGTTAATCCAGTAGAATTTCATAACCTATATCCAAACGTCAATGTTATTAATCTGTTAAGTAATCCGTATAGCAGAGCGGCAAAATTTTATGTAGATAATATTTCGAATTCAAATTATTCTAAAAATATAACAAGGTTTGTATCGGAACTTAGTCACAAAGATCTAACTCCGTTATCCTCTTTTATATTTCCCGATAGTGATTATCTTAGAAGTGATCACTTACAAGAAGATCTAAGAAGATTTTCTGAAAAATACGATCTAAATTTAAAATCTTTCAAGTACAGCTCAACAAGTAAAGTTTCTGTAATACTAAGTTCTGAATTAAAAGAAAACATTAGGCATCTTTATCGAGATGATTTTGATAATTTTTGGCCAACAAACTAATGCAGTATAACAATGCTATGAAAATCCCCCAGTTCTCGTCCGACGGTAGCGAATCATCGGACAACGGTTGGGGGCACCGGACGCCTTAGGCTGCATAACGCAGACGGTCCTAAGGAATTTTAATTGGATTTTCTAACTTCGTTAGTTTCGTCGGGCCACCATTCTGGATCTGGGTTTAATTTATTCTTATACAACTGTTTGATACGACCTTCGTATTCTGCTTTACTGCCCTTGACTCTTTCTGATACTACATCTAACACATAATTCAGTGTCACTGCGTTAGCACTGAGTGTAGCACAACGTGCTGATACTTCATTCTTCAACAGATCTAACAAAATGCTTTCTGAACTTTCAGCAAACACTCTCACAAACTTCTTGGGCACATGTAGGTCAATAGTGCTGTAGACAAAATCATAGTGCGGTTCAGGGCAGCAATGCAAGATATATTCATCCTTGACTTCTATACGTTTGAATCCATCTTTGTTGTACCATACGGCCAAAGATTCTGTTAGTTCGTCTGGTGGTCCAAAATTCTTACTGAGACTGTTGACAAATTTCACAGGTTCATCATTTTTCCAAGATGTGAGTAAATTTTTAGATTCGGTTAATATGTCAGTTATACGCATATGTTTATTTATTCTTGACCCAAAAGCCCAGCCTATCTCCTGCAGGACTATCATACCAACTGGTATTCAGCGGCTGCGGTAAAGGATTGTCTCGCCATACTGGATATATCACACTACCGCTGTGATTGCTGAAATCATCGTTCCATCGTAAGTGTACTTCTATAATCTTGCCGTCAACGTATTCTACATTAACCCACGGAGTCTGACGATATAGGTCTCCTAATACTTCAGGAAACTTGTATAGTTCATTGATCTTTTCCCATCTTGCAAAGCGATCTAGTCTGTTGACATCATCACGAAATCCTTCTACTGCTAATTCTTGGACACTATTGTGAAAATCTACACTGATATGTCGTCCTTCAAAACATTCTGACCAAAAGTATCCATCGGGCACTAGGTCTGTATCTTCGGGAGTCAACCATTGTTTTCTGGCACCCATACCCATCATACGAATATTAGTGATAGGACGTACAATATAGTATCCAGCAGCAGGAACAGGTATGCCAGCCGGTGCTGCCAAATATCCACACTTGACTGACAGTATTAATTTGTCATAGATCCAAAGGTAATCTTTGGGACATTGATTCCAGACATCTCTATCACTTATGTATTTTATATTATTCTTCATCTACTTTGTGAACAAAATTAAATGTTCGCATGTCCTTAATTGGCCTTCTCAATCACCTCAGCCTTGTCCCATCCTATCAAGAATTTAGCCTTCCAGTGATTCTGTTCAAATCCTTTTAGGTGTTGCCATTGGTCCTTAAAACTCCACACACTACGAGCAGCATCCTGCCAATCTTTATGCCTTATGGTAAATTCAAATGAACGAAGATGATTGCTATAATTATCATAGTCAGTGTTATCATATTCAATGTGTAATACTTCAAACACTGTTCTGTCATCTGCAATACCGTAGAGATTAAAATCAAATCCCCACTTGATACGAGTTTTTAACAGTTGATTTGCCCAAGGAATAGTATCCTGTAGAGATTCCAGTTGCTCTTTGGCTTCACCAACATAATCACAACGATGTAGTATCATAGAATGATGCAGGAGCAAGCCTTCGACATCTTGCTCTAATTCAAACCAAGGTTCTTGCCAACAGACATGATTCAGTATGTGATAGTCTATAGGGTAATTCATCGCACGATAATATTTCTGTTCTGCCACACTGAGCTCAAACCCATCAACGTCATAGCATAAGAAATCATCGTACTCAAGATTGTCAACAGATTTCCTACAGTGAGGATCTGATACTGTAGATACTGAATGCCGCTTGAACATTATTTTACATCAAAGTTGAATTGTAATCGACATGTTTTGCAATTACATTCTGTACAGTCGCAGTCTTCTTCCATGCAACTGTTTCCACAGTGTGCGGGGCAACCGCAGGTGCATTTCATTTTGATATATGATGTATTATCTGTAAATGTTTCTTCCACAACACGCTCCTCGATTTTTACTTTTTGGCAGCTTCATGCATGCCAAAATTGCCACTCATGCGTACCTGCTCAATATCATTTTTGTCTGCATAACGATCCACACGCATTGCCAATTGAAAGTCTAATATAGTTAATCCCTTGACATCAAATGTAGAGGTCCTAACTGTGACTTCTGCTACATCCTGTGTGACTTCAGCAAAGTGATCCATTTTTTCTGAAACACTGTTGATAAACTCAACAAACTCCAGTGCATGTCTGTGATCCTTGGCTACGTATTTGGCTTGTAGTGTTTTGTGATCCAACATTTCCCAGTCTGGCAGATACTTACTTTTCAAGTCATTGAGTTTTTCATCGCTGGGTGTATAGTCCTCTATGTCTCTACTACGGAATTCACCTTCAAAGATTTCTTGTATTCTCATTGTGTCCGATCCTTGTTAACTTCAACTGCATATGGCAAGTCTTGAGCATCTTTTTTAAGTTGAGCGATTCTTGCAGATATTACTTTAGGTAATCCATACTTTCGATAATAAACCTTTTTGTAGGACTCTTTATCAGTGTGATACAAACGGAGACCTCTATTTAAAAAATCAATTTCTGTTTTAATCTTTTCTACCTGCGCAGGTCTTTCAGTATTAACTTCTAACGCTGGTTTTGGATCGTCTAGTGCTGCTAGTTTATAATAGCCGCCTGCTGTCTTTATAACTTTCATGTCTCGTTTTTTTGCTGCATTAAGAGCTTGCCCTATCTTTGTATAAACATAGTCTGGACGATGTGTTGCAACATCGGTGTATTTTTCTAAAACTTCATTAATTTTCATTCTGTGCGATCCTTGTCATCAACGGCGCCGCCACTCACCCAGGCTGTACAACTACGTGTGCCTGCACATTTAAAGTGAAGGAAGTTACAATACCCCAAATCACCTTTATGTATAGTTGCCATTGTGTCAGCTTCAGGTTCATCACCTTTGGCACCATCTTCGATACATGCCCACATTTTGTCCGAAACATCAAAGGCAGCACACACAGAGCAAGTCATTGTCTTGGCAGTCTTCTCAGCAATGCCCCATGTTTTTGCTGCTGCTTTCCAGTAGTCTTCTGGAGCATCTGGATTAGCCGGACCATAGTGATAGTCGTCAATAGCTTTCTGACGATTCTTTAGATTGACATCAATGTCGTAGGTTGCCACTGGACAACCCTTGTTTGCTGCTTCTATCAGTGTGATTAAATTTCTCATTGTGTACCTATGTCCTCGAACTTTATGCCTTTTGATTTTAAAAACTTTTCAAATTCCAATTTTTCTTGAGTAGTGTAGAACATGACAAGTCCTCTATCACCTTCTGCTCTGGTTTCTTGCCCTGCTCTAAACTGCTTCATCAATTGAATAAAGGTGTAAGAAGGCACATCCACTTTTAATGTGTTGGGTTGTGGAATTAACAGTTGGTATTCTTCTACTAATATTTCCTTCATTCTCATGTTTTCTTACATCCCTTATAACTGTATCTGTGCTACGGTGAGTTCAGCGGCAGCCGTGGCAGGTGCGGTGAATGGTGAAGTAATAGCAGCCACGTATTCCAAATCAACATCTCCACCTGTGGTTACGATTACAACTTCTATATAATCATCTGCATCAAGGCTCAGTGTTCTGGTAAATGTAAATGTCTGTCCTGCTGGATCAAAATCACTCACACTGTTTCTTCTCAGTGTATTGGGCACATCAGTGCCATTCTTGCGTAAGAAAGTATACACAGGATCCGTTCCAAATCCCGTGCCTTGGCTGTCCCAATGCAGTGTCCACTCTATCTGATACAAACCACTCTGATCCACAGTAGCACGGCTATTGGATACTATGCTTACGCCATTTGAGATTTCTGCGGTGTCAAAATCTACTACTGTGGGCGTGTTGTTGCTTGCACTCAAGTCGGAGGTTCTTGTAAACACACCATAACTCATCTTCTGCTCTACTGTGGGACGCACAAAAAGTTCGCCGTCTGTAGCATCCACTGCGAGAACAGCCGCCACAGGAACAACATTGTTGGGTGCTGTAGGCTTGACTTTTGTAAGGGCACCTTCTGTGCTTGGATGGGCATACAGTATGTCGCCTACAATCCAAGTTTCGCTGACAGGTGTTCCTGTGGTGTTGATGCCACGCACCTTACCCCAAACACAAACCCTGCCATCTTCATCGTCCGACAAAGTCTGTGTGGCAATGCCTAAACCGTATAGGTTTGGGAAGGTTCCATCTGCTTCGAACGGTGCAATCAACAGTCTTGCTTCGCCGTCTGGCATTTCTGCTCCTGCGAATCTGACACAAGCACCATTTGCTATCTCTGAACCTGTAGCGTTCCTAGCATAGGCATACAGTTCTTGCCCAACCTGCTGAACGACACCATCAGCGTGGACTATGTTAAGTGTGCCGTCTGCACTACTCCAACATATCGTGCCTTCTGGTTCTGTGGTATGGGTGTGGGTGGTATCAAACAACAATGTGGTAATAGGTCCAATGTCGTCGTTGGGTAGATTCACAACGGATACCACATTGCTACCATTGATGTCTGTTGTGGAGCCATCGTCCGTATAGGTTTCACCCGTGTCAATGGTAATAGTTCCGCCTAAAGAAACGCTATCGCCATTTATTGTGATACTGCTGTTTGCCAACATAGTATTTGTGACGGTGCCAGTGTCTGTGGTATACACACCGTTGGTGACAGTGTCAGCATTACCAGTGACATCGCCCACCAAGTCAGCGGTGATAACACCAGCGGCAAAATCTCCACTGCTGTCACGGGCAACAACCTTGTCCGCAATGTTGGTTGCGGTGGCATCCACAGCGAACGTTTGTGCCGTGCCACCGTTGTAGTCTGAACCTGTGAGGTAGTTGCCTGCACTGATAGATTCTAAATCGGATCCCAATGCTATACCGCTGATGGTTGAGTTGGCTAACTTGGCATTTGCGATACTGCCCGCCAACATGGTGTTTGTGACAGTGCCTGTATCAGTTGTGTAAACGCCGTTGGTGACGGTGTCAGCATTGCCTGTCAAATCTCCCACAAAGCCCACGGTGCTTACCACACCCGTTGCGGTGAACTCTGCGGCTGTAACCACATTGCCAAACGCGGCGGTGCCGTTGGCGGTGACATCAATGGTAATCTTGCCGCCTTGGTTGGTTGGTCCTTGATCCTCTGTGGCTATCCAGTTTATCTTGCCCGGACCAAACGTTTCAAAGTCAGTGCCAGTGCTGGCTTGTCCAGCGATGCGGAAGAACACTTCTCCGTCTTTGACGTTTTCTAAATCACCTACTTCACCATTGTATCTGCGTCCTACAATGATAGCATAGTTGTTCACAGCATCGAGATAGGTTCTGTTGACAACATCAGTGTTACCTGTGGTGTGCAGAATAACACCAGTTTGATTGGGTGGATGCATGTCGCCTGTGTCACTGC
>Ga0209953_1000349_pt1 | contig 17021 bp, 6 predicted proteins | sample SalPonred_H2O_MG_FD_185713 | JGI IMG/M metagenome (GOLD analysis project Ga0209953, IMG submission 185713) | Salt pond water microbial communities from South San Francisco under conditions of wetland restoration - Salt Pond MetaG... | ecosystem: Environmental > Aquatic > Non-marine Saline and... | reverse complement strand
TTAGCATCGATATCACCGGCGGTGACTGTCATCATCGCCTTGAGTTGATCTGGCGTGGGCATCACGTGGTTGGTATCGATCGTGCCGTCAAACGTCCCACCCGTGCTCAGACCAACGACCGTTGCACCAACCTTATCAGAAAGATCAATGTCAGTCACCGTTAACTTGCCACTGCCACCAAGCTGGGTATTGTTCTCAGTTAAATCCAGGCGATCAGTGTCACCGGACTCCACCCGAATGTCTGGCGTATCGTTCGCACCAGCAATGGTGATGGTCACATCCTGAGTGCGTGCGTCGATCTCATCGTCACCGCTCGCAGGATTGACACCGCTGTCATCTGTGACCGTCACTTGATAGGTCACGGTCACCGTCTCACCGTGCGCCAGATATTGTGTCAGGCTGTTGTCTAACTCAAACGTCCAGTTAACCGTGCCTGAATTGGCGGCCGTTCCCACACCATCGCCACTGATGACAAATGCGCCTGTAGCCTGTAAGGCTGTCGCTAAATCGTTACTGACACTTGCCCCACCACTTGTGGTCGTGCCCACATAAGCGGCAGTCACCAATGACTTATCGGACAGATCAACGTCGGTGAACGCCAGCGACCCGTTGTCTTGCAACAAGTCGACAGAACCGTTTGAGCCAGTTGTCACGTCCTCAATGACTTTGCCCGTGACGTCTATCGCTGTGATGTCTGGCGTGTCGTTGGTACCAGTCACCGTCACCACAATGTCATGAGTATCGGTGTTGTCAGTGGTCGCACCACTATCGTCGGTGACTTTAACGGTGTAGGTGAACTCAAGCGTCTCACCCTTAGCCAGAAAATCAAATGCCGTATCTGAACCAGAATCAAACGTCCAAGTCAGGTTATTTGCGTCACCCGTATCAGCATCAATCGCACCCGACGTCAAAGTGAGCATCGCTTTGACGTCGTCATTGCTTAACGGATTAGTGCCGCCGAACGAGCCACCAGAGATCACCACACCCTCAACCGTTGCCGTGACCTTGTCAGTGCTGTCAATGTCATTGACCGTCAAGGTGTCACTGACGGTCACTACCGCGTTGGTCTCCGTCACCGACCCTGTGTCTGCGTCACCAGCTTGTAAGCTGATCACAGGCGCATCGTTGGTGCCGTTGATTGTGACCGTTAGACTGGCCGTATTGAAGCCGTCCAATCCATCGCCTACCCGATAGTCAAAGGCATCGGTCAAGCTCTCATCAAGCGCCAAGGCTTGGACTGTTGTATCGGTGTTATCTAGTGTGTAGTCATAAGAGCCATCAGCGCCTATCACCAGCGTGCCGTAGTTACCCGTCACGCTAGTAGAGCTTGAACCCACAGCATCAAAACTCGCTGCCGAATCTGTTTTTGCACCCACGACCACCAAGACATCCGCACGATCAGGCGACACAACATCGGGGTCGCTGTCTGCACCGGCCCCATTGGTATTACCAACACCGGTCAATACATTGCCGCTAGTTACCGAACTGTCTGAAGTTGTCAGCCCCTCATCGACCGTATTGGCATCAGCCACAGTGACCGGCAAGCGGTTGATGTTGATTTCAATACGCTCAGTAGCCGACAGTGCACCACCGGTGCCCTGATCCTGCTTGTCCGTGGTCGTGCCTGCTGTGCCACCACCGGTGGTGTTACTGTTTTGATCATTGATGGTGACGTCTAGCGTCACGGCGTCATACGCCAAACCGCCAGCCGCGGTCACCGCATTGCTATAGGTAATGCCTTGCAGCACGGTATTGACCGCCGAAGCAGTCGCAGCACTATTCGTAAAGGTGATCGTCAACACCCCGCCTGAATTAACAAGGCTACCAACGATGGTGCCATCAACTTTGACCGCACTACCATCGAAATACAACCCGCTGCTGCTCGTACCTGAATGCCCAAACACATCGTCGGCAGAGGCACCACCCTGGCGTTGAATCGTCAGCGTCGCGCCGCTCCAATCGTCGCGCTCGACAGATAACTCCTGATCGAACACCGTCGCATTTGGATCAATCACCACCGCATCACCGCCCTGCACATAGGGCGCAGCATTCGTGGCATTAACCGACACAGCATCAAGCCCACTGATCGAAGGTGCGTCATTGACAGGCGTGATCGCCACAAACACTTGGCTAGCTGTCTCAGCCAGTCTTGACTCGGCTGTATCAGCCGTGGTGTTGATCGAAACCAGTGAGGTAGGCGAACCACTATAGCTCGCGATGGCAGGTGCGTTTGCCGCGCTGTTGTCTAGCGCATCCGTTTCAATGGCAAACACCGACAGAGATGGGCGTGCACTATCGCCATCCTCGGTATTGGCTTGAGCATCTTGAACAAACCGAATTTGAGTTGTTGCAGATAACAGCAACGCATTCGTATCTGACACCGCACTGCCGCCAGGCTGCAAGCTACTCAATGCCGACCAATTCGATCCACTGTCAAACGACACTTCCCAGCGACCAACGCCCTTGTCATCGAAACCACTGACGGCGATACCGGCCAGCACATTGTTTGGGACATTGTCAGGATCAACAAACAAGCCCCCGAGCAATGTGTCGATGGTTGCTGGTACATCTGGCGGCGTACTCACACCGTCATCGGCCTCGGCGCCCTGAATCACCAAATCGTCTGAGAACAACGGTGCATCGTTGGTTGGTGTGATCTTGATCTGGATTTCAGCCACATCAGACAGTTCACCGCCTGCACCCTGCTGATTGTCGGGTTGGGTGCCATTCCCATCAAAGAACTCAACCGTGATGGTCTTATCCGTGACTGTGCTCAAACTGTCATTGCGGTTGGAGTAAGCGATGTTGGTGACAATCGCATTGATTGCCGCGCTGTCTGCTTTGTCGTTGAAGGTAATGATGAGCTGACCAGACGTTGAGCTGTTGTCGGTAAGCTTGGCAACGGTCTGGTTGCCATACGTGATGTTCGAATCGTTGTTAAATAAACGAATGCCGGAACCCGGTAACGTGAAACCACCGTTGATACCAACACCATCGCCCGTTTGCAATACAAATAAGTCATCGGTATCGATGGTGTCCTTGTTCTGTATAACGAGTCGCGCACCGTTAAACGTGGTTTCTTCCCTATCGGTCAGATCCGTATCGGTGATGGTGGCGGGCGTGCCAGTATCTAGTAATACCGCCGATCCCGCAATATTGACCCCGGCTGCTTCGGTAAACGACAGGAAGGTATTGCCTAAGGTATCGAGGTTGTTAATGACCGGCGCATCATTGACTTGCGCCACCTCGGCCGTGATGGTCTTAGCCGTTGAAGCCCATCCAATATCCGAGGTTGGGTCTGATATCACCGACACGTCGATTAACACACCATTGGAACCAGTCGTAAACACGCGCCCACTGTTACTGTCATCTATCGCGAGCACTGATAACGCACCGGGATTAACGGTGGTTTGATTCAAGCGGCTATTGAAGTCCGCCACGGGCACAAAACGCAACTCGCTATCTGCCGAGAGCACCAGTGCGTTGGTTGTTGATAATGCGGTTGCCCCTACCGGACTGACGTCATGCCAATTGGTGCCATCGGTTGAATACTGCCAGAAACCCTCCGTTGCCCGATCAGCATCATCATCCGTGATCACGATGCCACCAAGACTGTCGCTGGCATCCAGATCGCTAAAACTTTCTCCAACGATTGCGGAAATAGCCGTGCCAGTCGCATCTGCCGTCGTCGTATCTTCAACCGCTGCCAAGGTCATGGCCGAATCAAGTGTCGGCGCGTCATTGGTATTAATCACATTGACTGTGAAAGTGGCTACGTTACTAACCAGATCGCCGCCACTGCCTTGGGCGCCCGAGTTACCGTCCCTGAACCACAATGGGACGGCGATCTCACCGTTAAGATCATCGGCTGTATTGGCATAGGTCAGCGAGCGCATGACAGACTCAACAGCAGATTGATTGGCTGCACTATTGAAGGTAACCGTCAGCTGGCCAGAAACCAACGCATAGGTACCCACCGTGGTGCTTGACACAAGAACATCAGAGCCCGACGTGGATACCGAACTTCCTGCAAAACCAAACACATCATCGGCATTGGCACTGGCGCGCTGCACCGTGAGCGTCGCACCGTCGAAGTCGTCAATGCCTTCAATGATCAACTCCTGATCACTGATCTGCAAATCACCTGCCGTATTCAGAATGACTGGCGTGCCGGCGGCACCAGCACCATCACCTTCGGTGTAGCTAACGGTATCCCCGCCCCCAGAAATCACCGGCGCGTCGTTGACGGCGGCGATGTTAATAGTGACTGTGCGCTGATCACTGCGTGCCCCAGCTTGATCAACCGCTTTGAAATCAAATGACGCCACCCCATTGGCATTGGCCGTGGGTACAAAGCGCATGTTGGTGGCTTGCGCCACTGAGATCAACTTTCCCACCACCATTGTTTGGCCAGTACTGTCTTGCAAGACACCCTTATCAGGGTCCGGTAAGCTGATGATCTGGTATTGCGTGACTTGTGCGTCGTCGACTGGATCAGTGCCCGAATCCACATCGCCCGACGTCAAAGAAAACCGCTTGACCTGATCCTCAGTGGCCGACACTGAGAGGTTTTGTGCCGTGGGTGCATCATTGACCGGATTAACCGTGATGTCGATCACCGAGGTGTCTGTTTTAACGCCACCGAGGCCGGTGTTGCCTAAGTCACTGGCCACGATCGTCAACTGATCGGCTCCGAAATAATCCTGGCCAGCCCGGTAGGTCAGCGTCGCAATCGCGCCATTGACGTTTGCGAGGCTTCCCTTGACAGTGACCGTATCCGTGCCATCACCCGTGGCTAAAGTCAGCCCAGTGGTTTGTGCCAACGTCAACACGCCTTCACCCACGGAGAGCGTGACTTCGATTTCACCGCCGACGGTATCAGCGACGTCGATATCCGCAATGGATACGCCCGTGATTGTTAAGTTCGTGTCTTCATTAACTGCCTGTGCGCCAGGAGCGGTAATCACTGGCGCATCATTGACCGGATTGACTGTGATCGCCAACGTCGCTTGGGCCGCTTCAGAGGTACTGGTACCCGTTAAGCCGGGATCTGTACCGGTATTGCCCTGATCATCGACGTCGATCGTCAGCGTGTCTGAGCCACTCCAGTCGGCATCGCCCAAATACCGCAAGCCGGCCAGCGCAGCATTGATATCCGAAACCGAACCGGTGAACGTCATTGAGACATCGTCACTGCCGTCACCAGCAGAAAACGATAGTCCTGATATGGAACCAAGCGTCAAAGTGCCATTGTCCACTGACAAAGTCACAGACACCGGCGCATCACCAGCATCTGCGTCAGCAATCGACACACCCCGAATCGCGAGCGCCTGATCTTCATTGGCAGTCTGTGGACCCGGTAAAGTAATGGTCGGTGCGTCATTGACTGGATTAATGCCAATGGTGAACACGCCCTCGGGTTCTAACCCACCACCGGCATCGGTGAGCTTAAAGCCAAAGCTGTCTGTGGCGGTCTCGCTACTATCATGCTGATACGTCACCCAACCCGCATCGATGTCTGCTTGGGTAAACGAACTGCCCACACCAAGCGCTTTGTCAATGCCAGCACCATCAACATTTAACAGCAGCTGGCCATTGCTTGGAACCGAGGTGACCCGATATTGCAACTGCTCGGCACTGCTATCCGGATCGTAAGCCTGCAATTCGTCCTTCGTAATCGTGACAAGCGCACCCTCGTCCACTGTGACTGACGTTTGGGCATAGTCTGGTCCACCCGGGTTGTACTTCGGATTGTGTTCAACACCACCGGTGTTGAATTGGACATCACCCTTAGTGCTGGTGTTTTTAACCACAATCGGTGCGTCATCAACCGCACGTACGACGATATCGATGGTTTTACTGCTCGTGGCGTTGCCAGCCCCTGAGTTGTCATTCACGGTGACCACAAACGAGTCACTAGATGTCTCACTGTTGTCATGCTGATAACGCAGGCGGTTTAGATCTGCATCTTGAATGACGCCTGTCACTACAACGTAGGTGCTGGTATCCAACGCGTCATAGGTCATGCCATCATTGACCAAACGCAACTCACCATTGGCAGGGTTGCTAAAGGTATACGTCAGCGTATTGGTGTCTGCAAAGCCACCCGTCTTGTCACCACCACCATCGGCGTCGGTGGCGGAAATCACCGGCGTAAACGACTTGCCTTCATCAATGATGGCATCTTGCACCGACAACGCCGGCTGATCGTTGATCGGAGTGATGTCAATCGCGAGCGTGGTGCTTTGCGATGGCGCTGGCCCATCAGTAAATGACAGTCCAATGCTCGAGAGAAAGTTCTCTGATCCGTCGTGTTCAAACGACAGAAGACCGTTATCAATATCGGCTTGCGTGAACGTATCACCAACAACCAAGGGTCGTGAGATCGAACTCAACAATAGCGTACCGTTATCTGGGATGCTGGTAATGGTGAAGCTAATAGGGTCACCATTACCGTCGGTGACTTGCAGGTTTGCATTCGTGATCGCGATCGTGTCACCGTCGACATTCGGGTCACCTTCATCGCCAATAACCGGTGTGTTAACCGCTACCTGCGGCACGCTATTGCCGGTACCGCCCGTGCCACCGCCCGTTGTGGGTGGCACATCATTTGGGATGTCAATATTCAAGGTGATCCGCTCTAACGTGCCGTTGTCATAGATTCCACCTGGCCTATCAAGCAACACGTTGGCAGCACCATCGGTTACGGTGAACGTCACCGCATCTGACCTTGGACCCTCACCCGTGCTTGCGTTGTAAGAAATTCGGCCACTATCAATATCGGCCTGTGTAAAACTGCTACCGACGCCTAACACGTAACCATCTAGCCGGATCTGACCAATGTCTGGCGCATCGGTGATGGTGTAGCGAATCGACGACGACGGCGAATCCACATCAGAGACCTCAAGCGATGAACTACCGATCGTGACGTTGCGCGACCCATTGGGCACAGTGGCCGTGTTTAAGCTATCTAATACCGGATCATCATTAACCGCCTCAACAGTCATGGTGAGCGTGTTGACGGTATTTGAAACCGGGTTCGAACCTCCCAATTGCCCTGAAACATCAATCGCGACGCTTGACCCGCCACCTGAGAACAATCCCGTGTAGGTATTATCGACACCCCGAATCGACAACGCACCCGGCTCGCCGTTATAGTCCGCCACCGGATTAAACCGCACCCGCGTGTCAGCTGAAAGCATCAGGGCTGTTGAATCGCTGGGTGAACCAATATCCACCCACGTGGTACCCCCATCAGTCGAGTATTCCCAGCTGCCTTCGGAGGGGTCTGCGGCGTTGCCCACAATCGCAAACCCAGCTGCTCCATCGTTGAGGTCAGCCTGGTTTTTGTCTTGGAAGTTATAGTCGGTATATTCAGAGATTAGCTTGCCAGGGTTAGTGGCAATGGTGCCACTGTAGCTGCCGGCATCTTCATAGATCGTGCCGGTCAAGTCACCAATGCCATCGGGCGCGATGTTAACCCCCCCACCGATGCTGATCGCGATGGTCTCAGTCGTTGAACCACCCGCACCATCACGCAAAGTGACATCAAAGCTCGTCCCACCGTCAGTGGCACCATTTTCATCGACGAACTCGAGTTTATTGATTTGGTCGTAAGTCACGATCGTGTCGGGACCCACGCGATCACCATCGAACGTCAGGTAGCCACGATTGGGCAGACTCTCAAAACTAAACGTCAGCTGCGCATCTGTGTTGTCTGGATCGCTCGCATCGATTATCTGATCATCAAACGTTAAGGTGCCACCGATAGCAACTGTGGCACCGGTCACATCAAGTTCTGGCGGATCATTGACGGGCGTGATGGTGATGTCAAGCGTGCTCGTAGCGCCCGTGTTTAAGGTGTAGGTGATCGTCGGGACTTTGCCCGACACATTGGCATCCGGGGTGAAGGTGTAATCACCGTTGGCATTGACCACCAAGGTTCCAAAATTATTAATCGTGGCCGTAGTGCCTGCGTTTGTAGCGACACCATTGACCGTAAAACTAGCAACCGTCAGATCATCATCAACATCACTGTCGTTAGTCAGCACATTGCCTGTGGCTATCATGTCCTCGAGCACTGTGTTGGTGTCGGGCTCAGTGATGGTGGGGTCATCGACTGGCATAATCGAGGTCGTGATCGATGCGCCAGCAACCGAAATGTCACTGTCGTTGGCCGCCACCGCAGCAGTCACATCCAGTGTCTGCTCTGACCCACCAGCGGTAAACGTGCGGCTTCCACTGTCATCCAGGACAAACACCGATAGCGGCTCTGGCGTGCCGTTGTAATTTTCTGCTGGCACGAACCGTAACTTGGCCGCGGCACTAAGTAACAGCGCTGAGCTCTCTGAGCGTGTACCCACGTCAACCCAGTTCAAACCATCATCGGCCGAATACTGCCAGACGCCCTCTTGCGCATCTGACTCGTTACCGGTAATCGCAATACCTGCCAACGCATCACTATCAGGGTCACTAAACACCCCGCCAACAATATTTGCAACCGAATCACCCAGTGAGGTCTGATTGTCTTCATCAATGGCCGCGAGCGACGCGTCACCGGTCATTTCCGGTGAATCGGCCACGGGTGTGACGGTCACTGCGATGGTTTTTTGATCAACACCGATAGCGAAGCCCGCATCACTCGGGTCACCCGAGTTACCTTGATCATCAACCGTGACCGTGATGGTGTCGGTTGCTGCCACACTGCCATTGGGGAAGTTTTCATTTGGGGTGTAGGTCAGGTTGCTTGAACCGAGTGCTGTATTCAATGCCGTCACTGTGCCTGTCACCACCACAGTATCCGTGCCATTGTCGGTCACGGTTATACCCGCAGTGTCAGCAAAGCTTAGGCTGCCGTTCGCCGAGCTCAGCGTGAGCTCGAGCTCACCGCTACCAGCATCGGCATCAGCCACCTCAATGCCCGAGATCGTCAAGCTGGTCTCTTCAGCGACCGTTTGTGCCTCAGGCACTGTCAACACCGGTGCGATGTTGGTACCCAGTACTTCAATCTCGACCGTGGATTCATTACTCAATAAGCCAGCGGCATCTTTGGCGCGAAAACTAAAGCTAGCATTGTTAGCGTCGCTAAAGTAGTTTTCTGTTGGCACAAACACGAGGTTTGCAGCCTCAGTCGGGGTCAACGAGGCATTAGGACCTAGCGCTGTTGCTGAGCCTGCGACAAAGAGTTGCCCTTCAGACACATCTGGCACGGCGCCGAGCACATACTCGACGATAGCGGCATCATCAAGACCCGTCCCACCATCGGGGTCGTCGGCGTATTGCGTGAGATCGATACCTGAGAGCGTGGTGTTCTTGGGCGTGTCGAGTGCGCCCGGCACAGTGGTCACCGGCGCATCGTTGACCTTGCTCACCTCAAAACTCAAGGTGTTGGCCTCTAAAGCAGTGTTACTGACGTCACCGTTGTCATCTGCATCAGTTCCATCGTCAACCACCTTAAACGACAACGATTGTGTGGTCGTGTCGTTATCTGCTGGGGTGTAGACCAAATCGCCAGCATCAATATCACCCTTTGAAACCGACTGCCCTGCCGTGACGGCATTACCGGCAAGTGTCAAAGTCCCCGCCGCAGGCAATGCCGTGATTTTTACCGACACAAACTCATCAGCCGGATCATCATTGGGATCACTAAACCCAAAATCAGCCACTGACAAGGTCACTGCCGTGTCTTCCGTGATGGTCAGGGTTGTATCGGTGCCCTCTGGCGCGTCTGACACCGGCGCGACGGTGACATCAAAGGTCAGCGTGGACACGTCAGTGCTACTGCCATCGTTGTAATCAGCATCCACTGTCAGTGTAATCGTGGCAGTACCCGACCAGTTGGCATCAGGAATGAAACCCAGACCATCAAGGAAGGTGTTGATGGCGGCCAAATCCCCCTGGGATGCGAGCGACTGCCCCACCACCGTGTCATTGCCAGCGGCCGAACTCAGTGTGCCGTTACCTTGTGTGACCGTGATGACAGCTTCCATGGTGTTGCTTGTACCAGCACCGCTAGCCACGCTAATTTTGCTCTCTAGCGACAGCGCAACATCCTCGTCCGTGCTTAGGCCAGTCACGGAACCATTGATGGTGGGCGAAGCCAAGACCTCATTGAAACCTACGACAGTTTCACCCTCAAACAGCGACCGGGCTTCAATGACGCCACTGTCATATTCCAACACCCAGTCACCACCGTGCTCGAGGTTACCGGTGGGGTCATCAGATGCAGCAACATCGGCGCCAGTCATCAGCGCCAAACTATCCACAAAAAGTTTGCCTTCATCGGAAGCCACGTGGCATCCATACAACAATATGTCGCCATCCGTGCTTAAAGCACTGCCGATTTGCTTAAGTGACGCTTCATGCTCGGCCAGGGTTTGGGCGTTCAGTGTGGTTGCACCAATACGCTGCTCGCCCGCACCGCCATGACCCAGAATATGGATGGCATCGACATCAGTGCGCCCTTCTAGGTGCTGCGCCATCTGGTCAATACCGTCTAGATCAGCATCAATCAGAAAGACCTCGTGCCCCTTGTCCCTTGCAGCACTGGCCAAAGCGTCGTGCTGGTTGATAGCGGTATCAATAAAGACAATCTCGCTGCCTGGGCCATTGGACACTTCGCGTAACTGCGCCAATGTTTCGACCGTATCAGTCTGGCTGTCTTCTGTTTTATCTACGAGGGTTGTATCTACAAGGCTGTTAGCGCCCGTCTTGTGCGCGAGCTCGCGGGTTGAGAGTTCTGTGGTTTGATCTGGCAGCTCGTTTGATGTCGGGCTTGACTCTAGCTCGTTGGCAGCATCAGACTCACCGGTGCTATCAGGCGTCGCTGACTCAGAAACCGCCTCTGGCGCTTGTTCAGATACAGACTCCGTGGCTTTTTGAGGAGTGGGCTCAGGCACTGGCAACATATCGGGCGCAGCCGTAGCTGCTGCTGCGCCATCAAACAGCATTCGAGGCTCAAGTGCGAGCAGTTTTGATTTTGCTTTTTTCTGCCAATGGTATGTGCGGTTGGCCATCGAACTGTCCCGATTTCGTCCTTAAAATGATCGGACTTGGCTATGGAATTATTAGTTCCAGAGTGACTACGGGATAGTAAGGCAGTAGCTCGAGACGGCATATCGCATCAATATATGAGTTGCTTGCGTAATGGCTTGTTTTACAAACGCAAGTTCCACAACACCAATCGACCGTCGGATCGCATGATTTTGAGAACTATTTTTAAGGTGATTTCAAAAGGATGTGACGCGGTAGGTTGGCACGGGCGCTGCCGTCGGTATCGGCATTAGCAGCCTACGATCTGAAGAGATCGCTCAATTAAGTGAACCGGCTTTTTGATGGTATTGGTTAAATCTCAGCCGCACCTACGACAAAAATCCGCTTAAGAAAACCACTTTAGAAGTTAAGCCCGTCAAGCCAACCGAGTCGCTGCCATATATGCAACACCACATGCGCAATGGCGAACATGGTCAACACAGTACCAATCAGTAGACTGAAACTCGCGACCAAGACAGGGCCCCAGCCCGTGGGTTTGTCTCTGACGTATCCGGGGTTGTAGCGCGCATCAAACTTGGCATCACTGGTTAAACACAACACAACGGCCTCGATAAAGCCCACAAACGCCGGCAAAAACAGCACAAAAATCGCCGGATTATCCCACCAGACATCGGCTAGGCTGGCCAGAAACAACAATACCGCTGCCAAGACGCCGAGCACCCAGGGATAGGGACGCCCCAGGTAAAACCAGTGTGCGCCGAACCAACCACCGTAAAAGGCCAACAGGCCTGCCATGACCTTGCTGCGCAGCATCCTCGGTGGGTGACTGGTCTCAGAGGCGGGCGGCGCCCCATTGTGTTCGGTTGAGTTTTGCATGCACAGCATTCTATACGCAGTCGACAGACCTACGGATGGTTGGTCCGCATTCTGGTGTTGATATTCCCGATCTGTCGTATGGGTCAGTTCAGGTGACCCCAACTGAGACCAGGCAACGGCAATGACCAATGACCAATGACCAATGACATTACCGCGGGTCTACATTACTCCCTGCCAAACCAACGATTGGCTACACTAGGCTCATGTCCGACACAAAGCCTACTGCAGTAGCTGATCCTGCCATGAAACAGACCTCTCCCGACACTGACTACGACTTGGCGATTGTCGGCGGTGGTCCAACCGGCAGCACCTTGGCGCTATTGCTTGCACGTTTGGCACCAGACCCTGGACGTATCGTCCTATTTCAGTCAGAGGCCGTTTCACGCTGGGATGTGGCCGCCCATGCTGACAAGCGAGTCATCGCCATTAACGAAGGCACCCGGGTTTTGTTTGAAGACCTAGACGCCTGGCCCAACGATGCCACCCCTATTGAAACCATTCATGTCTCGCAACGTGGCAGACTTGGACGCACACTCATTACCCGCGACGAGTTAAACGTGGCAGCACTTGGGTATGTCGTGCGCTACAGCAGCCTGCACGCCAACTTACTAGAGACGGCCGAGCAATCTGGCATCACGGTCATCACCGATAAAGTCGCTAGCGTCATGCAAAACGGCGATGCGGTTGCCATCGAAACCGAGGCGCGTCACATCAAAGTCGGTCTAGCCGTACGTGCCGATGGCTTAAACCATGGCGGTGCACCGGACCATTACAGGCAAGTCGCCCTGCTCGGCCAAGCCCGCGTGACGCAACCCAAGCCCGGCTGGGCTTATGAGCGGTTTACCCGCGGCGGGCCGTTTGCCGTGCTGCCCCACCCAGACGGCGATGGCTCTCAATCGATTGTCTGGTGCTGCGAACCCGAACGTGCCAAAGAGATCGAAACCCTAAGTCTGGATGCACTGGCATCGGCCATGGGCGAGACCTTTGGTGACAGATTGGGCCGCTTTGTCGTCACAGAAAAACTCACCGCCTACCCGCTTTATCGCAGCCTTGACCCACAGCCTGTGAATGGTCGTGTCGTGAACGTGGGCAATGCCGCCCAGACCTTGCACCCCGTGGCCGGTCAAGGCATGAATCTGGGTCTACGTGACGTGGCTACACTCGCCCATTGCCTGCGTGACTGGATTGCCTACCCGTACCGGGACCCCGCAAGATCGTTGGGTATCTATCAAAACTTACGCACCAACGACCGGCAGCTTACCGCCGGGCTCACTGACTTGATGTCCAAAGCATTTGTCACTGGCTTGGCACCGATCGAGCATGCTGCAGGCCTGGGCTTGTGGGCACTCGATGCCATCGAGCCCCTGCGCGCGCCGCTGGCACGTCATTTGATGCAGGGATTGCGGTACTAAAAATCAATCAACGCCAAAGACCTCATGTTGGCTTGGTCTGCACCGCAATTGAATAATCCTGTTTGATCTGAGCCACCGAAACCACCACTGACCTCCGATACAATGCAAGCATGCAGATCGGCCAATGGACATTTCCCAATCAAGTGTTCGTCGCCCCTATGGCGGGGGTGACCGATCGGCCTTTCCGTCAGCTTTGCAAGCGCTTAGGCGCCGGCCACGCTGTCTCCGAGATGGCCGCTAGTAACCCAGCCCTTTGGGATAGCGTTAAAACCGCCCGCCGCCTTGACCATACCGGCGAAATTGACCCAATCACCGTCCAGATCGCTGGCGCAGACCCTGAGATGATGGCCCAAGCCGCACGCTACAACATCGACAAGGGCGCGCGCATCATTGACATCAACATGGGCTGCCCCGCCAAGAAAGTCTGTAAGGTCGCAGCCGGCTCAGCCCTTTTACAGCACGAGACACTAGTGGCACGCATCCTTGAGTCTGTGGTGCAGGCCTGTGCGCCACACGGTGTGCCCGTGACACTTAAAACCCGCACAGGCTGGGATCGTGACAACCGCAATGCCCTGCGTATCGCGCACTTGGCTCAAGCCACTGGCATTGCCGCACTCACCCTGCACGGACGCACGCGGGCTGATCGCTACGAAGGCCAGGCTGAATATGACACCATCGCCGAGGTCAAAGCGGCCATCGACATGCCAGTCATTGCCAATGGTGACATTGATAGCCCTCAAAAAGCCCGCGCGGTACTCGACTACACTGGCGCCGATGCAGTGATGATCGGGCGCGCGGCCATGGGTCGCCCCTGGATATTTCGTGAGATTGATCACTTCTTGCGCACCGGTTCTACCCTTGCCGCACCGCAGCTCATTGAAATCCGAGATCTTTTGTTACACCATTTGCAAGACCACTACGCCTTTTACGGCGAGTACACTGGTGTTCGAACGGCTCGTAAACATATCGGTTGGTATATGAGCAATGTGCCTGATGGCGCAACACTCGTGACAAGCATTAACGCCATCGACAACACCGCCGAGCAGGCTCGCGCCGTTGCTCACTGGTTTGATCAAGCATCAGCACGCAACACCGAGGCAGCGCATCGACTCGCTGCCTGAACAGGACGACATATGAAAAAGAACATCACCCCCCTGGACGAATCCGTGCGACAGAACCTCGAACTCTATCTCGCCGATTTGGGACAGATTGAACCAACCCACATGTGGGACATGGTCATGCGTTGTGTTGAAAAACCCTTGCTTGAAACCGCCATGGAGCGCGCTAGCGGCAATCAATCGCGCGCAGCCAACATGCTGGGCATCACACGCAACACACTACGCAAAAAGCTCCAAGCCCATCAACTGATTTAACGCGCGCACTGATCATTCGTGCAGTGTGACTTACGACTCGCAACTGATGACCTACGACTTACTCGATCCCTACTGACGCCTCCTCATGAAAACTCAAACTGCCCTGATTTCTGTGTCTGACAAGTCCGGCGTGGTGCCATTTGCCCAGTCGCTGCACCAGCGCGGCGTGCGCCTGCTATCGACTGGCGGTACGGCCAAGCTCCTAGCTGAAGCGGGCTTACCCGTGACTGAAGTGGCCACCCACACCGGTTCACCAGAAATCCTCGATGGCCGCGTCAAGACCCTGCATCCCAAGATCCATGGGGGCCTGTTAGCCAGACGCGATTTGCCTGAACACATGGCAACGCTTAAAGAGCACGGCATTGATCGCATCGATCTGCTCGTGGTGAACCTTTACCCTTTCCGTGAAACCGTGGCTAAACCAGACTGCTCGTTTGAAGACGCTGTTGAGAACATCGACATCGGTGGGCCGGCGATGCTGCGCGCCGCAGCTAAAAACCATGGCAATGCGGCGGGCGGCGTGGCCGTGGTGATCGATCCGTCAGACTACTCGCGCGTGCTTGCCGACATGGACCAGCACAGCAACCAGACAAGCTTTGGTCTGCGCCTTGAATTGGCCGCCAAGGTCTATGCCCATACCAGCGCCTACGACGGCGCCATCGCCGCCTACCTCACAAGCCTGAGCGAATCGGAGCCAACCCCCCAGAACACCCCTGAACGCGAGACTTGGCCGCGCACGCTGACCTTGCAACTCAAGCGCGAGCAGACCCTGCGTTATGGAGAAAACCCCCAGCAGATCGCAGCGTTTTATCGTGACCCAAGCATGCCTGCTGGTTTGTTGGGCCACTACCAACAGCTCCAGGGCAAGGAACTCTCATACAACAACATTGCCGATGCTGATGCGGCTTGGGATTGTGTCAGAAGTTTTGAGAAACCGGCCTGCGTGATTGTTAAGCACGCCAACCCGTGTGGCGTGGCCACGGGCAATGATTGCTACCGCGCCTATGAAAAAGCCTTTCGCACCGATCCGACCTCAGCCTTTGGCGGCATCATCGCCTTTAATCGGCCTGTCGATGCAGCCACCGCTGAAGCGGTCTCGAGTCAATTTGTTGAGGTATTGATCGCACCCGGGTTTGATGGTGCTGCACTGGCTGTTCTAAACCAGAAAAAAAATGTACGTGTACTAGAAATCCCCATGGGCCACGGCCACAACGACATCGACGTCAAACGCGTGGGCGGTGGCTGGCTTATCCAAACCCCAGACGCTGAACTGTTACGTGATCAAGATTTACGGGTGGTGAGCGCGCGGCTTCCTTCAGAAGAGCAAATGCAAGACCTGCTATTTGCCTGGCGCGTGGCCAAATTCGTTAAATCCAATGCCATCGTGTTTGCCGGCAACGGCATGACCCTTGGCGTGGGTGCTGGCCAAATGAGCCGGGTGGACTCAGCGCGTATCGCCTCGATAAAAGCCGAGAACGCGGGTCTTAACCTCACAGGCAGCGCAGTGGCCTCAGACGCTTTTTTCCCGTTCCGTGATGGCCTAGATGTGGTGGTTGATGCCGGCGCGACCTGCGTGATTCAACCCGGTGGCAGCATGCGTGACGAAGAAGTCATCAACGCGGCCAACGAACGCAACGTGGTGATGGTGCTCACGGGCATGCGCCACTTCCGGCACTAAAGCGTCGCATGCGCATCCTTGGCGTTGACCCGGGTTTACGACGCACCGGCTTCGGTGTGGTCGACAGCCAAGGCAGCCGACTGAGCTACGTGGCCAGTGGCACGATCATTGTGCCAAGTGACGTCTCACTGCCCGAGCGCCTAAAAGTCATTTTGGACAATCTGCGCGAAGTGGTGCGCCAAACTCAGCCTGATGTCGCCGCCCTGGAAATCGTGTTTGTGAACACCAACCCCCAATCCACTTTGCTACTTGGGCAGGCGCGCGGCGCTGCCATGTGTGCTTTAGCCGACAGTGGTCTGACCGTTCATGAATACACCGCCCTACAGGTCAAAAAGTCAGTCGTGGGGCACGGCAAAGCCGCCAAAGAACAGGTGCAAATGATGGTGCAACGCTTGCTCGCGCTTGATGCGGTGCCCAACACCGACCCGGCCGACGCATTGGCGTGCGCGATTTGTCATGCACACACCGCCCCCTTGGGTGCTGCGCTGACAAGCCAAGGCATGCGCACCGCGGCAGCCCGGTCATCGCGCTCAAGCGTCAAGGGTGGGCGAATTCGTCGTGGGCTATAAGCGATTTTAAATACGAGCGGTTTTAAATACAAGCAGCTCTAAACACAAGCAGTTCTAAACTGCTCTAGTTTTCTGCATTTCACAACACACCGACTTTCGAGACACAAGATGATTGGACGAC
>Ga0209953_1000348_pt1 | contig 17066 bp, 6 predicted proteins | sample SalPonred_H2O_MG_FD_185713 | JGI IMG/M metagenome (GOLD analysis project Ga0209953, IMG submission 185713) | Salt pond water microbial communities from South San Francisco under conditions of wetland restoration - Salt Pond MetaG... | ecosystem: Environmental > Aquatic > Non-marine Saline and... | reverse complement strand
TAACTTCCTGCGAATATGCATCTTGAGCAGTAAACGTATAACTTGAACCAATGCGTCTTAGCAATCCTAATACTGGAAATTTAAACTGAGTAACATCAGCAGTAAAGTAAGCTCTAAACCATCCGTAGACAGACGAGCCACTTGCAAGTGTAGGAGTAGAAGATAAAGTTAATGACGTTGGCTGTCCAGCTGCCTGAACAACAATATCTTGGTCAACGGTCAATGTACCTTGATATGAATCAAAAGTTTGGAAAATTGGATTTTTTCTTAACTGTAAGGCTACAGTAGCTGTACCAGCTGCACCAGTGGTCAACCTAGTTGGATATACTTGAACGCGGTTGCGAACACGTCTACCTTGAGAAGAAATAATTTCTTCTTTTGTTTCTAAACCATAAATGATTTGTGGCCTATCAACTAAAACATCCATTTTAACTGAAGTACCAGTAATCGAGTTCAAAGATTTATTTAAGTACAATCTATTATTGACGCTATCAACCCAAGTAACTTTAATTCCTTGATCTACAATGTCGCCAGTCAATAATGTGGCACCCATGTAATAGTCATTAATTTCTGGATTGTTATCGTAAGGAGCAGTTTCTGCAACAACGATGTAAGGATCAGAAGCTTGCGATTCAGCTGCATTAACAAGAATTCTATACTTTGAACCATATACTTCAGAAGCTGCAGGCGATGCATAGCTGTACAAACGAACCGTACCTCTGTCCCCGCCATCAATGTAATAAGATGCGCCATACTTAGTAATATATTGTGAATACGAACCTGACCCAGGAACCGTGTTACGCAATCTTTTTAAGTTAGATTCTGAGTTTGGATAACCAAATCTATTTTCTGATCCACCACCATATACTAAATACGTAATTGGTAATGTGGCATTTCCAAGAGAAGATACTTTTAATTGATTAGATGCTCGTAGGTGATGAACTCTAACCCAGCGCGCTTCACCATTCGATACTGGAACATATGCAAGAAACAGAGCACCAACAGCACCGTACCATGAAAATTCAATTTTTTGCATGACAACTTTACCGAAGTCAATATTCCAAATTGATTCATTTGAAACATTACCAGAAGTATTATCGTCAATTACGTTTTCACCAGGAAACTTAATTGTGTCATCGCCTGAACCAGTTCTTACTACATCTGAATATAACACATCATGTGCTGTTGTGGTTTCTGTATTTTCTACGCCATTTAAAAAATCACCAGAAAAGCGTGAACGAGGGATTCTATATTCATATACTTTGTAATATTCTGGTTTGACGTTATGCTTAACCCAGTCTTGCCAAAGCGTATTAACAGCATTTATTTCTGTTGAAATTCTAACAAAAGCCTGTGAAGCGCTTTCCCCTGACCCTTTAGATGTATTAATATATCCAATAGGTGTATCTAAAACATTTCTGTCAATGTCAAATGATCTCTTATACGGAAACATAATGTCACCGGTGCCAGTTACTCCAAAGGTAGGAAAAATAAATGGCACTGGTGTTCTGAGAATATGCGTCCCAGATAAAGAACCAAGTGTTATGGTTGTAGACCCTTGCCCTTCATTATCTAACTCTGACAACTCAATCGTATAGTTTCCAGATCCGTCTACAGCAGATTTATTAAATACTCTATAAATTGATGTTTTTGTTAAACCAGAAACAGCACTTGTTTCTTCAGTATGATAAGAAACATATTGGCCATTTTCTAACTCACCGTCTGCAGTGTTTAAAGTAATTTGATTAGAACTGATTGCTGAAATTGAATGATCAGTTTCTTCTAACAATAAAGATGGATCATACATTGCGGCATGAACATTAACCAAACCATCACGCATAATTACTAAATCGCCAGCTGTACCATTTGCATTGGTAGATGAAGGTGGTTCGCCTGCTTCTCCAAAGTCATCAATTTGTTGTCCAGCTGCCGTGCCATAAGGAATTGGGTTATCTGTAATAACAGCCTGTGTACGTCTAACAACTACAAGTTGATCGCCTTTACCCGTATCTCGGGTTTCCCAATAATAACCATCAAATTTATCAAAGATACCATACTTACGAATTGCAGGATTTCTGTATTGATCGTCTGCTTCTCCAGGAATCACTGATGTTTTAATACCAAAGGTGGCTGAAGAAACCCTTCCAGGCTGATATCTAAAAAATCTTTTTGAAGTTAAAACTGCACTTTTATCTGCTGGTGCTTCAACCAATGCGCCCGATTCTTCTGGAATATGCTTTAAACCCCAGCCTTGCACTCCATCAAATCCTTCATAAGAAACATCATCTGAAGGAGAAATGTCTTCTCTAATTGCAGGGGTATTTGACCATTCACTAGGATTTACATCATACGTATTGACGTCAGCAAAAATACCTAAAGCAACTTCGGATCGAGGTATTCCTAATAATGAAAGCGCAACTTCGGATGCAATTTTGTTTTGTTCAACGACTGGAACTGGAGGTTGATCCGTAGCAAGCACAACTGGAATTGATTTGCTTGCTGGTTGCTGCCCAGGAGGAACCGGTGCAGTACGACCTACAACAACTACAGCAGCATTGTTATTTACATTAGTTAAGCTAGACATTAGTTAATTCTTCCTTTGGCAATAATGAATGTTTTACGAATAGTTACATAACCAGTTTGCTCGCCATCAACTGCTCCATTCAAATCTGTTTCGTCTGGCAATTTTACTTTAATTTTTTTCAAAAGTCCATCTTCAATCTTATCAACAACAGTTCCTTCCGTATTGGTAATGTCTGGCGTTGATGAATGGTCAAATATTTTTACAATATCATTGACAACAAACGTCGTAAAATCGGTTTCATCCTGAAGCGTAACTGTAATATACTTATTTATACCATCAACTGAAAACTCAGAAGCTTCAATAGGAATTCTTTCACCTTCATCTGTATACGTATATGTTGTAGCTAAAATCCTATAAGCTAATCCAAGTATTTCTTCTCCTGCGACTAATTCATCACCATGATCAGTAATAAGCTTTGAAAGCGTTGGGAGTTCTGCAATATCTGATGCAAGTACTTTAAATTGAAAATAACCAGAATTCCTACCATAGTCTCCAGTATTTGGAGATATGAAATTGATAAATGGTTCTCCAAACTGCGTATTAGTATATGAATCTTTTAGCTCTTCTGCATTATTAACCTGTGTTAACATATTAATTGTTGAGTCTAATGTTACAGCAGTTCCAGGTATTTCATTTCCTTGTTGATTTAATCTGTTTTCAGATCCAAGGTACGATATTACTCCTCTTTCAATATACAAATAAGACGGTGAAATATAATCAACGCCTGGCTCAAGTATAATGTTAACTGCATTGTAATCAGAGTCCATGGTATCTGGACTTGGAAGAAACTCGTTATCTGGTCCCATCAATAAGTTTGGTGATGATAGCAAGTGAGCTGATCCATAAATCAATAGACCAGATCCACAATTGCGCACCGTGTTACCAACAATTGTTCCAATTCTTGAAACGGAAACATCAACTGGATTTAAAAAGTTTTCAAATAAGTTATTAGTGATTGTCATGTATTCAGCTGAACCGCCATAAATTGGAGATAAGTTTTCTCCAAGATATGATGTACCACCGCCGTCAACAATTTCACAATCTTGTACTCTGAGGTATTTAGTATTGAATGAAAAAATGCCACCGCCAGTTGAATTAGCAATTCTCATTGAAATAAAGTTAACATTTTCACCATTAGGAATGTTAACTAAATAAGTTGCTGAAAACTCGTCATATCTGGTATTGCAAATAAAATTACCATCAATAGATAAATTTCTAAAAAATATATTTTGTGGTGCAGCTTCTAAAGGTACAAAAATGTTACCTCTTTCATTTGTTGCTGAAGCATCATCCCAGTAATCAAAGTTCCATGGGATTTGTTTAATTATTGTTTGTTTACCAGAACCGGATATTTCAAAGTCAGAAGGAACCTTTAATTTTGACGAGTAATAAGTTCCATTTGGAAATTCAGCACCTAAAAGATTAAGCTCTCTTTGATCGTCAATAAACTGTTGAATGCCTTGAGTATTATCGTGAACAAACTCTACTTTACTATTTGTATTTAAATCATAGTTAGCATCTAGAATAATTTTATTAGATCCTTGAACTTCATCGACAGTTCCAAAAATCCATCCTTCTAACGTAAGATTATTACCGCTCAATGGAAAGTGAATCATTCCAGAAGTTTCAGTATATTCTCCGCTTTGATTTTTTGTTGACCACTCTGTATTAGCAAATCCGCCATAGTCAACATAAACTATATTAGTTGTAGCATTTCCTAATGCATCGTGTCCCAAAACATCTATAAGAATCGATTGACTTAAATCATCGCTTGTTGCTCTATAAACTAACATTCCATATTCTACACTAGACCTAGAAAGTCTAAGCGATATGTGATTATCAGTATTAAATTCAGACGCTAATCTGTGTACAACGTTTCCGGATATTTTTCTTACCGCAGAAACCTTTCCGTCTGAATATCTAAATTGTGTAATCCAGTAATAATAAGTATTTCCCGTACCGCTGCCGACTTTAGTTGCAGAAGCAGCTGGAGTTGCTGCTGGTGTTGATGTACCAGGAATTGATGCACCAAACAATTTAAGTTTTTGACCTTTTTCATATGAAGAAGCATCAACAATAACACTTAATACGCCAGTATTACTAAAATAGGAAATTGTTTCGCCTACAATAAACTCATCTGTTTCGTTTTCAAGCTCAACGTATATTGAATTTCCTTCAACTCGAGTAACCGTAGCCGTGACATTAGATTGGCTACCAGTAACTTCATTACCAATATTAAACTCACCTTCCACAGTGACTAATTTTAAAATGACATTTGTAGTAATTACTAACTGATTGTTTACTGTTTCTGCAGTACCTCTGAAAATATCTCCGTCGCCTGAAACCCCGTATTGTACACCAAGTTCAGAAGAAATTATTTTACCAGATATAAACAGGTTTCTTGCAGTGATGTCACCGCCACTGAGGTTTAAGTTTGCACCCTGCGATTGTTCGCCTACCTCAATGTTACCTTCAATTATTAAATTTTGCGAATTATTTGGGCCAAGAATTGCTACTAAGTCACCAGCTTGATTAAAAAGTCTTAATCCATTTTCAGTTGAAGAAGACTGAACTCCAGGCGTGACCAATTTATCAGTCATTGGCACTGAGCCGTCTCTTTCTAATTTTTCTACATTTAAGTTTTCAAAATTAGAATCGCCTTCAGCATTGGTTAAAGGAGATCCTTTGACTAGTCGTTTAATGATAGTTGCCATTTTTTATCCGATTTTAATTTTCCATGAAACATTTAAATAATCAGTTGCCGCCTTTTCAAATGGATCATTAATGATTGCACGACAAAGCAACTTTTGTGGTGAAGAGCTTGAAAAAAGACCTACTTCATTAATTGTACCAGTACCAACATTTTCTGCAAAGGTTGTAGTATTTATTAAAACATTGGTATTGATACTATCAATAAATTGAAATCTTATATCTTCATTTGATAATAATTGCTCCATGTCAGTATCTGTGTCAGTTGCTGGTGTGCTTCCTGAACCAATTGCTATAGATGAAATAGTTTCAGTATCATTAATTAACTTTCTAACTATTAAGTTTTTGCCACTTACTGTAGTCAAATTATTAATAGTTGTTTTATGTTTAACAATGCCTTCGCTTGAAAATAATTCAATATCAACTATCCCAACTACTGATAAACTTTCTTTCATAACTTACTCGCTATTTGTCCAAGTAAAGATTTAATTTCGCTAATATCATTTTCAAGATTATCTAATCTTTTCTTTTGACTTAACATAGATTCTCTTTTCTTTTTGTATTTATTATAGTCTTCAACTGATGCATTGATGATTGCACCGCTTTCCTCAACGCGGTGCAATCCAGAATGATCTTTTACTTTAATTAATTTGCTCATTATGCAGTTGCTACAATAATTAAATCTTTCACTCTTGGTATTGCTGAAGAATTATTTGATCGCATCACAAGCTTAACTGATGCAACATTAAATTCTTCTAGGTTTTCAACATCAAATGAAAAATCTGACATTCTTCCATTACTATTTGCAGTACCAGCCTGTTTCCACAAAACCCTTTCAAATTGATCTGCAGAACTATTTTGAGAAACTCTATAATAAACATCCACTGAAGCACCAATTGGAATTTCAGCAGCAAATCTAATGTTTAAATTTTTTGACTCTGCCGCAGAACCAGTTAAATTAATTTTACGTGTCATATATTTTGCTGAAGCAGTTCCTTCAACCGCAACTTCATCAATATAATTATCATATATCTTAACATCAATATTATTACCTGCGCTTTCATTAGTAAAGTTAGACGCAGTCAATATTTCTGATCCATCTTCAGCAATAGCTAATATTAAATGATCGCCATCGTTGCTAACTGATCCTGAAACGTTTATATATTTTCCAGCTCTTAAAGATTTAAACGTAGATTGAATGCCGCCATTGCTTGAAGTAATGCTAGATCCGTTGAATGCAATTGCATCGCTTAAGGAAATAATTTCATAGACATCAAAATCACCATCATCATTGCTACCAACATAATTGTTGTTCAAGTAAGTAGGATTATTGATTCGGTTATTTACTGCAATCAAAGAAACTCTTGCAGTATCAATTGCTGGAGAAAGCGAAGAGTTATTTGTTGACATATTTGCATTTAAATAAAATGATTTTTGTGAAGCCAAATAATTAGTTTCGTTTTCAGGAGAAGCAATCATTCTTGGATTGACAAACTCATTATTATCGTTAGCAATAACTGGAACAAATGTTGCATCTTGCACACCTGCAACCTGTGAACCATTAACAGAAGCGCCACTGATTGTTTTTACGCTAAAGTCTAATGATGTATCAGAAAAGTTTTGAAGTTGTACAATTGGCTGCAGCGTATCAAATTGTAAATTACGAGTGCATTTTATATTACTTCCGCCAGTTCTTCCAGTTACCCCAGCAGCAGATTCAACGCGTATAACAAATGCATCATGCTCTACATGTAATACATCATGAACCGTATTCAATTGAGTAGAACTAATATTATTATACGTTCCAGTTAAAACATTAGAAATTGTAACCTTTGATCCAACTGCTAATCCGTGATTTCGTTGAAACACTCTAACTAAAGAAGAACCAAGTCTAGTAAAAAATGGATCATTATCTAAAGTAACGTTATCTACCCTAGAATTAACAAACATTGCTGATCCAGCAGTTTGAAATTCTGCAATATTAATTCTAAACATTAAGTCTTCATTTTGATGTGCAGTCCAAGTAGAAGCATTTTGAGACTTAAATAAAACACCAGCATATGGCTGTTCTGAAATTAATCTTGGCGTTGGACCAGTTACATCAATTCCTCCAAGCTCAGAGGTCCAAATATGATAGTTGTTTGAGTTAGACAAAAGAACAACGCAGTATTCGCCTACGTCTTGTACGTAAACTGGCGACTTCATGTAAAACTTCGTTGGTTTATCTGGTGCTAACCATACGCCGCCTTCAACCTCTACTAGGTTTTCTGACAACCCATATCCTGATGGTTGATTTTCATCTCTAAGCTCATAAGGATATAGTGTAACAGTAGAAAATGGTAAAATATTTTTTCCTGGATATCCATTAACCACTTCACGAATTTGCATTGTAATAGGTTTTACTGGATCTACGGATGCTATCCAAATATCAACTGACGTAATAAACGCACCGCCTCTGTTTTGTACAAGGAAGGTTTGCGCAAGAGGGTCATACCAACCAGTGTCTCTGATAAGTCTTCCAACTCGTTCATCAGTAACAATAGTTCTTTCATCAGTAACAACAGTTCTTACAACTTCTGCATTTCGCACTGAGTTATAAGTTGCTTGCCATGTTTGAAGAACACCTTCTGCATGGTAGTTACCAAATCCTCGTGTACCAGCAGTCAAATCATTATTTTCTAAATTATCAATTAGCTTAAACTCACGATTGCCTGTTTGAAACTTAATAGCATCTGTGTTAGGAATATCAAAGACACCAGCTACGTCTCCTCCAAAGTTAGCTACTAAAGAGTCTCCTTGTTGCGTAGGTGCCCAGTTTGTAACTTCACCTTCGGCTCCAGAAACAGAACCTGCAATAATATCGCCTGGCAAAAACGTTCCGCTAACATTAACAATCAAAGCTGATCTTGTAGTACCTCCTGGCTGTACTTCTTGAAGTACACATACGCCAGTTGATGGAGAAGTCAAAGCTGAAGAATAGCTAACACCACCACGTTGCTTAACGTAAATTACATCACCCTTATTGTAAGAAGTTTGAGTGTTTCCTTCAAATCTTCTAGCAGGTTCATCATTGTCTTGACCAACATTGGTTTCAAAATCAAATTTATCAATGTCTTCTGCATCATTAGGATTTAATCCTTTGAATGTCAGTCTTGCCGCAGGAGTAACATATTGTGAAACATTAACTTCATCAAAGAAAGGATAAACAATGGTTTGAAGCTTTAATCCTCTAGCCAAAAAGACAACCTTTCTAGATCTGATATAAGGAATAACTGATGTTGAAACTACTCTATCATTAACAAACTCTTTGCTGAAAGTTGCTCTAACTTCAGTGTTAATACCAGTTCTAGTTTGTCCTGATCGATTTGCAACAACTTCATATGTAAGAACACGAGCACCAGGCCTATTATTAATAAATGCTCTTTCAGCAGCAGTAAACGTATTACGATTCATCCAGCGCCCAACGCCCAAACCAAAGTCTGTTCTTGACCAGTCAGCAGCTCGTCGCATACGAGTACCAGTTACTACAGTACCAGTCCACTGTGTTTGCCATGCATTCCAAACAGAACCAAGAGTCCCAGCAGCTTCTTCTGATGCTAATACAGAAGAAAAATTTCCTTCAATGTCATTGATAACCTCTGGGATTCTTTGCGTTTCAATCCATTCATCTGAAGGAGGATTTAATTCAACACTACCGATAAATGTAAAGATTGCAAATGGATTAACGTTTTCAGGACGAGATGCATAGGTTTGCGAAATAAAAGATTTTTCGTTATACGGTAACGTAACAATATCGCCAGTTATTTGATAACCTTGCGCAGCTCTTTCACTATCAGTTCTAGCCTGTTCAAGTAACTTAACATTATTCATTACAAATGTTGGTCTTAACTCTTGCATTTCCATATCAATGGATGCTTTATAATCGGAAGAACCAACATCGCCTGTTGTGTGACCAGCAAAATTGTCAACAATAAAACCGTTTTTAAATCTATCAACACCAAATTCGTCAGGAACATCTAATGAAGAAGCTTGTTGTTCAAGCAATGACAAAGAAGTATAATATTCTAAGTTTTCTAATCGCTTTTCAATTTTTCCTATGTCTCTCATTGTATATCGACGGTTGTCGATTCTTTCGAGCTCAACATAATTTGGATTTAAAGTGTATGGTCCTAACGTTAAAGAAGCCATATGCATTGTTAAGTCTGGTGTTTCTGGAGCAGTTGCGCTATCGCCAGCCGTGCCAGGAATGACCACAAACTTACCTTCAATATCCAAAGCTACTTTATCAATTCTAGGAACATAGTATGTGTAATCGACTTCAGTTGTTGTTCCTGGCTTTGGAGGTAGAGCTAATGCAGATCCAACTCCAGTAAATCCTGAACCATCGTCGGCTTTACGAGGTCTAAAGTCCAGTACGTCTGCCAAATAAACAATTCCATATATGGACGAATATAAAGGTATATCTTCTCTACGGACAGTTTCATACGAATCAATTGAAAAGTAATCGCCAGTGGAGCTATGTGAAAAGTAATCAAAATAAACTCTTAACGATCCACTTGGAGCGCCAAATGATGGCTTTCTAATAATAGTAGCAATATCATAATGCGTATCTCTCTGCCCATCATCTAATTCAAAATAGCTTGTTACATCTACAGCGCCAGCTTCAGTAAATGCTCCAGTAGTAGGAGCCATCAAAACCTTTCTTAATCTATAAACGTCAGCCTTTCCTAAAGAAATAATTCTTTGCTCAATGTCTGCTGAAGTTGTTACATCAATAGACTCATATCTAACAGGTGTTTTAGTTTTTGGTGTAACCGTTACAGATGAATTTTTTATAACCGGGAAAAATACCGTATAAGTCGTAGACGGTGTCAATCCAGTAATAGTAAACGATTGATCATCTGCAGATACAACAAAGGATGTAGGAGTTACAAATGCGCTGCCCGATGAAGATACAATAACTTCTTGAATTTCTGTGTTAGGATCAATTCTAGCACCAACACCTGTTAGACCAGAAACTTCTGATAAGGAAACTGTCAATGATGTTGCAGATCCATCTGTTGTTGCTGTAACTTTTTGCATTACAGTATAAGACATTTCTGGAATAGCAACACTTGGTGTTTCATCTTTAACTGACTTAATAAAGCTTCTAGATAAAGGAAACACTGAGACCGAACGCGCAGGATCGTTAATTAAACTTCTGTGTATTTTATAAGCAACGTTTGTAGCTCCAGCACCAGACTCAGTAATAGCTAATGAGGTGTCAGAATTGATGCTATCAATTACATAATAAGATCCACTTACATCAATAATGTCGCCTTCACTAAAGTCTCGCGTAAACCTTGTACCATTACCAGTAATCGCAGTGCCTGAAACGCTTACGCTTCCCTGTGCATCTGCTTGCACTGCATTGAATGTTTCACAAGAAAAGCTAGCATTTGAAATAATTTTTACGTCAGTATCAAACGAAGCCCCTTCATTTAAGTTAATATCAAAAATGTATAGCCTAAAATTTGCGCCAAACCTTTCAAGACCTCTGATTCTTGCAGTACCGACTGCGTTTTCATTAGCATCTTGAAGTGTTACTTGCGCAAATGTAACAAAGTCAGGAACACCAATAAAGTTTCTAGTTAATACATAGCTACCGATTGTTGTTGCAATTAAGTCGTCATTTATTTGTCTAAACTCTCTTGCCTTATCAATTGTGACAAATGATGTTGAAGGTTTTTCTATTTCATATCCTCTAACATATGCCTTACCTGGCTCAATTGATACTACTAATTGATCTTCGCTGCCATTGATGTTATGCCCGTTATTAAATTGAGGTGTTTCTTCATATGTCCATACAATTGATCCATCAGTTACGTCACCAAATGTATGTGACGGAGCTTGTGAGCCAGCGTTTCCGCTATTTGCTGCAACATAATTAAGTCCTACCGATTCAACAATATCACCAATTAAATAAGAAGCACCTGAAGTCCAAGCACCACGGTTATTATCGCGTGCTTCTTTAGGAAACATTCTGAACGAAGAAAGGCTATAGTCTCCTGACTCATCATAAGTTCTACGGGCTAATTCTTTACCAATTTCAGAGTACTCTGTGGTTTGAACATGGTTTTGCTTGTCACCATCTTGAGATTGCAAAAGCTCAATAAAATTTTCATCAGTTTCTGCATCAATTGGAAGCTTTTGTAAAATTAATTCTACTTTGTATCTGTGCGCTCCAGGAGCACTAAAGTTAAATGAACCATTTGCATTATCGTTTAATGTTTCATCTTGCTCAGGCGTAACAATTGTTTCATCAACTCTTAAGCCAATTCTGTACGTAGGACTTGTATCGTATGCATCTAATATAACAATTTGTTTTTCTACTAAAGTAAAATATCCTTTGACAAAGTAAACACCTCGCTCAATTTCAGCTGCAGATCCAACACCTGTTGAGTTACTAACAGCTGAGTTTACTTTATATGTAATAAAATTTTGGTCATCTGTTTCAGTTACTACAACTGAAAGTGTTTCTGCATCTTCAAATACTTGTGATTCGTTATCAGCTCCAGATGAATCATATTCTATAAAAAGAGTTACTGGTGTGTTTTGAGTTTCAAGCTGATAATATTTTACAATTCCAGTAACGCCAGAAGACTCACCAATGATTTGCTTGCCAACCATTAAATTTACAGCTGCTTCTTTATCACTAATAGTTGTAGGTGATTCGGCAATTCCTGCGCTAGTAACAACAGAAGAAATGTCTCCAGTCAATTTTACAAATGATAAATTATTATTTAAAGAAATGCCGCCTGGGATAACCATTGACCCTTCTTTAAAAACGTGCTGCCCAAATCTATCGACTTGCTTTTGTAAAATCGTTTGTAATTGATTTAACTCTCTTGTTTGAACAGCAACCCCTGGACGAAATAAAACTTTTAAAAATCTTTTTTCTTCGTCGTAGTCATCAAAGTATGGAGCAGTATTAAAATTAATTGACATATTTTCCTCTATTAATACTCAAGAACGAGCGTGACAGTTTCAATTTGATTGCTAGTTCTATCAATCGGCGTCCTATTATTTATAAACAAAATATCGCCGCTATAAGGTTCAACTTCTGGATTAATTATTTGTATAACATTTGCAGTAGCACCTGATGCTGATATTATTTGTTCTATTCCAAAGTCTATATTATTAGACAACGTGTTATCATCTTTAATATATCTAATATATTTTCCATCAATCAAATCAACGTGAATTCCTGTTGCACCAGTTGTTTGACCATAAATTATATCATCTTCTAAAAATGAACCACTAATATTTCCAATTTCAAGAGTTTGTTTAGCATTCAATGTTCTTGCAGTTGCTAACGTATCTGTTCCAAAATTCAGTGGGTTTTCAATTAAACCAATTCTACGAAAGTCATTTTCTATTGTAAAGTCACCTTGCCCTTCATCGTATGCAAAGTTTAAATTAATTAGTACATACTTTGCTAAAAGCTCTCTTTCAGGTGAGGCGCCATGACCAATGAATGGTGAAATAATTGGTTCAATAACAGCTTCTGTTATTCCATTGGCAACCACTACTGCTCGAGCCTTTCTAAAATTTAGTCCACTTCTAGACGGAGCAACTTCTACATTTGTAATAGTTCCTGTCACCGAATCAGTTTCACCATATCCGTAGCAAGATGATTGTACCACAAAAGCTGTCCCAGCTGTATATCCTGATCCGCCTTTGACAATAACTATTTCTAATACTTGTCCAGCAGTTCCAGTAATTGCTGTTCCAAATGCAGTTTCCACAGCTCCAGTTGATGTAATTTGTCTAATCATAATTGGAACATTAGACTCTGGCGCATAAGGATAATCAGACCCTGCATTTAAAATGCTAGCACCTTGTATAACTCCACCAGAAACAATTAGATTACATGTAGCAGAACTGTTTTCGTCACCGTCTCCTAAAATATAAATTGGTATTTCAGTTTCGTTATCGGCTGATGCATTAAGAGCATAACCGCTTCCACCAGAAACTAACTTAAGATGGTCTATAGCACCAACGCTTGCCTGCGATTGTATAAAAGAGTCACTGCTGATAGGAAGATATTCTCCGACAGCAAATTTGCGAATCAATGAATCTGACAAAGTGAACATATATTTCCACTTATATCCATCTGATGTTTTTGTTATATTTGCAGTTGTATGAATAGGTTTTTGAGTTGAAGCTGCACCATTATTATTTGAAATACATTTATAAACCTTTTTTTCATCAGTATAAACATAAAATTGCAAATTTGACAAATCTTTATCATGAGCATATTCATCATAAACTGTATTTTGCGTCCAAGATATTTTTAAAAACCCTAAGGTAATATCCTTTTCAACAACTTTTTTCATAGCGGTCATATCATACCAAACGTCGTACTCAGCGCTTAAGTCATTAGTAACATTTGGCGGAATTTCATTAGTAGGATTCCATGGTTGCGGTCGACCTATATAGGCATAAAAATTAACGTCTCCGTTAATAACCGAATCTACAATTTTTTTAGCATTGTTGTAAGACGTTTTAGTTGTTATTGCTGATGTAGTCATTAGTTCCTCTATTATAGATCTTCTGATTCAATAACAGTATCAATTGTTTGTTGTGTAGCTACAGGAGAAATTACAGTACTTTTATCGAATGCGGTTTCACCAAAGTAATCTTCTGCAAAATAAACACCTGCAGGCTCAGTATAATCTTGTACAAATCCAAGAGCTGTATCAGTTATGCCAGGGCTTTCAATAAATGTAAATTCAACTGGATCTTGGCTTTTAATGTAAATAAAGTTGTTTTGAATTCCAACATTATATTTATTAAAAACATTAACATTACCAATGACTTCCATTCCAGCTGGATGAGCAAACTTTTTTAAAGGCTGTAACCACTGAGTAGACGAAACGGAGGTTCGTACTTCATACGAAAACTTTTGATAATACTTTGAATCTTGAAGAACAATGCCTTCAGAAAGTTGCCCTTTAATACCTTTATAATAACCACGGTAAGTGCCTAAGGCTCCATACTTGATTTTAACTTCAGCTCCAGATCCAGACTCACTTTCAATAACAATGTCTAAATCCTGAGCTTCTTGAAGAGTTAAATAACCATAGTCACTTGCAAGTACTACATTTTCAGTAATAAGACCATAGTTAATAAACGGAGGTTCACCTGTTTGCGTAATTAGGCCGTAGTCTTCTTCTAATTCATATTCAAAAAATACAAAATCAATTAAAAAATATGGCTTAGTCGTGTTAGTAGCAATAACTGAAAATGGCGTATTACCAGATCCAAAATCCGTTAAAGTTGCTCCTAATATTCCACCGTTCTGATCAATACTATCTACATATGCCACAAAGGACATGCCTTCATAGCCGCTTAAAGTAATCTTATCTCCGACCTTATAATCAGATCCTTTTTGCAATATATTGATAGCAACTACGGATCTGTAAACTTCAGCCGTTAAGGTTTCGTCCGCATATATTACCTTATGATCAATAAAGGTTCCAGTAATTGATTGTGGTAATAGTTTTAATTCATATATGACTTGATCTGCATATACCTTTCTTTCAACTCTATCAACTACTGCTTGAGCATCAGATCCTACTTGAAATATTCTTTTTCCAGAAAAGTCGTTAGGATCTCCTATTAAGCGAGTAACTCTAAGAACTGTATCAACTATCCAACGACCATCTGAAGGAATAAGTACTGCTTCCCATGGATAAAAAATTTCAACTTCATCGCCAAAAAAAATTCTAAAAAAAGTTTTAATTGATTCTTCAGAACCTTTTGATTGCCATATTTGAACTATCTTATCATAAAATATTTTTGGATCAACTTCATAATTTCTTCTTGATAAGATTCCAAGTTCTCTTTTAATGTATTCTGCAAACTCAGGATCTTGTTTTCTAATATCTCTTTGAAGATATAGAGTATTTTGGTAATATGAAGATTTGTTTTGAGTTTCTAAATATTCAAAAAAAGACTTAGCAAAATCTATCAATCTAGGATAGTTTGCAATAACATGATCTGGAAATAAAGACTCAATTAAATATTTAACGCTAGGTTTATCCATGTCTAGGTACTAAATCGTAGTTTAATCCACCGGCTGATGAACCATTAATAGTCGGATCGCCAGAACCAGTTATAACAACATCATTCATATCTATACTGACAATATTGTTTCTTTTAGGAGCAACATCATTTGAATTTGGAATCACTGTAATTTCAATATATGGTCCAATGAAAGCTGATGGGTTAAAAGTTGTAAGAATGATTTTACCAGCTGCTGCATCTACATACCCTACATCATTAGCAACAGTAATTTGATTTACACCAGAACCCCTAATAACTCTTACTTTTCGCTCTCCATTTGAATCAATGTAATCCTGTAGTGTACACTGTTCATTATTATAAGTAAAAACAGTTGACCTATAAATGACAGGTTCGCTAGAGTCAGTATTATAAATCTGACTAGAAAATTCTAAATCATACCTTCTGTTTTGATTTAACGTTGGAATAAATCTTTTCTTTAAATAAACTCTTACTGTAGAATTAATAATAGAATTTTCACTAGTATCAATTGTATTAAGAATTGAAGAGTATCTAAGTACACCGTCAAATTTTTCTAGTTGTAAGTTATTATATTGGGTAATAGAGTTTCTTACTAAACCATTTATTTCGCCAAAGCTTAAATTAGTTTCAGAAGAATTTCTTTTATAAAAAACTTCTAATGCTACATAAGTGTATTGTGGATCAACAAATTCTGGAGTAATTGAAACAACCGTTTTTGGTCTTATAATATTATCAATAATAAACTCTTTATCTAAGGTAGAAATTGTTTCGCCAAATTGAGGAATTATTGATATGTATGCTTTTCCATACTGAGGAGGATCATTATCTTCGCCACCCCAAACTGTTATTGATTTAGCATTATTAAAATTTTCTAATATTATAGCTTTGTAATCATCTGGTGTAACGGCTCGGTTTTGAGCTGCAAAAGACAACGGCGCGTTGTATTTAATTGACTTAAGTGATTCCTTTGGAAGACCGCCAATTGATATTTCATTTGTTGTTATTGTTAAATTACTATTACCTTCAATAAGATCAACACTCGAAAACGCAACTGCGCCATTTGCATCAGGGCCTTCTGTGATAAGATATTTAATTTCTATCAAGTTACCATTTACTAATGCTTGTCCTAGTACTCCATCGCCAAATGTTATTTCATACCGCCCATCAAAGGATTCATTTAAATAATACACTGGAGAGGTTGCAGTAATTTGGTTTACGTTTTTTGCTAAAGTAAACGTTGTGTATGATGAAGAATTAACCGAATCGTATACGTTAACTTCAATTGTTGAGGTATTAACATTAACATTTGGTATGATAAACTTTTCTGAGGTATTAACATCAAAAATATATTCTGTTGATTTACTTTCACCTTGTATAAGTTCAACATCAGCAAAAAATGCATTTTCGGTATTATAAGATTTAGTAGTTACAAACTGATATATTGTGTTTTCAATTATTGAACTAAATCGATGTCCTTTGTTTATTGTTAAAACATTATTATTTGGATTGTTAACCTGTATTGAAACGCTTGCTTTTGCGCCAGTAGCCGATTTTGGAGTATATGATAACTGACGGGCATGACCAACGATTGAACCGCGTGACTGAGCTGTTTCTAAAAACGTTTCATTAATACCAATGTTTGCATTAACTGCATTATAGTGTGTAACATATGATAGCACGTCAA
>Ga0209953_1000346_pt1 | contig 17125 bp, 22 predicted proteins | sample SalPonred_H2O_MG_FD_185713 | JGI IMG/M metagenome (GOLD analysis project Ga0209953, IMG submission 185713) | Salt pond water microbial communities from South San Francisco under conditions of wetland restoration - Salt Pond MetaG... | ecosystem: Environmental > Aquatic > Non-marine Saline and... | reverse complement strand
TGTCGGACCTGACGGCGTCGACGGTACACTAACACTGTCTGTAACCACTATCGATCCTATTTTTACAATTTCAGGTACTCCTAGTCCTAACCCAATCGAAGTTCCTTCCATTTCGTTCAGTAACATCACAGGCACATAATAAATAAACTGCTACTATTACTAAGGAGCAGTAATGAACGAACAATTTCAAAAAGCCTTAGATTTTTCAAATTACAGACAAACACTCGCTGTTCAGCGCAGAGAGCTTAAAGATAGAGTTAGTGCCAGATTAACATATGGTTTTGCCGGAGGTTTATTCAAAATAGATCAAACCTTAATTAACTTTGTACAAATGCTTTGTGATATGCAACGCACGGAAAACATTGTGTTGATTGATTCTAATGATAACCCTATATTAGTTGAAAATCTTATTGAATTTCGAGAAGAAATAATGGATAGATATTTTACATCGACGTTTGAATATTTTGAAGAATTTAATAAACTTAAAACAAAACGATCTGTAGAGAGCCTCATAAATGACTAACGGTGTGTTATTGTATGCACATAACAGTCGAGATATAGATTACGCACAGTTAAGTTTGATCTCTGGCGGACTGGCAAAAAAGAATCTGGAAGTTCCTGTATCATTAATTACAGACGAGTCCACAGTTGACTGGATGAAACAATCTAAAATTTATAACAAGGCGGTTGATATTTTTGATAAAATTATTTTACAGGATAGACCAGAACTAACAAATTATAGGAATCTTAGAGATTTATCTGCACAGCATAAAGTTCCTTTTATAAATCAAACAAGATCAAGCGCATTTAAATTGTCTCCCTACGAAAAAACATTATTGATAGATAGTGATTATTTTGTATTAAGTAATACTCTGTCTGAATATTGGAATATTAACCAATCTGTTATAATGCCCGATGCTGCCAAAGATATAAATTATAAAGATCGAATGAAATACCTAGACAGATACATATCAGAAACAGGTATAAAAATGTATTGGGCAACTGCGGTAATGTTTACTAAAAACCAAGAAGCAAAAACATTTTTTGAATTAGCAGATTGCGTTAGAGAAAATTACGAAACATTCGCAAATCTTTTTAGGTATTGTCCACGACAATTTAGGAATGATATTGCATTTAGTGTTGCTAAACATATTATGAATGGATTTGAAAAGCCAATGGAATATACTTTACCTTCTCTATTAACTTCATTAGATAGAGATAGTTTAGATCATGTAAGTGATACTAAATTAAACTTTTTAATTGAAGGCGATATTAATGGAAAATATTATCCGGTTTCGATAAAAAACTGTGACATTCATATTATGAATAAAAAAAGTATAACCCGAAACTACGAAAATTTGGTTAATCTAATATGAATTTTGGTTATTTGTTAATTTGTAAACAAAATGCAGATGTTGATTACATTAAGTTAGCATATGCACTTGCATTAAGCATAAAAAATACGCAGAAACAAGGTTATGATAAAATAGCTTTGGTCTTAGAAGATAGATCATTGGTCGAAACTTTAAATAGCTCTTGGGTATTTGATGAAATTATAGAGCATCCTTTGCCTGAAGGGTGGGACGGGCGTAGTTATATGGATAAATTTACTCCGTGGGACAATACTATTTGTCTAGATTCGGATATGTTATTTGTAAGAGATTATAGCCAATGGGTCGATTATTTTATTGATAATTGCGAATTGTATGTTCCAAACAAGGCATACACATATAGAGGCGAAGAAATCACACAAGATTATTATAGAAAGGCGTTTACAGCAAATGAGTTGCCTAATCTTTACAGCTTTTATACTTTTTTCAAGAAGGATAGCGGTATTGCGGCTGATTTTTTTGAATTACAACGAAAAATTATAGAAAATAAGAACGAGTTTTCTAATCTATTTTTAACCAACCGTAAACCTAAAGTGGTAGGCACAGATGAAGCATTTGCATTGGCATGCAAAATTTTAGATCTAGAAGATAAAATATCTTATGACTTAGATTTTCCTAGAATAGTTCATCTAAAGCCCATGGTGCAAAATTGGCCTTGGCCCGCTAATAAAGTTAGTGATCATATTGGATTTTATCTTAATAAGAAGGCCGAACTTAAAATAGGTAATTTTCAACAATATGACGTAGTACACTATGTAGAAAAAGAATTAATTACTGTTGAATTAATAAGCATGTTGGAGCACATTGCATGGAAGAAATAGATCTTTTAAAATTATGGGAAGATATTGAGGATATTCCTGTTCAGTATCGAGCTGTTTATGACCCAGAAACTTTGAGAGTTGTAAAAGTTGGCCCAAACATTACATCAGAAAATGACGATATAATAGATATTGAGGAAGATATTGCAGTTAGGATTTTAGAGGGAGAAGTTAGAATCAATAACTGCTTTCTTGATATCGATTCAGGAAAATTAGAAATTGCTGAAAACCACAGTTTAAATAAGATCGATGATGTTTTACATAGGATTCCAAAAACATTTTGGTCTGACTATGAAAATGCAGATGTTTATGCTACAATAAACATAGAAAAAAGATCGGTAGAGGTAATGTTAGGATATCAGTGGGGTGGTAATTATGTTGACGAAAAAGCTACATCAATTGCAAAACCTCGAAAGATATTTTGGCAGGGAGAAACAGAAATGGAGTTTTTAGTCACAGAGTTGAATGATCCTAATATAATTTATGATAAATTTTCTTTTTCTGTCAAAGAGTTATCTAAGGGTAATGTTATACAAAAAATTAATGTACCACACAAAGATATAAGTTTGTATACCAGAAGATTATTTAAAAAATACACAATGGATATTTTATGAAGCCGTTAGAGTTTGATGTAATTTTTATCAGCTACGATGAACCGAATGCAGAAGAAAATTTTGCAGATTTGTGCGACAAAGTCCCGTGGACAAAACGTGTTCATGGTGTAAAAGGATCGGATGCTGCACACAAAGCCGCTGCTGACCTCAGTGATACAGAATGGTTTTTGAGTGTTGATGCTGATAATGTTGTCGATACAAGGTTTTTCAACATAGATCTTGATATGTCTAACAAAAAAGTTAAGGTTTTTAGTTGGTGCGGACGAAATTCTGTGAATGGTCTTCGTTATGGTAATGGTGGTTTAAAATTATGGCACAGAGATTTTGTGCAAAACATGAAGACACATGAAGAAGCAGAGGATAAACGTGCTGAAGTTGATTTTTGTTGGGAAGAAGGATACCAAGCGTTTCCGCAAGTTTACAGCGAAAGTGTAATAAACAAAACACCTTATCAGGCATGGAGGGCAGGGTTCCGAGAAGGCGTTAAAATGACATTAGCTGATGGGGTAAAAGTTCCCGCGGCCCAGATTAAAGAAAGCATATGGTGGCATAACATTCACAGATTGAGACAATGGAGCACGGTTGGCGCCCATGTTAATAATGGAATCTATGCTGTGTTAGGTGCTAGACAGGGAACCTATATGACCAATATGACTGATTGGGATTATATACAGGTGCGTGATTTTGAATATCTAGGCGAATTATACAATAAAAAAGTAAAAATGCTTACACCTGATGCAATTATAGAAGAAATTAAAAAATTAGGAAATGAATTAAAGTACGGTTTAGGGTTAGATTGGCCTTATATGGATGCTCAATTGAGTCAATACACTTTAGATTTGTATGAAGAAACTATTAATTTATGTAGGACTTATTATAATAAATGATTTATGACATTTTATTCCTAGGGTCTGATGATACAGAATGGGAAGTATTTAAACATAATTATCCAAATGCTCATAGAATGCCGCCTGATAGCACGTTTGAACAGTTAAAATGTAAATCGTTTACTAAAATGTTTTGGGTTGTTTGGGATAAAATTGAATTTAATCATGGATTTGACCTAAATTCATACAGTGCCGATGAATATGATGATATGTTTGTTCATGTTTTTAAAAACGGAAATACCTACGATGGCATATGTTTATTCCCGAAAAGTTTACAACCTAGTGATGTGGAGTATAAGCATAGATTTTTTATTAATCGTAAAGAAGTTGATATTGTAGCAAGCAAACCTAAACGTAGATTTGATACATTTGAAGTGGTTTTTATAAGTTATCAAGAGCCAAATGCAGAGAAAAACTATAGGAAATTAAAAAAGATAGTTCCGGATGCGCATAGGGTCCATGGAGTTAAAGGAATCCACCAGGCACATATTGAAGCTGCAAAACAGGTGAGCTCAGATATGTTTTATGTAGTAGACGGAGATGCCGAAATTGTTGATTCGTTTAACTTTGACCATAATACGGAGCTATTCGAACGCGACACGGTATATGTTTGGAAAAGCAAAAATCCTATAAATGATTTAACATACGGATATGGAGGAGTAAAACTTTTACCTAGAGAACGCACATTAGATATGGACATCAGCAAAAACGATATGACCACCAGCATAAGCGGAAAGTTTAAGTTAGTTGATCAAGTTTCAAACATTACAGCATTTAACACCGATCCATATAACACTTGGAAATCTGCATTTAGAGAATGTGCAAAGTTAGCCAGTAGATCAATTGATAGACAAAATGATTCTGAAACTGAAGAACGTCTTAAAATATGGAGTACCGTTGGGAAAACTGCACAATTTGGAAATTATGCAATCCAAGGCGCTAAAGAAGGACACAAGTTTGGTATTATGCATAGGTATAAGAAAGACGGATTTGAAGCCATCAACGATTTTGATTGGTTAAAAGAACAGTTTGAGAAAAATAATGACAGATAAACAAAGAATACAAGAACTTATTCCGCTTATGGATGCATTAAGTCCAACTTTTTGTATGGCAAAATGGCATCACACCACAATATACCTGCAAACTGGAGAAACACATAGCTGTTATCACCCTGCTCCGCATAAAATTTCCATTGACGAAATTGAAAACAACCCAAGTGCGTTGCATAATACAAGACAGAAAAAGTTCGAACGGGCACAAATGCTAGAGGGCGAGCGTCCGAATGGGTGTCAGTATTGTTGGAATATCGAGGACATGGGCGACGAGTATATATCTGATCGTAAAGAAAGAAATAGCACTATCTATACTCCGGAAAGATATGAACAAATTGCAAATGGCCCGTGGGATCAAGACATAAATCCTGAATATCTCGAAATCAGTTTTGGAAATGAGTGTAATTTTAAGTGCGGTTATTGTCACCCTAAGCATTCTAGCAGTTATTATAAAGAAATAAAAGACTTTGGCCCTTATGATATGGTTAAAAATCATAGAAATGACATCGACTGGTTTGAAATTTACAAGGAAGAAGGCAATCCTTATGTAGAAGCATTTTGGAAATGGTGGCCTGAACTAAGCAAAACCCTTTCTATCCTAAGAATCACAGGTGGAGAACCTCTTTTACAACAAAGCACGTGGAGACTGTTTGACGAATTAGAACGAAATCCTCAACCGCAACTTGATTTGAACATTAATACCAACCTAGGAGTTAAAACTGTTCTTGTAGAACGCCTTACAGAGAAAATTAACAACCTTATTGATAAAAAATGTATAAGAGGATTTAAGGTTTTTACCAGTATTGATACTTGGGGGCCTCAAGCAGAGTATATTAGAACAGGATTAGACATAGATCTTTGGGAACATAATTTAAATACATATCTGCTTAAGACTAACCAGCCTATTACATTTATGATTACATTCAATATTCTTACGGTATGTAATTTTAACAAATTATTAGAGAAAATATTAGAATGGAGAGGAAAATACAACACCGAAAACTGGCAAAGAATTCGCTTTGACACTCCGTATCTTAAAGAACCCTTGCAGTATGATATGAATATACTGCCTAAAGAAGATTTTATGCCTTATATGGAAAAGCATTTACAGTTCATTTGTGATAATTTAAATAATAATGATAAAACCCAATTCTCTGACATGGAATATGCAAAGTTCGAACGTGTTGTAGAATACATGCGAAATACTCGTTATCCTGACGATAAAATAAAAGAGGGACGTAGAGATTTTGCTAGATGGTTTGTTGAATACGATCGTAGAAGAGATCTCGATTTTAATAAAACTTTTCCTGAACTGGACAAATTTATGGATCTTTGTAATGAACTGGTATGAATCAAATTATTCCAAATATAAGATATCAATAAATGATGAAAATCTAAAACCTGAATGGGTAGATATACCAGCTAAATTCACAGAATGGCATCTATTCAGGGGATCAAAAAATATTTTAATCAATATTGGCGAAAGTTGGACATATGGCGAATCGTTGCCAGGTATTGCTACAGATCTAAAACAATACAGTTTAGATACACAAGTAAATTGTACTTTTGGGAGCTTAGTAAGTGCTTCCATGAGGACAGATTACTATCAATATGCTGTGCCTGGTAATTGTAATGGTTATATGTATGCTGAGTTAGAGAGAATTTTAGCCTATATTGTAAATAATTTTGATTACGAAAAAATTTACCTACTGTGTCAACTGACCGAGCCTAGCAGAGAACATGCAGCACTTGCCAACATAAATCAAAATCATAAAATTCATAATCTGTATAATAGGAAAAAGAAGATAAATTTTAAACAATGGCTACAGCGATACGATGACATTTTTTTAAAAATCATACAGGATAAAACAGCAATATATAATAACATTGAAACTTTTGTATGGAAGAATTTTTGTAAATTTCAAAATTTACAGTCATATCAAAACTTGAACATAGTAGAACAGAATTGGATTTCTTGCTCTGCTCAAACATTAGGGGTACCCTACGAAATGACTGCGTTCCAGAGCATCGGGTGGCTTGATACTTTGATGCGAGAACCCTGGCATAACATTAAATTTGATACAGATTTTTTGACCAAGGAAATCGAAAAAATAGAATATTCAAATAATTTTATCAACGCCAATGAACTTCATAATAATCATCCTACGGTAAAAGGCCACGAAATGTGGGCAACAAATCTTTTAGAAGTTACAGGGTGGAATAATGTCTGATACTTTTTGTATATTGCCGTGGATACATATATATGCAAATGCAGACGGCAGTGTTATTCCCTGTTGTATAGCCCATCATCATATGCATATGGGTAATGTTCAAACTAACACAATTGAGGAAATATGGAATAATGACGCCTACAAATCATTACGCAGAGCAATGCTCGAAGGTGAAAGAAGTCCTACTTGTCGCGCATGTTATAACCAAGAAGAATTAGGAGTAGAGAGTCTTAGACAAAGCATTAATGGTGAGTTCGAACATTTAATTCCACTAAAAGACACAACTAACGAAGACGGTAGCTTAGATAATATTGATTTAAAATATTTAGATGTACGATGGAGTAACATATGTAATTTTAAATGCAGAAGTTGTTCTAGTACATTTAGTTCTAGTTGGGCAAAAGAAGAGAATAAGGACAATGTTTATATTTTAGCAGGAGGCGAAAGTAACGATAACTTGTATGAACAGTTTGAGCCGCACTTCGCAAGCATAGAAAAGTTTTATTTTGCCGGCGGCGAGCCTTTGTTGACTGATAAGCATTATGACATTCTAAATCATCTTATTAACATTGGAAAAACTGATGTAAAGATAAGATATAATACCAACCTAAGTGTTTTGTCGTATAAAAACCAATCTGTAATTGAGTTATGGAAGCATTTTGAGGACGTTCAGATAGCGGCGAGTTTAGACAGCTGGGGAAGCAGAGCAGAGTATATACGCGAAGGCACTGTCTGGAAGGAGATAGAACAAAATATTCTTTCTATAAGAAAACATGTCCCTCATGTTAATTTAGATTTGAATTGTGTATCAAGTGTATTCAATGTTATGACAATGACAGATTTTTTTGATTATATTTTAGATAATAATTTATTCGATATACACAAGGTACAACCCACAATTTATAATATTCAAAATCCGAATTATTATAGATATACTGTGTTGAATGATAAACTAAAACAAAAAGCAATACAAAAACTTTCATCTAAAAGTTATAGTGATAAGATTGATGTAAAGCTCAAAGAAACAATATCCACACTTGAAAACACTGAATATTCTCCTAATGATTTAAAAGAATTTGTAAATACAACCAAAAAATACGATACGTTGCGTAATAGAGATTTCAGTAAAACGTTTCCAGAGTTAAATGAAATCTGGAGTAATTGTTAAGTTCAAGGAACAAGTTTGTTTAATTTTGTTTTGCTCTGAATCTGACAATTCAAAAATGTAAAATTCTTTGCCAATCTCGTTGCTTTTTTCTATCATAATTTTTTCAAGATTATTTTGACATTCTTGTACTTTGCGTAAAGTATTATCTGAGTATTCAAAAGGAAGGACGGTTTGTATATATTTTAGATGTTCTTCAGGCGACGGATGGCCGTCGCTAAATCTTCCAAACTTTTGCGGATCTTGTAAAAGTTTATTTGTATAAATGTCATTGTTCCATAATACTTCCATAAATCCTGGTCTTAGTGTGTTTATTGTCTCCTTATAGACATCTAATATTTTATTGTAATTAGAGTCTCCGTCAATCTTATTATTAAAACTTTGCTGATCTGATTGTTCAATTATTTCACACATTTGTAGATTATAATGCTCTGTGCCTTTTTCCTTTAAGTATTTTGTCGTACAATGAATAGATGCTATATCTCTTAACAAAAAACCAACAGGGTCGACCCATTTATTAACATATTTCTTATCAAAAATATCTTGTGTAAAAATGTTACCGGGTGTTATCCATCCTTGTTTTGCTAAAAATCTATCTTCTCGACAAACGTTGGTCCAAGAAGTAATAACCAAATCATTTCCGTCAATTTTATGTTTTGAATCAGCTTGGCAAAATGTATTAAAAATATATTGATTGCCGGCACCTGACAGACCGTAATTGTAAACAGGAATTTGAAATTCTTGTGCTAATATATCCGGCCATGTCAACCACCAATAACTTGTAAAACTGCAGCCAAACGTAAATACCCTGTTGTATTTCATAGATTCTCCTGTAATTTTAGCAAAAAGTTTTGTAATTTATTCCTGCTGAATTCTGAACTTGCCATGACTTTATGATTATGTTTAAGGATATCTATATTTTTAAACTTCCATTCTATTCTTTCTTGTTTGTTCATGCATAATAATGTATCTACTGCTCCTTTTACAGATTCTAAAAGTTTTTTATATCTTTTTAAATTATCTGGCTCATTATCAAAATCAAGATCAAACCAATCTTCGTATGTTTTATAGCCAAGATTTTTTAAAAACCTATTACAACCTTGTTGACCGTATATCAAAAACGGTTGAAGATATCCTACTGGTCTAAATGTTTTTTCGCTGTAGAATAGGCTTGTTTTATCGTAATCGTCTACTAAAGTTTCATTGACGATTTGGAAAATAGTGCTGTCATGAATGTGATCGTGCGGAGTATCTATTGCCCAGTTTTTTTCAAAGTCTGATCTATCAACAATAAGAGGTAATTTATTACACCAGTTCTGTATCTTTTTTATGTTAAATTTTTGGTTATGTTTTTGGAGTGTGCTTGAAATTAGATATGTATCCTCTAAGTTATTATGGCTTATAAGCCCATGTTTTGCTAATCCGCTTTTGCAAAGAAGATATGTTGCAGTTGCTCTATATGGACGATTTACTCGACTCAGGCTCGAAAACAACTTATTTTCATGAAGGTTGGCAGTATCGTTCTTAGCCCTGGCAATTGTTTGTTTTGTGATTACATTTTCAAAACTTGAAAAACTAAACACATTTATGGGTGGTAAATTTTTGTCCTTGCAGTATTTTACTATATTTTCTTCGTCTCTAAAATTTGCTGATACATAAATAATCTTGTTTGGGTTAACATTATATTTTTTACAATTAAAATAAAGTACATCAAAAAAAGGAAAATGTTTTATAGGACTAAATCCTTCAGTGCTTGAATCAAAAACAAAATACGCTTTACCTGATTGTAGTTGTATTAGGTTTTGGGGTTTGATATGAGAAAAAATATCCGTGTCCTTTGACCAATCAGGATATCCTAATAATGCATGTATATAATGCATTTGTTTTATTTTATCGAAACCTTCGTTTTGGACCATTGTTTGGTGTACAAAGACAGTGAATATACTATCTTTGCAGTTTGATATATGTGTTTCTGTATGAAGTGCTTCGGGTATTTTTATCATTTGAATCTCAATTTTGATAGCATTTTATGATTATGTTTAAGAATAGGCCCCATTGCTTTAAAAATCCTCCTACATTCTTTAAGTGACAGATTATTTATATAGTCTATAACATCAAAAATTTTATTAAGTCTTTTACCGTGGTCCCATTCGAGATCATAACTTTCATCCCAAAATCCAGAAAATGTTTTAAATCCTAAAGATCTAGTATATTCTAAACTTTTTGGAGGTCCAGATATAATAAATGGTCTATGCATTATCATAGGGTCTAGGGTCTTTTCAGAAATGTAGGCGAATGGTTGAGCAAATCTTGTTTCGTTCACTACAGCGACAAAACAATTTAAATAACTTGCAAAAAAATCCTGTGAGATTTGGAAATTAGGTATAGGACCGTCGCTAGGATCTATGACATCTATTTTTTTGTAATCTTTTTCTAGGTAAAAATTATTACGGTTAAGGATATTGTTGTTGTTATATATCTTTAGGCGCCGGTCATTGTTAAACTGATCTGGAGTTATCCACGTTTTATCTTTCAACGCATCGTCCATGCACTTAAAATACCAACCATAGTCTCCGTCGAGGTCGGCCAAATATGACATCACTATATGTCTGGGTTGTGTGTATCTTCCTATACCACACCAGAATTTTTTTGTAAATTTTTTCTTATGTGGTATCTTTATGTTTTTCCTAACGGTCTTTAAAAAAATATCATCTAATATAATTTCGAATGCATTATAGTTTTTACTAATTTTATTATATCCATCGTAATCTGGAATTCTAGCGACAACATTTGTTAGATTATTATTTTGACAAAATTCTTGTATTGAATCTAATTCGTTGCAGTAATATTGAGAAGAATCTTCTGACGATCTGAATTCTGTATAATAACATCGGTTATGTTGTTTTGTTTTTGTGTAAAAACACATGGGCTCATATACAAAAATATCTAAACCTAAACGATTTAAATCATCACGGGCTTGATCAGTTATAGTATATCTTTCTTTAAATGGGATATTTCCATTTCCTGTATAAACTATGAACGGACCATTGTGTCGCTTAAACACCCAAGGAGAAAAATCTTTTTTGAGAAATCCTAGATGTATAGGTTCTACTGCTTTACCGGATTTATCTAATATCGATGTAGGGAGATTAAAGTGAAATAAATCTTGTTTGTAGTTCATCTTTTGCACCCTGTAATTTGCATGGTATACCTGTCAATAAATCCTAGATTTCCTGCCATATGTTCTGCATCATAATTCCATTGTACAAAAGTTCCTGCTTTATAATTGCAAATTGGATTTCCCTCTATCTCAAATATATGTCCCGGACTCCAATCTTCTAGGAATACAACAACCCTCCATATTTGAATAGGATTATCTATATTATAGTATTTTATATAATTTTTATAGGTATCTTTATGGTATGGAATTATATCGCCAGGTGTCATTCTGTATAATGCGCACTCAGTAAAAGACAGGTCGAACAAGGATTTAATTTTATTTGTCCATGCAGGTAATTCAGACCTATGGTCCGCAAGTTCTCCTGTCCTGAAAATTTCACCATAGTTGGATTTCCAAAAATCAATTGTTTTCTTACAGTTAAACGGTTCTCTGGTATAAATCACATCTTTGTATGCAGAGTCAAATATACTAGAATTAATCGCGCCTGTGTAATACATTATGATACAATCTCTATAGTCCTACAGTCAGGATAAACATGTGTTTTGCTTTCAAAATTTTCCTTAGATATATATTCTTTTAGTGCTACAGATCCTTTCATACATTCTTCAGGATTTAATTTATAATGAAATCCGACATTAAATTTTTTTTGTTCTATCCATGGTGCTATTGAAAGATCTCTTCCGTCATATCTTAATTTGCGTACTTTTTCGTAAAACGTTTCATCATCGGTCAAGATAGCTCCGCCACGTCCTATATCAAGTGGTTTTGTATAACCGAAACTTAAACATTGTAGTTGGCCTGTTCGATACATATTTGGACTTAACAATCTAGCACTATCCCATATTCTTGTGTTTTCGATTTTGTATTCACCTTCCCATGATTCGTCAGTTAAATCGTAAGTAATACCCAATTTATGCATTGTCATTAAGACACTTACATACGTAAATGCTGTAAACTTGCAGTACCTTACCGATTCTAATCTTAAACACAACTCTATCGCATGTGTGCAACAGTCTGTAGTAATAGCAAACGGTGCTCCTGTAAACTCTGCAATTTCCTTTTCGAAGTCAGTAATTTTATCAAACATTATTTGCTACCATAAATAAAGTACCCAGTTTATTTAGTGAGGATTTTAATGAATATTGGTTATATTGGTATTGGTAAATTAGGAATGCCTTGTGCAGAAGCAATTGTTGAAAAAGGGCATACAGTCAAAGGTTATGATATACAATCTTGTGAAAGTGACTTGGTAGAGATAGTAAGTTCGATAAAAGATGCTTGTCACGATACCGATATTGTGTTTGTTGCAGTTCCTACCCCTCATGATCCTGCTTACGACGGAAGGGCACCTACTGCCCACTTAGAACCTAAAGATTTTTCGTATGACATTGTAAACGAAGTTTTAATAGAAGCTAATCAACACATGGATAAGGACCAATTGCTCGTCCTTATTTCAACAGTTCTGCCTGGTACAGTTCGGAGAGAATTTGTACCTAAAATCACGAATACAAGATTTGTTTATAATCCTTATCTTATTGCAATGGGATCCGTAGCATGGGATATGATAAACCCCGAAATGATAATGATAGGCACTGAAGATGGATTAGAAACAGGTGATGCCAAACAATTAATAGATTTCTATAACACAGTTATGGAAAATAATCCAAGATGTGTCATAGGAACATACGACGAGTGCGAGTGTATTAAAGTTTTCTACAATACCTTTATAAGCACTAAAGTAAGTCTTGTTAACATGATTCAAGACGTAGCAATGCAACAGGGCAATATTAACGTAGATGTCGTTACAGACGCTTTAGCGCAGTCTACGATGCGAATTATGAGCCCTCAGTATATGACGGCAGGTATGGGAGATGGCGGTGCTTGCCATCCACGAGATAATATTGCATTGAGATACATGGCTCAAGAGTTAAATCTAGGATATGATTTATTTGATGCTATTATGCATGCCAGAGAAATTCAAGCAGAAAATTTAGCAAAATTTTTGGTAGATATTGCAAATGAAAAAAACTTACCTATTTACATTCATGGAAAAGCATATAAGCCTAAAGTTTCTTACTTAGACGGTAGTTACAGTTTATTAGTAGGGCATTATTGTGAAAAATACGATTTTATCCCGACTTATATCGATCCATATACCGGTGATGATTTCCAACCAGAGATGCCGGGCGTGTTTTTAATGGCACACAGCGCAAGTATTACATACGAATATACTGGAAATAAAAACACAGCCAAGGACGAACTATACTGTACAATTCCTGTAGGCAGTATAGTCGTTGATCCTTGGAGAAAATTTGAGTCGAAAGTGAACGATGTAATTCACTATGGAAACACGAGGAAACGTTAAGCTTCCTCTGTTTTCTTTTTAGTTGTAGTCTTTTTCTTGGGCGGATCTAACTCATCTGCTTCTCTGCGCAGTCTTGCCGCTTCTTTGTATAATGTATCTGCCTGGCTTCTATAGCTTTTCGCTAATGCCTCATCATCCAACACACCGGATTCTGATGGCGCTGGCGCTGCTACATCTTCTACAACATTTGCGTCTTGCTGGGCTTCCGGTGATACATCGTCTTTGCTTGGAGCTCCTTTTACAAAAGTGTAAAGTTCGTCAACAGTACAATTTTTTTGTTGCGCAATAATACCGTTGAGTTCGCTTAAAACAATTTCATCCGTTGGTGTAGGATTCATAATAATATTGCTCGTAGGAACTTTTTGAAGTCTGTTATCCTGTTGCATTGCATTTAGCATAGGACGTCCGTCTGGAAAACTACGTATAAACATAATTTCTCCTAGTTCAAACGATTCTTGCGCTTGATCTGTTTCAACAAGTTGGATGAGACTATCATGATATGCGTCAGGGAGCTGATGCACAGGCAATACCAGCGCCTGATCGCTTTCTCCAGGTAGTGTTCTGAACACTACGAGTACTTTACTTCCAGTAGATTTTACTTTACCTACGTGCTTCATTGGCTTTGCCATATTATTCTTCCTTCTGTTGTGCCGCAACAGTCTCTAAAAAGTTATTCAACTTGTTGAAAGTTTTACCGACTGCTTCGAGTTCGTTTGCTTTGAAAGCGCCACGTTGGGTGGCGACCTCTACAATACTCTTAAGTGCCGCAAGATCGCTGATATTTAAATCTACACCTTGCTGTTCTTCTTGAGCTTGTGGTTGCTCTTCAGTTGCCTGTGCTTCTACATTTGTCTCTTCTGACATTATTTTCTCCTTTTATATTGGCATGCTAACATAAAGTATGTTAATTCTTTTTCGTCTTCGAATCCTATTACAGGAGTCGTTACAAGTTTATTATCTGAATCTACTCTAGGAATATTAGTTACAGTAAATCTTCCGTTCAATTTATTTTGCACCCACGATATAATTTTTCTTGTATACATCGTAGGAATTTCTGTAAATTTAAAATGCACTGGCATATAGTCCAACTGGCGTTTTTTTAATGCGTCTAATGCATTAAAATTTATATCAGAAATATTTATAATTTGGTTTTTTTCAGCCATTGTCATTTTGATTTAATCTTCTAGCTAATGCTTTATTATACCCATATTTTCTAATATCACCTGAAAATAGATATAGTTCAAAAGCAGAGCTTTCTTTAAAAACAGTTATAGTTTTCTTAGTTATATAATACGGCGATTCTATAAAATTGTCAAGCCATAATAGGATTTGGGGAGTAATTGAAAAATCTTTAGGAAACTCGACTTTGTAAGATTTAAGATCTGCCTTTATTGTTACATACTTGAATCCAAAATCAGTTAGTCTTAGTCCCCCGTCTGGTCTAATATTATAGAACCAGTCTACTTTGTTCTTTTTAGATTTTCTTTCATCAGTATGATCGTCCCCAGCCGCTTTCATGAACGTTTGAACCAGTTGATCTTTGACATCCATCTAATGTTCTTCTTCACCATCTGTCAGTCTATATACACTAAAGTCTGAAGTTTTAAATAAATTATTAAGTTTTTTAGCCAGGTTTCTTGCATGACCTGGATTTGAGAAACTTACCTTTTTATACTTTGGCCCAGGATAGCTTGAAAGCATACTACCGCTTTTCAAATTAAATGGTTTACCTTTATAAAATACAGCCCAAATTGCTTCGGATTCTAATATCTGTTCTATTTTGTAAGTTTCTTTGTTTGCATATTCTAAAATTATATTAGGCTTTGGTCTACTCATTTTTCTACGCATCCTAGTTATGTGCGTAGTTATTTATCTTCTAAAATCCGCCGCCGTCAAATTTTACATCTATGTTATTTGTCTGTTCATTTATATTTGACAAAATATTATGTATTTCATTAATTGTGTTACCTAAATTAGAAGTAAGAAGCGCCAGGTCAGTTGTTAATTCTCTTGCTTCTTGGATAGTCAGTCTAATTTCTTTTTGTTGAGATTTTTCTGCCGTAGCAATTCTTCGCAGTAATTTTTCAACTGAAGGAACTGTAGATGGGATATTACTTTGGAGCATTGGATAATTCAACCTTCAATTCTAATTCTGTTTTATAAGGACCTTTAAAATCGTAACGTTGTAATGTAATTAATTTAGGACAAAAAGACTTAACCCATCCTTTATCAAAACGAATAAGATAATGACCTGCACAATATAAGCTTTTAGATTCCTTGCTTTTTGTAAAAAGTGGAAGTCGTTTCCTTACATCAAACATTGAGTTATGAGGTTTGGTGCTGGTAGGAAATCCGTGCACCTCAAGCATATCTGGCTCGGAATCTTTTATAACCTTACTAACAAAAAAATCTTTTCCGAATCTATCAATTATGCTTTTTTCGTTCTTAAAAATTTCTACTCCTTCTTCATTACTCATAACAAATCTGTTATCATCATTCTTTCGGAGTGTTGCACATTGTATACCGTTTTGCTCAACAATCCAGAATTTTTTCTCAATGATAGGTTTTGCTTGCAGTTCTGTCATACCGTCTCCTTTTGTGGATATTTTGCATTAAGAGGTTCGGCATAAGATTGGGCTTGATCTGCAATTTTTTGCAAATCCCATAAGTGACAAAACTTCATTAATCTTATACCGACTTGATTAATATTTTTAGGTTCTTTAGTTCTTTCTTCAATTGTTTCTGTAATTATGTTGCGAATGTCATCTGGTTGTGCTGTGAGGTCAATCAATCGACGATTTCTTTCATAATCGTCTAAAACACGATGTTCCTCGCCGTTATGATCTACCCATCGTTGCAACATAAGATTATTCCAATTAAAACCCTTGGTAGTTTTATCTTCAAACGCTTCTAGCAAACCGACTTTATTTTTTGTGCCTTTTTTGCGTACACCCGGATATGCGCTAAACACATTGTCACTTGTATCGCCGCGCATACACTTCTCAAACAACAGCCACTGAGGGTCCGGTGCAGGTTTTGCTTCTTTAGTCTTCTTGTCTACTACATGGTTATTATTCTTATCAAAGTATCCTTCGTGCGTAGTAGTTACTTCTTGCACTCCGTTATACTGTTTTACATTAGGAGCAATTAACTGTGCAAAATCAGAATCTGTTGAAATAATAACATGATCGTCATTTGGATGATTTTGTATCCAGCCTGCAATCAAATCGTCTGCTTCGAGATGTTTATGCTGTAGCACCGTGCAATTTGTTTTTTCAGTAACAAAATCCTTGAATGTGTCAAACGCTTCCCAAAAAACTTTGTCTTCTTCTTGTTCTTTTTCGGTAAGCGCCGCACGGGCATCTGAACGGTTTCTTTTATATGGCTCATAGTAGTCTTTCCTCCACGAACGACCTTCTAG
>Ga0209953_1000345_pt1 | contig 17130 bp, 18 predicted proteins | sample SalPonred_H2O_MG_FD_185713 | JGI IMG/M metagenome (GOLD analysis project Ga0209953, IMG submission 185713) | Salt pond water microbial communities from South San Francisco under conditions of wetland restoration - Salt Pond MetaG... | ecosystem: Environmental > Aquatic > Non-marine Saline and... | reverse complement strand
TCCATTAATCCAGTGCGCGATCTGGTCGCTGGGTTCTAACTTGACTGACATGAATGTCTCCTTGGTCTTCGCTAACTACTAACTGTCTAACTCACCATAATATTGCTTATTGTCGCTGTATGCCAGTGCAGCAGCGTGTGACCTATTTTCATACCATTAAGAAAAAAGCCTCACAGGCTGATGCTGTGAGGCTTTTTAGAGGCTGGTGGCCTCAAAGTCTGGCGTGATTTACTGGCCTTGCTCGTTTTTGTTGTACAGATAGCCGCCCAGCGTACCGACAGCGGCACCGCCAATGGCACCCCAAATCGGGTTGCCGCCAGCAATGGCTGTGATCGCAGCACCCGCACCGGCGCCAATCGCGCCGCCGGACAGCTCACTTTGTTGACCTGCGGTCATATTGGAACAACCGCCAATGGCAAATGCCGCAACCACAGGCACCGCAAACATAGCTCGTTTTAATGAAGTCATGGTTATCTCTTCCTTATTTGGTTCGTCCGAATGTCCGCACTTAGTTGTTGCAGGGGTAAGTGGTGGCAAGATAGCGCATCATCGTGTCAGCTGCGGGCAATTTGGCGTATTCGGTTGCCATGGTGGCCCAGGCTATATAGCCCTTGATGACATCGGCGCGCGTGGGACCTGGGTTGGGAAAGCACACGTAAGCTGGGTTCTTGGTGGGGTGAATGTCAGAGACATACATGTCGTAGACACCTTGAGCGTAGCCATTGCAGAAGTTCTGCGCGGTTTTATTACCTTTATCGCTACACACTGTGACCATTTCGGACGTGCTAACGGGGGCGGCATGTGCTGCTCCGAGGCCACCGATCATGGTGAACAGGGATGCGCCAGAGGCTAGAAGTAACTTTTTCATGGGCGGTCTCCAGTTAATAGGTGCTTTGATTCTAGCGGCAAAAGTGGTAACTGAGACGTTTTTTTGGGGTGCTGAAGGTTTTTGAAGGTTTCAGAAGGTTTTTTGAGGGGTGGCGCTTAGGGCATACCCTCAAATGTACAAAAGCCGCTCGTCTGAGCGGCTTTTGTATAAAGCATGGCCAACAAAGAGCTTGGCCGGCTTTTATTAGCCTGCTTTTTTAACCCAGAGGTTACACCAGCCCGGGCCAGCCACAAGCTTGCCTGGGAAGATGCTACAGGCGCCTACCTTGTCATCTTTGGCGGTGTAGAGCTGGCAGTTGCTGCAGAGTTGCCCTTTTTGATATTTGGCGAATTTTGCTGTGTCTACGTTGGCTGCATCTTCAACGTATCCTAAGGCCACCGCCTGAGGTGCGCTTTCTTCGAGCATGGGCTGCGCGAAAGCGACTTTGGAGGTGACGAGTGATGCCACGCTAACGGCTGAAACGGCCATAAACTGACGACGGGTAGATTTCATTTTGCTTTCCTCATGTGAAGCGACAGACTATTCGGGCAAAGAACAATTCAATGAACGACGTGTTGAAATGGATTGTAGGCGTTTTCAGTTAAGCAAGTCGTAAATTGAGTCGATATATAACCATAAATTTTTGACATTGATCAACAAAAATTCCTGCTTGTGCGATGAGTGAGAATCGCTTTCAATACGAACATACAAAAACAACGATTACATGGATTGAATTGGGTCTCAACTGATGCCCAATCTGGGAACAGTAGGTGCCAACACTTCCGCTTGTTTGGGTAGGACCCGTCTTTGTGCTCATCTGGAGCACTGGTTTTATTGTGGCCAAATATGGCATGCCTTACACCGATCCGATGACGTTTTTAACGTTGCGGTTTGCGGGCGTATTGATGGTGATGGTGCCTTTAGCCGCTTGGTGGCGTGTGCAGTGGCCCGCGCGCTCGGCAGCCGGGCATATTGCTATAGCTGGCATGCTGATGCACGTCGGTTATCTCGGCGGTGTATGGACCGCTATCAAGCTTGGTATGCCGGCAGGCATCAGTGCCTTGATTGTGGGATTGCAACCGGTGCTGACGGCGTTTTTAGCCGCGCGCGTGGCCGAGCGCGTGAGCACACGGCAATGGTTAGGATTGGTGTTTGGCTTTAGTGGCGTGGCCATTGTGCTGTCTGACAAGCTCGGGTTTGAGGGTGTGACGCTGTGGGGTGTGGTGTTGTGCTTTATTGCGTTGATTTCTTTTACCGCGGGCACTCTCTATCAAAAACGCTTTTGTCCGATGTTTGATTTGCGTGCAGGCACGATGATTCAGTATGCCGCGAGTATGGTGGTGACTGGCGCCTTGATGCTGTTGTTTGAACCCATGCAGGTTATCTGGAGCGCCGAGATGATTGGCGCACTGGTCTGGAGTGTGCTGTTTTTATCAATTGGCGCGATGAGCTTGTGGTTTGTGCTGCTGCGTCAAGGTGCAGCCACCCGGGTCAGTAGTCTGATCTACCTCACGCCACCGACGGTGGCTGTGATGGCCTGGATCTTGTTTGACGAGGCACTGAGTTTTTGGGTGGCGTTGGGCACGTTGGTCACAGTCATTGGCGTGTGGTTGGTCACTCGCACGCGGTCTAGTGCTTGACGTACAGTTCTGTGCGTACAGTCTTTATTTGGGTTTGAACTTTTAAGGAGATAGACAATGGCAGCCTACATCATCGCGATGGTTAACGTGCACGACACTGAGAAATACAAGCGCTACATGGCGTTGGCTAGCCAAGCTTGCCAAGAGCACGGTGGCACTTACTTGGCTAGAGGTGGCGACAAAGAGATCGTTGAAGGTAGTTTCCCCGGTGATCGGGTAGTGATCCTGTCGTTTGAGTCAATTGAGAAAGCGCGTGAGTTCTATCATGGCGCGACCTACCAAGCAGGCAAGCAAGAACGCGCCGGCGCGGCGGATTTCAACATGATGATCGTTGATGGTGTTTAAGTGTCAAGGGTGGCGCTTAAGGGCGACGCTTAAGTACGGCGCTTAAGGACGGCGCTTAAAGCCCAACAGGTGAGCCGGTAACAGCACCACGCTCATGGCTACCAAGATCAATGCCAAGGCCAGCCAGTCTAGTGCTGTGACCCGCTCACCCATGGTGAGCGCGCTGCTGATGACGCCGATGACCGGTGCCATCATGATCGACAGGCTGCTGACCACCGGGGGCAGGCGTCGCGACAGTCGATACCAAACCACGTAACAAAAAGAAAATGTCACCAGTCCGCCATACAAGATGGTGAGCCATTCAACAAAATTGGGCCAGCGCCACAGGTGACTTTCAAACCAGTAGGTCAAGACAACGTAGGCTGGCACCGTACAAATGAGCGCCCAAAACGCCATTGACTCATTGCCAATGGATAGCGGCGTGTTGCGTATTAGTGCGGTGCCAGTTCCCCAGCAAATGGCTGCCGCGACCAAGATAATTAAGCCCGCCGGGGCGGCCATGAACGCAGAAAAGTCATTTAAGGTCAGTGCACCAACGGCAATCAATGCCAGCGTGACGCCGATCACACCCCGTGCACTGATGGGGGCTTTGTACAACACCACGCTCGCCACGAACGCCCATACCGGCATGGTGTAGCCCACAATGGCTGCACGCGAGGCACCCATGAGCAGCACACCGTAGAGCAAGCCCATTTGCCAGGCGGTCAGATTGATTTGGCTGATGGCAAAGAGTTTTTTAAGCTCAGTTCTGGCAATGCCCAGCGGTTGTTTGCGCATCACAAGCACCAGCCCCAGCGCCGCAATACCAATCACAATGGAAATTGCCCGAAACGTGATCGGCGGATAGGTCTGCAGGCCAAGTTTCATGACCGGAAACGACAGGCCCCAGCCTAGGCTGACCAGGGATAACAGGGCGATATCGACAAATGATAGGGACTCAGCGGGTTTCAAAAGATCAACGCAACTTCAGAGGATGAAAGGGTGGTTTTTTCACGTGGATGACGAAAGGTTGTCTTTGAGAATACCATTAGGCGTGAATCTGTCCTGAATCGATTTTGAGGAACAAAACCTTGCAGACATTACCGCTAGAGGGCGTGCGTGTGATTGAACTGTGCAATGTGGCCGCTGGGCCATTTTGTGCAATGTTGCTCGCAGACATGGGTGCCGATCTCATCAAGGTAGAAAACCCCAAGGGGGGCGATACGTTACGTAGCTGGCCACCGATCTCAGACGGCTATAGCGAGAACTTCGCTTCCTTAAACCGCAACAAGCGGTCGGTCACGCTTGACCTTAAGAGTCCTGAAGACCTTGAGAGGTTCAAGCGGCTGATCAAGACCGCCGACGTGCTCATCGAGAACAATCGTCCCGGTGTCATGGATCGCTTGGGAATCGGATTTGATGTGTTGAAAGCCTTGCAACCCAAGTTGGTGATGGCCTCGATTTCAGCTTATGGGCAGACGGGGCCGCGTGCGGCCGAAGGCGGGTTTGACCTGACGGTGCAGGCCATGAGTGGCCTCATGAGTGTGACTGGCGAGCCAGGTGGCGCACCGGTCAAATGTGGGGTTCCTGTGGCTGATTTCTCGGCAGGACTGTACGCGGCATACGCCGTGGTCTGTGCGTTGCGCAACGCCGAGGCCTTGGGCCAAGGCACGCACATCGACGTGCCCATGCTAGGTGCCACGCTAGGCATTGCCGCATTACAGACGTCTGAGTACTTCGGCAGTGGGAAGGATCCTGTCAAGCTCGGCTCGGCACACCCACGCAATGCGCCTTATCAGGCCTTTAAGTGCCGAGACGGTTACTTTGGGATGGCCGCAGGCAACAACGTGCTTTGGCAAGCGGTTTGCGATGTCGTGGGCCAGCCGCAGTGGCGCGATGATGAACGCTTTCAGACACCAACCTTGCGGGCGCAACACCAGACCGTGTTGCGTGAGATGCTTGAAGCCATTTTTACGCAAAATGACGCCAGTGCCTGGTTAGAGCGCTTTCGAGCTGCCGGTGTGCCGTGTGCACCGATTAATACCTACGCTGAGGTTCTAGCCGATGAACAAGTCGAGCACATGCAGTGGGTCAAGCCTGTGACCCTACCCAACGGTGTTCAGACTAAGACCTTTGGCTCACCAGTTCAGTTTGATGGTCAGGCAACCCCGATTCGTCGAGCACCGCCAGCGCTTGGTGAGCACAACGAGGACGTGTTTGGAGAGCTGCCATGAGTGCCCCTATTGTTGTAGACAAACAAGCGGGTTGCTGGGTGGTGACATTGAACCGGCCGGATAAGCGCAATGCCTTGAGTGCTGAGCTCGTTGAGGGTTTGATTGAGGTTGTTGATCAGGCACAAGCAGAAAAACCGGCGTTACTGGTGCTGCGTGGTGAGGGTAAGAACTTCAGTGCTGGGTTTGACTTCAGCGATTGGGAAGAAGCTAGCGAAGGTGATTTGCTATGGCGCTTTGTGCGCATTGAGCAGTTGTTGCAAATGCTGCAAGCCCTGCCTGTTTTGACGTTGGCTTTGGCGCATGGCAAGAACTTTGGGGCCGGTGTTGATTTAATGGCGGTATGCAAACATCGAGTGGCTTCTGAAGATGCGACATTTCGTATGCCAGGGTTGAAGTTCGGTTTGGTGTTGGGCACACGTCGTTTGGCCAGGCTAGTTGGTGTGCAAACTGCGCGCCAGATTCAACAAGTCGCTAAGACGCTAGCGGCGGGTGAGGCGCACACCGCTGGTTTGGTTTCAGCGTTGGCCGAGCCCCAGGCTTGGCCTCATGTCATCGAGCAGCAAGGCGACATCGCGGCATCTCTGACACCGAGTGCCCGGGCATCGCTGTATCGGGTCCTAGATGAGAACACCGATGCCCAAGACATGGCCGATCTGGTGCGTTCGGTCACCGAGCAGGGACTCAAGGACCGGATTGCTAAATACCTTGCCGCACGCTAAGGTCAAGGAACCATTGCAGGAGATCAATCATGAATCAGGCGCCGTCAGCGCAACCACAAGCGTTGCAACAATTCGTCTCTAAACTCGATGCGCTCGTGGCCGCCGGTGGCGAGTCACAGCCCGATTTCTGGTCGAGGCTTGGCGATGCGATGCGCGAGTTGGTCGCCAAAGACGACTGGCTGCCCGATGCCATGGCAGTGCCACATCCGCAGTTCTACCAACAGTATTGCCTATACGCTGATCCCCAAGACCGTTTCTCGGTGGTGAGTTTTGTGTGGGGGCCAGGCCAAGCCACGCCGATTCATGATCACACGGTCTGGGGTGTGATTGGCATGTTGCGTGGTGCCGAGGTCTGTCAGGCGTTTGAACCCGATGCCGTATCTGCTCCCAAAGCCACAGGTGAGCCCGAGCGGTTGGAGCCTGGGCAGGTCGGGTTTGTCGCACCGTCTATTGGAGACGTGCATCGTGTGGCCAATGCTTATGATGATCGCGTCTCTATCAGCATTCACGCCTATGGTGGCAACATTGGCAAGATCAATCGCCACGTGTTTCCACAAGAGGGTGGTCCTGCCAAGTCCTTTATCTCTGGCTACAGTGAGCCTGTAGAGGCATGAGCGATCTGTCGAGTCTTCACACTGCGCCTGAGCATGACGCACCGATTGCCTACATGGCACGCACGCGCCAGTGGTACTTGGCACTTGGCTATGACAATCCGTATCAGTGGGCGCACTACAACGATGTGCCATTTACCCGATTAGCCAAGCCGTTATCGCAATCGGTGGTGGCTTTAATCACCACGGCTTCACCGTTCGAGCCCGACAAAGGCGAGCAGGGGCCAGGTGCGCCGTATAACGCACGCGCCAAGTTCTACGAGGTCTATTCGGGTGATACCCGCGAGGACCATGACCTGCGCATCGCGCATGTGGCCATTGATCGCATACACACCAGCATGACTGACTCTGGTAGCTGGTTTCCGTTGCCAGCGTTACGTGAAATGACACAGACGGGGAAAATCGGTCAGCTAGCCACCCGATTTCATGGCGCACCGACCAATCGCAGTCAGCGCCATACCTTGAGCGTTGACTGCCCAGAGTTATTGGCGCGGTGTCAAGCTGACGGTGTTGACGCTATGGTGCTCGTGGCCAATTGCCCGGTGTGTCATCAGACGCTAAGCCTCGTGGCACGTTACCTTGAGGCTCATGGCATTGCCACGGTGATACTCGGTTGTGCCAAAGACATCGTGGAGCATTGTGGGGTGCCGCGGTTCGTGTTTAGCGACTTCCCGCTTGGCAATGCCGCCGGTAAACCGCATGACCAACAATCGCAACGCGACACGTTGGCGTTGGCACTTGAAGTGTTAGCGTTTGCGCCAGCGGCACGCACGACGGTGCAGTCACCGCAACGCTGGTCAGCCAACCCCGACTGGAAGCTCGATTATTGCAACCCTGATCGCACCTCGGCCGAGGTGTTAGCGCGGCTTCGGCAGCAAGCCGATGAGGCCAAAGCAGAAATCGCGCGTAAAAAAGCCGGACTGTAGGAGATCGGTTTTATCTAAGCTCGAGCTAACGTATCCACTGCCTGGCGATCAACACCGAGCGCGTCGCAGGTTTGCAGGATTTCTTGCCACGTGTTCTCGTCAACTGGAATGCCGTTTTGCAAGCGTTGAGCTTTGGTTTGTCTTTCCGGTTCGCCTGCCAGATGAACCCCATCGGTGCCTTCTAGTGCAGGCGACTCTTTGACCCAGTCGATAAATGCCAGTGACTCTGTGACAAACGAGTTGCCTTGGGAGAGTTTGTTCGGATCAATCAAGATGCTGAGCATGCCGTTAAAGATGCGTTGCTCGGAGGTGTGCTCGTGCAGTGTCATGCCACCAGCCAAGGCACCGCCTAGTAACTCGCACACCAGCGCTAGCCCAAACCCTTTGTGTTCACCAAAGGTTTTAAGTGCGCCATAAGGGGGCTTTACACCGTAGACCGGATCAGTGGTCGGTTGTCCTTTGTCATCAATCATCTGTCCTGGTTTGAGTGGCACGCCTTTGTTGTGTGCCACACGTGTTTTGCCTTGCGCGATGATGCTCGTGGCGAAATCCACAATAATGGGGTGGCGGCCACTGACGGGTATGCCGACACAAAATGGGTTGGTGCCAAAGCGTCCGTCCGCGCCATCCCAGGGGGCGACCACAGGTTTGGCCAGTACGTTGACCAGGTGAATGGAGATCAAACCCGCATCAGCGGCCATTTCGGCCCAGGCACCGATGCGACACAGGTGGTGCGCGTTGCCTAGTGCCAAGATGCAACTGCCGTGTATTCGCGTGCGTTCGATACCGAGTTCCATGGCCTCGTGACCAACAACCTGACCGAATCCAGCTTGGCCGTCGAGTCCAACCATGTGACCGTGATCTACTCGCACCGCAAGGTGTGCGTTGGCTTCTAAACCACCAGGCTCGGCCAGGGATCTTGCGTAGCGGGGCAACATGCCGATGCCATGAGAGTCATGGCCGGTGAGGTTGGCTTGAATTAAGTTGCGGCTAACCAATTCGACTTCGGTTGGTTCGCTGCCAAACCCTCGAACCACCGCATCAATGGCAGTCTGAAGCGACTGCGCATTGAAATGATGCGTTGTTGCCATGTTGCCCCTTTTGTCGTGATTACTGCATGTACCACCCGTGGCTGACCACAAACGATTGACCTGTCATGGCCGCCGTTGGGAATCCTGCCAAAAAGGTTACAACAGAAGCGACGTCATCGGTGGTGGTAAAAATGCCATCAACCGTTTGGCCCAACATGACTTTCTTGATGACCTCATCTTCGCTGATACCGAGGTTTTTTGCTTGCTCGGGAATTTGTTTGTCGACTAATGGGGTACGCACAAAACCGGGGCAAACGACATAGGCGCGCACGTTCTTCTCAGCGCCTTCCTTGGCGACCACGCGGGCCAGACCCAACAAACCATGCTTGGCGGTCACGTAAGCTGACTTCAGTTTGGAGGCTTCGTGCGAGTGCACGGAACCCATGTAAATGATCGAGCCGCCACGGCCGCTGGCATACATGTGCTTGATCGCTGCCTGGGTCGTCAAAAACGCACCGTCGAGGTGGATGGAAAGCATCTTTTTCCAGTCAGAAAACGGAAACTCTTCAATCGGGTGCACGATCTGGATGCCAGCGTTTGATACCAGCACGTCAATGCTGCCGAGCTCTTTGACGGCTTGTTCGATACCGGCGTTGACCTGTTCTTCGCTGGTGACATCCATGGAGACACCAATGGCTTTGACGCCCAGCGCTTCGATTTCTTTGGCGGTGGCTTGGGCCCCTTCAGCATTGAGGTCGGCAATGACGATGTGTGCACCGGATTTGGCCATGTGAATGGCGCACTCTTTACCAATACCGCTGGCTGCGCCAGTAACCAAAGCGACTTTATCTTTAAGCGACATGAGACTTTCCTTTCTGTTGGTGAAATAGCAAAACAAGAGGTTGTGTCAGTCCATGCCAAAGGCAGCCTTTGGCAAAGCAAAACCTCTCAAACCCCTGACATTAACAAAAACAAGCGACGTTTGCGATCGTTTGAGATCGTCACTGGTCTAGAATCAAAAGAAAACCGTGTAATTAAGTTGCGTTGATAGCGAATAAGTCGAACCTTGGGGTTTGGGCCCATCTGGGCATTAATGACCGATATCACTACAAAGGAACGAGACAATGGCAGCACAATTAAGATTTGAAACGCCTGCTAGCGCCAGCGAAGCAGCAGTATTACTGGCCAGTGCCGATGGACAGGGCAGGGTGTTGGCCGGCGGCACGGATTTGCTGGTGCAAATGCGCGCTGGCCGTATCTCTCCGGAACTGATTGTTGACGTTAAAGGTATTGAGGAAATGGTCAGCGTGCGCCGTGAATCTGACGGCTGGTGCGTGGGTGCCAGTGTGCCTTGTATGCAGTTGGCCAGACATGCGGCGTTTGCCCAAGCCGTGCCAGGCGTGGTCGATGGTGCCAATTGGATTGGCTCGATTCAGGTGCGTAGCCGCGCCTCCGTGGGCGGCAATCTGTGTAATGCCTCGCCGGCCGCCGACAGCGTGCCTGCAATGATGGCCGTTGGTGCAGTCGTGAGCATCGAAGGGCCAAATGGTCGACGTCAGGTGCCTGTAGAAGATATTCCGTTAGGCCCCGGTAAGACCTCGCTGGCGCCGGGCGAGTTGATCGTGTCGATTTTCTTTCCCGATCAGCCCGCCAACAGCGGCAGTGCCTATGTTCGCTTTACGCCACGCACAGAAATGGACATCGCGGTGGTTGGCGCGGGCGTGTCGATCACGCTCGATGCCCAAGGTGTCTGTGCCGATGCCCGGGTATGTCTGGGTGCCGTGGCTGAGAAGGCGTTGGTTGTGCCCGAAGCGATAAGCGCACTGGTTGGTACAACAGTCGATGAGGCAGCCCTTAACGCCTTGGCTGCCGCTGCCAGTGCAGCGGCGCGCCCGATCGATGATAAACGTGGCACCAAGGCGTTTCGCACCCGCTTGGCTGGGGTGATCGCCAAGCGGGCCGCCATCAAAGCGCTTGCACGCGCCAAAGGGGAATAGCGAGATGAGTAAACAGCATGTTCAAACCACCATTAATGGCGAGTCCACCGAGTTTCTGTGTGAGACCAGTCAAACATTGCTTGATGTCTTGCGCAACGAACTGCACATGACGGGTACCAAGGAGGGCTGCGGCACAGGTGACTGTGGTGCCTGCAGTGTCACGCTAGACGGTGAACTGGTGTGTTCGTGTCTGGTGTTTGGTGCTGAAGTCCACGGCAAGCGCATCGAAACCATTGAAGGCATGGCACCGGCCAACGATTTGCACCCTTTGCAACGCCAGTTTCTTGAGCATGCCGGGTTGCAGTGTGGCATTTGTACGCCCGGCATTTTAGTGGCTGCTCGCGAGTTGCTAAAGCATCATCCCGATCCGTCAGAAGAGCAGGTGCGCTATTGGTTGGCTGGCAATTTGTGCCGTTGCACCGGTTACAACAAGATCATCGAAGCCGTGCTTGCGGCAGCACGAGAAATACGGGAGACACATCATCATGCTTAAAAAAACCGACGCAGCCAATATCCCCGTTGAGTTAATTGGTTCGAGCCCGGTGCGCCCGGACGGTGTGCCCAAGGTCACCGGCATGGCTCAGTACGGGGCGGATTACGCCTTGCCTGGTATGTTGTGGGGCAAGGTCTTGCGCTCGCCGCATGCGCATGCCCGAGTTGCGTCGATTGACACCAGCCGCGCGCAAGCGTTACCTGGTGTGAAAGCCGTGATGACTGCAGCCGACATGCCAGATCAGGACTTTACGTATCAAGGGCCTGAGCGTGTGCAGGTCAATTTCTGGCACATGACTCGCAGTGTTATGGCGCGCGAGAAAGTGTTGTTTGCCGGTCATCCCGTGGCGGCTGTGGCTGCCACCACGGAGGCAATTGCGCGCGAGGCATTGGGGCTAATTGAGGTGAAGTATGAGGTGTTGCCGCACGTCATCGATGTCGATCAAGCCATGCAAGGCGATGCACCGTTGCTGTTTGAAGACATGATCACGCGCGGCAACGAACAGGCCAAGCCGTCCAATGTCTCACGGCTAAAAACCTTTCAAGCAGGGGACCTAGAGGCAGGCTTTGCCAAGGCAGACGAGATCGTTGAATTAAGTTTTAAAACAGAACCCGTGCATCAAGGCTATATCGAGCCACATGCCGCATTAGCACGCTGGGGCGCGGATGGGCAGTCCGAAGTCTGGTCTTCTAGTCAAGGCCACTTTGTGGTTCGGGCATTTACCGCCCAGTTATTGGGCCTGAACGTTAGTGACGTGGTGGTGCATCCGGCTGAGATCGGCGGTGGTTTTGGTGGCAAGACCTTGGTGTATCTGGAGCCACTAGCGCTGACGCTGTCCAAACTCACGGGTTACCCCGTGAAGATGGTCATGACCCGTGAGGAAGTGTTTGAGGCCACTGGGCCGACTTCGGGCTCATCGATGACCGTCAAAATGGGTGTTACACGCGATGGCACGATTGTGGCCGCCGACGGCACATTCAAGTTGCAAGCCGGCGCTTTTCCTGGTTCGCCGGTGTTAAATGCCGCCATGTGTGCCTTCTCGGTCTACGAAATAGAAAACGCCCGCGCCGTGGCTTATGACGTGGTCAGTAACCGGCCTAAGGCAGTGGCCTATCGTGCGCCTGGCTCACCGATTGCCGCTTTTGCTGTGGAAAGTGTGGTCGATGAGTTGGCGCGTCGTATCGGCATGGATCCGATCGATTTGCGTCTAAAGAACGCGGTCGGGCCGGGTTCATCGACCATTTGGGGTCCCAAGCACGCCCACGGCGGGTATCGCGAGACCCTTGAAGCACTTAAAAACCATCCGGCCTATCAGCAGCCGCTTGGGCCTAATCAGGGCAGGGGCGTGGCATCGGGCTTTTGGTTTAACGGCGGTGGCGAGTCGGCTGCCACCATACACGTGGCAGAGGATGGCTCGATTGCGTTGGCCACCGGTAGCATGGACGTCGGTGGTTCGCGCGCCTCAATGGCGCTGATGGCGGCTGAAACACTTGGCGTGCCGTATGCGTCGGTGCGCTCAACCGTCTCAGATACCGCCTCGATTGGCTACAACCATGTCACCGGTGGTTCGCGCGTGACTTACGCCACGGGCATGGCTGTGGTCCAGGCTTGCCAGAAGGTCATCGATGATCTGCGTTCGCGTGCAGCCATGATTTGGGATATCGATGTCGATCATGTCGTCTGGGATGACGGTGCAGCCAAGCCTGTTAGCGCTGAGGTGGGTGATTTCGCACCACTGACCCTAAAAGAGATTGCCGCTAAGCGAGCAGTCACCGGTGGGCCGATTGTGGCTGAAGTGGCCATCAACGCCGGTGGTCAGGCACCGGGATTCTCGAGTCAGTTTTGTGATGTTGAAGTCGATCCCGAGACCGGTGCGGTCAAGGTACTGCGCTATGTGGCTGCGCAAGACGTCGGACGTGCCATCCACAGGCGTTATGTCGAAGGACAGATCGAAGGTGGTGTGGCTCAGGGCATTGGTTGGGCGTTAAATGAAACCTACATCTACAACGACAAAGGGCACTTAGAGAACGCCGGATTTTTAGATTACAGGGTGCCGGTAGCGTCTGACCTACCCATGATCGAGGCGCTCATTGTTGAGGTCGCCAACCCCAACCATCCATTTGGTGTCAAAGGGGTGGGTGAGGTCAATATTGTGCCGGTCATGGCGGCCATGGCCAATGCCATTCGTGATGCCACGGATGTGCGCCTGACCGCATTACCCATGTCACCACCGGCGGTGCTTGCGGCTTTGGAAGACTCGGGTGCCAATGCGCGTATGAATGAGGCAGTCAGTGCCTGAGTCAGTGTTTGAGCCGGGCCAAGGCGTGGTCAAAGTCACCCTAGCGGGTGCCTTTGAGCCACTGACCACAGAACCCCAGACATTTGATCTGGCAGTCTCTAACGTGCGAGGTGTGTTGCGTGAGCTTGATGCCAGGGTTCCTGGTTTAGCCGCCTTGCTCGAAGAAGAGAGTGCGGTGGCCATTGATGGTGTGATTCATGAAATCATCTATACCCAACCATTGGCCCCTGGTACTGAGGTCTACTTCATTCCTCGGCTTGAAAGTGGTTAAGCGATAGCTACTGAGTGCTAGTTTTTAAGTGCTGGTGGCTAAGCACTGATGGCTAAGCACTATTGGGCTTGAGATTGTTGCATCTGCCACATCTGTGCGTAAGTGCCCTGTTTGGCAAGCAGTGAATCGTGGGTGCCTTGCTCGATGATTTCGCCATGATCGACCACCAGAATCTGATCAGCATGCACGATGGTCGAGAGGCGATGTGCGATGATCAAGGTAGTTCGGTTACGTGCAAGCTTCCACAGTTCGCCTTGCAAGGCCCGCTCGGTGCGTGAGTCAAGCGCCGAAGTGGCTTCATCAAACATCAACATCGCCGGTTGTTTGAGCAAGGTGCGTGCAATGGCCATGCGCTGCTTTTCTCCGCCAGACAGCTTCAGGCCACGTTCGCCAACCGGCGTGTCGTAGCCTTGTGGCAAGCGCTCAATGAAGCTCTCGAGCTGGGCGGCTCTGGCCGCAGCGTGCACCTCAGCCTCAGTGGCATCGGGTCGGCCATATTGAATGTTGTAGCCAATCGTATCGTTAAATAAAACGGTGTCTTGTGGCACGATGCCAATGGCCGATCTCAAGCTTGACTGTGTGACTTCACGCAGGTCTTGACCGTCGAGCATGATGCGACCTTCATCGACATCGTAGAAGCGAAACAACAAGCGCGACAGCGTACTTTTACCTGCGCCTGAGCGGCCAACCACAGCGGTGGTGGTGCCAGCCTCAACCGTAAAACTGATGTTCTTAAGCACTGGCCGTTGTTTGTCGTAACTAAAGCTCACCCGGTCAAACACCACGCGTGGCCCACGGCTTGGGTCTGCTACGACAAGCGTTGGTGCCCCGGGTGAGTCGGTGATGTCTTGCTGCTCGTTGAGCAGATTGAACATGCGGTCAATGTCAGCGGTGGATTGTTTGAGCTCACGGTAAACCACCCCTAAAAAGTTCAGTGGCATGTAGAGCTGAATCATCAAGGTGTTGACCAACACCAAGTCGCCAAGCGTCAAGCTGCCGTCTGCTACGCCAACCGCGGCACGCCAGACGATGAGCACCAAACCCACCGAGATGATGATTTGCTGACCCAGGTTCAGCGCAGCGAGCGACTTCTGTGAGGTGATCGCCGCTTTCTGGTACTGCTGCATGCTCTGGTTATAGCGATCTGACTCATAGGCTTCGTTGCCGAAGTATTTAACCGTCTCAAAGTTCAGCAATGCATCAACGGCTTTTTGATTGGCACGGGTATCGAGCTGGTTCATGGTGCGACGCAGTTGGCTGCGCCACTCGGTGACCACGATGGTAAAGATGATGTAAAGCACCAGCGCTATGAGTGTTATTAGCGAGAACCAGATGTCATAGAAAATCGCCAGGTAGCCCAACACCAGCGCAAATTCAAAGAACGTCGGGAATATGCTGTAGAGCGAGAACGACACCAGCGTTTGAATGGCGCGCGTGCCGCGCTCAATATCGCGACTGACCCCACCGGTCTGTCGTGATAGATGGAAATTCAGCGACAGTCGGTGCAGATGATTAAAGACACTGAGCGCAATTTGGCGCACCGCGTTTTGTGTGACGCGCGCAAACAGCGCTTCGCGCAGTTCGGTAAAGATCGACGTCGACAGGCGCAGCAGCCCGTAGCCGATGATCAAACCAACCGGCACGACTAGCAAAGCACCTGCCATGGTGTTGACATCAAGGGCGTTAACCATGTCCTTGAGCACGATGGGCACGCCCAAGTTGGCGAACTTGGCCAGAATCATGCAAGCCAAGGCAAAGGCCACGCGCCACTTGTAGGCCAACAGGTACGGCAGCAAGTCCTTGATCACCTGCCAATCGGCGCGGTGATAAGAACGTGATGAGGCTGCTGTGCTGTCGGTATTGTGGGCGTTGTCGCTGCTAGAGGATCTCAAGTTGCTGCCTTAGCCCATCACAAACGGGTTGGCGATGTCTTTGTTCGTATTGATCCAGACACTCTTGGTTTGCAAATACTCGTATATCATGGCCTGACCGTTTTCTCGGCCGAGCCCAGAGCGTTTGTAGCCACCAAAGGGCGACATGTAACTGACCACGCGATAGGCATTGACCCAAACGGTGCCGGCCCGAATGCGCGCTGATACATCGAGTGCGCGGTTGATGCTCTGAGTCCAGACACCGGCTGCCAGTCCATAGAGCACGTCATTGGCCAACTCGACTGCCTCATCATCGTCTTTGAACTTGATGATGGATAGCACCGGCCCAAACACCTCTTCTTGTGCAATGCGCATTTGGTTGTTCACGCCGGTAAAGATGGTGGGCTCGACAAACCAGCCCTCGCCACATTCAGCGCGAGCAGCGGGGCCACCGCCGAGTACACACTGGGCGCCTTCGCCTTTGGCAACATCGATGTAGGACAGAATTTTCTCGTACTGGGGGCGGGTGGTCACCGGTCCGACTTGGGTGCTCGACTGCATGGGGTCACCCATTTGCGCGGTTTTAGCCAGTGCCAGGAGTTTTTCCACGACCTCATCGTGAACGCTTTCATGCACGAGCAGGCGTGAGCCAGCCAGACAGGTTTGGCCTGTGGCCGCAAAAATCCCTGAGACAGCACCTTTGACGGCATTGTCGATATCGGCGTCTTCAAAAATGATGTTCGGTGACTTGCCGCCAAGTTCAAGCGATACTGGCTTTAAGCCGCGAGCCGCGGCTTCAGCGACTTTGATGCCGCCCATCTCACCGCCGGTGAAGGCCACGCGGGCGACCTTCGGGTGCTCTACAAGGGCGCTGCCGACCTCATTGCCCAAGCCCGTGACCACGTTGACCACCCCCTTGGGGAATCCCGCTTGTTCAACTAGCGCCATGAACTCAAGCATGGACGCAGAGGTGAATTCCGAGGGTTTGATGACCACGGTGTTGCCGGCGGCAAGTGCGGGAGCCAGCTTCCAGGCCACAAGCAACAGGGGCGAATTCCAAGGGGTGATGATCGTGACCACGCCATAGGGCTCATGGCGCGTGAAGTTAAACATGCCAGGCTTGTCGACTGGGATGACCGCTCCTTCGATTTTGTCGGCCAAACCACCGAAGTAGTAGAACCATTGCGGCATGTATTGCATCTGGCCAAACATCTCGGCTTTCAGTTTGCCATTGTCTTGCACTTCAATGTTGGCCAAGTGCTCGGCGTTTTGTGCGATCAAGTCGCCAAGCTTGCGCAGCATGGCACCGCGCGCGCTAGCCGTCAGACTTGACCAAGGCCCTTTGTCAAAGGCTTGCCAGGCGGCGGCCACCGCGCGCTCGGCATCTTCGGCGTTGCAGCGCGGGATTTGCGCCCACGGTTTGCCGGTAAACGGGTTCTCGGTGTCTAGCCATTGGCCGCTTGCAGGTTCGGCCCATTGGCCGTCGATATAGGTTTGATATTTTTTCATGATTGCTCCCCCAGTAAACTAAGTTTGCCGCCATGATACTGCTAGCACCCGGTGATGTGTGATTCACACAGCGCTGTCACGGGCATTAGTATGCGGGGATGTTCGTCAGGCGCTCACTGGCTCAGAAGGCAGTGGTTGGGCTTCTTCGAGCGCGGGCTCATCGACCGGTGGGCGCAGGGGACGTAAAAATGCGTCAGGCACGGGGCCTCGACTCTTAAAGCACAATTTGCCTTTGATGACGTAGGTCAGTGTCTCGGCTTGTGACATGGTCTCCACTTCCCAAGTATGTAATGGGCCATGGTTAGACCAGTTCTCCACGCCGTTGGAAGCGACTACT
>Ga0209953_1000344_pt1 | contig 17138 bp, 17 predicted proteins | sample SalPonred_H2O_MG_FD_185713 | JGI IMG/M metagenome (GOLD analysis project Ga0209953, IMG submission 185713) | Salt pond water microbial communities from South San Francisco under conditions of wetland restoration - Salt Pond MetaG... | ecosystem: Environmental > Aquatic > Non-marine Saline and... | reverse complement strand
CGATACCAACTGTCGTAATCTTCATGGTGGACGCCCTCCTGTAGCGTAGTGTTTGAGTTAACACCCTCACTTTAAGGCACTCTGATGCCGAAGCATCAGGTCGGGGCGTCCATACCATTGCTGAACGACGAGGATTCCTAGCGGCTTTATCAAGCCGCCAAGATTGGGCATGTATCGCTACTTCCCAATGGTTCCTGCTTCATTGTTAAAACCAGGGTTTCAACTCCACAGGCGATCACCCGATGCCCTCGGGCTAATACATTCAACGCACCCACCAAGTCAGCGTTTTCCGTACAACCGCATTCAACACATTTAAATCTTGATTGTGAGGTACGGTTGTCTTTGCTGACATGGTGGCATTCTGGGCAGGTCTGCGAGGTGTGCTTAGGATTTACCTTAATCACCTCGCCACCTAGCCAAGTTTGCTTGTATTGAAGCATTTGTATAAACATGCCCCAGCCTTGATCCAGAATCGATCTGTTTAAGCCAGACTTGGCTTTCACGTTTCGACCCGGATTGGCTAGATCGCCTTTGGCGGATTTCGACATGTTTCTGACCTTCAAGTCCTCAACAACAACCATGGCGTGGTTTTTGCTGATCAGTGATGAGGCTTTGTGCAAGAAATCATGTCTCGCGTTGGCGATGCGTTCATACAAACGAGCTATCTTCTTTTTCTGCTTTTTCCAATTGGCAGAGAACTTAACTTTCTTGCTCAAACGGCGTTGAGCCAAAGACAACTTCTCTTGCAACTGCTTGAAACTGCTTAATGCACTTAGTGGCTCAATATATGAACCATCAGACAGGGTCGCAAAGCGATTCACGCCCAAGTCGATGGCGACGATCGAGGTTGATGGGTGAGGAGTAGTTTGTGCTTCATACTCGGTTTGAATCGACACGTACCAGTGCCCGCCTTTGCGGCTCACCGTCATGTTTTTGATGTCACCGATCACCTGTCGGCTGTTGCGATACTTGACCCAGCCAATCTTGGGCAAGTACACCCGATTGGCTTTCTCATCGAGCTTGCAACCTTGCGGGTAGCGAAAGCTATCGCGCGCGCCACCCACACCACCAGCAGTACCATCACCCGCACCTTTTTTCTTAAATCGCGGGATCCGTTTGAGCGGCTGTGTCTTATCAAAAGCATCACTGAACGCGCGTGACAAGTCTTTGAGGGTTTGCTGCAACGGCTGGGAGTGCACGGCTTTCAAGAATGCATATTCCTCGGACTGCTTCCACAGTCCGAGCCAATAAACCAGCTCAAAGTACCAAAGTATTGGTTGCTTGTTCTCAAGGCGAGCCAGGTTCAACGCTAGGGCCTTATTCCAGACAAAGCGATTGGCACCGGCGAACTCAACCATCTGTTGCGTCTGCTCTGTGGTGGGATTGAGCCTGAATTTAAAGGCTTTTTGGATCAATGTCATAATGACAATGATTGTACCAAAGACAGTAAAGGTACGGCAGATCTGGATGACATAAACCCCAAAAAACTGACACACCGCACTGGCTACGCCCGCGCTTACATCCCCGCCCTGAAGAGCGGGGCTTTACGCGCTGAACGGTAACCGACGTTTTAACTAAAGCCATCGATATCAGGTTCTAACAAAACATTCTCTTTTTGAGGTTCCGAGGTTTTAAAGCTGCGCGATTGCGCCACAGGGCCAGGTTTTTTGGGCGCGCAGCAACTACGTCAAGCCCACTACCCTCACATATCCAACGCGAGATTATGGTGGCAACCAAAGCTTTGAACGCGAAGGCGTTAAGGTCTGGGCATGGTCAGATGCACACCAAGTATTGGCGGACGATTGATAGAAGAGCAAAAACGTGAATTGCTGCTGCAAAACTTAATCGGGGGATCGCCGTTGCGTTGAACCTGAGTTAAGTGAATCTAAGCAGACGATTGACTCCTACTCAACGCCTGGTACTGTCAGAAGGTACCAGCAGGACCTACCAAACTAACGAGGTTTACTAGGTTTACTAGATATACTAAGTTTACGAAATCAGCTACACTTTGGCAAAGTTACAACACAACTTCTCACGCATCGTCTCCAAGTCACAGTTTTGAATAGATCCACCGTCCATGGTTTGCTTTTCGGAATGCAGCGAAGCACAGGCGAAACTATGACCACTGAAGATCCTTACTCTACCGAGTCACACACCTCAGCGTTACTCAAGTATGGTGCCGAGTATCGTCGCATAAGGCTGGCTGACCAGGACATGCTGAACACCGAAGAAGCAGCTTTACTTACTGGCACCAGTCGCGTGACCATCAATTTGTGGATCAAAAAAGCACGGTGTATCGGACTGACGCAAATGCGTAGAGGCTTTAAGCTTCCTCGGTGGCAGTTTGAACCGGATATCTTTCCCACAATAGAACCAGTCTTTAATGCCCTTCAAACACACGATGGTTGGCAAGTATTGGCTTTTTTTGAAACGCCGCACCCTGCACTGGACAATATGCCTCCGAGACTTGCATTAGAGCGGGGTGCAGATCCGAAGCGTATCGTCGACCTAGCCACCGCGGCGGCTTACGAATAATCACATGAAGTTCGCTGAGATTAATCCATCAGCCGTTGAGCTGGCTGCAGGTCATTTATTCTATCGAGTTCAGTTACAACGTGCCATACACGGCAGCGTAAAGCTCGGTGACGTACTCTTGCCACCGACTGGCCTACTGAGCGGTAGGTTTTGTTTGCAAGATGAACCGGTCGCGTACTTCGCTGACTCAGATCAGACTGCACTCTACGAATCACTACTCAGACGTGAGACGCAAGCACAATCCATAGCCAATTTGCGCAAGCGGTGTTTAACAACATTTGTATCTCAGAGCAGCTTAAGACTTGTAGATCTTCGGGACTTAGCCGAGCCCTACCCAGTTCTTCACTCGTTGCGCTTCCAGCAGACACAAGCCTTATCTCGGGAATGCCGAGCAAAGGGCTTTAACGGCATCCTATATTCATCGGCACAACATCCCGGTCATACGTGTGCCGCACTCTTCAGAACTGGTATCGAAAATCTCGCAACACTGACGGCACAACCGCTGGTCAAAAAACAAACCAACCGTCTTCTCAAGGTAGTCCAGACTGCGTTATGGCGATCAGGTGTGCCTTTAGCTGACTAACAGCCTAGTGCCCTCACATATCCAACGCGAGATTATTGATCTTGTTGATATCTTTGGGCCAAGTGCGTTTTTGTGCCGATTGCAACAAGATTCGCCCCCACGCCATCCAGGCATCCCAGCCGATGCGCTTGTCCCAAGTGTTACCCCAGATTGATACCAGTTGCACACCGCTCGCTGCAGCCGCGTGTGCCTCGTCAAACTCATCGAAGGTCAGGTGCAGTTGCGCAAGCAACAGGTAGGGTTCTGCCACCCAAGGGTTTAATGCAATCGCTTGCTTGAGTGTGGCGCGTGTGGCGTCCGGTGAAACCAACGGTTGGTTTTGTTGGACCACAGACCAGTAAAGCGCACTGGCTGCCGCCTCATCGTCGCGATCAAGTGTCGCTGTGCATTGATTAAACACCGGTGGCTCGGGCAAGATGCCTTTAATCGCTGGGTGCTGCAATACTTGACCGAGTTTGGACATTTGACTGACGCGGTACGTGGTTGGTCGCATGGGACCTGGCCACAGGCCTGCAGCCCAATGCACCTTACCGGGCAGGAATTCATAATCCGGGTAACCGGAATAGATATCATCCTGCCAGCTATACCACTGCTCACAGATGTCAGCCATGGTCATGACCGCAAATATCGCCACATCCCTGGCTGGCAGTACCATGGGCTTCTCACCAGCGGTAAGCGTCACACTGCCGTCAGCGGCCACGTTACCTGCAAACAACGCGCGCACAAACTCAACCCGAGAAATCGTACAGAATGTGTAAATTAGTCGCTCGACATCGTCACCCACCAGCTCTGCGAGTCGACCTCGTTCTGATTTGGGATCGAATTTCATGAGATCGACATGGGCGTTGCCATAGACGCTGTGCAAAAGCCCGAGTAGCCGTAACTCATCGGGTTGCTGCCACAAGGTCAGCGTACGGGTCACACCAATCAAGTGGTGACGAAACGTCCCTGCTTTGTGCCAGTCTTGACCCACCCCACGACCAAGCACCACGGGAATAACCGGTGAAATAACCGGGTCGTCGTAAATCCATTCCTCATCGAGCATGCCAATGGCTTTGCTCATGGCATCAGGACAAAGGGTGTGAAGATCTATTTTCATGGGGAGTATCCATCATTAGCATGGCGCGCGGTGAGTGTGCGGTGAGTATGCGGTGAGTGCGTCAAGGTAAGTGTTGCCGAACAAACCACACAACACCGAAATACCAAAGCACTACACCAAAGCACTACACCAAAGCACTGAAACACTAAAGCACCAAAAGAACAAAACAATGAGACCAAGCGTAGTTAAGTTGAACACTTCACGCAAGTCAGATATTGCAGTCAGACATTGCATCAGCCACTGCGCCAGCTATCAACCTGACCAAACCCGTCAGAGACCCAACTGTTGCGTCAGATGAAACACCGTGTTTGACGCACACCATGAGGCCCGCGCATGGACTACCCTACAAACCATCAGACAAAATCCAAAAGTTAAAGGTCAAAGGTCGCAGCATGCAGGCACAACTCATCCGGTTCAATTTCTGGCTCGATCCAGTGTTTGATGAAATCATTGATGCAAACCCAGCCATTGATCAAACCCCATGCCGGTTTGATGACCCCAACGAACAATCGTGGGCGGTGATGGCCCGTGCCCATGCTTACCATATCTGTGCTGCCCGCGATGAGGTACCAACCCAATGGCAAGTCACCGATACGCTGTTAGACAAAGCACCGAACTTGCTTTGCGTCTCGAGTTCCGGCGCGGGCTTTGACCCCATCGACGTGGCAGCTTGCACCAAGCGCGGTGTGATTGTAGTGAACCAAAGCGGTTGCAACGCCAATTCAGTGGCAGAACATGCCATTGGGCTATTGCTCTCTGTCAAACACCGCATCGCTGAATCCGATCGGGTCATGCGCGCAGCGCGCTATACGACCAGAGAAGATCTGATGGGCCGTGACATCACGGGACTGACCATTGGCATCGTTGGCGTTGGCAACATTGGTCGGCGCGTGGCGCAATTGGCTCGCGCATTTGACATGCGGGTACTGGGCTACGACCCTTATGTCGAACCAGCCGAACTGGTTAGCCGCGGTGTGGAACCTGTATCACTGGATGAACTTCTACAAAATAGTGACGTCGTCACCCTGCACTGCCCGCGCAATGAGCAGACGCTTGGTCTGTTTGACGCCGACCGATTTGCGCAAATGCGCCAAGGTGCGGTGTTTATCTCAACCGCCCGTGGTGGTATTCACGACGAGGCCGCACTGGCCAAGGCGCTAGAGAACGGACATCTGGCGGGCGCTGGCCTAGACGTCTGGACCGTGGAACCACCTGCAGCCGACAACCCGCTGTTGACCATGAACAATGTGGTGGCCACTTATCACACCGCTGGTGTCACCAACGAGGCTAGACGTAACGCCGCACGCATGGGTGCCCAACAACTTTGCGACTTGTTTGCATCAGGCAACCAACCTCCCCGCTTGATCAACCCGGAGGCCTGGCCGTTGTTTCAAAAACGCTATGCCCAGATGTTTGGCTCTGGCAGTTAAATCAGCACACAGGGCAGCACACACGGTCAGCACACAGGGCGTAAGGCAAAGGTATAACGCATCGGACTGCCAAGCACACACATATGTCTGATGTGAAGAGCTATTTTTTTTCGGTGGTGGAACCAACTTCAGCAACGTGGTTGCTCCACTACAAAACCTGCCTCTAGACTAAGGTTTATTGAGACATTCTCGGCGGTACAGTGATAGCTGCCAACCAACGCACAGCCGCGTTTGAAGCAGAACTTGCAGGCCAACGTATGCAAACCACAGCATGCATAGCGCCTGCCCCACTCTTGTCACAAAAGGAGACTACATGAGTAACTCAGACTTCTTGGACAACATCTACCAAGTCAAATCCGGCGATCCGATGCGCCAAGCCTATGATCAATGGGCTGACAGCTACGATGCTGATATCGAACAAAAACAATACCGCACCCCTGCCCGCATTGCTCAGGCGCTCGCGCGCCACCTCTCGGACAAAGCCGCCCCCATCCTAGACTTCGCCTGTGGCACAGGACTATCAGGCCAAGCCCTGCATGCGGCTGGCTTCACTTCTATTGATGGCGTTGACCTTTCAGAAAAGATGCTCAGCAAGGCTCGCGACAAAGGCGTCTATCGCAGCCTCACCCCTTGCCAAGCAGATGCACCGTTTGATGCCGTGAGTGAAGAGCACCGGGCCATTACCGCCACTGGGGCCATTGGTGCGGGAGCTGCACCCATCGAATGCTTGTCGCAGGCCATTGATCACCTGCCTTCTGACGGTCTGCTGTGTGTATCACTAAACGATCACACGCTAGAAGACCCTCGTTACGAAGCACTGATTGCTGATGCAGTGGCCGCCGGCACCATCGAAGTGCTTGAGAGTGAGCATGGCGAGCACCTGCCAGAGATCAACCTAAGTGCGCGCGTTTATGTGATTCGTAAGCGGTGATCCTCAAGCCCATTAGCGGTTCAAATATTGCACGGCCTTATCCGGGAAATCCGTGAACACGCCATCAACACCGGCTGTATCAAACAACAATTCGTGCAGTTGATCTAGGTTTGCTATGCCGCGTGGCAAGCGATCAGCGCGTACAGTATAGGGGTGTACCGCGAGCCCCTGTGCTTGTGCGCTACTCACGAGTTCATTAACAACCCACTCGTGGCCGTCGCTTGTAACCAACATACCGATGTGTGGTCCCACGCCATCGGCGTACTCGGCTATTGCCGTCATCGCTTCAGGTTTCAACATCCAGTCATAGTCATAATTGACCCACTGACCATCGGCCGTTTGTTCTTGCGTTAGTTGCCAATTGGTGCGAGCAATCAGTTGCACCAAGGGAACTTCCATTTCCATGGCCGGCATGAGTTCGGTTCTGACGCGTTTAAGTTCATTAGGGTCAAACGATTGCAGGTAGACCTTGCTTTGAGGTGTGGTGTAGCCATGGTCTTTAAGTACCTCAAGCGTGGCCGCAGCAATGTCTTGGCCGTTTTGGTGATGAAACGCCGGGGATTTGATTTCAGGGTAGATACCCACGTCTTTGCCGGTTAGGCGGTTGAGCTCCTTGATGAGCTCTAGTTCTTCACCAAACGTGTTCACCCCGAACCGCGATTGATTCAAGCCAAATCGACCTTCGAATGCCAATGTCGCATCTGACGCATCATCGTTTTTGCGGCGCTCGGTAATCTCCAATGACCGTAACTCATCGAGTGTGAAATCAATAACGTAGTAACGCCCATCGTCACGCGCGCGCTCAGGGAACTTCTGTGCCACATCCGAGACCCGGTCCAGATAAAGATCGTGCAACACGACGAGTTCACCATCGCCCGTCATGACCAAGTCTTGCTCGAGGTAATCGGCGCCCATGGCATGTGCCAGCACCTTGGCCGCGAGTGTGTGCTCGGGCAAATAGCCACTGGCACCACGATGGGCGATGACCACCGGTTGCGCCGTCTGCACTTGTGTTTGGCCAGTTGATGTCGCAGCCACCCCAGCCGAAGGCACGCCAAGCAACACACTAACCGACAGCGCGAGCGCCGCCATTCCCCGTAAATTCAGGCTCATTCGGCAGTCACGCCACAGTGTTGGCGCTAAAACAGATTGCAGTTGTGTCATTGGCTTGACCTATCCTTCAAAAGGAGCTGACGTAGGGTTTGATGTCATCACGTGGAAAATACCGTGTGGCAGTGCTTACCTTACACGTCTACCTGACACGTCTACCTGACACGTCTACCTGACACGTCTACCTGACACGTTTACCTGACACGTTTACCTGACTGGGATGATGCTTGCACTACACTTTTTAGCAAAGGTTTCGTCATAATGCCAACAAAGCAACCATCAACACAGCAAAACAGAGGTCAACGCAATGAATGCAACTAGCCCGATTTCTTTCAGAACCGCTGTCATGCTGTTTGCAAGTCTCGGGCTCACCGCCTGCAGCACCGTGTCGGGCAATGCCACGCCAGAGCCCATCAACGCATTTCCCAAACCCACCCATTGGCAGGCCATGAGCACCACCGCCATGAGCATCACCGGTGACATTACCCTAACCAACAATCGATTAACGTTTAGCAACCAAGATTTCTTGGCGATTGAACCGGTTGATCGCAACGCCGAAGATGGGCAAACGTTGTTTCGCGTCACCTCAAAAACCAATCCCGAATTACTCAATGGCAATCAGATCTGTGGCAACCAACCCATTGACTACCTGATGGTGCAAGTATCGGAAGGGGTCACAACGGGCGAAGTCGCCGGACAAAGTGACATGCAACTAAAGGCCTACTATTACCCGGAGCAACTTCGCTTGGCTGACCTGCCGCTTAAAGACAAGGACAGTCTGACGCACATGATGTGTGTGCTGTATACATACGTCAGTGCGCCAACCAAGTAAGACCAGCCAAGCAAGCCAATTGAGACCCACCAACTAAAACCGACCTAGCCCCCTGACACAGACACGCAATGCGACCTAACCTACCTGCTTTTCTGTATTGCGCCTTTCGGTCTTTAGGCCTGCGGTCTTCATTACAGCGCCTGCTCTTGGGCTTGGCCATTTGCATACCTGCAGCGTTAACCCCGGCGCCAGCTGCTGCACAGTTTGAGGCGCTGGCCGCCTATGAAAAAGCGCTCATTGCACTGTTCGAACGTTCGCGGGATTCAGTGGTGTTCATCAGCACGAGTCGTACCGTGCGTGACGCCTGGACGCGCAACCTGACCACCATCCCCAGAGGCTCAGGTTCTGGGTTTTTGTGGGACAACAAAGGGCATGTGGTCACCAACTTCCATGTCATCCAGGGTGCATCACAAGCCACGGTTACCTTGGCTGACAGCCGACAATACAAGGCCCGCCTGGTGGGTGCGAGTCCCGCGCATGATTTGGCTGTATTAAGAATCAACACCGATTTCAAACGCCCTACCCCCGTGCCACTTGGTACCAGTGACAACCTGCAAGTAGGTCAACACGTATTTGCCATCGGCAACCCGTTTGGACTGGATTGGACACTGACCACCGGCGTGATCTCGGCACTGAACCGATCGCTGCCCAATGAGAATGGCACCCGCATCGTGGAAGACTTGATTCAAACCGACGCTGCCATCAACCCTGGCAACTCGGGCGGCCCATTGATCGACTCCAGTGGTCGACTCATCGGTATCAACACCGCCATCTATAGCCCATCGGGTGCCTCTGCTGGCATCGGATTTGCCGTGCCAGTCGACACCGTTGCCCGGGTGGTGCCGCAACTCATTAAAACCGGGCAATACAACCCGCCCGTCCTTGGTATTGAAATTGATGACCAGATCAATCGCCGCTTGGTCCGTGCGTTGGGTATCGAGGGGGTCTACATATTAGGGGTACGGCCCAACACGGGCGCGGCTCGCGCCGGACTAAAAGGGCCAACACGAGGCAACAACGGTTCCGTTGTACCGGGTGACGTTATCCTGGCCATCGATGACCAACCGATTCCCACGGTGGCCAAGCTTTTATCGACGCTCGATACGTATACCCCAGGGCAAACGGTGCAACTCAAAATCCGCCGCGGGCAACAAACGATCGAGCAACCGGTTAGGCTGCAGGCGGCGGGTTAGAAACCTTCTCTAAGCGACTGAGACAGCAGGTGAAAAGAGCTTGCAATCCACCATCAAGCCGGTTGTGTGGCCTGCATCGATGGGCGTTGACCAAACGCATGTGACCAAGCCGCGAGTTTCGGGCGCTTGTCTAGCCACTGCCCTTCTGCATGCCTGAACATCAACCACTCTATCGTGCATACCAGAGATATAGCACCGATGGTGGGTTCTGTTGGCAGGATCTGCGCGCCAGCCTCTAACTGATCGAGTGTTCGGTCAATCTTGCCAAACTGTTTGTCTTTCCAGTCTGGCCACTGCAAGTGTTCAGGCCGGGTTTTTTCCATACGAACCGCATAGCCGGCATCCAAAATGCCTTGTGCCGTGGTGGCCAAGCGCTTGTCGGTTAAGTCCATGACCCTACCAGCATGGGTGGCACTTGCAATGTAACCATCAAGGTACTCGCAGATAACCGGTGAATCGGCGATAAACCCATCGGGACCAGCGTCTAAGGTCGGCACCTTGCCCAAGGGATTGGCGGTCAACAACGGATCCGTTAGTTCAGCGGTACTGACCTCGACAAAGTCAATCTGATCACTCAAACCCCGCTCAGCAACCAGCACTCGGACTTTGCGTGCATAGGGAGAGTTCGGTGAATAGTAAAGCGTCATTTGGGACATTGGGTTGGACATGGGGATGTGGTCTCCAGGTTTTTTGTGGTTTTTCTAGTGTGGTTTTCTGGCGCTTTAATCGTTCAGTTGCCTTAATACTGCTCTGGTTACTGATTTGGTTATTGCTTGAAGTATTGCTTCAATCCTGCACTCACTCTAAAGGAGCGCAACACCTAAGACAAGACATCCTTCACAGACACCCTTCACAAGCCATCGCCCGCACAGCAAATCGGTCGCAGTCGAGCCTGCTAGGCGCTATCATGAACCCAATACATAGCTACCCGTCTTGAGCCAACCCGGAGTCATTTTCATGCTCGAATCAGAACAAGTTCGTCTCGATGCCCGTGGCGGCAAACTCAATGCACCGACCGCCGGCTTGGCTTACGGATTTGTGCAGGCCAACCTTGTGATCTTGCCAGCAAGTGACGCCATGGATTTTTTGGTGTTCTGTCAGCGCAACCCCAAACCCTGCCCCTTACTTGGCGTAAGCACCCCGGGTGATACCGGTATTGCTCGGTTGGGCGAGAATCTAGATATCGCCACAGATCTGCCACGCTATCGCGTCTGGAAGGATGGTGAACTGACCGAAGAGTGCCCAGATGTCAGTCACCTTTGGCGTGACGACCTAGTGAGCTTTGCGCTCGGGTGTTCGTTCTCTTTTGAAGAGGCGTTGCTTGAGCAAGGCCTTGAGCTGCGCCACATCACCCAAGGCTGCAATGTACCCATGTATCGCACCAATGTGCCAACGCAAGCCGCTGGAAAGTTTCATGGGCCACTGGTGGTGTCGATGCGCCCGTTCAAACCGGCCGATGCGATACGCGCCATACAAGTTACGAGCCGTTTTCCAGATGTGCATGGCGCACCCGTACATCTTGGTGACTCCACACTCATTGGCATCCATGATCTAAGCAAACCGGACTATGGTGATGCTGTGGCGCTAAAAGAAGGTGAAATGCCGGTCTTCTGGGCTTGTGGGGTGACACCACAGTCAGTCTTGATGGCCAGCAAACCCAAGTTTTGTATTACCCACGCGCCGGGCTACATGCTGATGACTGACTTAAAGAATGCAGAGCTAGCGGTGCTGTGACTGGTGTACCTTGGCTGGTGTGTTTGAGGTATTAGGCCGCAGTTTCTGACACCCACCACATATCCGATTTAGAAATTCAAATAGATCATCGACAGAACCATGCGCCTTACCGCGCAGGAAATCCAGATCAAGACACTGCCCGCGAAGTGTTTGGCCAGAACAATGACACTCCCCACCACCTAACCGCCTATGGCGCTTGAGGTGGGGGTTTCTTGGTTCATCGATCTGAGCACTGCACTGTTTCCAGCGCCGCGACTTACCGCGATCTCCCCAAGCGTAAATTCGGAGCAGTCCGCCCCTACTGTTTTCTTGCGCATCCGCATCACGCGTTTTGTCTGCCTCGGCTTGAATTCGCCCGAGAGAACCAAACTCACGCCACGCTGAGCAATATTGCACCCCGCGTTGTGGTCGGCGTTGTCTGTGTGACCGCATTGAGCGCACTCCTGCGACGTGTGATGAGGTGCAACTTCTACGACGAGCTTGCCCGCTCGCCGTGCTTTGTACGCTGTGTAAACCTTGGTCGTGCCCCAGGCCGAGCCAAGAATCGATCGATTGAGTCCGGCCTTGGCACGCGAGCCGTTGTTTTCCCATCGTCCCTGCGCGTTGCGCTTTGCCTTCGGCTTGCGGGTCATGCGCTGTACGCCTAGCGCCTCAAAGACGGTCAGATGTGCCTTGGGGTCGGTCATTAACGCGTGGCTTGTCTGATGCGCGAAATCACGCCTGACATTCATTCCCACCGCTCGCCCTCACCCCTCACCCGTCCTTGGACTTGATCACTGCTAGCATTTCTCGGAACTGGGGATGGCCGGCATGCACCAACCACTCAAACAGGACCATCTCGGTGCTCACGAGTTCAGCCCCAGCGCGCTCAAGGCGTTGCAAACCCATTAAACGATCCTCGTCGTGGCGTGAGCCGCAGGCATCAGCGGCCATCCAGACTTCGCGTCCGCTTTGCAACACACCCAAAGCGGTCTGCATGACGCACACATGCGCCTCAGCACCGCACACCACCACTTGCGGTCGTCCCGGTGGCATGAAAGACTCGAAGTGTTCTTCCTTGGTGCCGTCAAAGTGCGTTTTAAGGCAAACCGACTCGAGATCGCTTTTAATCGGCTCAACTGTATGACCAAGTTTGTGCGCAAGGTGCTCTGTGGCCAGCACAGGAATGCCAAGCAGCTTGGCTGCCCTGGCCAGACGCATGGCAGAGTCGATGCGGGTGTGTTGTTGGTCGATGGCCGGCATGAGCGAAGCCTGCATATCCACAATCAATAAAACCGAGTGTGCAGCTGACAGGTGTCGAATCATGACGATCTCCGGTTTAGATTTAACTTCCCTACTTCAGTGCTTTGTACCGAATGCGCTTGGGTGCGGCACCCGCTTCACCTAAGCGGCGCTTCTTGTCGGCTTCGTACTCTTGGTAGTTACCGTCAAAGAACACCACCTGCGAATCACCCTCAAAGGCCAGAATGTGCGTGGCAATGCGATCCAAAAACCAGCGATCGTGGCTGATCACCATCACACTGCCTGCAAACTCCAGCAATGCATCTTCAAGCGCACGCAAGGTTTCAACATCCAGATCGTTTGATGGTTCGTCAAGCATCAACACATTGCCGCCTTCAAGCAGTGTCTTGGCCAGATGTAAGCGGCCACGCTCACCACCAGAGAGCTGACCGACCTGTTTACTTTGATCGGTGCCCTTGAAGTTAAAGCGACCCAAGTAGGCCCGCGCAGGCATTTCAAACTTGCCCACCGTCAGAATGTCTGCGCCGTCTGAAACTGACTCAAACACCGACTTGTCGTTAGGTAAGGCATCGCGTGACTGATCAACAAACGCCAATTGCACGGTTTGGCCAAGCACCACTTCACCGCTGTCGGGCGTCTCTTGCCCGGCGATCATCCGAAACAAAGTGGACTTACCCGCACCGTTGGGACCAATGATGCCGACAATCGCACCAGCAGGCACTTTAAAGCTCAGGTCATCAACCAACAACCGATCACCAAAGGCCTTGGAGACGTTTTTGAATTCAATCACCTCGTTGCCAAGGCGCTCAGCCACTGGAATGAAGATCTCAGAGGTCTCGTTGCGCTTTTGATAGTCGTGTGAGGACAGTTCTTCAAAGCGCGACATACGTGCCTTGGCCTTGGCTTGACGACCTTTGGGGTTTTGTCGTACCCACTCAAGTTCTTTGCGAATGGTCCGTTGGCGCGCCGATTCGCTGGCTTCTTCTTGTTTTAAGCGGTCATCTTTTTGTTCTAGCCATGAGCTGTAGTTGCCTTTCCATGGAATACCATGGCCGCGATCAAGCTCGAGAATCCACTGCGCGGCGTTGTCTAAGAAATAACGATCGTGGGTAACGGCCACCACCGTGCCAGGGAATTTCTGCAAGAACATCTCTAGCCAATCCACACTCTCAGCATCGAGGTGGTTGGTGGGCTCATCAAGCAATAGCATGTCGGGTTTGGCCAACAACAAACGACACAGCGCCACGCGACGCTTTTCACCGCCGGAGAGATTGCCGATTTTGGCTTCCCAGGGTGGCAGGCGCAAGGCGTCAGCGGCGATTTCCATCTGTGCTTCGATGTCGTCTGAACCAGACGAGGCTGCGGCGGCAATCACCGCTTCAAGCTCGGCCTGCTCGGCTGCTAGCGCATCGAAATCCGCATCCGGTTCAGCGTACGCTGCATAGACCTCGTCTAAGCGCTTGCGTGCTGCAGTCACCGCCCCCAAACCCTCTTCAACCGATTCGCGCACGGTGTGCTTGGGGTTTAGTTGCGGCTCTTGTGGCAAGTAACCGATATCGAGATTGGGCATCGGTATGGCTTCGCCTTCGATTTCCTTATCGATGCCAGCCATGATTTTAAGCAGTGTCGATTTGCCAGCGCCGTTTAAGCCCAACACGCCGATTTTGGCGCCCGGAAAAAATGACAATGAAATGTCACGCAGGATTTGTTTCTTGGGGGGCACGATCTTGCCGACCCGATTCATGGTGAAGACGTATTGAGCCATTGGTTAAATTTGTGTTGCAATGTCGGTAATCCATCATTGTAGGTGCAATCACAGCTCGCGATGGTCAAAACACCAACATCAAAACACCAACACTGGCTTTACTCACATCATGACCACCCCTGATTCGGCTCTCATGTTCACGTCCGCAGAACTCAACACCCTCGGTAAAACGGCCGATGCGCTCACAGCCTATATGGGCACGGCGATTTTGGCGGAAGTCGGCGAAACCGACGGCGCGCAATGGGTGATCTTCGCGCGCGCGCTGGCACAAGACGAAGCACCCGGTGACGACATCGTACATGTGCAGATGGGTGGGCCCGGCACTCACGTACTTGGCCAGGGTGGCGGCTTAGAGACAGACAAAGTGGTCTATGACTGCGCGTTTTTATGGGCCATCGAAATCACCGATGACGAGCACGAGCGTTTTGTGCGCCTAGACCCTGAAGGCGAGGTGTTTGATGCGGCACCAGAGTTGGCCATGCTGCTGCCGTTCAATGTTGAAGAACCTGAGCTGCCGCCAGACATCGAGGACCAAAGCGATGATCCGAACTTAAAGACTGACTCGGACAACAGCGCTGACCTTGACAATCTCGACGACCTTGACCCGTCTGAAGCCACCCGGCATTGATGCACTTCACTGACTCACTTCACTGAAGTACTTCACCCATCACTCAGATCACGACCCGTCAAGCACTGGCCTCGGTCAAACGCGCCACAATCGAGTCACGCAATCGAAGCAGACCCGGCGCGAGCACCTCAGTGACATGCGCCAGACTATCGTCGGTGTACAGACTCATGTTCAACACGTGCACCGGCTCATGGCCAAACACCAACGGCATGGCCACTGACGCCACGCCCGGCTGCCAACCCACTGCGCAGTAACCCTGAACTTGAGCGACGACGATCGCAGCCCGGATCTGAGGTTCGAGCACATGCCAATCGCGCGCGTGGCGTTTTTTTAGTAAAGCAAAGGCTTCGCCCAACGCCACCTCGTCCAAGGTACTGAGATAGGCGCGTCCCAGAGCGGTTAATGCCATGGGCACGCGCTGGCCCACCACGATTTTGCGCAATGAGGCTTTCGGGCCAAACGGCAGGTTCTCTAGATAAACCATGTCGTCGTGATCAGCCAACGCCAACCCCACATTGACGCGCATCTGGCGACCCATGGTTTGCATTAACGACCATGACTCGTTCAGAACGAACGAGCCGCTGCGCATCACGTGCGCCAAACCCACCATCGTGGCACTCAGGCGATAGCCACCCATGCCGGCATCATGCAACAAGTAACCGCAACGCACCAAGGTACCAGTCAAGCGACTAACTGTTGAGCGTGGCAATCCCGTGCGTTCCGCAATCTCACTGTTCGTCAGGCAACCCAGACCGGGGCGAAACGCCCGCAAAATCTCAAGCCCTCTAACGAGCGATCGGTTGTCCACTGCCTGGCTCGGACGAAATGTCACCGCGCAGTCTCCTAATACATCAAACCTTGATAAACCACCATCATAGTTCCATCTCTGGTTACAAGCCGCTATCATCAAACCCATACAACACCGGATTCTCACCACCCTGCCTTATGCCTGCTGACATCTTGACCGTGACCCTAAACCCGACACTAGACGTCAGTACCTCGGTAGATCGCCTAGTTAATCACGCCAAACTGCGTTGCTCGAATGAACAAGAGCAAGTCGGCGGGGGTGGCATCAATGTGGCTCAGGTGATCCACTCGCTTGGCGGGCATTGCCAGGCCATGCTGCCCACTGGTGGCACGCGTGGCCAAGAAATCGTGACACGCTTAGAAGACAGTGAGCTGTCACTGGTCACGACTGTCATTGATCAACAAAACCGCGAGTGCTTTAACGTCTTCGAATCAAGCACTGGCCATGAGTACCGCTTTGTGCTGCCGGGCCCCACGTTATCAAATGCGGAGCAAGCCGCGTGTATAACCGCTGTACTAGCGGCCTTACCCACCCAGTTTCTGGTTCTCTCAGGCAGCCTGCCTCCTGGCGTGCCGGAGGATTTCTATGCTCAACTGATACGCGCCGTGCGGGCCGAAGCATCGCACTTGCCAGTGGTGCTAGATGCCAGCGGCCAAGCCCTGCGCCATGCCTTGGACGCTGGGGTTTTTCTGTTTAAGCCCAGTGGTGAAGAATTGGGGGCTCTGATCGGTCAAACACCCACCACAACCCACGACTGTATCGCAAGCTGCCGCGCGTTAGTACAACAAGGTAAAGCCCAGATCGTCGCTTTAACGCTGGGTGCCCAAGGCTCAATCATTGTGACCGACACGCATGCCTGGCAAGTCAAACCGCTGCCGGTGCCTGTTACGAGCACCGTGGGTGCTGGCGACAGTTTTGTGGGGGGGCTGGTTTGGTCACTGACACAAAATCGCGACCTTGAACAAGCCGCGCGGGTTGCAACGGCGTGCTCGGCCGCCGCGTTGCAAACCCAAGGCGCTTTGCAGTTTGATAAACCAAACGTGCTGTCAATTAGTCATTCGGTTCAAGTTGAGACATTATCCCTGCCAGCTGCTCAATGAACGTTCACAAAACTGTCTCACTGCTTCTATACTGAGCGTATTCTCAAAGCGTGTTGTGAAGCCATCCGCTTGCGCCTAGCTTCTGAGACGGACTGTGAACCATGCCAACACTCAAGCTATATCTCAACAAATATCGTCAAGTCGGTCT
>Ga0209953_1000343_pt1 | contig 17165 bp, 22 predicted proteins | sample SalPonred_H2O_MG_FD_185713 | JGI IMG/M metagenome (GOLD analysis project Ga0209953, IMG submission 185713) | Salt pond water microbial communities from South San Francisco under conditions of wetland restoration - Salt Pond MetaG... | ecosystem: Environmental > Aquatic > Non-marine Saline and... | reverse complement strand
CTTTTCTTTACACCCCCGCAGTTCAAATCGCCCCGACCTTGGTAGGATAGCCCTATGCCAAATCCTCCGAAACCGATAGAACAGAAACGCAAACTAGGCAACCCAGGGAAGCGTGGTCTGCCAAAAGAAGGCGAACTCATGACCGTTCCAGGCGGTTACATCGAACCATTGAGACCGCTCGAATACGCAGGGAAGCAGCTTTGGGATTCAGCGTTCAAGTTCGGTGACCTCTGGATTAGTCAGCGCACTGACGTTCACCTTTTGCTAATGACCTGCGAGCAACTCGACCGAAGAGAAACACTCAGATCAGCACTCACCGAGAAGCCCGAAGACCGACAGCTAATAATGAGCATCAACGAAACTGAGAAGCTAATCGCCTCTAACCTCGGTCAGCTAGGTTTCACGCCGTCAGAAAGAACCAGACTCGGACTAGCCGAAGTCAGGAAAGAATCAAAACTGGAGCAACTGAGAAAACAGCGTGAAGAGTAACTGGCCTCCCCGATGGTTGACCCCTGTCCCCGACAAAGCAATCGAAGACGGTCAGGGCGAGTTAGTCATTCAGTTTGCAGAAGCATTCGGTGTCATCACTAAAGACTCGGTTGCTGGTCGAACAGGTGAGCCTATGGTGTTGAGAGATTGGCAGAAAGAAATGATTCGCCATGTCTTCGCTCACGATGAAGAAAAGAATTTCAGGCACAAAGTCGCCCTGCTTGGCTTACCGAGAAAGAACGGGAAGTCAGCTCTCGGATCTCTGTTCGGTATCTATCATCTCTTTATGGGGCCTAACGGTGGCGAGGTTTATTCTGTCGCAGCTGAAAAGAATCAGGCCGCTATTGTATTCAAAGACGCTAAAAAAATGATTGAAGCAAATCCCGAGCTTCTCGACATGGTGAAGCTTTACCGAGACGCAATCGAAATCCCCTCAACGGGTTCGGTGTATCGAGTTCTCTCAGCAGAACACAACACCAAAGAAGGTCTTAGTCCAACCGCTGTAATCTTTGACGAGCTACACGCTCAGCCCTCTAGAGAACTTTTTGACGTATTTTCACTAGCCCAGGGAAGCCGTAGAAGCTCGCAGCTTTTGGCGATTAGCACAGCCGGCGTAAAAATTGACAGTCGTGGATCAGAGTCAATCTGTTACTCTCTCTACCAAATGGGACAGAGGGTTGCCCGAGGAGAGATTGAAGATGATTCGTTCTTTATGGCTTGGTATGAAGCACCTATTGAAGCCGACTATAAAGACCCCGAAACTTGGAAGATAGCTAACCCTGGATTCGGAGACATCAACGCAGAAAGCGACTTCGTTAGTGCAGCTAGGCGAACACCTGAAAACGAATTCAAGACTAAGCGACTCAATAACTTCGTATCAGCTCAATCAGCTTGGTTACCGTCAGGTGCTTGGGATGAACAAGAAACAGAATTCGCACTCGACCCAGAGCAAGAATACGTTCTCGGTTTCGATGGTTCGTTCTCAGGTGATGCGACCGTCATAGTTGGTTGCACCGTTCCGAAAGAAAATCAAAAGCCAACGGTCTTCATGGTCAAGGCTTGGGAGAAAGACGAACAGATTCATGACAGAGATTGGCGTGTAAACATTGCAGACGTTGAGCAAACAATCATTGACTTCTGCGCCAAACACCCACACGTTAGAGAGATAGCCTGTGACCCCTATCGCTGGCAAAGGTCTATGGAGGCTTTACAGGATAGAGGACTGCCGATTGTCGAGTGGCCTTCAACATCAGCCCGGCGAATGATTCCAGCCTGTGCGAAACTCTATGACGCAGTAGTTGATGGAGAGATGTTTCAGGATGGTGATCCGACACTAGCTAGACATATTGACAACGCAGTAGTCAAAACTGATAACCTCGGTTCAAGAATTGTCAAAGATAAGCGAAGCAGTCAGAGACGAATTGACGCAGCTGTTGCAGCGGTTTTAGCTTTTGACAGGGCTACGGGTAGAATAGAAGAGGAACTAATTCCCCGAATTTATGTATAGGGCGGTTATGGGAACAATATTGCAGGTTTTAGGAGCAATCGGAATCACGGTTGGACTCTGGATGGTTTGGCCACCGCTAGGAGTTATCTTTGGAGGACTTCTCACAGTGGCCTTCGGTGTAGCGATAGCGAGAAACAATGCTGGATAAGTTATTCGAGAAGAGAGCGCTCAGCTTTCAAAGCGTTTTCGCCTCGGGCGATTCATTCCAAATCGGGTCTAACAGCGGAACTATTGTCAACAATGACACAGCATTTCAGGTTAACGCGATCTATTCAGCAGTCAGCCTTATCTCTCAGACAATAAGCTCACTACCGGTTGACACTTATGTCAGAAGAGATGGTTCACGCAGACCATTCAGACCTTCGCCTGAGTGGGTTCAACAGCCAGACATTGACACAACCAAAGAGGCTTTCTATGGCTCTGTTATCGTTTCGTTACTTTTAGACGGTAACGCTTTCATCAGAATCTTCAGGTCAGAAGGTCGAATAGTAAACCTCAACGTCTTGAATCCAACCACCGTCAAAATAAAGCGGAACGGCATTGGTCGAGTTATGTTCAATGTTCAGGGCGAAGATAGGCCTTTGACAACAGAGGACATTCTTCACATTCCTGACGTAGTGAAGCCCGGTTCAATCCGTGGAGTTTCACGAACCGAAGCGCTAAAAGAAAACTTTGGTTTAGCTATTGCACTACAAAACTATTCAGCCAAATTCTTTGGTCAAGGAACAAACACTTCGGGCGTTATCGAATATAACGGCGGAAACCTAACAGCCGAACAAGCCGCAGAACTTCAAGAAGCTTTTGATTCACGTCACAGAGGTTGGAAGAACTCACACAAGACAGCGGTTCTATCAGGTGGTGCAACCTACAAACCGACATCAGTCAACCCTCAAGACTCACAGTTGCTTGAAGCTAGAAACCACGCAGTCGCAGACGTAGCCAGAGCGTTCAGCATTCCTCCGCACCTGCTCGGACTAGATCAGGGCATGAGCTATGCATCAGTTGAGCAAAATAACTTGGCTTGGGTAACTCACGGATTGCGCCCAATCGTTAGCAAGATTGAAGGTGGATTTTCCAAGCTTCTGAAGATGACACCTGGTGCAGAAAACGCCTTTGTCAAGTGGAATCTCGATGGGCTACTAAGGGCAGATTACAACTCAAGAATTTCGGGTTACTCAACAGGCTTGCAGTCAGGGTTCTTCACCATCAACGATATTCGCAGACTTGAAGACTTGAAACCAGTAGAAGACCCAAGCGCCGACACCGTCAGAGTTCCGCTTCAGAATGTCAACGTGGAGAACGCCACAATTTCATCACAGTCGCAGAAGGTCAAAATGGCAACCGCTTTAGTTTCGGTTGGTTATGATCCGAAGTCAGTTCTTGAGTCACTAGGATTGCCAGACATCGAACACAGTGGACTCCCAAGCGTTCAGCTTCAGGGCGTTCAGAACATTGACCCCGAAGACCCTGAGTCTGTTTATGATGTGGAGAACTAATGCCAATTATCAACGCCACTCACATTCTGAGCAACACAACGCCAACGCTAATCGTTGAACCAGACAATAACCCCCAAACGGTTCACTTGCACAACATGACCAAAAGTTCTAACGAATACATTTATCTTGGTAACGCAGACATGACCCTGACCAACTCAATTCACATTGACCCAGGCGAAACAGTTGAATATCTAATCCCAGCAGGTGACACTCTTCACGCAATGAGCAATCCCGATGGATTAGAGCTAGGTGTTCTAAGGATTACACAAGGATAATCTATGCCATATTTCATAACAGACAGACATCCCGATTGTGACGCTTGGGCGTTGGTCAAAGAGGATGGAGAACTAATCTTTTGTCATCCGAACCAACCAGCAGCTGAAGACCACATGATAGCAATATCACTAGCCGAGGATTTAGAACCCGGCGGAACTTATGAGGGCGAATCTTTTAGAGCATTGCCTGATGAATTGTCAGTCGGTGACTTTGTTCGTTGGGAAAGCTCAGGCGGAACAGCTCAGGGCAGAATCGAAAGAATCGAAAGAGATGGAACTATCAACGTTCCAAATAGTGACTTTAGCGTCAACGGAGAAGAAGACGACCCAGCCGCACTAATTAGAATCTTTCAAGAAGGTGATGAAGGTTGGGGCGCAACCTCGACCTTAGTGGCTCACCGCTTTAGCACTCTTACAAAGATTGCAGACTTAGAAAGTAGAGCAGCGTTGCCGGGAGATAAATATACAACCGAGCAAGAAGCACTTGATAGAGCTGAAGAAATTGGATGCTCAGGCACTCACACGATGGATGAAGACGGGCAAACGATTTACATGCCATGCTCAACTCATTCAGAATACGAAGAACTCACAGGATCAGAAGTTAGCTATTCATCACTAGAGTCAAGAGATGTTGATCTGACTCCTCCTGCTTACATGAGAGCAGCAGCCAGACGGGGCGTTGAACTTTACGAACAAGGCCTAGCAGGTGATGGCGTAACAGATGCCACCATTAGAGAAGCTAGGGCAATGGCACAGGGTAACGTCACCGCCGACAAGTGGAGCAGAATCGGCCCGTGGATTGCTAGGCATGTTGTTGACCTAGAGGCCGAACAGAATCAGCCAGGTGGCGAAGGATTCCCAGGAGCTGGAGCAGTTGCTTTCTATCTATGGGGAGCAACACCAACCCCTAGAGGTGCATCAAGAGTCCAAGACTACGCCGAGAACATTACTAGAATGGTAGAAGAAGAAAACGAAGGAAGAGCGACAGGAGAAGCCTTGAGCAAGTTTGAAACCAGAACATTCTCAACCGATTTTGAGGTCAGAGAAGAACCAGACGGAATGAGGTTCAGCGGATACGCAGCTTTGTTCAACTCACCTTCTGCGCCTCTACCTTTTACCGAGAGAATCGCACCGGGAGCTTTCAAGCGCTCACTAAGGTCAAAGAACAATATCTTCCTTTTCTACAACCACGACAGCGCTCAAGTCCTAGCATCAACCAGAGCAGGAACAATGAAGCTAACCGAAGACACCCGAGGTCTAAAAGTTGACGCACAACTAGCAAACACAAACGCAGGGCGTGACGTTGCTGAACTTCTTAGGCGTGGAGATCTAGATTCAATGAGCTTTGGATTCTCAGTTCCTTCAGGCGGTGACTCATGGAACGAAGACGGCACAGAGCGCACACTAAACAGCGTGAGACTTTTCGAAACCAGTATCGTCGCCATGCCTGCATATCCAGAGACCAGCGGTAAAGCTCAGGTTAGAGGACTAGACAAAATTGCACTTAGGGCAGATGTTGACGCTGACGCTTTGGCAGACGCTTTGGTCAAGCTAGAAACGGGCGAAGAAATCTCAGATGATGACAAGTCACTTCTTTCAAAAGTCATTGACACTCTCAGCCCCTCAGCCGAAGAAGAGAAAACAGAAGAAACCGAAGATAACGGAAAAGCACTTCTGGAATTGAAGAAGAAAAAGCTTGCCCTGCTAATGAAAGAGAACGTATGACTAAGAATGAAATAAAAAAGATTCTGCTCGAAGCAGCAGGATACCCCGTTTCGGGCGGAGTTGCCAAGATTGCAGACACGCAAGCCGAAGCAATTCACAAAGCACTAAACCAAAAGGCTGAAAAGCCAGCCAAAGAAACCGCAAGTATAGAGCCAGAAGAGACTAGATAGGTTTCTGCCCTCCCGGTATCCCCTAACATCGGGAGGGTTTTTCTATGCCCTTAGAATCCATCCTGTGGCGTTTGAGCGGTATTTCTTGGGTTACAATAGTTAAGAAGCGTGAGTCAGCTCCGCTCACCCGTCTGAGTTAGCTCGACAAATCAACCGTAAATAAATTATTAGGAGAATCACAATGAGTGAATTCATCAAGTCACAGGAAGAACTAAGAGTCAACCTGTATAACCAGATGAAAGAGGTCATCGAAGGGGCAGAAGCCGAGAGTCGTGGACTTGACGCTGAAGAGCTTCAGAAGATTGACCGTCTAGAAGAAGACATGCAGAAAGCAGAGCGTTCCATTGAGACCGCTAAGAAAACCGAGGAAAGAGCAGTTGAAGTTTCAGCAGCCGCCAAAGGTTTTGTTCCAGCAGAGACCGGCAACACTGACGTAGAGGTTCTACGCTCAATGATCAAGGGTGAAGTTCGTGAAGCAGGTTTCGAGTTCCGTGACCTAACCAGCTCAGCATCAACAGTCCCACAGGGATTCGCTGACCAGGTATTCATGGCAGCTCGTGCAGTCGGCCCAATCCTTGAGACCTCAGAGGTATTCAACACCACCACCGGTGAGTCAATCGTTTACCCTGTAATGAGTGGATACTCAACCGCATCTCAGGAAGGTGAGACAGACGCAATCACCAGCTCTGACCCAACCTTTACCAACATCACTCTAGAGGCCTACAAGTATGGCGTTCTAGTTCCAATCAGCAACGAGCTACTAACTGACGCAGGTTTCAACATTGAGTCAGTAATTGCCGAGCAGGCTGGAAACGCACTGGGCTTCATCTTGAACTCAGCGCACACCACCGGAACTGGATCAGGTCAGCCTAACGGAATCGTGACCGCTTCCACTGAGGGTGTAAAGGGTGCAGCTAACGAGGCCAGCTACGAAGACTTGGTTGACTTGGTTTACACCATTGACCCTGCTTACCGTATGAGGCCAACCACCGGATTCATGGTTTCAAGTGGAGCAGCTTCAGCCTTGAGAAAACTTACTGATGGAGACGGTCGTTTTCTCTACGATTTGAGAGTCGGAGAACCAGACCAGTTCTTGGGATACCGTGTCAACGAGAACATCCACATGGCCGACCCAGGCGTTGAGGAAAAGTCAATCTTGTTCGGTGACCTAGCCAACTACAAGGTTCGCCTTGCAGGTGGAATCCAGACCACCTCAAGCAGTGACTTCGCATTCAACACCGATGTCACCACCTTCAGGGTGTTGGCTCGTGCAGATGGAGACCTAGCAAACGCAGATGCTGTGAAGCACTTCGTAGGCCCAGACGCTGCCTAGTCAATAAAGAACAGAGGCCCGTAGCTTGGAGGTTGGCTACGGGTCTCTTCTTTTACCCTGACAAATCTAAAGTAGAATAAAGACATGGCTATTAACAATGGATACATCTCTCTAAGCTTGCTGAAAAGTTCGCTTCAGATTGAGGACACACTATTAGACGAATTTCTTGAGCTTGCTATTGAGTCAGCTTCTCGACAGATTGACGCAGCAACAGAGCGCACCTTTTACCAAGAAGACGCAGAGACTCGAATCTTCACACCTCGGGATTCTTATGTCACCGAGATAGACGACCTCAGAAACATAACCAGCCTCAAAACCTCAAGCGATGCAGACGGAAACTTCGACATTACCTGGGCAGCAAAAGACTTTCAGCTAGAACCCTTAAACGGTAAAGCCGGGGGCATTGAATTTCCAGCAACACGAATCAGAGCAGTTGACGAATACCTGTTCACGATTGACGACAAAGAAGCCACAGTCGAAGTGACAGGCGATTGGGGATGGGACTCAGTTCCTTCACAGATCCAACAGGCTTGCTTGATTCTTTCGGCTAGGTTGTTTGAGCGTAGAAACTCCCCTCTAGGAATCGCCGGGTTCAGTGATGTCGGAGCGGTCTTTGTTTCCAAGTTCGACTCAGACATTGACAAGCTTCTTATGCCATTCAAGAAAGTGAGAATGGGTTGAGTATTACAGACATTCGTAATGGGCTAGAAACAAACTTAGAAACGGTTGCAGGGCTTAGGGCGTATTCTGAAATCCCTGAGAATCCTCAAGTCCCCTGCGCTGTTGTTCAGCTTCAGACAATCGAATACGATCAAGCCTTTCAAAAGGGTTTAGTTTTTTACAATTTTGAAATTACCGTCATTGTCGGCAGATTCTCGGTTCAGCAAGCGCAGGAGAACCTAAACGACTACGCAGACAACAAAGGCGCTAAAAGTGTAAAGACAGCCATTGAGTCAGACAAGACTCTCAGTGGAACAGCCTTTGACGTTCACGTAACCACGATGACCGGTATTTCTGCATTAGACTTAAATGACGGAAACAATTATCTCGGGATGACTTTTTCCGTTACCGTTTACGCAGACTAAAAGGAGAAACACAAATGGCGAAATTCGTCACAACAGACTACGAAATTACGATTGACGGAGATGACTTCAGTTCATCCATCAACTCAGTAACCCTAGATATAACAGTAGATGAACAAGAAACAACCGCTTTCGGTAACACTTCACGCACTCGCATTGGTGGATTGAAAGACGGAACAGTTTCACTAGATTTTCATCAGGACTTTGGAGCTGATAGTGTTGACGCTACTTTGTTCCCACTACTAGGCGACACAGTTACGATCGCAATTAAGCCAACCAGCGGGGCAGTGTCGGCCACGAATCCTGAATATTCGTTCGATTGCTTGGTAACTCAGTATCAACCCTACGGAAATGCTGTGGGTGAATTGGCCGTGCTATCGGTGAGCTGGCCTGTGACTGGTGATGTCACTCGTGGCACAGGAGTATAAGGAAAGAAAATGAAACTAAACCTCCAAATAAATTACAAAGACGAAACTGAAAAGACCGTAGAGGCAACCGCTCGGGATTTCGTAGCCTTTGAAGAGAAGTTTGACATGTCAATTACACGTCTTGAGAAAGAGGCTAAATTGACACACTTCTTCTTCATGGCTTGGAATGTTGAGAAACGGAACAAGTCAACTGATCTAGGCTTTGAAGATTGGCTAGATTCTATTGAATCCGTTGAGGTTGTTAACTCAAAAAAATAACACCGCTCGGGGAAGAATCCGAGCATTGGAAGCTTGCTCACATGGCTTTTGAGTATGGCATTCCACCCGACGTTCTTTTGAGACAATCTTCACGTATGTTCTGGACTATGGAACGCTATCTCTATTGGAGAGCGACTAAACAGAACGAAGCTAGGCGTAAACGGTAGCCCCCCAGAAATGGGGGGTTTTCCTTTGGCGTAGAATAGTAAGGGTTAGGAGTTGCCGTGATTCGACTTAGTAAAAAGACCAAGATAGAAGGACTGGACAAGGCTGTCCGGGAACTAAATGGCATTGACAAAGGAATCACTAGGCAGCTAAGGAAAGACTTAGGAAAAAAGCTAAGGCCTGTGGCTAGAGAAGTTGGAAATCAAGTAGAAATTGAACCTCCGCTTTCAGGAATGAAAGGAACTCACAGAACTTCTTGGACAGGTGTAAGAGCAGGAATAAGCTTCACGCCTACTAAGAGATCTAAATTAGGGGGAGCAGTTCCAATCCTGAGTATGACACTAAAGTCAAAGGGTAAGTTTGCAGGATTTGAGATTGCAGAAATGGCAGGAAGTAAGAATTTATCATTCTCAAAAAACCGACAAAGGGGAAGGCAATTCGTAAAAGCCCTAAAGTCGCGATCAGACTTTCCTAGATATAAAGCAGGTCGTTTTGGTTATGGTGAGTTTCTAAAGCGTAGAGACGACATGAGAAAGATTGCTGAATCAGTAATTGACGATTTTGCTAAAGCATTCAATAAGAAAGTTCGGTTCAAGTAATGTCAATCAAATATCCAATTAGTTTTTCTTTTGATAAGACCGGGCTGAATAAGGCAAATTCTTCACTAAAGAAATTTGGAGCTAACGCAGCCAAGATTGGTGCAGCCGCAGGAGCAGCCATAGGTGGAGCAGCTGTTTTCTCAATTAAGAAGTTTGCCGACTTTGACCAAGCACTTAATCAGTCAATAGCCATCATGGGAGATGTCTCAGACGCTCTCAGAAACGATATGGCAGACGCAGCTAGGGAAGTTGCCAAGCAAACCACTTTCTCCGCTGAGGAAGCCGCTGAGAGTTTCTTCTTCCTAGCTTCTGCTGGTTTGGATGCTGAACAATCAGTAGCCGCCATGCCACAGGTTGCCAAGTTTGCTCAAGCTGGAATGTTCGACATGGCTCTGGCTACCGACCTAGCAACAGACGCTCAGAGTGCTTTGGGTTTAGCTTCAGACGATACTGAAGAAAACCTAGAGAATCTGACAAGAGTCACAGACGTATTCGTAAAAGCCAACACACTAGCTAACACTTCGGTTGAGCAACTAGCTTCAGCCATTACCTCAAAAGCTGGTAACGCTCTAAAAACTGTTGGTAAAGACATCGAAGAAGGTTCGGCAGTTCTAGCCGTCTTTGCAGATCAAGGTATCAAGGGTGAGCGAGCTGGAACACTTCTAACTAACACTCTCTTTGGTTTGACTGAAAATGCTGAGAAGAACTCAGGGGCTTTTGAGGAACTAGGAATTCAAGTCTTTGATGCTGAAGGCAATATGCGGAACATGGCAGACATTTCTGCTGACGTGACTAACGCCTTTGACGGAATGAGCGAGGAACAAAAACTCGCTGAACTTTCAGCACTTGGTTTCACTAAGCAAACCCGTGAAGGTGTTCTAGCCCTTATGGGCAACTCTGATGCGTTATCAGAGTATGAAGAAAAGCTAAACGATGCCGGGGGAACTGCTGACGAAGTAGCAAACAATCAGCTTGAAACATTCAATGCTCAAATGGATTTGGTCAAGTCGAGAGTTGAAGATGCAGCTTTAGAACTTGGTGAGAAGTTGATGCCGTTCATTCTTGACTTTACTGAAGATCTAGGGCCACTGATTGACAAGAATCTCCCTAAGCTAATAAACCTTTTTGATGACACTATAAAAAATGTTGAAGATTTAGCAGCAGACTTTAAACCATACATAGACAATATTCTTCCAGACCTAAAAGAATTGTTTGGAAATCTTGAAGAGCCATTAGAGAAAGTTAGCGATTTCTTCCTAACCATTGGAGAAGAAACTCTCGCTTCTGTTGAGCGAATAGTGACTGACGAAAACTTTCAACAGGGCATCATGGATTTGGCAAACAACATTGGAGATGTTGCAGAAGAGGCTAAAGAATTTGCTGAATCAGATTTGGGTAAAAGCCTAATCGCCATCGGTGAAGAGTTTGTTATCCGTGGAGTCAACGGAATGGCCGCCGCTCTTGGTGCTTTGTCAAGACAAATGGAGAGATTCAACTCAGCTTCTGACAACTTCAGCAGAGGAAACTTTGTCAGTGGAGTCCAAGACCTAGATGAATTTTTGGCTAGATTGTTTTTGCCAAGACACTTAGTTGACTTTTTTGGCTACAACGATTCGGGAATGACTGGATCAGGTTCACCAGCAGGAGAAGTTCCAGGCTTTGCAGAAGGTGGAGTTGTTACGCGACCAATGATGGGAATGATTGGAGAAGCTGGCAGACACGAAGCTGTCATTCCACTAGACCGCTATGGCAACCTAACCACAGGTGGAGGCGGAAACACTTTCAAAATAAACGTAAACGCCGGCATGGGTGCAGACGGTCAGAGAATCGGTCAGCAGATTGTTGACGAGATTATCAAGTTCGAAAGAACATCGGGAAGGGTATTCGCTAGGGCATGACCAACAGAGTAGAAATCGGCTTTGACCTTTCGGGGAATCCTGATCTGGACTTCTTTGTTCTAGACGACCCCGTAAAAGGTTTGCTTGACAATACTCAGTTCTTGCTTGGTGGAGTGTTGTTCTTCAACGTCACAGATAAAGTCATTGACTACTCAATCAGCCGAGGGAAATCGCGATTCCTTGACCGCTATCCAGCAGGTCGGCTAACGGTAAACCTCGACAACAATGACCGAACCTTTGACCCCGTATTCGAGAACTCTCCCTATGCTGGTCAGATTATCCCTAGACGTGAAGTCAGGGTCTATTCAAACGACAAGCTTCAGATGGAAGCGGTTATTGACGATTGGGATTTGAGCTATTCACCGCAGGGAAATTCAGTTGCAACAATCGTGGCTTCTGATGCTCTTACTTTTTTCGCTAACCAAAGTTTGAACGCTCAGACATTTGACTCAGAGTTTTCTGGCGAACGAATTGAACAGATACTCAATGACCCGCAGGTGAACTGGAGTGTTGACAAGCGTAATCTAGAAACGGGCAGACAGCTTTTACAGGGCGATTCAATAGACAACGGGACTAATGCCCTGAGCTACATTCAAAAGGTCGTAGAAAGCGAACCAGGGTCTTTCTTTATAGCCCGTAACGGATTCGTAACTTACCGAGACAGAATTGCTAATCAGTCCTCAACAACTATAACTAGCTTTAGCGATGATGGCACAGAGATTCCCTATAAATCTCTTTCGGTAATCTTCGGTAGTGAGCTGCTCTATAACGAAGTAACAGTAAACATTCAAGACGGAACTTCGACAACACGTTCATCACAGCCTTCTCAAATTGAATACGGGATTATCAACCTAACCCTTGACGACCTTCTTCTTTCTTCGGTTGGTCAAGCTGAGGACATGGCTGAATTCTTATTGGCTAAATATGACGACCCCGAATACCGAATCGAGTCGGTGACGGTTGACCTAAAGAACATCCCTGAAGCTGACGTTGATAAAGTTCTTGACTTAGATCTGAATGATGTCTGTGAAATAAAGTTCACGCCGAACAACATTCCCCCGGCAATCGAACGGTTCACAGAGATTATCAGGATTGAACATCAGGTCACAGCGACCTCGCACAACGTGACATTCGGGTTCGCTGCCCTAGACCTAAACTTCTGGAGGCTTAGTGATTTGGTGTTTGGTAGACTTAGCGAAGGAAACTCCCTCGCTTATTAGGAGATAAATGTCAGGTTGGAAAGATTGGGCTATCGGTGAAGTCGTCACCGAGTCAGAGTTTCAGAGCTTTGTCCAAGACCAAGTCGTTCAGGTGTATGACGATGCCACGGATAGAGACAACACTCTAGGGGCTAACGTTGCCGAAGGCATGGTGGCGTATCTGAAAGACACTAACGCGACTCAGGTCTATGACGGTACTAACTGGATTGCTGTTGGTGACGGTGACATTACCGAAGTAATTGCAGGAACAGCTCTAACGGGTGGCGGAACTTCTGGAGCGGTGACTTTGAATGTTGACCTCTCGGCAGTCAGTGCTGCAATTCAAGAGCCAAGCGATATCATCACAACTCAAGGCGACTTGATTATTGGTGACGCTAACGGTGACCCTGTTCGCTTGGGAGTCGGAACAGCTAATCAGGTTTTGACAAGTGACGGAACAACCGTAAGCTTTCAGGATGCACAAGGCGGCGGTGCAGGTGGATTTGAAACTAACTTTTTACTAATGGGAGCGTAGGAAAATGGCAACATATAAAGTCTTAGGGCAATCAGCACCTTCGGCAACAACTGACACGGATGTATATACAGTGCCTTCGTCAACTGAGGCAGTGATTTCAACTATCGTCATAGCTAACCGAAGCGGAACGGATGCAACTTACCGAATCGCAGTGAGACCAGACGGGGCGACTATTGCTAATCAACACTATGTCGCTTATGACATTACAGTCGGGGCAGGTGACTCAACAGCACTAACCCTCGGTATCACAATGAACGCCGCTGATGTCTTGACTGTTCAGGCTTCGACAGCTGACCTATCGTTTAGCGTGTTTGGATCAGAGATTAGCTAATGGGTGCAACAAGTTTCAAACGTTCACAAATAACAGCCTTCGAGAAATATCGTTCTTTGTTGGTTGGTAATCCTGCTTTTGAACCTGCCCCTCAAGAACTTGAATATCTAGTTATAGCTGGTGGTGGTGGTGGTGGCGGTAACGCAGGAGCTAACTCCGTTGGAGGCGGTGGTGGAGCTGGAGGTTACCGTTCTTCAGTTATAGGGGAATCCTCTGGTGGCGGTTCTTCTGCAGAATCTGTTTTTAGTTTTGACTTATCCACAAATTACACAGTAACCGTTGGTGCTGGTGGCGGTGGTGGTGCGGCCGAAGGTAACTCTGAAGCCAGCCGAGGTGACAGTGGCAACAATTCAGTTTTCGCAACCATTACTTCAAGCGGTGGCGGTGGTGGAGGTGCTGGCGGTGAAACTATGCCTTTTGCTGATGGTAAATCAGGCGGTTCTGGTGGAGGAGCCAATAATGGAGCTGATTCAGCTGGCTCGGGCACTGCCAATCAAGGAAGTGACGGATTTAAAACACCTCCAGACCTTCAGCCAAGCTCTTTACGTAACTCAGGCGGTGGAGGTGGTGGAGCTGGGACTGTATCAACTAACCAAGATGGAGGTATCGGTATTGAATCGTCTGTTACTGACTCAAGTGTAACTCGCGCATCAGGCGGAGACGGAGGTTTATGGGATACTGCTTTTGCCGTTGTAAGTGGCTCAGTTAACTCTGGAAATGGTGGCGGTGCAGCCGAGGGCAATGGCTCATCTAACACAGGCGGCAATGGAGGCTCTGGCATCGTTATCCTTCGCTACCCCTCAGCCTTCACAATCACAATAGGCGCAGGCCTAACAGGTACCGAAAACACAGACGGCGATTTCAAATACGCAGAGATAACCGCTGGAACTGGAAACATAAGCTTCTCAGCGGCTTAGTAAACTAGGAATAGAAAAGAGGTGATGACAATCGCACATTATGCATTTTTAGACGAGAACAACATTGTCACGGAAGTGATTGTTGGCATTGACGAAACCGAGTTGATTGACGGTCTTGACCCTGAAACTTGGTATGGCAACTTTAGAGGTCAGACTTGCAAGCGAACCTCTTACAACGGAAACATTCGAAAGAACTACGCTGGTATTGGGTTCAGGTATGACGAAGAGCTTGATGCTTTTATTCCTCCTAAGCCTTTTAGAAGCTGGGTACTGAATGAAGAGACCGCTCGTTGGGAAGCTCCCGTTGCAATGCCAGACGATGGCAAAGAGTACCGCTGGAGCGAGTTTGATTTAGACTGGATAGAGATACCGAAAGAAGAAGTCTAATGGCTGGAGCAGGATACAGAAGCTTCTCACCTAATACAGTTCTAACAGCTGACCAAGTTCAAAACTTCTTGATGGATCAGGCTGTTCAGGTTTATGCAGACGCTACCGAAAGAGACACAACGCTCACGGGTGTAGTTAGTGAAGGCATGGTGGCATATCTCGAAGACGAGAATCGTGTCTATGTTTTTACGGGTAGCGTTTGGGAAGAAGTAACCCCTTCGACTATCTCGGCGAACATTATCGACTCAGGAACACTTGACGCAGCTAGACTCCCAACTATTCCCCTCGGTAACTTACCCGTAATCCCTGTGACCAAAGGTGGCACGGGTGGAACTACGGTAACCGAAGGAAGAGAAGGGCTAGAGATTTACGTTCAGGAGACTGAACCTGCATCACCTTCCGCCGGAGCAATCTGGATTTTCTAAATGGCGAACAGCTTTGAAGTTGATTTTAGGGGAACTGAACTTGGTGGTTCTCCTAATGTCTTTACAGTTTTTGAAGCACAGGTTGATAACCCTGTAAATAGAACGGTTTACGTTTGGTTCTTTCATCAACAGGGAACGCCTAGCTTTTCAGCAATAGAGCAAACCTCAAACTTATTCGGTGGGTCGCCTAGACAGGTCAGTGCGAACGGGTCAGACACCTTCCAACCAAACATTCAAAACCTTCAGGCTAACCAGACCTACTCTTACCAATACACCGTCACCGACCAGCCGACCTTTGACCCTGCCGACGTAATCTTCCGCCGACCTCTATCCCCTCCCGGCACTTATACCTCAGCATCAAACCCAATATTTACAGACACAACGCTAGGGAACGGTGTTCAAGGGCAGTTCTACTCTGACGGGGTATCTGCAAACCTAGCGACTTCCTACACTCTTATTTCTGGACTGCCTTCAGGGTTATCGCTCAACACTAACAACGGATCTATTACAGGCACACCAAACGTCTCTGGAACTTTCTCGGTAACCATTGACGCTAACAACTCTTTCGGTTCGACACGCACAACGACAAGCCTGACAATCAACCCTCCCGCCCCTGTGTGGATAGATCAGACAATCGAGTCACCGGCATTCATAGACTCGCCTTATTCTGACGGCGTAGAAGCTGAGTATGCAACTAGCTACTCGATAAGCTCGGGAAGTCTGCCGACAGGTCTATCCCTAAACACCTCAACGGGTGCAATTACGGGAACGCCTACCGTAGAAGAAACAAAGAACTTCACAATCCAGGCAAGCAACACAACGGGGACTATCTCGGTTGGTCTGACGCTTGAAATCATTTCAGGTCTAGCACCTCCCACGTTTACAGACGACACGCTAGACGGTGACCTTAGAGTCGGGATTGCTTATAGTGATTCTGTTTCGGCAACTGACGCAGACAGTTATGAATTCATTGGGACTCAACCAACTGGACTAAGCATTGACAACTCTGGGAACGTCACCGGCACACCTGAAGCTCAAGGCGAATTCACTTTCGACATCAGAGCAACAAACGCAGCAGGTTCCGCAGACGCACCGTTCACGCTATTCGTGAAGCCAGGCGGAGAGAGATTTGACGGGACAGTGTTTCAGCGAATCACAACCCTAAAGCGGTTTGACGGAACTAACTTTGTGGATGTTCAGTTCGTGAAGAGATTTGACGGAACTAATTGGGTGGATGCGAACCTGTAAAATATGAGTATGGAAGAACCAACGGGGCGAGTAACTATCAACATGCTGTATGCAAAGCAGCTAGAGAATGAGAAGTTACTAATAGAACTAAGCGAACGACTCTCAAGCATGGAGCAGATTCCTAGCCGAGTGAGAGAACTAGAACTTCAGCAAGCCAAAGCCGCATGGATTGAGAAGGTCGCTTATGTAGCCCTGACCGCAGGAGTGGGAGCGATAATCGGTGGACTCGCTACAATTCTGTAATGATCCGACTTGCTCGGTTTGTGAATTGATTATCTCTGGTCACTACCTAGACATCAAAGACCCTAAACTTCCCTAGTCGGTTATAGCTGACTTCTAAGAATGTCGCTTCTAAGCTACTATTTTTACGCTCTAAACCCTACCGTTTTTACCAACACTTAGACCCTTAGCTGTTGGTATGCAACAAGTAAGCAACACTTAGACGGATGTTTAGGGAGTTTTCAGACGGACATCTGTGGAATGTCTATTAGAAACCGTGCAAAATGGATATTAGCGAACGCACATAATTTGCACCTAATGCACCAAAATTCAGAGTTTTATTGCATCATTATGCAAGAACACGCAGACGGTAGAATAGTCATATGACATGGAGACACCCACTAGAACCAGTAAGAATTACAAGTCACTACGGTGACGACTCACCTCCCAGAACTTCGCCACACCGTGGATCTGATTAT
>Ga0209953_1000342_pt1 | contig 17178 bp, 8 predicted proteins | sample SalPonred_H2O_MG_FD_185713 | JGI IMG/M metagenome (GOLD analysis project Ga0209953, IMG submission 185713) | Salt pond water microbial communities from South San Francisco under conditions of wetland restoration - Salt Pond MetaG... | ecosystem: Environmental > Aquatic > Non-marine Saline and... | reverse complement strand
TCAAAGAAGTCGCCAAAGGCGTTTATGTTCCGCACTTCCCGGTCTACGTTATCGAAGACAACAAGGCCGATAAGTACTTCACCATCGCCATCGAAGAAGTTCACCTGATGGGAATCCCAGCGAGTGAGGACTCCCGGCGCTACGTGGAGCAGACAGTCAAGAGGCGCATTCACCAACGAGAGTTCCGAGGAAAGGTGCTGCACGCATACCAACATCGGTGCACGATATGCCGCCTCGCGCACCCCGAACTTCTTGATGCCGCCCACATCATCCCCGATTCCAACGAAAAGGGAGTTCCGTCTGTCAACAATGGACTCAGCATGTGCAAGATCCACCATTCGGCGTATGACGCCAATTTCCTAGGTATCGACCCGAGCTACACGGTCCACATCAACCACGACCTATTGGAGGAGCGAGACGGACCGATGCTCAAGCACGGACTCCAAGAGATGCATGGAGCCAAACTCTCGCTCCCCCGAAGCCGCAGGCTTCAGCCCAGCCAGGATGGACTGGAGGAGCGGTTCAAAACGTTCACCGTGGCAGGCTAATCGGAGCACACTCGAACTCGTTTCCGTCATGGAAATGTCACCGATTGTCCATGGTTCCTGCTAGTTCCTACTAGTTCCTGCTGGTTCCCGCAAGCCTCTCTGGGCTTCTAGCGGGATCGATCCGAAGAGTTGGTCTAGCATCATTTCACTTTAGAGCGTCCCGAAAGCGGCTCTGGAATCGGGATGGCAGTGCAGCGACTGCCTTATCGACACTTGTTTTGAAGGCGGAGAGCTCCTCGTCTATTTGAACAACTTCGTCCTTAGACGCAACTGCCGAGTCCAATTTCGCAGCCAGCTTATTGAGTGTTTCGATCACCGCGGCGAGATCCTTCTTTTGCTGAGCTTGCTCGGCTTTGACCGCGTCGAGTTCCTTCTTGATAGTTCCCGTGGTGTTCGCGTGATCACGGACGTTGCCCTGGATGCCTGCTAGCTGCGATTCGATGGCGGTCAGTTGTTGTCCGAGGTGTCCGATGTCGCTGTTGGCGGCGACCTCGCTGACAGTCAGAAGCGTCTTAATCGCTGACTCCTGTGCACTCTCCAGGGCTTGGGCCGTGTCACGCTGTGTGTTGGCCAAATCAGCGAGAAGTTTCTCGCTGGCTCGGATGCTCGTGGTGGATTCGGCGGCGGCTTCGCTTGCGGATGCCAGTGATTCCAGTCGAGAGCGGACATCGTCGAGGAGTCGCTGGGATTCTTTCCATTGATCTTGGACTTGTTGGATATCGAGTCCGTCGGTGCTGGTCATTGAATCGTCTCCTTCAAGAAGATGTCGTCACAGGTTTGGAGTAGTGACTGCAGGTTGTCGTGGAGGTCGCCGACCGCGAGGGCTGGCATGTGGGGGTTGGTTTGACGGATGGCCTGGCGAATGCTGTCTCGCGCTGAGGGATCGAGGATGTCGTCGGTGATGTACGTGATGGCGAGAGCGTTGCCGTATTGATCACGACGAATCTGATCGTTGACGAGTCGCTCTACACCTGTCAGGGCTTTCTCTGGGCTGGTGTTGTAGTTGCGCAGCGCGCTGCGAAGCCCAGATTGCATGTTCCGAAGAGCTTCATCGACGTCTCCTTCGGGTAGCAGGAGTTCGCTGTACCCGCGTCCGATGAGAAGCCCCGGCTGCTCGGGGTAGGAGGCGAGGAGTCGTGCGGTGCTACCGCGCCACTCTTGGGCATCGTCAATGGTGCTGATGTCTTGGATGGCTTGAATCCAAGGCTCAAGGTCGAATTCTTTTGCGTCGGTGAGGCTTTCAATGATGGGTGCGACGTCACCTTCTTGCAGGTAGTTGAGGATTCTTTGCCGGAAGCGTTCTTCGTTACCTTGGTTTTCTCGGGCGGCGAGGATCATTTCGCGGAGGCTGCGTCGTCGGGCTGCGGCGATTGTTTCGTAGATGAATTCGGTCAGGATTTCGGTGCCGGCGGCGACCGCGTCTCGTGTCTTGCCTCGGGAGGATTTGGTGATCTTGTCGCGTAGACCTGAGCTGCGTCCGGGTTGGGATCGTTCGATGAATGTGACGAGGGCATCGGAGACGGTGTCGGGTGTGGACTCGGTGATGGTCACTTCAAAACTTTTGCGGCCGTAGTCCTTGGTGTAGTCGGATACGACACCGAGGAGAGCGAGACGGTGCAGCGCTCGCTCTCGTTCTTGGGCAAGGTCAGCATCGTCGCCGAATCCCAGTGTCACGACGTGGGCTTCGTCCAAGGGCTCGAGGTCGTCGAGTATCTGCGTCACGGAGGCGATTTCGGTTGCCTCACCTTGGAAGGAGTTGGTGTAGAAGAACAGTTGGCGATCGAGGTCGTCGGAGTTTTGGGGCCCAGGCCTTTTCGCAACCTCCTCGTGTAGATCCACCAAGTCTGTGTCATCAGATAGCAGTCGGGCCGTGCGACTCGCATCAAGTTCGGAGACCACTAGGACGCACCGCGCGGGTTGGCGGTCTCGTCCGGCTCGTCCGACTTCTTGGTAGTAGGACTCGATGGAGCCGGGGATTCCGTAATGGACGACGTATCGAATGTCGGGTTTGTCGATGCCCATTCCGAAGGCTTTTGTGGTCACCATGATCGGTACTTCGTTGTCCATGAATCTTTGGGCCGCGGCGCGCTTCGCGCGCTCCCATGAGTTCTTGGGTGTGCCTTTCGGTGGTGAGCCGGAGTACCTCAGCACTTCAGCGCCGGTTGCATCGGAAATGGCATCTGCGACAGCGTTAATTCCGTTGCGTCCGTTGGTGTGTGGGACGAACACCAAGCCAGGTTTGGGTCGCTTGCCTTTGGTTTGGAAGAACGTCGCCGGACTGGATCCGAAGTAGTCGGGCATGCTGTTCACCACTCCCGCCAGTGTTGCGCTTGCGCCGGCTGGTTCGGTGACGCGTACTTCGTATCTGAGCTCGGGTCGGTCGAAAGTTGTGGGCTTAATGAGGGTGTGGGCGCTCTTTTGTTCGATTTCAAGATCGTTGAGGACGTCTTTGAGGACCGCTCGTGAGGCGGTTCCGGTCAGCGCCAGTAGCGGCGGGGGTTGTTGCCTGGCGTCTGCTCCGAACTTGCGTAGTGATTTCCCAACGTTCAGGTAGGCAGTGCGGAAGTCGTGCCCCCATTCGCTGACGCAGTGCGCTTCGTCGATCACTGCCAGATTGATAGGGGTGCTTGCTGCCAGTACGCGTAAGGAGTCACGAAAGCGCGGCATCTGGAGGCGCTCGGGTGACAAGAAGACGAAGAGGGCATCGCCGGATTGCACCTGCCGCAAGGCCTCGTCGCCTTGACCGGATTGCGTTGTGAATCCGGAAATGGACAGCACCCGGTCGATGCTTTGGCTGCGTAGCGATCGGACTTGGTCTTCCATTAGAGAAACGAGAGGGTCGACTACCAAGGTGCGCCCAGGCAGCACCAGGCCGGCCATTTGATAGATCAGGCTCTTTCCGGCTCCTGTGGGTAGCAGCACGACGCAGTCGCGGTCCTGGATGACTTCCTTGATTGCATCGAGTTGCCCATCGCGGAATTCGGTGAGTGCGAAGACGCTGGACAGAATCGTTTCGAGGGGTGTGTCTAGTTCGTGTGCTGGGATCGTGGGGATGGTGCGCACGGTGGGCTCGCCGTAGGTGTCTCGAACGCGCACGGGCAGTGGTGCGTCCCGAATCACGATTGTGGGGAAGCCGTCATGATCGGGCATTTGCTGCAAAGGACCAACGCCGAGGTCGAGATGAATGCCGACGTCTTTCGCAAGGGGAGCTTCGTCGATTTCCTCGTAGCGTGATCCGGCTCGACCCCACGTTCGGGTGGTGGAGTTGTGATGAATTTGCACCAACGACGGCATGAAGTCTTCGCCCCACAACTGGTCGATTGCGAAAAGAAGATTCAGGTTGTGGTGAAGACCCGTTAATGCGAAGCCGGATTCATCGAAGAGTTGCACCACCCAGGTGTCCCCTGCCAAAAAGCCTCGGCGCACCGCTTCCACCAGCGCCATCGCCAGACGATTGATTTGCACTGGGCCGTGCAGGATTGGGTGGGCTGACTGCGCCAGCGTGATGTGCTCCAGGTCCTCCATGCCAGGTGGAACGTTGCCTTGGGCGGCCTGATGCGCCTGGATTCGATGCGTGGGGACGTTGACCGCGGACATGAGTGCGTCCCGGTCGTCGTCGGAAAGGTCTCCCTCGTGTTGACGGCCATCAACCTCAATGACGCATGTCGCGTCAGGGTGGGTGAAAACAAAGTCAACGCGGCGTTGACCCTCTTGACGGTTACCGAGCCCCGTCGACAGAGCCTCCAGCGGGCCTTGCGCGAACAGGAATCGGCCACGCCTTGAATCAGCCAACAAAGTGCGCGCGAGTGAGGACTCCTCTTCCGATCCAAATTCGATGCCGGAATCCAAAGGATGTTGGACAGCGAACCGAAGGTGGTCGACCAGATGACTCAGGTCTTGCTTCTTTGCCAAATTCGGAGCAAGAGATCCCTGTGCTGGTTCGGTAATCGCTACTCCCGCTAGTTCCAGCAGCTCGGTTTCTATTCGCGGATCAACGAACGGCAGGCTCCCGCGTTGAAGGATCTTGCGGGCCATGGCCAGCACCCGCTGCGTGGAAGCCTCAGCTGGGTGATGACTATCCAGGTCACTTGCCGCGAGCCAACACGTTCCCAAGTCCCGCTCCAACGCAGGAACCAGGGAGGCGGGAAGAGTCCGCACACGAGCCCCAGCTGACGTGTAGCGGGACTCCCACTCGTCACGGTGATCGGCAAGGTCACTCCACAGCACTTTCTCAGGACGCAAAGTGACCGTCGTTGATGCCGGTTGAGGGCCCGCAGACGACGCACCCGATTGACCGGGAGTGCCGGTGTCTCCACTCGAGGACGAATCAGCAGATAGCGACGAGTCGTCCTCCTCAGCTGACCACGAACTGTGCGGAGAGTTTCGCGACCAGTTGGAGCAGCCCCAGAACTGGCCACCTGCGTTGGGGCCCCGGCGAGCGGTCTTCAAAACCATTTCAGCGCCACAGTGCTCGCACTTACGCCCCATATCCCCCCTCCAAAGCCATCTCTAGGTTAGGAGATCCGTGCAGGTAGCGAGATGGGTACCCTCCCTTTTGACAAAATCGGGTCTACCAAGTTCCCTCATGTAGGGACTACAAAGGGATCCTGAGATTTCGTGCAGAGCCAGGTGATCCGGTCCACCCAAGGAGCGCTGCAGCATCATCACGAGCATCCGATTCGTCAGCAAGACAAGTCTCACGGCGATGACACACTCCATCGATCTCGCACACATGACGAGAAGCGTCCGCGAGTTCGAGACCTGGACGAAACCGCTGGCTGGGTTGACTGACAAGGAGGGGTGCACATCCGCTTCCCGCGAATTACGACTCCAGCGTGCACTGGAAACCCACCCGCGATGAGTTTGACCGATTCATGATGATTTCTCTTTTGGTTTGAACGAAACCTTTCTGCGTCACGCTTGAGATCGACGGGTTGCTTGAGGAAATCAACCTTCATACGTGACAGCGATATCGGATTCGTAGAACTCCATCGGAGACCGCTTTCCCGCAATTAATGCTTCGCGCACCATAGGCTCTGTCAGATCCAGAATTCGAAGCACGGTTCCAACCTTGCTGACCGCTTCGATTCGATAGAAGTCTGATGCGAATTCCTCTGCGAATTGCGCCAGCCCTTGAAGCTTCACGAGTGAATCTTCAAGATGGTGGCCGTGTGGATCGACGATGGAGGGTCGAACCACGCCGTCAATCTCATTGAAGAATATGAAGTCTGGATGCATAGATCGCCAGTTTCCAACCTCATCGCGATAGGGCACTCCGAGTGAATCGACAGACTGGCGAGGTGGGTTGCGATACCAGCCGACACAATCGGCCCGAGCCAGTTCTCTCAAGACCACCTGCCGCTCCCAAAGGTTGAGCGACCCGATTGGGCACATGCCCTCGTCGTCGGACATCAGGTGCCGCTCAGCCAGGGGCGCTGGGGCTTGCTGCCCCTCTTCATCGACCTCGACATAGTCCTCAATTCGGTTCCGCGGCCGCGTCAGGGACCCCCGCTGGGGCTCAGTAGCCAAAGCCTGAATGTCCGCATATTCCTGTTGCCGCTCATCCGTTAACCCCTTGATGGCGACCCGATACTCAGCGAACCATGCTGATGCCAGCGCATCGGCTTCGCGGTCGATCCCGGTGCGAACGTCCGGAATAATCGCCAGCGCCGAGGTGGTCACGTAAGCGTCACGCAGCAAGTCATCATCGCTGTCATCGCCAGTGAGATGGTTGACGTACGACTGAGCGATGTCGGCACCGAAGGCCTTCTTCGCGTCAGAAAAGCCGACCTGAATTGCCCGATCATCCGCACGCTCCACGAAGTCCGCGTACGTCAACTGATCGCCACCGACCCGTCCAGTGATCGACTGGCCACGCACGGCCCAGATCTCATTGACCGCCGTCTTCAACAAGTCTGGGTGTCTCACCTGGGCGGCGTCAAGTACGCGGTGCATTTCACGCTCCGCATCACCAAGCGCTCCTGGTCGTAGCCCATCAGACGACAGGGCTAACGCCAAGGACACCAGCCGCTTCACAGGCGCGGCGCCACGCTGAGGAATCGTCTTTGTTGGGAGCGCGTCCCATGCAGCCCAAACAGATTCCGGAAGCGCGCTGTTTGGAGTGAGGATGCACTCATCGATCACAGCCTTCTTCGTCGGAGGCGCCACATCGCTTGCCTGTCCCGTAAGGAACTTCACAACACGGCCAGCGGTTGTCCGGTCAAAGAATGGCAGGATGCACTCGACCGCGTTGAGCTTGTCATCGCCCGGAATTCGCCTGGCGAGCGGGCTGCGCACCATCCGACCGAGCAACTGCGTGATGTGTGTGTGGTCTTGGGCTGGCCGGAAGGAAACTAGGACCTCGGCGCGAGGGCAGTCCCATCCGGTCGAAATCGCATCTTTGGCTACCAGCACTCGAACCTTGCTGGTCTCCTGGACGCGTTGAGGCTCTATCCAGTCCACTACCCACGTACCGAACTTCTGAGTGCTGTGATCACCCAAAACATGGCGAACAGCGCTCTCATCAAACTCGGGAAACTCACTGAAGATCTCATCGAGTGCGCGCCCCAACTGATCAGGATCCGGTGTATTTGGAGCCTGGAGAACCAGGAGCGGCCACACCCTGTCAACGGCTCCCTGGGCGTTCGCGTACTGCTCCCATCGCTCCGACGACTCCCTCAGCTTGCGGGCAGCACGGCGCACCAACACGGTGTCGAAGTTGCCAGCCTCGGCCGGGATATCAAGCACCACAGTGTCCTTAATCAGACCCGACTCCTGAACACGGAAGCCATCAACAGTGACCGGAGGCAGCGCCCGCCGGTGATCGACAGCGTCCGCGTCCTCCATCGACTTCTTGAACCGCTCTATCGTGGCTGAGATTCCCCACACGATCGGGATAGCCGGATAGCCCGCATGGCCGTTCACTAGCTTGCTCACCAAAGTTGCTTTGTCGCGGGTAGAAGTTGAGTTAAACCCGCGGTGGGCCTCGTCAACGATCAGGTACAACATTCGGTCGTCGGCCGTGATCGTGTTGGCAATCGTCTCCCAGATTGTCCAACCCTGAAGGTCAGGTTGTACGGCAGTCGTCATAGTCTCGAAAACCTCTTGCTCTGCCAGATCGAAGTGACCGCGCGTCAACAGCGACGTTTTCGATAGTTTCTGCGTATTGAGGAAGTAGACCTTGCCCGCATCAAGCAAAGGCTTCGCGAATGGCGGCTCTATCGTCACCAAGTCGGTTGCCAGCAACTTGTCCGACGCCTCCATCAGACGGAACCGTGTCTGGTCGTTCAAGTTGGGGTCGTCCGAGAACCACACCACCACGGCTCCGGGGTCAGCATCGAAGTTGAACGTGTCACTTCCATAAAACAGTGACTCGATCACCGCCGCAGCCATGACTGTCTTTCCGGCACCCGTGGTGGCGCTCAGAGAGACGGAGACCTCCTTACCCTCAATGTCGTAGATCCCCTTAGCTCGCTCGAGCGCTCGCAAGAGATCGTCAACGGCGTCCGCCTGGTAGTCCTTGAGCGTGAACTTCACCGGAGCCCCCTACCTGACTCAAGTTCAAAGTTGCGCAGATAGGCCTCGTAAAGCCGCACTGGCTCAACTCCATCAGGCAGTTGCCGGACTACAGTCTCGAAGAGCCGATCTTCATCCGTGACGATGAAGGCAAGCTCTGCACCTTGTTGCCCTCCCAGGCCATGCAGGAACGCTTCCGTTTGATCGAGATCGGCAAGGACTCCATATGCATCCGCAACGTCCCAACCAGCCGAAATATCCTCGATCCGCCGTCCCCTGGACCCCGCGCGCATCCACAACAGCGGGGCGATGCGTCCGAAGTCGCGATTGCTCGCCACCCGGAGGGGCGCTTCATAGGTCAATGTGAAGAACTCCACGTTCTCCTCGAATCCGTCCGACATCGGGAACTCGTCGGTGAACTTATAGTCACCCTTGATCGGCTCACCGTCCGGTGTGAGACCTGTGACCGCAGCAGCAATCCGCGGCTTGGTGATGTAGTCACAGATCCCATACTGTTCCCATTCTGGGTCCCCAGGTCGAAATCCACTTGCGCGCAGCGTCTTCTGCTCGTCCGCCGAGACTTCGTTGTTGGTGATGCTGATTGACTGCCGTTGACCTCCGTCTTGCCTGTTGAGACGCATGACGGCGTGAGCCGTGGTTCCGGAACCGGCGAAAAAGTCAAGAACGACTGCGTCTTTCTTCGCTCCGACAAGAAGACGGATGGAGTCCTCAACCGCATAGATAGACTTAGGGAAAGGAAATACACGACCAGCACCAAGGATCGAGCCGATTAAGTCGGTGCCGTGTGCTCCTGCATCGTGACTGGATCGATGCCAAACCGTTCGAGCTCGCCTCTGTGCAGAGCCCACATATGCAACATCTGCGACACCAGTCGTCTCGTCAACTTGGAGGATTTGGAGTCTTCCTGCCTCGAGGTCACTACGAGCTTGGGCAGAGAGATATGTGATTCCCCACGTTCGCCGTCGCCGGTCATAGGAGCCGCAAGCCGCTAGACCATTAACAATCAATTCGTTGAGTGTTTCTGGCCCTACGCCCCATCTTCCCTGCGATCCATCACTTCGGACCGGCCACGCCGCTACCAGATTGCCCTCAACTTCTTCATATGTTGGGTCAAGACCATCTTTCAGACTCTCACCAGCCCTTACCAGGCGCCGCGTTTCGGGATCAAGCCAAACGGGGTAGTACATGTTTGGTCGATCTGCGCGGAGCGCCTCATCCCCGGAACGCAGGAGCCCTTTCCATCGTGGCCGTGCCGGCTCATCGGACATCACCTCCTCGCGATGTGTCAACAAGTCATCGGGAACGGCACTCAACTCGGCATCCGGGCCAAATGAGTAGATCGCGTACTCCTCAACGCGGGACAGATAGCCCTGAGTCACTCCTTTCGGGTTGATGACGATGGTGACCATTTGTTGCGTGAAGCCATCGAAGACTTGCTGAAGCAAGAGCCCGAGTCGGTGAATCTCGTGTTCGTCGATTGTCACCACGATTGCTCCGTCTGGCGCCAAGAGATCCCGGGCGAGGATCAGGCGACGCTCCATGAATGCCAGCCACTTCGAGTGGCGATAGTAGTCGTCTGCTTCGACATAATCATTGTCGTACTTCCAGACTCGCGCGCCGGTGTTGTAGGGCGGGTCGATGTAGATGCAGTCGACCTTTCCACGATGCGTGAAGAGGAGTGCCTGCAAAGCGTGAAAGTTCTCAGCGTTGATCACCGTGTGGAAGGGCTTGTCTCCACCTCGTTCGACGGTGCCCGTCGAGACCAAGCCCGGGTAGATCGGGTCCCGGAACTCCGCAACGCCCACTAAGTCCGCGATGTCCTGTGTCCTTGTGACCGTCTCGTCCGTAATGGAGACCAGCTCGGCTCGCGGGGTCCCGCCAGTCCTGTTGATGCGGATGACTTGCCAGAGACGGGAGTCGGCTGCTCTGGGGATCTCGCCTCTAGGCGGCAGTACGCGGACCTTGTCGCCGCGACGCACGGGTCGGCCAGGAAGCTCTACAGCCTCAGGTACGTGTCGCTCGAAGTTCAGGCCGAACGAGCGCCGATCCGCGAGTGCAGCTACCTCGCGTTGCAGGTCGGACGCGAGAGATTCATTGGTCAGGGCAACCTGGCGAATGAGGTCGTTCAGTCGTGACACGTCAACCTCTCGAATTCGTCTGGTCAGTAAGGTGAACTCTCCCACGGGCGAACGACTGGAGGATGCGCTGGTGGGTCTGCCGGGGCAGATGCCGGTTCCCAGGTTCACCAAAGGGCGTCCCTGGCCTGGCGGGGGCCTCCCCGAGCAGTTGGTCCAGACCTGGTCGCGACACGATCAAGAGTCCGTGGGTCGCACGAGTGCACGTGACCGCGAGCCGCCCGAATGCGGAGTTGAATTCGTCCAGTTGAGATGCTCCGGTCAGGGGGTGGACAGCGACCGTGATGCCGTTGGTCTGGCCCTGCCAAGAGTCAACCGTCGATGCGATCACGTGATTCTCGCTGAGTCCGTGCTTGCTTCTGAGTCGCTCCATTGCATCGGTCGCATCGTCAACGGCCTGATTTCGCGTGGCGAGAACCGCGACGAGGGGATTGCCTGCGTCACCCGGTGCCTGGCTTGTTGAGCCTTCAGTTGGGGAACCAGTGTCGTCGTAGGTAACTGAATCAAGGCTGAAGGTCGACGTGAATAGGTCGTCCAACAGGCTCTCCAGGAACTGCATCAGAGGGAGGTCGACATCAGCGGCCTCAGCCGGGGGAAGTCCCTCCACCTCGAGCAGCAGGGGAATTCCGGTGGCCACCTGCTGCCAGATGTCTGCCGAGATCCCGGTCAACCCACTGAGAGAGATTGAGCGATCGCCTGGTGCGGCGACGCAGTTGAGTTCTCCCCACTCCGGATAGAACGATCGCCACAGGGGCAGTTGTTCGGCTGTGGGTCGCCAGACAGCGGGCAGCTCCCTTGACCATGTTGCGGGGTCGCCGTCATAGTCGGTGGGCCACGCGCGGTAGGGGTTGTAACCGGGGTCGCCGCGCCATGGGTTCCTCCCGATTTCCAGCGGGGGAAGTTGTCCGACATCTCCGACGCCTACGACGATGGGTGCAATCGCCGCCACCTTGTCGAAGAGGTGGTGCGGCAACTGCCAAGCCTCGTCTACGAGCAACACGTCGAACGGGGTTTGGCCGTTCGCACCTGCCCCGAAGTGATCAGTTATCCGCTGACGTTCCCCCGGTGCCCCCAGTCGATGGGAAGTAGCGATCACAACAGTGCAGTCGTGGGGGATCGCGCTCGCGGTGGTAGCCACTGCGGCCTGCTGGAAGACAACCTCGGGGACATCGTCGTACGAATCCTTTGACGCAAGCAGGCAAACGTTGCCGTTCCCGAGAGTCTGACCGAGGCTCGAGGCGATGGGCCATAGCTGTCGGTTCTGGAACGCGATGACCGCTACGCGGAGGCAGCGGGGGTGTGTGACGGCGTCGGCGACCAGTCTCTTCAAGACATACGATTTTCCGGCACCAGCGGCGGCCTTGAGGAGGATCTTCTCGATGCTTGAGGTACCGCTGAGTGCGTCACGAAGTTGGCCGATTGCCTCGTCTGCGACAGCAGCGTTGCGAGCGGCCGCACGTGCATGATGGAGCGAGTTGCTTTCGCTGATATTCGGAGACTGCACCGAGAAGTTCATCGTCAATCCAGATCATCCACGGTCAAGTAATCGGGTGCAGGCTGAGCTGGCTCTCCGGAAGGGTCACCAACAGCCGCTCCCGTAGGGGCAACCTCGAAAGCGTCCTCATCCACTACGGGTGGCCACACTTCAGGATTGAGTTCCCCGCGAGCTCGACGTTCAGCCAGGGTGTTCGACCACTCGGCTTCGGCGTCCTCATGCGGACGACAGCAATAGCGATGCCCGGCTGGGTCGTCCACGTATGACGTCTCTGAACAATTCACACCCGGTGAGGAATTGGTGTCCGGCTTCGGCCGATCAATAGAAAGCGCCCTGTTGCCCTTGAGCTTGGAAAACCACGAGAAGTCTGCGACAACGAGTCGGTCATCGACTGCAAGTTCGGGCACGATTTCAGGCGACCAGGTATACGCGCGCTCAGCGTCGGGTACCGCTCTCAGAGGTCCGATCGACAGATCACTGATCTTGAAACTGCCCTTCTGGAACGTGATTCCAACGCTTGCGTCCTCGACGCACGGAACGTCGTTGACGTGGAGCATCACTATTCGGTCGCCGTCTCCGATTCGGCGCGAGTCCAGCTTGATTTCGAGTGGCGAGGTGCAAACGACTGTCGCCAGCGCAAGATGGCGCGTCCCTGCGTCAGTTGCACCGTCAAACGCCGATTGCGGGTTCGTCAGCGCTTGAAGCTGCCTAGCGCACTTGTCGTCTGCTTCGATGGCGGGAACGAGGGCGTTTCGCCAGAAGCGGTAAGTCCGACCGAAGCGGACGAGATCAGACGCGTGAAAGCTGAGCCTCCGGCGCCACACCTCCTGTGCGTCACCTTCGACTGCCCGGTAGACGGCGCAGAGTTTGGAGTCCGGGAAGGTCCTGAGAGTGGAGATGGCAGCTGTGACCGTCTCCTGCTTGTAGGCGAGTTCATCTTCGACCAAAGATGTGTACTCCGCTGGCTTCGCAGGGCGCGGGTCCCCCTTTTTCTCACCTGTCAACGCGGCGTGAATGTCGTTGGATCGACGGTTCGCCAGACGTGCGCCGGGAGTGTGGACCTCTGCCTCGATCTCGTCGGAGACTTGTCGGTGCCGTTCCCGCGTAGCCCGACCGTCGCCGGTCCACGCTACGAGGTAGTCGAGACGGAGGGCATTCACCGTTGGGCCGCCAGGGATTAGGTGGCGCGCGAGAGTCGAGCGAAGGTCGATGATGGGTGATCTAAGGGTGAACGCGCGAGCTCGGTCCTCTTCGAGCAGGAATGACACTGCAAGCCTCTCCAGATCATTCAGGGGTGCCGGAACCTCTGCCTGCTCCCCGTTGAACGTGAGCGCTGGCCTTCCCATGGCGATGTCTTGAGCCCAACGCAGTCTGCTTAGTTCGATGCCGGCGAGATTGTCTGCGACCGAAACCAGAACGTCTGCGGTCGGCTTGTCGGGAACAACCAGGTGGATGGGATCAGTTTCCTCGCTGTTGGCGAGTCTCTGTTCCTTCAGACTTGCTCTGATCTCGGTACCGATGATGCGCATGATGTCCAGCCTCGTCTGAGCCCCCTGCGGGTCATCGAACACTGAAGAAGTCCACGCTGTTTCGCCCGTGCTGCTCACCCGCTGGATGGCAATGCCATACACACCAAGGGCGGCGCTGTCCGACTTCGCAATGACCACATTCACGGTTCCGGGTCTTCCGGCCTGGTCGACGCGGAATTGACCCGTTGTTTGTGCGATCCCCTGAACGGTGGCCTCAACCTGCGCGCGCGTCGACGCGGTTGGTATCCCGATTTCACCGGATCCATCGACCATGCCCAGAACTTGAGGTCTCTCAGCGGTCGGAACACCGATCTCGATGAGCAGGTCCGCGGGATCGCTTGAGTCGCGAAGCTCTTGTCGACAGAAAGAAAAGAGAGTGCAAGATCCACAGGTTGATGGATCGAACGTTGCCTTCAGATGTCGAACATGTTCGGTTAGTGCCACGTCCTCAGCCATCTCGACAGCGCTCGCCTCACGGCGACGCTCGGCAACTCTCATTGACACCTCAGCGCGGTGATCGTCGAGAGGTTCGATCAGGGCTTCGGGCTGCAAGAAGGCATTGCGCGGGACTGTCAGCACGCCATAACGATGGACCTGCATGCCCACCGGCAGTTTGCTCCACGCGTCAGCCGATTCGGCACCCAGTGCCACCTGAAGAAACCCCTTCATGAGGCGGCTGTCGTCGATTCGTGAGCGGACGCGCTCATAGTCCTTTGCGTCGCCCATGATGAGCCAGCTCGCATCTGCGTCGTCGTTCCGTGGAGCAACGACGGCAAAGTCTGGCTTGACGTCCGTTGCTCCGTCACCCTCAAAACCGACAAAGGGAATGGCAAGGCCGTACAGCATTGTGGCTGCCCCAGCGTTGATTGCGCGTTTGTGTGCTTTTTCCAGCAACTCTGCAGTGCGATCCTCGCTGAGCTTCGCATTCGCGGTCACAACTGAAGTCGGTCGGTTCAGTCCCAGTTGTCCCACTGCTGTCGTTGCGACTTGGCTGGCGAATCGACTATCGCGAACGAGCCGCTCGAAGGCCATCGCGCGCATCCATCTGGCGTCTGGAATTCCGCCGAAGTCATCAGCGAACCCGACTGCCTTGGCCAAGCCTCTGCGGGTCATCCCGGTGATCAGCGGATCAGTACCTCGAAAGCGCTGGCAAGCAGCGTGGGTTGATGCGGCTACGGCACTGGAGCCTCCGCCGATCGCCTGTTGTGCCACTCTCTGTCACCCCGTCTTTTGTAGTTCTGCCTCAAACATTAGCCGGGACGTCTGTCGGCAGGCAGTCCTCGATTCCGCTTGTCCGGCCGCAATCCTCGGTCTCTTTCTGACCAGCACAGTCGGTCCTGAAGCGGAAACTAACTCGCTAACGTCATTCCCCTAAAGACCTCTTGGCTGTGCCACGACGCGTACTCATTCGAGGGAAGAGCCGTCCCTGGTCGTGGCCGGAGCATCCGACTATGCAGGTCGTACACACGCTTGCCCTCATCCGTGCGGGCCGAGAAAGTGCTTGAGACCACGACTGTCTCGCCACCGCTGAGCCCCAGTACTCCACGGTCAAAGAGTTTGTGGTGCAGCGAACATAGGGCAAGGTCATTATCCAGTTCATCGGGGCCACCGAAGTTGAACCAACGAACGTGCGCGGCCTCGATCCCGACCGGAGCTCCGTCTGACTGACCATCGAATCCACAGAATGCGCAGGATTGATCCCAGGCTTCCAAAACCTGGTGGCGCCACTGGCTGCTGCGCTTGCGAGCCTCTGGCTTCACCGGAGCCATGCCAGAGGCTCGGAACACGAGACCCGGATCAAGACCCACAGCGCTGAGTACATCCGGTGCGATGGTCAATGGGAACTGCTCCTCAACGAGATCACGAGCCACTTGGGCGATCAATCCTGGATCTTGTTCCAGGGCTGTTTCTATGTCATCAACGAATTGACCAGTGACTGGTTCCTCACACAGGGAACTGAGGCTGTCGTTCGGCACATCTCTCGATAGTTGCCAAACCAAGTCCGAGCGCAGGCGCGTGAACGGAAACTCTGGGTGCGGCGTCCCCCTGCGGGGTGGACCGAATTCAGCAAGGAGTCGGCCGAGGCGTTCCTCGACAACGTTCCATTCGAGTCGCGAGGAACCTGTCTGGGCGAACTGTCCTAGGGCGAGCAGCACAAGTAGTGGCTTGTGAGGTGAGCGCTTACCGTCCTGTTGGTGTTGTCTGAGACGGGTCAATCGCTCGACGACCTCTGCTGATGCTCCCGTTGAACTCATGCTTGTCGCCTTTCCATCCGTCGCAGGTGTTTCTCCCCCAGGACCCCTTCGAGTTGGTCTCGCTCCCCCACGATGACAGCCAGGTCCATGGCTCTGCTGAGAGCCGTATAGAGGACGTCTTTGGGGTCGATTTCGTCATGGAATCCGTTAACCGCGATGACTACGGCGGGACGCTCGAGCCCCTTGAATCCGGAGACAGTGCTGTAAAAGACATCGTCGGTGGACCACAGGTCTTGCCAGTAGGCGTCCTTGTCTGCGTCGCTGCGCTCAGCGTGGACTGGGTGGCGGCCTTTGGTGGTGAGCAGGGCTACGTGTTCCGGAAGCCAGCCGTCCTGTTCGGTCAGGATCTCGAGTGCGTCGTCGGCGGCTTCGATCACGTTGTCTTGTTCGGTAAACACCAGGCGGATGGGGAGCCCTTCTCCACCTTCGACAACCATCTTGCGATCACACAGGGGCGTGAAGGCTTCGACGATCTGGCGGCCGTTGCGGTAGTTGGTGTCGAGGTCGAAGGCCGCAATCGGAACATCCGGGCGCCCCAGGCGCCCTTGAAACACCGACTGGCTGTCGTCGCGGAACACCGCCAGGTGCAGCTCATCAGGATCCTTCGCGATCGCCCAGATGACGTCCCACCAGAAATCGGCGAAGTCTTGGGCTTCATCGATGACCACGGCGTCGAACTTGTCGTCGTCGTTGAGTTCTTCTGCTGCTTGCACGTATTGGGCTGGTAGTTCGTGGTCCCAGTAGTGCTGGTTGCTGGAGTTGGAACTGACGGGTCTGACTCCCCACTGGTAGCCGAGGGCGTGCAGGGTGCCGATGTAGGCGGGACGTTCCTTTTCAGGCAGGTCGGCCATGGTGCGTTTGACCATCTCGGCCACGCCCTTTGTGTAGGACAGGAATGCCACCGAGAGACCCTGCTTGCTCCAGTGCCGGGCTTGCTCCATGGCCAGCCAGGTCTTGCCGGTGCCGGCTCCCCCGGCAACGTCGATCATCCGGTTGCGACGCCAACTCTTCACCAGTCCGCTTTGGCTCGCGGACATCTCCTCGATGTCGCGCAGCCGCTGGGCGACGCGCTGCTCGACGGTGAGGGGCCCCTCGCCTTGCCCCTGCAGCAGTTCGAGAATCTGCTCCACCCAGCCATCGGCGGGAAGGGGACGATCCTGGGGGCGGCTGAGGATCTCCCAGATGCGGTAGGCGGCTTCGAGTTCCTCGCCTTCGGCGACGATTGTTTCCCGCCGGCCTTCTGGGCCCATGTCTTCGCCTTCCGGGACCGGCGTTTGCGGGAAGGCGAGAAACCAATCGCCGCGCAGCCGGCCTCGCGACCAGGAAGGTTGACGCTCGATGAAGCGGCGAAAGGCGTGCCAGCCGCGTCGGGCTTGGCCGGGTGGGTCGATATCTTGAGTGCCATCCTTACCTGTTTGGTGCCAGGTGCCATCGGCGTAGGTGACGGTGCCACCTTTCACTTCGATGATGCCTACGCCTGCATTGGGCATCAGGACGATCAGGTCAATTTCAACATCGCCGTAAGTGTTGTCGTGGAGCCGAAGGCCTGAGATGACAACGTCGTCCTCACCGAGGTGGCGGGTGATGGCCTCGCGAACCTGGCGTTCGGTAGCGGTTTCCTCGGCATCTCCTCGGGCGATGTGACGAGCCATGATTCCCCCATATTTCGGCTTGTCGTGG
>Ga0209953_1000341_pt1 | contig 17187 bp, 38 predicted proteins | sample SalPonred_H2O_MG_FD_185713 | JGI IMG/M metagenome (GOLD analysis project Ga0209953, IMG submission 185713) | Salt pond water microbial communities from South San Francisco under conditions of wetland restoration - Salt Pond MetaG... | ecosystem: Environmental > Aquatic > Non-marine Saline and... | reverse complement strand
ATCCGGTAGATCTCCACCGTATTTTTTACCTTTGATTTTCTTGCCTTTGACCTTGACACGCTGATGTCCAATTTTATGACTCTTACCACCCTCACGAGCACGAAAGCCTTGCGATTTGCATGACGCTAGATTACTGGCACCTAACGCTGAATCAGGTTTACTACTGGTGCAGAGTTTCTTGCTGGCAGGTGCTTCATCTACTGCTGTGTCAATGACTTCTGTGATCTTCATAGTAAATCCCCTAGTGCCTGTATGGCAATGTCTCTGTGATTGGACTTGTCGAGCCCGCGCAATTGTTCTAGATTACGCTGTAGAATGCTGTGATAGTCATCAAGTTCCACAGCACCGTCATGATACTGATGCCAAACTGCCAATACGACATCGGCAATTTCAGCCACTTGATAGAGATCACCTTGCGACAATAGCCGCAATTCCTGTAGTGCTTGATGTTGAATTATGCCCTTGTTCATAGTGATATTTATCAGAATGCCAGTGTTATATACAGCATAGTCGAGATAGTATATAGGCAAGCAGATAAAGTATATATAGACACCACAAGATATACAAGTGATATAGTGTATATAGATAATGCACACACGCTTAGGCCCCGCTGTGAGTATGTGCGTGTTGAGCGTGTAGGCAATGTGTATATACAGTAAGTGAGGGTTGCTATACAGTGAACAGGGGCTACTGTGAGAATCATGTGACTACAGTGATGAATTCAGCAGGAAATTTGGCAGAATAGGGGATATACCAAATCTTATGCTGTTTTGAGAGATACCATTACAGCTATACCTCCAAAACCAAAATTCTGTCAACGTGTTTCTACTGTGATTTTGCATTTTTGCCACATTTAAACAACCGTTTTGAAGGGTTTTTCTCCCACTGTTTTCGCACTGTGAACCACACGATCTAGTCATTTTCCACCATTCTCCCACTATATATACACAGTATTTCACATTACTAGCAGCGTGTCAACTGTGTTTACTTACTATATACAGTAGGCCCCGCTGCGAACATGTGTCTTTCTCTACAGTATATACACTATATAGACTCTAGAGATCACTATACACTATATACACTACTATGATGAAACAGATACTATGGATCACAGTGTCAGTATTGACAGCACATCTATTGGCCAACTTGATATATCCTTATATACTATAGGCCCCGCTGTGCTGATTCGCTATATTGACATCACTTTGAAAACTGTGGCAGATCAGCACAGGCCCCGCTGCGGTTGATTGGCAATTTCGGTGATTATAGTGTATACTATACAGTATATAACTAGAGAGAGAATCAATGACACTACCTGATGAACGATATAGAGCGGTACTGTATGCTGAACAGCTATTGAAGGACCTTTGTGATCCCAGTGTGACTCCTCGTGTGCCTAAGGAGGTAAGAGGTCGTGCAGGTTCAGTATTGAGGCACTATCCTGGAGAATGGGACATGCATCGTGCAGCAGAATTGGCTCCCAAAGTGTTTCAAAAGCAACTGGAAGATCTTGAACGTTTTGTCCTAGCTGGGCGAGAAAGACTTGACGGGAGCGAGGATATCTAGTATAATAAGTACTGTTAAACAACTGATGCGAGTGTGGCGAAATTGGTATACGCAACAGACTTAAAATCTGTCGATCATATGATCATGCCGGTTCAAGTCCGGCCATTCGCACCAAGCTCCTGTAGCTCAAAGGTAGAGCAGAGCACTCATAATGCTTTGGTTGGGGGTTCGAATCCCTCCGGGAGCACCACGGGAACTCACTAGCAATACTAGTGAGTTGAGGCAACTGGCGTTCGTATAATGGATAATACAGGGGATTTCTACTCCCTAAATAGGGGTTCGATTCCTCTACGCCGGGCCATACAAGGATCACTATGACATCAAGTAAAGACCAATATCAGCAGCAGATTGAAGAATTTTTAAAACAGGGCGGTGAGATCTCGGAGATACCACGTGGCAAGTCGGGTCTTGTTGAGGGCCAAACTCGGTCAGCATGGGGAGCACCACGCAAGAAAACAGTCACTGAGGCGGCTGATGTTGTGACCAAGCCACAAAAGAAAAAGTAGCGTTTGGTTGACAACGTGTCTAGTTCGTGTATAATAACAATTGTAGTGAACAACAAGGAGCGCAGACAATGTCACATGTACACACACACGATTTCATGTCCCAGTATCATAGAGATGCACACGGTGATGCTGACTTTATGGACTACTATATAGAGCAGTTTGAACGGGATGCTGGTGACTACTTAGTAGACGCAACACGTCTAGATGTAGGTGCTGTCATGCTATACTACAGAGCAGGTGCTGAGATTGCCTACTTTGACTACGAGAACTTGGTAGGCAGTGTATATGAATTAGGTGGTACTACTGCAAGCTACTGCCCATAGAGCAGCAGGCGTGTGGCTTTAGGGCCACAGTCTTTTTGGTTGACACTGATGTCATTTGACTGTATACTGTAGTTATAGTGAACAAGCAGGAGCGATAAATGGCAGCAACACGTAAGCGTCGAGTAGATCGCAATCACATCATATACGAACTGGTAGTAGCAGGTCAACGGTATATTGGTGTCACAGCCAAGACTGAGACCACAGTGTTAAAGAGTGTCAAGGCACGTGCTGCCAAACACTTCTATCGTGCTCGTACTGAAGGCAAGGCGTGGTTGTTGTGTCAAGCCTTGCGCACACTCAACAGAAAAGAAGACATCGAGATTCGCGTACATGAGATTGTCAGAGGCAAAGCAGCAGCACATCGTCGTGAAGTTGAGATTCGTCGTGCTCTGCGCCCAGAGTTGAATACAGATGTTCGTGGCGATTGACAATTAGAGATTTTGGTGTTACTATACACTTACACTGACACACAAGGAGCGCAACATGAGCAAGAGCATTTGGGTTATCTACCACAAGAAAACTTCCGCCATTCTAGAGATTCACAGCCGTAACGGCACTGCCACAAGACAGTATTACGGTGTGGGTGCTGCTCGTGCTGCATTGACTCGCTACTCAAAGCAGTCAGGATTAATGCCTACTGACTCAGACTATCCGCTTTACCATTATGGTGTAGCAGAGCGTGACCACTATCGTACTCATATTGAGCAGCATGTTCGTCGCAAGAACATGATGACGGGCGTGGAGTACGTGGAGAGTGTCAACACGCCCTTGTCATGCAGTCCTGCAAGTGAGACGTACTGGAGCATGTAGGGGTTGACAGGGACTGAGTTCCCTGTTATACTACACTGACACTGAACGAAACGGAGAACGAAATGGCAACACGATCAACTATTGCAATGGAGCAGCCCGATGGAAGAATCATGCAGATCTACTGCCACTGGGACGGCTATCTAGGCTACAATGGTCAAGTCTTGCACAAGTACTATCGGAATCGTGCTGGTGTATTGGCCTTGATGCTGTTGGGCGATTTAAGCACTTTGGGCAAGCATCTCAGTGCCAATGAAGAAAGCCTCAATATACCTGGTGAGCGGCACTGCGAAGCATTTGGACGAGATCGTGGCGAGTCGGACACACATGCTCGAGTCTACGCTGAATTTCAAGACTACTGCGCCCGTGCTCAAATGGAAGAGTACAACTACATTTTCCGTAGCGATGACACGTGGTACGTGAGTTCTCATAGTACTGATGGCGATTTTACAACACTCAGCATTGAGCTTGAAAAACCGGTTGACACTGCTGAATAAGTGTGCTATTATACACATACACTGAAACAAACGGAGCGTGATATGTCATACCTAATCAGCAAAGCAGAGCAGATCGAACAGCAGTATTGTGAGATGCTAGACGAAGCAGGTCCTGTAGCAATCGGCGGTGTCAGCTTTGATCCCAGCAGAATCCTGCGAGAGATAGATCCCATTGCCTACAATGTGGGCTTGAATGACTACAAGGATGCTGTAGGATACAACGAGGACGAGGAGTAAGATCATGAGCAATACCATTGAAGTGGTTGTCAAGTTGGAACTGCGGGACGATGCAGACATCACCGAAGTTATATCAGAGATGGACTATGATTTCCGGCATCCCGATATTAAAGACACTGACGTCGTAGATGTTATCACGGAGCTGTAACATGAACAAGTATACCTATGTGCGTTCAAGCATTATGGCTGAGACCTTTGTAGTCTATGCGGCTTCAGAAGCTGAGGCAATGGATATGGTGCAAGACGGTGATCCCAGTGTAGAGATCCGCAAAGAAGCTGAGTGGATTGATTGGTACGATGATGAATACACATTAGCATCAGTAGAAGATGAAGTTACTCGATTTATCAAATCAAAGGAGTCAGCATGACACGAGAAGACTTAGACGCAGAGATTATCAGCCTTGCCATCAGCATGGATGACGAGTTTGCTCAGCAAGAAGACACACTTGAGACCATTAGTGAACTGTTGCGAATTAGCCACAATCGTGTATACCAAGCAGTCATGCCAGAAGCAGTGGGGGGTTGACAACCAGCGAAAAGTGTGCTATTATACACATACACTGTTAAACAAGGAGCTGAAAATGAACTACGCAAACTACACAAAATTACAGGCCCGTGCTGCTAAACTTCAAGCAGAGTTAGGTGAGATCAAACAGCAATTGGAAGAGTTCCGTTTGGAAACGCTACGCCGGGTAGAAGTCAAGAGGAACGAGCGTAGCACCACTCTGCTGTTCAACGGACGTACATTGAACGTCAGCAAGGACCGTTTTGGCTACACACAGGTCAAAGAGAAGGGCAAGTTCATTTTTAAGGACTTCTCCGGCAACATCCACGATGTGCGTTTTGCTGTGGCTTTAGGACAACTATAGGGGTTGACAGGGAGCAATCCCTGTGCTATTATACACATACACTGAAACAAACGGAGCGAACGATGAGCAACTACCCCAACATGAGCTACTGCATGAACGAGAACACCTTGGCAGCTATGCAACAGATTCTCACTGCTATGCAAGAAGACGGTGTGGACATGTTGATTGACATGAGCCGAGACGAGCGTCGTGCATTTCAGGAACTGTTTAATGTTTGCGAAAACTTCCTCATTGTGTCTGAAGAGTTGGAAGCAGAGTTTGAGGACTATGCTCGCGAGATGGACCAGAATGACGGACAGCCTGATGAAGCACAAGAGTGGGCAGACTTTGACCCGGACTGCTAAAGGGTTGACAAGCAGTCAAAAACGTGTTATTATACACATACACTGACACACAAGGAGCGAACTATGACAGCACGTATTGAGATTGTAGAGGGCGTTTACAAGATCCGCGGCAAAGACACCAGCCTGGCTGGCTATCAGTTTAACATGGTAGAGCAGTTCCGTATTGAAGGAGGTTATGTCACAGTGGATGGGGCTAGTATTGAGCCTAAATTATCCGGAGTGCCGGATCGTAAGATTCGTATCCGTTGCACAGATCCAAGTTCGTATCGTATTATTGGAGGGGCTATGCCCGTAGAGAAGTCACGTGAGCCAGCAGGTGTGTTCAGTCTCGCACAGAACTCAGTCAGCGAAGATACAGTAGCACACGAATCAGATGAAGAGGTTGTAGAGCGCCTACGCAAGCGGTTCAACATTCTAAGTGAAATGACTAAAGCCGTGCGTGGCGGTACGGTACGTGCTATGATTGTGTCAGGCCCGCCGGGTGTTGGCAAGAGCTTTGGTGTTGAGGAAGTATTGGGTAAGGATGACTTGTTTGACATGATGGGTGAACGCAAACCTCGTTATGAAGTTGTCAAAGGTGCCATGAGTGCCTTGGGACTCTACTCTAAACTCTACGAGTACAGTGACTCAAAAAGTGTATTGGTGTTCGACGACTGTGACTCAGTGTTGTTAGATGACCTGTCGCTGAACATCTTAAAGGCAGCATTGGACAGTTCCAAAAAACGTACTATCTCTTGGAACACTGACAGCCGCATGTTGCGCACTGAAGGTATCCCGGACAAGTTCGAGTTCAAAGGTGGTGCTATCTTTATCACTAACATTAAGTTTGAGAATGTGCGTAGCAAGAAACTACAGGATCACTTGGCAGCATTGGAGTCACGATGCCACTACATTGATCTGCAGATGGACACGGATCGTGAGAAGGTTTTGCGTATCAAACAGATTGTTGAAGACGGCATGTTGGATGCATACGACTTTGAAGATGTAGCTAAAGATGAAGTTGTCAACTTTATTGTAGACAACAAGAGCAAACTGCGCGAACTGAGCCTGCGTACTGTGTTGAAGGTTGCAGACCTGCGTAAGAGTTTTGCTGAGACTTGGAAAGAGATGTGCGAAGTCACTGTGATGAAGAGGGGTGCATAATGGAAATCGTAAACCGCCAGTGCCAGTGGATTGGTCCAGAGCAGGATCCACAGAAAGTCTTCCCCGTACATATGTGTGGTGCTCCATCGGTCTTGGGTCGTAGTTATTGTAAGGACCATGTGTGGCAAGTCTACAAACAGGGCACCAGCAAGGGCAATGCCCGCAAGCTGAAAGAACTTGCTCGTGAAGTTGAGATGATTGTCAAGAAAGAACAGGAGTATGAGGATGACTAATATTATTGGCATTGGTTTATTGCTGTTGCTGTTAATCATTGTAGGACCATTCATTACCATTTGGAGTTTGAACACCTTGTTTGGTTTGGGCATTGCCTATACCTTTTGGACTTGGTTGGCCATGATGTGTTTGGGTTTGTTTTTCAATAGCAATATTGGACGAAAAAGTTCTTGATTAAGGGATAGCGGACATGTATACTAATTACATACTGAAGAACACTTCAGATCAAGTAAAAGGGAAAACTAACATGAAACGTATTAATCGCGAAACCAAAACTTTTAAAGTATTCAACGCTCTCTATCAAGGTGAGCGCCTAACTGCCGCTGAAGCTCGCAAGCGTTTTGGCGTAGGTAATTTGGCAGCAGAAGCCAGCCGTCTCCGTCAAAATGGTTACGCTGTCTATGCCAAGACCCGCAAGGCAGGTAACGGTGTTACAGTCACAGAGTATGAACTAGGACGTGCTAGCCGTGAAATCGTTGCACTAGGCTACAAAGCCAAGGCAATGGGCATCACAGTCTAAAGACTTCAAGCCCCAGCACCATGCTGGGCAAATGCCTAACCGATTCGCTCCCGGGGACGGCACCGAAGCCCTACAAGATTCGCTCCCTTGTAGGGCTTCATCTATTGTGGCTTAAATACCACAAATTGGCACTCCGCCAAAGTGGTTGACAAAGTTCTATTTTGGCTATACAATATAGACTTACAGTTAGGGAGCGAGCTATGTTTAATCTTTACCCCGGACACGTCGCAGACGATTTCTTCGATCTACTCAACGAGTTGGCATCAGAAGATATTGATCTCATTGAATTCCTTTTAGGAGACGGGCAATGACTTTTTCAGCAGATCAAGTTTGGGGTCTAGCAGTTCGTGCTGATATACAGAACGATGGTTATCTCAAAGAGGATCGTTGGTCAAACGATGGCGAGACTGTTGCTGTCACTCACTCTGCCAACAAGAAGTTGGTCAAGCGGTGGCTCACTGAGAACATTCAGCCTACTGAATCTGAAGTCGAAAAAGGGCGTGAGTATCGCAAGTTCTTCAATACCTTTACAATGAAAGCCTTGCTGAGCAGACTTTCAGACTTTGAGAGACAGGCGCTAAGAATAGCACAGATGGACGAGTTCACCAGTAGCAACCTATTAGAGTTTGCTCTGGTCAGTTGTCTACCTGCGACTGCTCGTCGTGAACAGGCTCGCACAGAACTCAAGCGTGAAGTGTTTAGTTCTACTCCATTATCGGGGGCACCCGGCGAAAAAGTTGCAGGTGAACTACGTATCATATCCTGTAACTACTCTCAGAACTATGGTCGTTACCGTGTGACAGCACAATTGGACGAAAGTTTCGTAGACTTTTGGTTTGGCAAAGAACTAAAGGACACTGTCAAGGTCACTGCCAAAATCAAACAACAGCGGAGTGATAATACAACACAATTGAACTATGTCAAGGTGTTGTAAAAATACAACTTGACAGATAGACAGTTTGAGCATATACTATAGTTGTTGAGTTAATAAAACCAAGGAGAGGTCAATGAGCAAGTCAGATATTTCAGTTCGTCAAGTAGGTCCCAAGGCAGCCATGCGAGCAATCCGCAAGGCAGTACAGACTCGTCGTCCAGTGTTCTTATGGGGACCTCCGGGCATTGGCAAGAGTGACATCGTCAAGCAGATTGGTGATGCCGCAGGTCGTGAAGTCATCGATGTGCGTTTGGCTCTGTGGGAACCAACTGACATCAAAGGTATCCCTTACTACAATGCAGATCAAGGTGCAATGGTTTGGGCACCTCCAAGCGAACTGCCTACTGATCCAGACAGCAAGGCAATCATCTTCCTAGACGAACTTAACAGTGCCCCTCCAGCTGTACAGGCAGCTGCCTATCAGTTGGTATTGAACCGTCGTGTTGGTACTTACAAACTACCAGACGGTGTTGATGTTGTGGCTGCTGGTAACCGTGAAGGTGACCGTGGTGTTACATATCGTATGCCAAGTCCGTTGGCTAACCGTTTCATTCACTTGGAAGCCAAGGTAGACTTTGACGATTGGCAAGATTGGGCCACGATGAACAAGATCCATTCAGAGGTTGTAGGTTATGTTGCCTTTGCCAAACAGGATCTCTATGACTTTGATCCCAAGAGTCCCAGCAAGAGTTTTGCTACTCCTCGTTCATGGAGTTTCGTTAGCGATCTATTGAACGACGATGACTGCGATATTGACACCTTACACAATCTGATTGCGGGTGCCATTGGTGATGGTTTGGCTATCAAGTTCATGGCTCACCGCAAGATTGCCAGCAAGTTGCCTAAGGCAGAGGATGTGCTAGATGGCAAGGTCAAGGATCTCCAGATCAAAGAAGTGTCAGCAATGTATTCATTGACCACTAGCCTGTGCTACGAGTTGAAAGAATGTGCAGAGCGCAAGGACAAGAAGTTTGACGAAAAAGCAGATCGATTCTTTGAGTACATGATGAACAACTTCTCTACAGAGATCGTTGTCATGGGTGCCAAGACTGCCTTGAGCAACTTTAACTTGCCTTTGGATGCTACCAAGATGAAATCCTTTGACACGTTTCATCAGAAGTATGGCAAGTATGTCCTTTCAGCGATGGAACACTGATCACTGACCTCTCCAGTTAGTGAGTGTTGGGGAGTGCCAATCAACAGGTGCTCCCCTTTTTTGGTTGACACAGAGACAAAAAGACTATACAATATATACATACTAAGGAGAGCGATTTATGGATCCCATCGTAGAGAAACTGACAACTGCCCGTGTAGGACTGTTATTGAAAGCACCATTCTTTGGCAACATGGCCACTCGTATGGAAATGGTTGAGTCTAGCGACTGGTGCCCAACGGCAGCCACTGACGGACGTAAATTTTACTACAGTCGTGACTTTGTAGACTCGCTCTCAGTCAAACAGTTAGAGTTCCTATTTGGACACGAGATTCTACACTGTGCCTTTGACCATATGGCTCGAGTAGGTTCACGTGACAAGCGACTCAGCAACATTGCCATGGACTATGCTGTCAATCAAATCCTTGTTGATGAGCGTGTTGGTGAGAGGATTACACAGGTTGAGATCTGTCTTGATGCCAAGTATCGTGGTATGGCTTGGGAAGAGATCTACGACGAACTGTATGAGCAGGCTGAAAAGATACCCATGGATGAACTGCTCAAACAGTTAGGTGATCAGTTAGATGAGCATCTTGGCGAGGATGGTACTGGCAAGGATGGCGAGGATAGTGACGAGCAAGGCAATGGCAAAGGCAAGCCCCGCATCTCTAAGGAAGATGCTCAACGCATCAAGGATGAGATTAAAGAAGCAATGATACAAAGTGCCGCGGCTTCTGGCGCTGGCAAAGTGCCTGGCGCCATTCAACGCATGATCAAGGACATGACTGAGCCTAAGATTTCCTGGCGTGAGTTGATCCAACAAGAGATCCAAAGCATCATCCGTAACGATTATTCGTTTACTCGTCCTAATCGTAAAAGTGCTCACAGTGGCGCTATCCTTCCGGGCATGAAAGAAGCCACTACTATCGATGTTGCCATTGCCATTGACATGAGTGGTTCAATTGGTGCTGAAGATGCTCGTGTGTTCTTAAGTGAAGTCAAGGGCATCATGGATCAGTATGAAGACTACAAGATTAACCTGTGGTGCTTTGACACTGACATCTACAACCACAAGGTCATTGGACAGGACAATGACTACGAGTTGGAAGAGTATGAGCCAATGGGCGGAGGTGGCACAGACTTTGTAGTTAACTGGACCTACATGAAAGACAATGACATCCAGCCTAAGAAGTTGATCATGTTTACAGATGGATATCCCTGGGACTCATGGGGTGATCCAGACTACTGCGATACTATCTTTATTATCAAAGGTGGTATGACAAGTGATGCACCGTTCGGACAGACTGTAGTATACGAGCGTGACATCGAAGGTGCTACTGCCTAAACAGAGTGCCTGTGGTGTTGCGATAATGCCACAGGCCCCGCTGCTACGCATACACACGTAAGCACCAAACCGGTTGACATAGAATAGATCTGGCATTATAATAGAGTTATAGTGAACAACAAGGAGCGGAACATGGATCGAAAATCAGCAGATGCTATTTTAGAAAAGTTCAATGATGCGGCCAAGGCCTGTCATGGTGAATACGGTTGTGCTTATCTTGCAGGCTACTACCGAAGTACTATTCTTACCTTGTTAGAACAACTTAAACCTAACGAGGTGATGTCGCAGTTGATGAGCTTTGAAAAGGAAGCCAGGCGACTTGAACGCGAGGCTGTTGAAGCTGTACTAAAGGAGGAACTATGATCCGCATCATCATCGGTATCTTAATTGGAGCAGGCGGTGCGTATGTTCTCGTCAATGGCACAGAGGACATTGAGAAGACAGTAAAGAACTCTGTTCACAGTGTAGCATCAGAAGTGGCAACTGCAACTGAGCCATCAACGCAGGACAAGGTAGGCAACATGATAAACAGTCTATTAGATGGCAAATAATCTATACGATACCACAGGGTGTCAAGGAGACTCTAGTGTTTGGATTAATTAAATTTTTTATATACTCGATCAAGTCATCTGCGGCTGTGCTGAATCCTGCCAAGAATGTACTCAGTCAAGCACCTGTTGAGACCAGGTATCTCTACAGCATCATGCTGGGAACGTTTTGGTCTTTGGCGTTTGGCCTGTACGTCGGGGAACTGATAACCATTGGTTATAACATGATAGGGCATGTGGCTGTGATCACGATGGCATTTGCCACTTGGTGGGTGTTTCGCAGTGTGCGCCGTGCCAATCCCACGTCACGTGATGCATACGAACTACTTCGTAGCGCAGATCGCGCTCCCAAATGTTACGAAATGACCGACGAAGAAAGACTTGAGGCTGTGGCAAAAACACAACAATGATATTTTGGTTGACAGTTTGGCTCGTTGACATTATACTGTAGTTATAGTGAACAACAAGGAGCGGCAATGGGACACACGGTATTCACTCGCAACACAAACTTTGGACCACGTCAAGGCTTAGAAGGTCCTTTCCACTATCCCAACGGACGAGTGCTCTACTATGATGCCCAAGCAGGCGAGTACTGGGATCCATTGACTGACTTCTTTGTGGATCGCGAGGAAGTGGCAGATTTGCAACAGACCATTTTGACTGCGATCAAATTCGGTTGACAATTTGGATCGTTGAAACTATACTGTTTATACAGTGAACAAAAAGGAGCGCAACATGAATGTAGATCAAATCAACACCGCAATCATCTCAAGCAACTTGACTAACGATGAACTGGTAACTGTAATCGAAGCAGTCAAGTTTGCCCGTAGTCGTTTGACACGCAAGGTCAAGCAGGGTTTGACCATAGGCGACAATGTCAACTTTACCCACTCAAAGACTGGACGCAACTACACGGGCGTGGTCACTAAGATCGCTGTCAAATTCGTCACTGTTAGAACTGTGGACGGATTGTGGAGAGTGCCGGCCTCGATGTTAACACGCATTGAAGACGAACGTGAATACGCATAAGGAGAGCGAAATGAGCAAGACTAATACCATTACTGTCTCTGTAGAGTTCACAGTTAAAGAACTGTTAGAGTTGTGGGGTCCGGAGTTCATTGATCGAAAGAAATTTCGAAAGATTGCGCAGAGTGCAGAGTTCCGCGAGGAAATGAGCAAATTGCTATACGAAGACTTCATTGCCATGGGCGGGTTTGATGATCTCAGTCTGTTTGAAGATGCCATGACTGACGAATGTTTTGGTTGACAATTGAGCAGTTTGGCGTTATACTATTGATATAGTGATAAACAAGGAGAGCGATATGGAAGACACAATGGACATCTTTGATGCTAATTACTACGCGATGTTTACAGACAAGGGTAATATGGCAATTGCCAACCTTGTAGATCGTGCCCGTGAGCAGGATATGACGTGGCCCCAAGTATACGCAGAGTTGGTGCGTTTGGGCGATCAGAAAGGAACTGAAGAAGCAACTGACACTGAAGTTCGTGAGGCAGTGTTCTCTAAGTTGGGTTTTCACAACAAAGATGTCAACTTCTATTGCTGATTTTGGTTGACAGTTTGGCATGTTGAAGCTATACTGTAGTTGTAGTGATTAACAAGGAGAGCGAAATGTCTAAAGCAAACTTCGAAACTATTAAAGTTCAAATGGCACATGTCAAGGCACTGGACGCCGCCCAGAAAGCCGCAAAGGCATTTGCTAACCAGCACTTCAACGGTGGTGACGGTGGCGCATGTGGCTTCAGCTGGGTCAATGTCTACGATGTTCGTTCAAACTCAAAGGTAGGCAAGGCGCTAGGTGAAGTTGGCTTCCGTAAGGCCTACGGCGGCGGCCTGCAACTTTGGAACAAGTGGTGGGGCGGTCAAAGCGTAGATGCTGGCGAGGCTGGTGCACGTGAATACGCTAAGGTGCTAAAGGAAGAATTGGCACTAGAGAAAGTGTATGGCGGTAGCCGTTTAGACTAAACAGGATGGGGGCTTAGTCCCCCTACACTAGGAGAGCGACATGAACGGATATAAGAAGACATTTTTGTTTTGTATTTTTCTCGGGATGTTAGCGGCGTTGACTTTATCAAAAGATGGTTATTTTTTAATATTGTCGATCTTTTATACAGTTTTGTGTTTCGGTTTGGTATTACCATTTATGATCATGGGATCAATAACAGATTGGGCTAAGAGCACAAAAGGAGCCGCAGATACAGTCCGCAATGGTGTTGTTCGTGTTAAGATAGTTAACGACCAGGAGAATGCCTGATTTATTCTTTGAAGCGATCAGGTCTCTTATTAGGATCTGCCCATTGTTCTTTAGCCCAATCTGACACCTGTTTCTGATATTCAGGATCTTGCCAACGCTGTTTCATTTGTTGAGATTTTTTAGCACGATATTCATCAGAAGAAAATGATTCGCGTTTAGGACCTGTAGCCCATTGTTGTCTGGCTTTTTCAGCAACGGCGGCACGGCGCTCAGGTGTCCATTGTGCTTTAGTTATTTCAGATCTCATTGCCCTGTATTCGGGAGATTGAGATAGAGTTTGAAAAGTTTGGCGTATGGTTTCGTATTGGCGAGTAGTAAGTTGATCGCGGTGTTTGTTGCGATAACTCATCATAGACTTTAGAGCAAATATCATTTTAGCTTTGTGCTCACCAGTAAGAAACCTAACAAGAAGTAGATGTGCGAGTGCGTGTTCTCTGGGTGTAAGGATAGCGATATTAGATTTTTTATCTGAACCGCCCATACTTTTAGGAATGATGTGATGTTTTTCGTAAGTAAACTTCTTCCATTTGCGTGATTGAGAGCGAAGGCAGAGTTGATTGTAGATGTGTTCGTAGTTCATAGCTGATATGGTCCTTTCATGTTAGAGCGGGTGGATGTTGGTAGCATCGCGATCCGCACTATTATTTATGCCTAACTGGTGTAAGTTATATAGAATTTGGTTGACATTTTGAGTTGGTGGTGTTATACTATTAACACTGAAACATTAACTAACCATAGAGAGGAACCCAAAATTCCAAACTGGTGCTCAAATCATATAGAAGTTCGTGGATCAGATCCAGCAGAGATCGAGCGCTTGGCAGATGCCTTTGATGCTGAACAGTTTTGCAATGCTGTAGTGCCTGTTCCCAAAGGAGTTGATGCTTATAATTTCTGCGTAGAGAACTGGGGGACTAAATGGGACGTTGATCCTTATGAAGCCTGTGATAGACATGACGATGGATTAGGATTCAGTGGTTCGTTTGACAGTGCCTGGTCACCGCCTATCGCTATTGCAGAGACTTTGAGAGAATACGGATTCGAAGTTGTGCTTCGCTATCATGAATCGGGTATGGCTTTTGTAGGCAAGTGGGATGATGGATTCGATGAGTGTGTTGATTACGGCGGTATCCCTGCCAAACAAATTCGTCAATCTATTGGAGATGATCTAGACGACTTCTTTGGTATCACAGAGATGATAGAATACTACGAAGATGATGAAGAAGATCTGTCACAGTGGATTCGAGAAGGAGTAGATGCCCGTGAGAACGTTTAAGTTCGTGTTCACAGTCGAGTGTGCCAATGACGGACATGCTGACATGGAACGAGTAGAACAGTTGATTGATTTGAACATGCAGGAGTTGGTATATGACGACAACTTCATTGCCGCTCTCAATGAAAAGGAGGCTGTGACTATTCAGGTTAATTTGGTAAAATAAATGGTTGACGGTTTGGCAGTATGGTAGTAAACTTGTTAATGTAGTAAATCCTTAAACTTTTATACACACACACAGGAGAAGTAAAATGACCGATAAACAATATGCAGTTGCAGGCGTTTCGACTCAAACAGGCAAGACCAAAGTTCGTTTTGCCAATGACATCATGCGTACCAAGGTGTTGGCCAAGAACGGACACACTGACATCATCCTAGAAACTCTCCCACGTGAGATGTCAAAGACTGATGCTGTTGCCCATCTAATCGCAATTGGTTTAGGCGATGGGAATCCTGCTGTTGCCGAAGCATTGAAACAGGCTGCTAAGAAGTATGGTGTCAAGGCTGCTGTTGCGGCAGTGCCAGAAACACAAGAATTAGAAGCGGTTGCTGAGTAAAGTGTCAATTAATTGACACTTAAAAACCCCGCCTTGTGCGGGGTTTTTATTAAATACATGAAAGGAGAACTCTATGGACTGGTGGTTATTAGTTTCTTACGTAGGTGTTTTTGCAGTTGGTACGTTTATCGGCTACCAAATCAATGAATGGGTTCTCAAGTTTATTTTACGGTCTATGGTTGAAGAGTCCGGTACTGATGGCAAAGATCTCGAAAAATTCATCAAGTATTGGGATCCTATTCTAAATGATGAGGGTGAATCAGAAAAGCCTAAAATGAGTGTCTATATCAAAAAGATCAACGATCAGATCATGTGCTACGAAAAGGACACTGGACGTTTCCTAGCACAGGCAGAGACACGTGATGAACTGATTGATGCATTGACTGCCAGACTAGGTCCTGTCACTCTCCATATTGAACCAGAAGACGGTGCTGATTACATAAAGGATCCAGCGTGAATCGCTCTAATCCATATTGCTTCGCTCTGGGTTTTGTCACAGGAATGTTTGTGATCACAGTCACAGTTCTTGTGGCAGAATTACTACAGTTTATTGACATCTTCAGACTGTTCTAGATTGACAAATCCTCCAAAAGGCCTTATACTATATGCATAGTGTAAGGAGCGACTTATGAAAAAAATCATTATTGAAACAGCCTGGGTATCATTCATGACCCTAATAGGTGCAGTCTTTTGGTTCATCTATGAAGTGATCAATCCCACTGACAGCGTGGCAGTAGAGCAGGTGGTTACACGTGCCTTGCCCAAAGCCAATCCAACACCTGAACCACTGATCTACTACTGGTCCGAAAAGCCAATCGAACTCAGCAAGAAAGACTTTCAGTGCCTTGCTCATAACATCTATTATGAAGCAGGTGTTGAAGACTATGCAGGCAAGATTGCAGTTGCTCACATCACTTGGAATCGTGTGAACAACGGACGTTGGGGCAAGACTGTCTGCAAGGTTGTCTATGCTAAGAATCAATTCTCGTGGACTAGACAGAACAAGAGCAAGCCCAAAGGTCCTCTATGGCGAGAAAGTGTCAGAGCCGCACAGGAGTTCGTTGAAGGACGTAGGGTTGTTGGACTCAGCAAGAGCAAATACTATCACGCCACATGGATCAATCCTCCAGTATGGACCAAGCCAATGCAGGTCAATGCTGTGATAGGGCAACACATCTTCTACACTCACAACCGATAACAGTTCTAGACTGTGGCTAAAATACAACAAAAATAATTTGCTAAAACACTTGACATTTTGTCTGCTTCGTGTATAATACACATATTAGCTAAACAAACGGAGCGCAATATGTTTAACACACAAGCAAAAGCAAAACTTGTAAAAAATACAAAACTAAATTTGTACAAACTTGTTGTAGCATTTAACGTATATGAGACACGCAAGCAATTTGATACTGTAGTTTTTAAGTTTCCTGTACAAGCAAAATGCGATTTTGTAAGTGGGGACATTGCAATTACAGACGTGGGAGATGCGTTAAAGCAAGCAGAGACAGCGTTGCGTACAAACAACATCGTTATTGTTGCATAAAAAACAACTTGACAAACTTGCGTATGTGTGCTATTATACACACATACACTAACAAAACAACACTGCTAGGAGCGTAACAATGCTAACACTAATTAACACACACGTAGAAAAAGACGAAGACTTTGCTGTTAAAACATACAGCGCAGACATGCATGTTGCACTTGCTGGCGACAGCATATGGAGCGACACTGCTAACAAAACTGTACATGTTACAGGCATTACTGTAGTAGAGGAAGGGGAAAGTATTAGCGTAAATGTTGCACACAATGCAACATGGGACATTTATACGGACACGGGCTTTGAACGTGCTGTTAGCGAAGCAGTGGGCTATGCTGTTGTGTTTACAGAGCAGGGTATGCAAGAGGACGGCAACGCAAGTTTAGAAGCGTAGTGTAACACAAGGTGTTGTGTAAAAACAACACCTGCCAAGATTAGGTTGACACGAGACACCTTTGCGTCTATAATAGAGTTATAGTGAACAAACAGGAGCAGACAGTGAGCGAATCAATAGT
>Ga0209953_1000340_pt1 | contig 17229 bp, 16 predicted proteins | sample SalPonred_H2O_MG_FD_185713 | JGI IMG/M metagenome (GOLD analysis project Ga0209953, IMG submission 185713) | Salt pond water microbial communities from South San Francisco under conditions of wetland restoration - Salt Pond MetaG... | ecosystem: Environmental > Aquatic > Non-marine Saline and... | reverse complement strand
CTCGGCTGACGACGCCCGCTACTGCATTCATTGCGGTGCGGCGCTGCCCTCCCCTGCCTCTTCTGCGATTGGCGCTGTTGCAGACACCCAGGGATCCAGTTCCGGGTACTCCGTGAGGTTTATCAACACGATGCGACTGCTCGCGGCAGCCTGCATGTTCAGTGGCATGTACGCGGCCTTGACCTACGAGACGACCACCCAGCCTGGTCGTTTGTTGGTGATGTCCAGCGTTGGCGTCGCCATGCTCGGAATGATGTTCGTCCTTCAAGTCAGCCGAACGAGCCCGCCCACGTGGGCGAACGCACTGCTACCGGTGTTCTGGATCGGGATCCTTGCGCTGATTGCCTTGTGGGCGGTGAACGGCTTTGGCTAACCACCCACAACGAGGAGATGATGTCCTGACCCGCTTTCTCGGTGGATGCATCGGGATAGTGGTGTTCGGTGGTTTGCTGATTTTGGCGTTGTCGACGCTTTTTTGATGAGCGGAGATGCCCCATGACACAACCGCCACGAGGGAAAGTAGACATTGAGACCTGTCGCGATCACGTTCAGATACATTCCAGTAGCAGTGTGAGAACTCCGCTCCAGGAAAGGGAGTGAAGCATGTGGAACCACCTCGATTCCGACGAGCAGTCTCGCCGCTTGGCGATCCTTGAAACAGCCACTGTTACCGGAGGCTTGTCGAGCGACTATTACTCACCGGCAGAGATTCTTGGTGTCTGGGCGTTCCACACCAGTGATACCGCAAAGGCGCTCGCGTGGTGGGGATACTCACAATGGGAGTCAGCTCCAGGGGATCCTTTTGATCCGCGAACGCCGCAATCAGAAATTGATTATGAGTCTGGTGAATTCAACCTTCTGAAGTCCCCCGACGCATTATTTGCATTGTGGTTGGACGATCCGTTCTGGGATGGCCTAGCTGAACACCCGCTACTCCCTCCGGATGCATTTGCTTCGCTCCCACAACTACAGGAGGAGTCTGGACGGTCAGGGCTTACGCGTGAGTCAGGCAACCAGCTACTCACCATGGTTGCAAGAAATGCGGCACTTGATGCCGACACCTACGAGTGGCTGTGGAGTCAAGTACCCGACGCCCATGACGGCGTTTACGACTCGACAGAACTGGCAGTAACTCTCATCGGTAATCCTGCCACACCACCTGAGCGATTGAATGCTGTGACGCCTCTCGACGGTGAGTGGTTTCAAACGTTCTACAGCGGGCCCGACGATGACGTCATGCGTGAACACGACATCGCGGAGAACGTTGCTTACGCCTCGCACCCGGGATTGCCTGTGGAAACCCTCGCAGCGCTAGCGGACGACGTGAACCCCGCCGTACGGCGAACCGTTGCTGCTAACCCACGAGCGCCCCTAGAGTTTTTGCAGCGCCTCGCGATAGACGATAACCCAGACGTGCGAGCGGCGGTCATCTTCAACTCAAAGTCAACTGACGAACTTGCGGCATCATCTGCACCTCTGTAAGAGCTCTGCACTCCGGTCCCTAACCAACTCCAGCAAGAGATGCGATCACAACGCCCTTCGTTCTCAGTGTGCCGCCGGGTCATTGAGCCGATTGTTGGGCGAATATCTGGGCTTCCACGAGAGAAACGTGCAACCACCTAGGCCGTGCAGGCGGTTTCTACGTGCCGTGGCGCTATTGGGACAGCGCCCCGATTGCATTGATCTCATCCGTAGATGCGGGGTTTTCCAGAACCGCTGTTCGGACCATGACGTTTGAGTCAGTTGCGAGCTGGCGCAGTACCGACAGTCCCACTGCTGGGTTGCTTGCGACCGCCCACCTCACCCATGGATCTGCGTGATGGGCGAGTTCGTCGTGCACGTCGAGACCAGCGTCGGGCCGAAGCGCGAGAACACCGTTCACTGCAGTTGCGAACTCACTGTGTCGTGATGCAGTCAGTTGCTTCAGGATCCCAATTGGGCACGTCCCGTGAGTGATTGCAAGCGTGCCCCAGGAATCCGCACCATCTCTGAGCAGCAGCCGTGCAGCCGTGACGCTAAAGCCTCCCACGCTGCAGGCCTCAGGCGCTCCAACTGATGCGTTACTAGGGCAGTTATCTCCAGATGTTCACCGTTGGTAACTACTTCGTCCACGATTGTCAATGGGGTTGGCGGCGACAGCGACGGAAACAGGGAGATCTTCGAAGGTGCTTGCTGTGCTGGGGTCCTGGAAGCCAGGGAGGAACCAGCGCGGGAAATACACCATTTCGTCGCCCTCGTATACGCCCGGAAGGTGCCGTCCGGACGAGTACAGCTCCTCTAGGACGTCGGGTGGAGTTGATGAATTCGAAGCGAGTGCCCAGAGCACTTCAGCGTCCGCGTCCACTGCCAGGCCTCGCAGAAGAGTCTCTGGTGTCTGCAGGTGCGCAGCCGCAATCACTCGGGCAAGGGGGAACTGTGTTGCACTCCATTCGCGTCCACCCATCAACTGGCGGTACGTTCCCTGGATTGCATCCGCCTCGAAGATCTCCTCAAGGTCGTCGCCCCACTCTGCGCAGTCCGCAAGCACCCCAAGGTCCTCAGCTGCCTGCGCCAGATCAAGGGGCGCCACGTCCCTTTCGGCAAGTTCGCGCGCCCAGTTGACGAGGTCGCTATCACTCATTGTGCACTCCGTTGCATAGTCTTGTTCCGAGTGATCACCATCAGGTGAGTGAGTGAATCGATGAGCCCAGTTACCCATCTCAGCGGCGGCGGCACGGAATTGGATCCGCAACAATAACAATCACGCCGCGGCAACGTAGAGCGTCCAACTCATCGTCACCCCGTCACCCCGAACTTGCAGTCCGTTAACGATAGCGACATGAACGGAAGGCAGCAATGGAGTTCCGTGATGGCAGTAAGTGCGGACCAAGTGTCCGAGGACGGCACGCGGCCGTTTGTGAGAGATGGCTCTTCGGCTCGGCGTTACAGGGCGATCATTGAGGTGACACCTCCTACGGCTAGGTAGTCTTCGGTGACGCGGCCGTTGATCGCTTCATGGACCTTCAAGCGTCTCTACTAGACGCGGCCGCGGACCAACGAGGCCTTACCTATGTGGAGTACGGATAGCCCTTATGTCCCTCTAATCTGCTCAGCCGTTGCACCAGCTATCGGGCGCATGGGGACCTTTCCTGGCACTCCACCCAGAGAAACGTGGCTGTCAGACCCCTCCCTTATGGTCTTGAGTACGCGAGTAGAACGGGGTCAAACCATGCACATCTCCGAGATTCCCACCCGTGAGGGCATCTACAGGCAGATCTATGAGGCTGCCTATGCGGTAGCGCGCAACCAGCAGCCGGATGTGGCTGTGCACGCAGAGGACATCGCCCAGTCGGTGGTGTTGAAGCTCACCCAGCGGCATATGACTGCACGAGTGGAGAATCCCGCGGCCTGGGGTGCAGTGCATGCTCGACATGAGTGCCTAAACTTCGCCAATCGGCAGTTGAAGCGTGATCGAGCCAACCGCAGACGCGATGAAGTGCTGTGGGATGAGGAGACCGATCTCAACCCACAGATCTATCCGTACGGGCAGGTGGCCGGCGCGGATGCGGTGGAGTACGCGCTTTCGTGCTTGTCCGATCGCGAGCGCGAGATGGTCCACCTGATCGAGGCGGGGTATTCCCACGCCGAGATCGCCGAGATGATGGGCTACGCAGCGGCTCGTAGCGTGACCACCACGATGAATCGGGTCCGAAACAAGATTCTGGAACATGTTGGAGGCCGCGACGAACTAGACGTTCTCCTTCTACCTGGAGATCATCTGGCTCAGATGGTGGTCACATCTTCGTCAGTCGCTAACGAATCCGACGATGTTGAAACGTCGCGGGGCGAACTGTCAGACAATTCAAGCGACCAATCAACCCAGCTGTCTGCGAAAGCCACTGGAGGGTGAGATGTGGGATGAGTTTGACCAAGAGGAGATCAACTATCGACTGGGTCTCCTGGACCAGCTAAGTGCGGACTCGCCATCGGATGTTCTTGCGACCTATGTTCGTGCCACCTGGACCTGGCACAGCGGTGATCGGGAGACCGCCAAGAGACAGTTGACGGCCATCGCTCATCTCGATGAGGTAATCGACGGCATCCCCGATTTCACCCTCGCACTATCGGATGATGACCCACTCATGAGTCACCTGGGTCTTGATGCAGATCCAGAGGAATTGAGGGAATTGGCTGAGGACTAGGAGGAATGGAGAACGCATTACACCGTCGCAGGTAATCCATTAACTCCGGCTTCCGCATTGCGGGTTCTTGTTGAGAACGCCGCCGCAGATGAAGAAGAGGCGGTCGGGACCAACTTTGGTGCGCCACAGGAGATCCTCGCGGAACTGTCCTCTGACGAGGATGTCTTCAGTCGGCAAAGCGTCGCAGAGAATCCGGCCACATCAGGGAGGATCCTGAGAAAACTCGCTACCGACGAGGCCGGTGACGTCAGATTGGCGGTCGCCGCGAATTACTCAACACCACAAGACGTTCTGACCGATCTTCTCCATGATGGGGACGATCAGGTTCGTGAGACTGCGCGCCGTAATCCGTTCACTCGCACCTGATCCCTGCACCACGTCATCATGTTCGGGCACGGAATTCGATCGCGAACCTCAGCACCATCGAGTCGGGCATAGCCAGCCGGGGATGTTGAAGGATCCTCCACCTCCGGTACCTGGCCTCCAGTTATCTCGATCGCGTTCACGCTCCTCTCGATAGCGCTCCTGCTCTTTCTCCTTCTCGATCATGATCGTCCGAATCTCCACGAAGCAGCTTGCCGCCGTTGTCTGTTCGGTCTTCAATGCAGCCTCATTGCCCAACTCCACGACTCGGGGCGCGTAGTGTCGCCGAACGTACGTCCAGTCAGCAGGTATCGACTTGGGCATTGCGTACGGCAGATTGCCTTCCTTGACCTTCTTGCGAGGATTAAAGTCGGGATTCCGTAGGAAACCAAATGGCACCCAGAGGCCCCGTTCAACAAGACTCTCATTGATCGATACCGGATCATCCGGTAGTTCAACGCCCTCGTCGAACGCAAGACCAGCTCGCGAACCAGGATCGGACATTAGGAAGACGACGGGTCGGTTCAGCCGCCAAACATTCGAAACTTCAGCGTCTGCCTCATCGCGTGCAACTTCACACTCCTCCGGCAGACGCTCCACGAGATCCAGCCTTAGATCGACAGCATCGAAAAACTGGTCCCGCGCTTGCACGGTGAAATGTGTGCTGTTGTTGGCATCGATTTTCGAGACATTCATCGACGGATAAGGCTGCTCGCCGACGACGTCCGCGAATGGGATATCCGAAGCGAAGGCCCCCGGTAGCCCACCTGGTCGTTGACAGTAGGGGCCACCCGATAGCCATCGACCGATGACTGAGCCGCAATCCGCAGCCCTATTTCCAACGACCAGATCGTCTCCCCTCGCGTCAACGGCGTTCGCCCAGTTGACACCCGAACCATCGACGCTTACTGCCACAGGGAACTGGCCAGTCAGTTCGATGGTTGCCTTGTCAGCCTGCTCAGGAGTCAAGTTCGGGAATTCAACGGTTGCTTCACCCGCGCACACCTTGTCTTCCCCCGGGTCCAAGGTGAATTCAGCCAACTCGAACAATCCGTCACACAAGCGAAAACTGACTTCCCTGCCGACACCTCGAGCGCGCTGCTCAATTTCCTGTTCGTCGAATTCCAGGCTGGGCAGGAATGCCAGCGCCTCCAAATCATCGACGTCGATTTCAGCAGCGAAACCCTCAGTCTGATTGGTAATCCCGAGTTCAGCTTTGAGGGTTGCGGTGACTACCGACTGATTGGGCGCCAGATCTTCGCGCTCAATGGAGATCGGACTGACCCCAAATGTCACTTGATATTCCATCCCTTGCGCCGTCTTTAGATCGGTGGAGAAGGAGCGCAGAGACGATGGTGACTCCTCGGCTTCCTCTGCGAGTAGCGCCGCCGTATCGATGGCGCAAGCCGATGCGACTAAGGAAGTGACCAGGAGCCCTGAGACCACCACGATGCGATTCAAAGCGCGAAACCCCTCCGTACTGACTCCCAGGAAGTGCGCCTGGACGTTCAGCTGCAATTGAGCAGATCGTCGATCATTGACCTGTAGCAACGACTAGTGAACCTCATAGATGATCCCGGCATTTCAACCGCCATGCAACCCGATCCGATGCGGTGTCGGTTTTAGGATAGGGGCTGGATTCGAACAGTTTCGCGAAGTTGGGACACCACTATGGATGGAAAAATGGGTAAACAACTGACTTCGACTTTAGCGCAGGCATCTCTCCTCGGAGCCACACCACCCGAGTCAGAAAGCTCAAGGACCCGAGTGGCCACTACGGGGGTTCCGCCCGTTGAACCACAGAAGTTCTGTACGGCCTGCGGAGCTTCCCTCGATCCCTCGTACCGCTTCTGTGGCCAATGCGGCACCCAAGTTGCCGGATCTTCGACCCCCGCGCCACCAGCAAGTGACTGGAATTCACTCCAGTCCGAATGGGAAATACGAGGCAACTTCAACGTCGAGGGTGGATCGGCTTCCTTCGGAAATCACATTTTCGAGGTGTGCGATTGCGAAAACACATCCGACGAACCATGCGAGTGCGGTCGAATGGCCGGCAACTACGTCGCAGTCACGTCTGGGTCAGGTGATGGCGTGTATCCCGTGTTCCGACTCAGGAATGAACACGGTGATGTCACGGGTGTGATTGCGATGTTTGAGGAAAGTTGGGCCGTGGGTACTGAGAACGCTTCGCGCAATCCAGCCGACCTGGCGACCTCGGCGCAGCCGGTCTACGCGGGGGTGGTGTCAGTGGAAGATGTCGTCTACGCCAGCGAAGCTGGAGCCGGGTGGGACGCAGACTATGCACTAGTAGATATTGAATTGCCGCGCGGGACATACGAAGCGATTGCCTGGCAAGCGGAGATGGAAATCCTGCGGGAGCAAGGCCTACAGCCCTACAAGCGCCAAATCGCGTTCGGCCTTTATTCCCCGGAAATGGTTCGGGCCCTGGAAGCAATCTCTCCCCCAGATCGACGTGTGGAATCGCGCGAGGCCATGTCCAGTGCGAGCCGAATGTTCGACCAGGTGCTCGCACATGGAGCGCCCCGATGGGCGGATGCATGTATGTACAACGCCCAGGAGGACAACGACCGAGGAGAGACAGATCGCGCGGAATCATGGATCTTGCAGGCAGCCATCCACGGACACGACCCGGCCCGTTCGCTCCTAACCCCCGGCTACTTGGATTCGACAGCACCACTGGACGTTGCGCGACGCACACGACTGCTCGAAATGCGAGGTCAACGCTCCATCTGAGCCTGCTGCGCGAGAGTAATTGCAATTCCCTGTGACACGGATTCCATGCCTCACCCTTCCCTCACTGTTACCACAGGACCATCAGGGTGGGAAGCACGAGTCCCGCTATCGAGATACCTGCCAGCACGAACCAGACGAACCATCCTGGGGCGTTCGTATCGAGACTTATTGATTTCACGTCAGTGATCGCGACTCTGCGCGCCCGACGCTCGACCAAGAGATCCCTTAGCGCACCGACCGCCAATAGGCTCACCGCAGCCGAAGTCACGAGTGGGATCAATCCGATTGGCAACCACCGTAGGACCACGATGAAGCCGACCAAGACGAAGAGGGTCACGATGAAGCCCCAGAGATTTCTCGTGAAAGCCAGCAGGATTGCAGTCAAAGCCGCACCGATGGTTATCGCAAAGGCACTGGTGTCCGTCAGGACTGCTGCCATCAAGAGACCAGCGACTACAGCGGGAGCCGGATAGCCAGCAGCGGCAGTCAAGACTCGTCCTACCCCGGGACGTCCTGCGGTTATCGTCGCACCCGAAGAGTCTGTGTGAAGATGGACTCCTGCAAGCTTCCGCCCAGTGAGTAATCCGACCACAGCGTGACCACCTTCGTGAGTGAATGTCACAACATGGCGGGTGAGTAGGTATGCGGGATTGATGGCAAGAATCAGACCAACCAGCAGACCGACTCCAACCAGCCACAATGGCGAAACGCTTTCCGCGACTGCGGTAACGTTCCAGGACTGCCAGTGCGACTCAATATCTCTCAGGAATTCATCCATGACCGCGCCCTGATCCAGTTGCAGCAGGCGCCGCGTGCCCTTTGATGCCCAGCCCTACTGTTTTAGTCATGATTTGGTCACTTCACTGACGTGGTCGCTTGAAGTCCTGGCTCAGATTCGAGCCAAGCAGACCGTCATGTGACTGCTTGCTCAGGCCAAACGTCGAATCAGATTCAGGCGCCAGCAGCCGCGCTGCCTCAGAATCACCCAAGGCCTTTGCTTGTTCCAGCCAGAAGAGGGAGGCATCGGTTTCACTCTCGATAGCGAACTGCATACCGACCAAGCGGGCGAACAATGCAATGGACTCCCGTGGCAAGACCTGGAATTCAACATCAGCCTCCAAGTATCTGATCAGATACGGGGCCATCTCGATGACACGCTGCTGCTGACCCAGGATTGACAAGACCAGCGCCGTTCCTCGAACTTCACCTTCGTCCGATGCCCGCACAGACCATTCCAATGCTTGTGTCAGATCAGGCTTTTCGTATTGGTACGCAGCGATGAAAGCTGTGGCCTGATCGTCACCCATTTGTCGTGAACGCACGATCCATTTCTCAGCCTCGTCCATTCGCCCTAGCTTCAATAGCTCCAAAGCGGCTTGCGATGCGGCTCGGGCAGCCACATGGACCATGCTTTTGTTGGTAACCGAGTTTCTATCCATCATCAGCTGGCTTCCAGAGTCCGCGGCTCGCACGAAACACGCCAAGGCACCCTCATGATCATCGACCTGGACCCGAAGGACGCCCAGATTCCGCACAGCTCCGGCATGACCCAAGTCGGCAGCGCGTTGGTACCACCGACGAGCAGCGTCCAAGTCCCCGGCGCGTTCATATCGCAGGCCGACATCCTTGATAGCTTCTGCATCTCCGGCCTCAGCCTTCGCCTGAAGCGACTCGTCCGAGAGTTCGGTGTTCGATGTCGAGCCATCCACTGCCCCCGCAACCGTCAAGCGCTCACCGCATTCAGAGCAGAACTTGGCACCGTGCATCAGCCGAAGGCCGCATTCAGGGCAGAAGTTCATGAGTCAAAACCAGCCTATGATCTTGCGGGACTCGGCTACATAGCAACTGTCCCAGCGAAAACTCCTAGAAGGTGTCTCCAAGACCGAGTTGGCGCTCGATCTTGTCCGCCTGCGCCGTGACGGCGAGCATCGGAATATGGATCTCCGACGCATCCAGATCCGCGAGCAACGACATGTGCACGAGCCCGTAGTACCCGGCTTGCTCGGCGAGGCCGAAGAGCGAGTTGTTCGCCAGCTGCGCAAACTGCGCAGGTGAAATCTGGTCTACTTCAGCGAAGGCAGAGAAGAACCTAACTCCGCTCAGTTCCTCGGCATCTTCAATTCCCATAACGAAGACCATCTGGGATCTGCCCGGCTGCGTCTCAAACTCCAACGTCATCATTGAGTCAGTTGTGTTCGTGACCTTGTAGTTGCTGCCGATGAATTGCTGAACTTCCGACCACGTAGCCATTTTTTTCCCCGTCTACTCGATAGTGAAGCAAGGTTACTTCGCACACTGACACAGAGCAACCTCCAACCAAAAGCGCCCGAAGGTGACTTGGACGGCCTATTTCACCCGAGGCATTGGGCTGCATTCAGTAGACTACGGCTCGTCGGAATAGGAGACGGAAATATAGCAAGCGGCCAGATGGGCACTAAGTGCTAGCAGTTCAGCCCGTGAGGCGGGCGGCCGTTCGTAGGGGGCGATCGCGTGGGCGTATTGGCTGGGGGAACCTTCCACATCGAGCAGCTCACCGCGCGGATTGACGCACTGTCCGAAGCATTCGCCCAGCGCGACCCTATGGTGGTCGGTCTCAGTCTGCAGACCCTCTCGGCAGCCGCCCAGATTGCTCGCAGTCAATTCACTCCCACCGATCAGGCCGTAGCGCTCTCCTGGAGTAATTGGCTCACGGGCCTCGGCTTTGTTCAGAACTGCATCAACGGAGTGATGGATGGAGATCCCGATATCGTCGCACTGACCAACGAGCTGCTGTCCTTGTCGCACGAAGAGTTCTTGCACATGATTGCTCTCGCCGAGGAAGTGGATCGGCGATTCTTGTGAGCGTCAGCGACATTACTCACTACCTGCGCAACGAACCGCTCATGCAAGGGGCCATCAACGAAATAACGCAGACACTGATTGGCTTGGTCCAGCGATTGGAAATCGCAGATTTGCCGGGCATAACTCTGTCCGCTGACCAAGCTGCCTTGATGGCGCAAATCCTGCGGGCCCGGTACAGACCACCCCAATCCGAGTGGTCCACCGCCTGGGCGCAGTTCTTGGGTACTTGCGAGGAGTTGACCGGATACAAGGTTGGTCTATTGGAGGCCGATCCTAAGACTGTAGAGCAATTCCAACTTCGATTGCAGAAGTCAATAGATGCCGTGCAGCCGTTAACGGACGCGTACGCGCGCTTGATAGGCGACTAGTCCAATGAGCGCCCTAGCCCCAAACCTTTCGCCCTTGTCGGACGACCAAACACGGGTGCGATCCGCGGGTTCATGCCTGCCTTAATTCAATGAATTCAATAGATCCGCCCACGAGCGACTTGCGCCAGTTTCCGGAACATCGGCTTCCTGGTCGTCAACTGCCGGTGTGTCGAACAGATCCTCCAGGGACTCTCGCACATCCGTTTGCTTCGGTTCAGACGTCATGTCCTCCGACACATCGAACAGGTCAGAACTCGACTCCCGCTCATCTGCTTCATTTGGCGGTTCAGATGGGGGAGGCACTCGGGGCACCACGACACGCATCGGAATCGGCCGACCCATCGGCCCCGGCATAGGCCTCATGTAAACGCAAACATCACCAACAGCCACACCGACGCTACATCCGGAATTGGGGCCGCTGGAGGGTCGAGCGGACGCAGTCGGCACGCTCTCCTCCGTTGCGTCCAGGTCCGTCATTGCGTCACGATCGGGAGTCGCCTGTGGCCGTAGGCCACTTAAGGCGCCTCCTTCTGAGTCAGTGCGTGAATCCGATCCAAACTCACTTTCAATTCGTTCACCGTACGAATCTCTCGAATCACCCGAGTCCGCGGCATTCAGGTCTGGGGTCGCAGTGCTAGGCGATGCATCGGTCGGTGACTCTACTTCGCTCACTTTAGCTTCCACGTCAGTCTCAGAAGCGGCACTCGGATATCCGCTGGCTCCTAACTCGACCTGATCACTATGGGATGTCGCTGGCTCCTCAACCTCACGCATCACCTCATTTGGTTCGATATCTGGTGAAGCAGTCGTGGGTGCGCTACCTGGATCCATAGTTGATTCACCGAACCAGTCCCAGGCAAAGACTGCGCCGAAAGCAACTGCACCGAGAAGGGCGCCCGCAAGCGCTAGTCGACGTGCACGGATTCCTTCCTTCTTCGCCTTACGACGAGCATGGGCCGTCCGTGACCTAGCTTGGTTTCCGCGATTCCGCGGCTTCGGTGATCTGCTACCTGAAGTCTTTGGAAGGAACTTCACATCAATCGCGGTTCGAGAGTCTGGTTCCGGTACTAGAAATGAAACATTTCGCTTAACAACCTCGGAGGGCGCAAGACCCTTGTTGAACCTGAAGCGGAAATGAGTTTTCCCGTGATAGGCCTTTCCACCCAAGACTCGAACTACACCCGACCCATCTTCGGGTCGATAGCGGACAACTGAACCAACGATTCGATTCACGCTACCGGAACCTCTCTGGCGAGGAGTCTTCGCACATCAGCCACTGATCACTCGCGATGTTCACCACAGATCCACTCCCTCGCAAACCGCAAGGACATCACAGATGACGGGAAATCCAATAGCAATATTCCAGTCCTGCGGATAGTCCTCGCCCACAAGGACGAAACTGTTGGTCCCGATGACTTCGCCTCTAGCGTTCACCAGAGGACCGCCACTATTTCCATTATTCAACGCGGCCGTGGAGATCACTTCATCACCATCACGGTTGACGATGTTGCCGATCGTTACTGAACCTTCAAGACCGTATGGACTGCCGACTGCCATTGCCCACCAACCCGGTTCGGGTTCAGCGCTTACCGTTAGCGCCGGAATTGACTCACTAATGCCGATCAGAGCCAGATCGGTTTCCCGGTTCCAGCTGTAGAGATAGGCGCTGTAGACAACGTCGCCGGCCAAGACTTCAACTGACGCTGGCGCATCCACACAGGCTTCGATTACGTGGTGATTCGTGACCACCTCGTACGGGTATTGCTCGTCAAGGGCAAGGGTTTCTTCGGGAGCATCGGCATCAGGTGACTCCAAGTCAATGACCCACCCGGAACCCTGACCATCTGAACAAATGACGGTTACGGTGCTGCTCTGTACAGCTCGAATAACGCTCTCGAGATCCGCAGGCTGAGCGAAAAGATCATTCATTGAAGTACCAGTGGCTGCGGAATCAGTCTCGGATTCATCCGCCTCAGCGATGGCCTCCGTGTTGGGGGTGGGGAGATCCTCATCTTCTTGATTCGCGCTGCTGTCCGCGGATCCACCTGCATCGCTTACCTCATCACTACCCGAACGAGTGAAGGGCACGAAGAGGACCAAGACGACCAATAGGGAAACGCCACCGATGACCAATCCCCCGATCAGGCGGCGCCGCGATTTACTTGACCCCTGTGGAGGAGATCCAGATAGGTTCCAGTCATCGTTTCCCGGAGTCGCACCGTCTGTCTCGGTAAATCCCTCCGGCAACCAATCATTGGGGCCGAATCGATCGTTACCGCTCATAATTGCCCCCCGCTCCACATCCTTGTTACCTCGCCTTATCCCTCAGGAAGTGACGCTCGCCTGGCTCCGTCTGACTCAGGGCTGACATTGCCGCCCGAAGCAAAGTCCGTACCACTGAATAGCCTGACCACTTCCGGATCGAGCCAATCGCTCCGGTCAACTCGAATCACCCAATCCAGGGGTGCACCGGCGTCGTCGTCCTCGGCAATTACGTCAAATTCACTTCCTGAAACGTCATCCAGGAGTTCCTGAGGGGCCAGCACATGCGATCGGTGTATTCGAGTGGGTCTGTCCGCCAACTTCATTGGGTTGAAGGTAATGAGACTGAAGGGAGCGGCAGGAGTCAGCGCGCGTGCCAAGAAGTCGTCCCACGATTCCAAGTCCTCGTCCTCGGAACGGAAACGGGATGTCGATACTTCAACATCGCCCAGACCGTCATCCCTCAAGGGCAGGACGGAAGGCTTGATATTTCGTATTCCGTGCCGCTGCACCGTATCGGCAAGCACCGGCAATCGACTCCTACCGATCTGGAGCCTGACCTCCTCGGAGCTAACGCCTTCGATGGCGCGCCTTCGGGGCCCACGTAGCGCGTCCCCCGGATCTGCGTAGATGGCCTCACGATCGAGGCGATTCTCCAGTGCGCCCTCGCGCTCGTTCGCAGCCTGCAGCAAGTCATCGAAGGCGGCAGACAACCATCCCGGATAGTAGGCGGAACTGAACGCCTGTTGCGCCAACTGTGCATCGGCCGCACCGAAGCCACGATGTGCCTGGGCCAGCGAAACGGCAGCTGGGAAGACATCCACTGGCGGATTCGAGCGATGAGACTCGACCAGACTCGTGTCGATTTTCCATGGCGCATGCATCGCACGTCCGAGGAGCTCAAGATACTCAGGCACCATCGCGTGCATCGCCTCAAGCCGATACTCCTCGCGCCGTGCGTGCAAGTAGCGGCTCTGTTGCCACTTTGCCTCGTGAACGCTACGCAGCATCAAGCCCCGCAGCTTCGACAATTGCTGGTAGTACGTCCACCACGCACCGAGAATCGCGGCAATCCACAAACCGACGGCTATGACGACTAGCCACAGGGTGGTGGGAATGAATCGCAGAACCTCATCAGGAAGGATCGTCGCCAGATACTCGACGAACAGCACCAGCGCGATCAGAAACGGAACGGGAACAAGAACGTTGCGGGTCAGCGAGATCAGCATGAGCGCGTGCTGGCCCATGTCCAGGCCAAAATCAGTATTCGCAGTGCGCTTTTCATGACTCGCTCGAAGAGCTTCAGAGGCCTTCGCGCGCTCCAAGGACATCCATTGCCACAAGAGGACACCCGACAGCAAAATCGCCGCGAATCCACTCATTGCCAGGACCTGCGGGATTCGTATGTCACCGAAGACCTCTGTTTCCTGGGCAAGGATCTGAATCAATGCGACGACAATCACGGCTATCGCTGCGGCAGTGAGGGCCTTCAGTAGAAAGCGAGGTTTGCGGTATCGGGGCACTAGCAATTCGTTGAGTCGACGTCGGCCACTCTCAAGTTGACCGCGCGCATCTCGATAGTCTCTGGAGGCGCGGGCTCGCTCAGTCGCCAACTTGCCTACGAACTGCCACGCGAAACTATCTCGGCGCTGCAGAACCCACTCTTCCAGGGATTCCCGACTGTCTTCGATACCCTGAATACGGCTCGACAATTCCTCACTGTTGCGTTCGAGTCTTCGAACTTCGATCTCCGCCATTCGGGAGCTAAGGCGTTGCTCCCGCACCTGTTCCTTAAGGGTTGCAACGCGTGTTTGAATCTCCTCAAGGCGACGCCGGGCCTCCTCCTCCATTGATGAAGTGCCCGCACTTACTGCCTCTACTGCTTCACTTTCGGGGCCACCCACCCCGGGTTCGTCGTCAGCGCTCAGCGCCTGATCCAGGGACCCCTTATCCGTTTCGTCCGTTGACTGCTCGGTAGTCAAGTGAATGCGAAGTGAAGACATCTTCGAGGCATTCGGGTCATCTACTGGCTTAATCTCGACCGAGGGCCAACCTGAGTTGTTGAGCGCGTTGGTGATGCGGTTTATCTGATCCAAAGTGGCGGCGCGACTGAGTTGGATCCGATGGGCGTCACCATGACTTTCGATAGTTGCTCCGTCGAGAATCGGCTTCAGGTCTTCGGGGACTAATTCCCTCACAGCTTCCAATTCAGGTCTCTCAGACATCGGATGATTCCCCCTCTTGTGTGACCATCACGATCTCATCGAGCCATGTCATGTAGTCCTGTTCCTGCAACTGCGCATCGTTCAGGTGGAACTCCAGATCCAGGAGCTTCTCGGCCTGTTCGTCGTGACTCTTCTCCGCTTCGCGTAACTCAAGGTGGATTGCCGTGAGTTGCGCCCGACGCGCATCATGGGACTCGGCGAGTGTCTTGAGCGACCTTTCCGCCCGCTCGTGATCAAGCCAGTCGAGACGATTGCCCCCCTCCAAGCGAAGGCCGGAGCGTTCATCGAGGTCCCAGGAGCCCTCCGGATCCGGCAGGATGTTGGTTCGAGTCGGGAACACAACCCGTTTGCCGGAGTTTCTCGAAGTCAGCAAATCTTGCCCGACGGTGATGTTGGGATTTCCATCCACAGCAGCGAAGAGCAGCTCCTGCAAGTCGCGCCAAAGCTGCGGCGACGTACGAAGCCCCGAGGACGTTGGTGCTGCAACATCCGGGAGTTTGAAGATGCCGTCATCGACGCGTGGTACTCCTGCGTTCCAAGTCAATGGACCGGACACGATCGTGTCCCCATCAGCAACCGTCAGACGATCGCTGGCGCGTTGCAGCACCAGGTCGGCAAGGACGGCCGGGATGCGGACGGTGGCGCGCCAACCCTTGGAGAAGTAACGACGCAGTGCCCGCCAGATCGACTCCTGACCCGGCGTGTACGCAGGGATCAGGCCGAATTCTTGGTAACCGACACCTTCTGACCGAAACCCCTTCAGAACATCATCAACCAACGAGCCGACTCGTTCCGCGACATCAGCGTCGGAGATGGACTCGACCCCATGTTCTTGAAGAGCTGTCTGCATCTGCCGCACCCGCTCCTCATCTTCGGTTTCGGCTGCAGTCAGCGCAGACTGTGCAAGATCAATAGCTAAACCATCCGTGATGATTCCCCGGACGACCACTCGCTGGACAATGCACATCTCGTGAGCTTTGCCGGAGCTACCCTTCATTAGGTCGTAGATCGTCTCGTTGATCCCTGACCACAGTCCTGCAGCAGTGGCCAATTGAGCGACGACCCATCCGAAGTAGCGATCAGTACGAGGTATCAGTCCGGGAGCAATAGGCGTACCGGGTCTGTTCATATCGATCGGCTCTAGCGGAGGGGCATCTGAGGCGTACGGTTCAGAGCGATCCTCAGGGCTTGCAACGACATTGGCATCCCAGTCATAACGGAACACGGAATCCGGACGAACACCATCCATTTCGGCTGCATCGACGATCAAATTGATCCGAAGGAACTCCGTGAAGAAATCACCTTCGTTGCGATCTCGGGTGGGGTCCTTCTCCGGATCAAGGGGCATCGCCTGAATCAGATACCGATCGAGTTGCGTAATAGATTGGGCCGTCTGCTCTTGGAGTGCGGGGTCTTGCTTCATCTGTAGTGCTAGCAATCTCACGCGGGAGTGATGCCTCTCCCCCAGGGCCCAGAAGAGCTCGACATTGGCTTCAGCGAATCCACCCATCGAAGACCGACCTACCACGCGGGCCGGAATCTCCGGGGGCCCAGGTTCACCAAGAGGTACATCTTCCGCCCGAACCCAGATCGCCGGGGTTAGCAGCCAATTCCCGGTCCAGATGCGCACTACATCCAAGATGCGGTCCCCTTCTGGTCCCGCCGGTAGTACGACTACACACAGTCCCCCATGACCCAACGCCCCAACAGGCATGCTGCTATCCCTCTCGGCCAGATACCGCGGACGTTCGCGCATTTCGCTCGACGTATTCGGCGAGGACCTGCAACGCTCGGTCGACTTCACCTCTGATCTCGTAGATCTCCGGAGTCTTTATCCATCCGCGGGGGTCGACTGAGTCTTTCGCCTTGAGTTCCTCCCAATAGTCCCGATACGAGCTCATATTGCGCTGGATGCGTGACAGCAGTGCTCCAGCCCTGTCGCCCTGAGCGTCTTCAACTTGGCGATTCAATTCCGTGGGCTCGGGCGCATCTGCAGGCAGGACTCCGGACTTGATCCAATCCTTCACCATGGTGGACAGCGGAGCGCCATCCCACATGTCAATTCCGATACTCGAATCCGCAGTTATCTCACGCCCGAGATTCTTAAGGCGCTGATACGGCAACAACGGCCTCTCGTTGGACTGCACTCCAGCCTCAACGATTGCCAGACCCAGGGACTTCAGCACCGCTGGGAGCAGGTATTCGTCATGCGGTGACTTGGGTAGCAAAGGGTAC
>Ga0209953_1000339_pt1 | contig 17349 bp, 15 predicted proteins | sample SalPonred_H2O_MG_FD_185713 | JGI IMG/M metagenome (GOLD analysis project Ga0209953, IMG submission 185713) | Salt pond water microbial communities from South San Francisco under conditions of wetland restoration - Salt Pond MetaG... | ecosystem: Environmental > Aquatic > Non-marine Saline and... | reverse complement strand
CGCGGACGACACGCAGTCACTGGTTGTGACGTGGCATTGACTGCCGAACGGGCAGACACGGACCCCAAAGTCTTCACCAAAATCCACTTCGCCTTCACCGTCACCGGACAAGGTCTGTCGCAAGCGGTGGTCGAACGTGCTGTGAAGCTCTCGCATGAGAAATACTGTTCAGCCTCGGCGATGCTCGCAAGCAGCGCTGAGATGACATGGTCAGTTGATATTGTCGATCAGGCAACTGCAGACAACAAAAACAGCGCAGACAACGGAGAGAACGCGTGAACCAATACGAAAACTTCATGCGCCATGTGTTTGAGAACGGCGTGGATAAGTCTGATCGCACAGGCACAGGCACCCGCTCGGTGTTCGGGCATCAGATGCGGTTTGACTTGTCTGAAGGCTTTCCGCTGGTCACCACCAAGAAACTACACACCCGCAGCATCTTTGTTGAGCTGCTGTGGTTTTTGCGCGGCGACTCCAATGTCAATTGGCTACGTGATCGCAAGGTCACCATCTGGGATGAGTGGGCCCCCGACAACGGTGACCTCGGTCCCATCTATGGCGTGCAGTGGCGCTCGTGGCCAGCCCCTGATGGACAAAAAATCGATCAGATCAGCCAAGTCATCGAGCAAATCAAAACCAACCCAGACTCGCGCCGCCTGATTGTTTCAGCTTGGAACGTCGGTCAGATACCGGACATGGCACTGCCACCCTGCCATGCGTTTTTCCAGTTTTATGTGGCCCAAGGCAAGCTGTCTTGCCAGCTCTATCAGCGCAGTGCCGACATCTTTCTAGGCGTGCCGTTTAACATCGCAAGCTATGCACTGTTGACCCACATGGTGGCGCAACAAACCGGGCTCGAGGTCGGTGATTTCATCTGGACCGGCGGCGATTGCCACCTCTACAACAATCACTTCGATCAGGTGCAAGAGCAGCTCGCGCGTGATCCCTACCCCTACCCCACATTAAAGATCGCCAGAAAACCTGACAGTATTTTTGAGTATGAGCTAGAGGACTTCGTCATCGAGAACTATCAGTTTCATCCTCACATCAAAGCGCCGGTGGCCGTATGACAACCGTCTCCCTTATCGTGGCCTACAGCCGCAATCGTGTCATTGGCAAAGACAACCAATTACCATGGAAGTTGCCGGGTGATCTCGCGCACTTTAAGCGTCAGACCGTGGGCAAACCCATCATCATGGGCAGAAAAACCTGGGAGTCGCTCGGGCGCCCACTGCCTGGTCGCACCAACATCGTGGTCAGCCGGTCTGCCTCAGGTTTGGATGCTGGCGCGCTCGAAAGACACTTCGCAGGCGCAGTGGTAGTGACCACCATCGATGAGGCATTTGCCGCTGCAGGCGATGTGCCAGAAATCTGCTTAATCGGTGGGGCGCAGCTCTACGCTGACGCGCTAGACAAAGTCGACCGAATCGTGGCCACGGAGATCGATATCGAGATCGACGGCGATGCGTTTTTCCCTGAGCTCGACCCAGCAGCTTGGGTTGAGACCGATCGCGAGCCCCAACCCCCAGACAACAACCTCACCTACGACTTTGTCGTATATCAGCGCAAGCGCTGAGGTAGTGGAAGCAACGCAGGCCTAGCCTAGACCTGTGCGTACTCACTAACCGGCGGACACGCACACACGAGGTTGCGGTCACCAAACGCATTGTCCACACGTGCCACTGGCGGCCAGTACTTGTTTTGCAACAGTGATGAAACTGGGAAAGCCGCTTCGTGGCGACTGTAGTCATGATGCCAATCAGCGGCCATCAACATGTGTGCGGTATGCGGTGCATTCTTAAGCACATTGTCGTTAGCATCACGCTCGCCTGTGGCAACTTGTTCGATTTCAGCACGGATGGCAATCATGGCATCAATGAAGCGATCGAGTTCGGCCAAGCCCTCAGACTCTGTAGGTTCAACCATCAAGGTGCCGGCCACTGGAAATGACATCGTGGGTGCATGAAACCCATAGTCCATCAGGCGCTTGGCGATGTCTTCGCCCGAGATGCCTGTTTCGTCTTTTAAAGGCCGCATGTCCAAGATGCACTCATGCGCCACGCGCCCAGCTTTGTTGGTGTACAGAATCGGGTAATGCGCAGCCAGACGCTTGGCGATGTAGTTGGTGCTCAGAATCGCCGTCTCCGTGGCTTGGCGCAAACCCTGCGCACCCATCAACAAAATGTACGCCATGGAGATTGGCAAGATACTGGCCGAACCAAATGGTGCGGCACTGACCGGACCGACAGGCGCATCTGCTGGTAGACGGCCATCAGCACCGACAACGCCGGGCAAGAAAGGTGCCAGATGTGCGCGGCAACCCACAGGACCCACACCCGGGCCGCCCCCGCCGTGCGGAATACAAAACGTCTTATGCAAATTCAAGTGCGAGACATCTGAACCAAACTTGCCGGGCTGGGCCACGCCCACCAAGGCATTCATGTTGGCACCATCCATGTAGACCTGACCGCCTGCCTCATGAATCGAGTCGCAGATTTCAGTGATGGCTTCTTCAAACACGCCATGCGTCGATGGGTAAGTCACCATCAGTGCTGCAAGCCGGTCACCGGCTTGCGCAATGCATTCTTTCAAATGATCGACATCGACGTTGCCTTGTGCGTCCGCACGCACCACCACAACATCCATGCCTACCATGTTGGCAGAGGCCGGGTTGGTGCCATGGGCAGACTCAGGAATCAAGCAAATGTTGCGCTGATGGTCACCACGCGAACGGTGGTAGGCACGAATCGCCAACAGGCCAGCGTATTCACCTTGAGCGCCAGAGTTTGGCTGCAAACTAATGGCGTCGTAACCAGTAATCTCACACAAATAAGCCGACAGGCGCTCGATCAACGCCTGATAACCCTTGGCTTGCGAGGCAGGTGCAAACGGATGCACATTCGCGAACTCAGGCCAGGTGACTGGAATCATTTCCACGGTTGCGTTCAGTTTCATGGTGCATGAGCCCAGCGGGATCATAGTGCGATCGAGCGCCAGATCCTTGTCGCTAAGACGACGCAAATAACGCAACATGTCGGTCTCTGACTGAATGCTGTGAAACACCTCGTGCGTCAATATCTCACCCTGACGCTGCAATGCAGCTGCAACGCCGGGCAGTGTTTGGCCTTCGGGCCAGACAAGTGACGCTGACTGACCCACCACACCGGCAAATACCGCTAACAGGGCTAACACGTCATCTGCGGTCACTGTCTCATCAAGCGAGAGCGCCAAGCTGTCACTTGAAACATGACGCAAATTCATCGATGCCTGCTCGCAAGCTTCATGAATTGCTGCCGTGTGCTCGCCAGTTTGCACCAATAGCGTGTCAAAGAAACCCTGGTTTTTAACCACAAAACCGAGCTGTTCAAGACCCGAACGCATGGCAGCGGTGTGTTGATGCACACGACGTGCAATGGTTTTCAGACCCTCAGGGCCGTGCCACAAGGCATACATGCTGGCCATCACCGCCAACAACACCTGTGCGGTACAAATGTTCGATGTCGCTTTCTCACGTCGAATGTGTTGCTCGCGTGTTTGCAACGCCAAACGCAATGCCGGATTGCCCATGGCATCACGCGACACACCGACCAAGCGTCCAGGCAGATTGCGCTTATAGGCATCTTTGCAGCTCATAAAGGCGGCATGCGGACCACCAGCGCCCAACGGCACACCAAATCGCTGTGCTGAACCGATCGCAATGTCAGCGCCCCAGTTACCAGGTGCTTCGAGCACCGTCAGTGCCAGTAAGTCCGTGGCACAAGCAACCACACCATCGTCGTCATGCACTTGTGCTGCCAGCGCACGATAATCCAACACCTCGCCAAACGTCTGTGGGTATTGCAACAGCACCCCAAAACAGCTCGGCACATCAGCTGCTTCATCGCCGATCACAAGCTCAATGCCCAGCCCCTCGGCGCGGGTCTTAACCACTTCGATGGTCTGTGGATGGCAGTGCTGCGACACAAAGAAAGGCCGCTCTTTGTGGCGCGTTACCCGCCAGGCCAAAGTCATGGCTTCAGCCGCTGCCGTACCTTCGTCTAGCAATGAGGCATTGGCAATATCGAGGCCGGTTAAATCGGCCACCATGGTCTGGAAATTCAAGATAGCCTCAAGTCGGCCCTGTGAGATCTCAGGCTGGTACGGGGTGTAAGCCGTGTACCAAGCCGGATTCTCAAGCACATTGCGCAAGATCACATTTGGGGTGTGCGTACCGTAGTAGCCTTGACCGATGTAGCTGCGCATGACCTTATTCTGTTGGGCCATGGCTTTGAGCTCAGCAAGCACCGCCGGCTCATCTTTAGGTTCAGGCAAACTCAACAAACCAGACAAGTGGATATTGGCTGGCACCACACTTTGCATCAGCGTTTGCACATCATCGACACCGATGACGTCAAGCATCGTTTGGCGCTCAGCCGGGCTTGGTCCAATGTGGCGGGCAATGAACGCGCCGCCAGTCTCGTTTGTTGAGGTAGTCATCATTTAGCCTGCGTCGACAACAGCCTGATAAGCATCCGCATCGAGCAATCCCTCGACGTCAGCAGCATTGACAGGCTTGAGTTTAAAAATCCAAGTGTTGTAGGGATCTGCGTTGATGGTTTCTGGCGCGTCGTTAAGTGCACCGTTAAAACCAACCACCTCACAGTCAACGGGTGCGTATATGTCGGAGGCAGCTTTAACCGATTCCACCACTCCTGCGGTTTCACCCGCTTTGAGCTTGGCACCCACGCGCACATCACCGACGAACACCAGGTCGCCTAACTGATCCTGCGCCGGGTCAGTGATACCCACTAACATCACATCACCCTCGGCGCGTATCCATTCATGTGAGGAAACGTACTTACGATCGTTCGGAATACTCATTCAAATTCTCCGCAAACACTGCAAAAAAACAATTGGAAATCAATGCGCCACGGCTTTACCGTGACGTACAAAAGGTAGCGGACATACCTTAGCAGGAACTGACTTTCCCCGGATGACGATCTGCACGTCATCGTTTGGCAACACGCCTTCGGGTAGGCGCGCCATGCCAATCGACACGCCGAGCGTGGGCGACATGGTGCCGCTGGTAACCTCACCCTCACCACGGGTAGTTTGAACGACCATGTGCGCGCGCATCACACCTCGATCAAGCAGTTTGAGCCCCAGCATTTGGCCGGGCGCGGCAAACTCGGTGATGGCGGCACGACCCACAAAGTCACGGTCGGCATCGGCCGTGGCCACCGTCCAACTTAAACCTGCCTGGGCGGGCGTGGTTAACGCATCCATGTCCTGACCATACAAATTCATGCCAGCTTCTAGGCGCAGCGTATCGCGCGCACCAAGGCCGCAAGGCTTCACCCCAACGGCCAGCAAGTCCTGCCAGAGCGTGACGATCTCATCAGCCGGGAGCATCACTTCCACGCCATCCTCGCCGGTGTAACCGGTGCGGGCCACCACTGTCTGACCAAACACCAGTGCACTAAACGGCTTGGCTTGCGCAATATCTGACCAACCAGGGCGAATCTCATTCAGACAGGCCAACGCCTGCGGTCCTTGAATGGCCAGCATCCCTAAATCACCGCGCGCCTGAATCGCGACATCAAAAGACTTGGCTGCCGCCACGCGATGCATCCACTGAATGTCACCCTCGGCACAGGCAGCATTGACCACCAGACGCCAGCTGTCATCGGCAAAGTAGTAAGCAATCAAGTCATCGATAATGCCGCCCTGCGGATTGAGCATGCAGCTATAAAGTGCGCGCCCGGGTTGCTTGAGCTTATTCACATCATTGGCCAGCAAGTAGCGCAGGAAGTCACGCGACTGTGGACCAGTGATGTCTACACTTCGCATGTGTGAGACATCAAACATGCCCTTGTCTTGGCGCACGGCATGATGCTCTTCGATCTGTGAACCGTAATGCAGCGGCATGTCCCAGCCACCGAAGTCAACCAAACGCGCGCCAGCAGCGACGTGGGCATCGTAAAGCGGGGTTTTTTGTAAAACGGTAGACATCAAGGAGCTCCAAGGGCGCGGTTTAGGTTGTCGTGACGATCACGTCGACTTCATCCTGCAATCCGCCCCTCTGTCCTTTTGCCTGAGAGTTGTCTGATCCATGAGATCAGGTGCACCTTCGGCGCTCGTGTACCAACCACGAGTCTCTCCAGAGTGCTGTGTCGCTGATTTGCATAACAACAAACAAATCAACGAAATCCCGGGCAGTATCGGATACCTGAGCGATTCTGGGCGAATTGCGCCTTCGGTGGTGCGTATGTCGCACACTCTCCCGCTGGGGACTTGCACAGTTAGCGACAGAGTACCCGGAAAACGCCTCGGCCGACAACAAATGAACAACAAATGAACGGCCGAGCCGGTAAATAATTTCAATCGGCACATAGTCTGTCGCTATAGCCGCTGCCAAGCGCACCTCAGCGCGCCGTAGCGCACCAATTCGGGGCACTCAAAACACCCCTCAAAATGATCCTTAACTTTGACTGGCCGATGCGCGTCCGGCGGCGACCCCACTGGCCCAGGCCCACTGAAAGTTGTAGCCCCCAAGCCAGCCCGTGACGTCAACCACCTCACCGATAAAGTACAAGCCAGGCATGCCTTTGACCTCAAGCGTACGCTGATCGAGCACGTTGGTGTGCACGCCACCGGCCATCACTTCAGCCTTTCGCATCCCAGCTGTGCCTGAGGGCAACACCTGCCATTGCTGTATCTGCTCGGCCAGTTTCCTGATGGCTTTGTCAGACCACTCAGCAAACTTGCGCGAGCCATCAGACCCGAGCCATTGTTCAGCCAATCGCTTAGGCCAAAACTGCGCCAAAACCGTACTGGCTTGTTGTTTGGCACCGGCCTTTAAGGACAACAGCTCATCGACCAACCGCTTTTGCGGCAAGAGGTTGATTGACAACGACTGTCCGGGCTGCCAGTAACTAGAGATCTGCAAAATCCCAGGGCCGGATAAGCCTCGGTGGGTAAACAGCATGTCCTCGACAAAGCGCTGCTTTGGGCCACCAGCAACAGCGATTTCAGCCTCGATCGCCACACCGGCTAAGCTCGCAAACGGCTGCCAGAGCGCCGGGTCAAACTGCAGGGGCACAAGTGCAGCACGCGGCGCCACCACCTCGAGTTCAAACTGCCGCGCAAGTCGCAACCCAAAATCCGTGGCACCGACTTGTGGCACCGCTGTGCCACCTGTGGCAATCACCAAATTCCTGGTGCGCAAGACGCCAGCACTGGTTTGCAACTCAAACCCGCTGGCAACTTGCTTCACACCATCGACCTGACAAGGCATGCGCCAAGACACATCATGTCTGTCGCACTCGCGCTTGAGCATGGCAATGATCTGTTCACTGCTCTCATCACAAAACAGTTGTCCGCGATGTTTCTCATGCCAGGTAATGCCGTAAGACTGCACTAACCCAATGAAATCTTGCGGTGTGTAGCCCGCCAGAATGCCGCGGGCAAACTTCGGGTTAGTGGAGATGAAGTTGTCTGGCGTGACATGCCGGTTGGTGAAGTTGCAGCGCCCGCCTCCGGAAATCCGGATTTTTTCAGCGAGCTTGCTCGCATGGTCCACCAACACGACAGACTTGCCACCCATGGCCGCCTGAGCCGCACACATCATGCCTGCGGCACCAGCACCAATGACAGCCACATCAAACGAATTGCCAATGGACTTCATGGACAGCACTCGTATGTCACTGTGTCACGGCTCTACGATTGCCTGATGCAGTCAACGTAAAGGCGCTTTTTACCTTCAGCATCTTCTTCGTGCGCCAGGCCGTGGATATACGTCTCAAACCCTGGGAACCGCGCATTGAAGTCCGCGGCAAACTGCAAGTACTGCACGATGGTCTTATTAAACCGCTCGCCTGGAATCAACAGTGGGATACCGGGTGGATACGGTGTGAGCAACACGCCAGTCACACGCCCTTCGAGCTCGTCAATGGACACCCGCTCAACCTCACCATGAGCCATGTGCGCAAAGGCGTCTGAAGGCTTGAGTTCAGGCACCATGTCTGACAGATACATTTCCGTGGTTAAGCGCGCCACGTCTGAGGCGCGGTAAGCCTCGTGGATCATCTGGCACAAATCGCGCAGTCCCATGCGCTCATAGCGGCGGTTGCTGCGACAGAACTCGGGTAGGATGCGCCACATGGGCTGGTTACGGTCGTAATCATCCTTGAACTGTTGCAACGCCGTTAACAGCGTGTTCCAACGACCCTTGGTAATGCCAATCGTAAACAGAATAAAGAATGAGTACAGGCCAGTTTTTTCTACGACCACACCGTGCTCGGTCAGATACTTTGAAACCAGTGCGGCAGGAATACCGGTTTCACCAAAACTGCCAGACATGTCTAGACCCGGCGTGACAATCGTCGCCTTAATCGGATCAAGCATGTTGAAGTCAGGCGCGAGGTCCCCGAACCCATGCCAATGGTCGTTGGCTTTGAGTATCCAGTCAGACTGTTCGCCAATACCACGTGCAGGCAACTCATCTGGCCCCCAGACCTTAAACCACCAGTCGGCATCGCCGTATTCGCCTTCGACCTTGCGCATGGCACGCCGGAAGTCCAGCGCCTCGCGAATGCTCTCTTCGACCAAGGCTGTGCCGCCAGGCGGCTCCATCATGGCCGCTGCCACATCACAGGACGCAATGATGGCGTACTGTGGTGAGGTCGATGTGTGCATCAGATAGGCTTCGTTAAAGACGTTTCTATCGAGCTTACGAGTCTGTGACTCCTGCACCACGATCTGCGAGGCTTGTGAAATGCCTGCCAGCAACTTGTGGGTTGAGTGCGTGGCATAGACGACTGCACGCTCGCTGCGCGGGCGGTTCTCGCCAATGGCGTGCATGTCGCGGTAGAAATCATGAAACGGTGCATGCGGCAACCAGGCCTCATCAAAGTGCAGGTTGTCAATCTCAGCCCCAAGGCACTCCTTGATGGTTTCTACGTTATAGATCACGCCGTCATAGGTGCTTTGCGTAAGCGTCAGGATGCGGGCTTTGTCAGAGCGCGCCCGACGCGCAAACGGATTGGCCTCAATCTTTTTACGAATATTCTCAGGTTCAAATTCGCTTAACGGAATCGGGCCGATGATGCCCAGGTGATTGCGCGTTGGCCGCAAAAACACCGGGATCGCACCAGTCATGGTGATGGCGTGAAGAATGGACTTGTGACAGTTGCGGTCAACCACAACGATATCGTCAGTGGCCACGTTGGCATGCCAGACGACTTTGTTTGAAGTCGATGTGCCATTGGTGACAAAAAAGCAATGATCGGCATGAAAAATGCGCGCCGCGTTCAGTTCTGATTCGGCAATGGGCCCAGTGTGATCAAGCAATTGCCCGAGCTCATCCACAGCATTACAAACGTCAGCGCGCAGCATGTTCTCACCAAAAAACTGGTGAAACATTTGCCCCACTGGGCTTTTAAGAAACGCCACGCCGCCCGAGTGCCCCGGGCAATGCCAGGAGTACGATCCGTCCTGGGCATATTCCACGAGCTCCTTGAAAAAAGGTGGTGCCAGCCCAGCAACGTAGCTCTTAGCTTCACGGATGATGTGGCGCGCGACGAACTCTGGCGTGTCCTCAAACATGTGAATAAAGCCGTGGAGCTCGCGCAGGATATCGTTAGGAATGTGCTCTGACGTACGCGTCTCGCCATAGAGATAGATCGGTATTTCAGCGTTGCGAAACCGCAGTTCACCGATGAACGAGCGCAGCTTCTGTATTGCGCTCGAATGATCCACGGCCACATCGATATCGAAATCTTCATCATCGATCGACAAAATAAAGGCACTGGCACGGCTTTGCTGTTGAGCAAAGGAACTTAAGTCGCCATAGCTTGTGACGCCGATGACTTCCATGCCTTCGGCCTCAATGGCCGAGGCCAATGCACGCACACCAAGGCCTGAGGCGTTTTCTGAACGGAAATCCTCATCGATGATGTAAATCGGAAAACGAAACTTCATGGCAGACTCCAAGGCATGCTCATTCCCGGCAGGCGGGTGCCCAACTGGGTGCTAGGTACGAGGCAGGGTCACACCTTCTTGACCCTGATATTTGCCGCCACGATCCTTATAAGAGGTCTCGCAGACTTCGTCGCTCTCAAAAAACAACATCTGCGCACAACCTTCACCGGCGTAGATTTTGGCTGGTAGCGGCGTCGTATTAGAAAACTCCAACGTCACATGACCCTCCCACTCGGGTTCAAGCGGCGTGACGTTCACAATGATGCCGCAGCGCGCGTAAGTACTCTTACCCAAGCATACCGTGAGCACACTACGCGGGATTCTGAAATACTCAACCGTGCGCGCAAGCGCAAACGAATTCGGCGGAATAATGCAGATATCACCCTCAAAGTCGACAAATGACTTCTCGTCAAACGCCTTGGGGTCCACGATGGTTGAATTGATATTCGTAAAGATCTTGAATTCTCGGGCACAACGCACGTCGTAGCCATAGCTGCTGGTGCCATAACTGACAATTTTGCCTTTGTCATTCTGGCGCACTTGGCCAGCCTCAAACGGCTCGATCATGCCTTGGGCGGCGGCACGCCGGATCCACAGGTCGCTTTTGATGCTCATGGCAGGGCTTCCCCAACAGCGGTTAAACCCATGAGTTTAACGCCCTGACCCGTCAAATGTGGTGACGATCTACTGTCGCCGCTGCTCAACCACCACAGAAGGGAATTTGCTGGCCATGTCTTTGGGCAAACCCGCCAAGCGGGCTGCCAGACGCTGTGCGATTTCACGGTATAGACTCGCCTCGGTGCTGTCGGGTGCGGCAACCACCGTGGGGTGACCGGCATCGGCATTCTCTCGAATCGACAATGCCAGTGGCAACTTGCCTAAAAACGGCACTTGAAACTCATCGGCCATGCGCTGTGCGCCACCTTCGCCAAACAAATGTTCGACATGGCCGCAGTTCGAGCAAACATGCACTGACATGTTTTCAATAATGCCAAGCACTGGGACGGTGACTTTTTCAAACATCTTCACGCCCTTGCGAGCATCGAGCAATGCAATATCTTGCGGCGTACTGACGATGACTGCGCCACTGACGGGCACTTTTTGCGCCAGCGTCAGTGCGATATCGCCCGTGCCCGGTGGCATGTCGATAATCAAGTAATCAAGCTCACCCCAGTTGGTTTTACGCAGCAACTGCTCCAGTGCTTGCGTGACCATGGGCCCGCGCCAAATGGCAGGGGTATCTGCGTCCACCAAAAAACCGATCGAATTGGTCTTTAACCCGTGATTGACCATGGGTTCCATGGTTTTATTGTCTTTGCTGTCAGGCTTGCCATCTAGGCCCAGCAACAACGGCACACTCGGTCCATAAATGTCAGCATCCAGCACCCCCACGGCCGCACCTTCATCGGCCAGCGCGAGAGCCAAATTGACCGCAGTGGTGCTTTTGCCCACACCGCCCTTGCCAGATGCCACCGCAATGATGTTTTTAACGCCCTTGACCCGCTCAACGCCAGAGCGGATAGCATGGGTCTGAATTTTTGGCCTCACATCGATATGCGCATCGGTAAAGCCGATGGCCGACAGTGCCGTGGTCAAGGGCTCAAGTACTGCGGCTCGCCCGTGCCCCACGGGGTAACCTGGCTTAAATGTCAGGCTGACTTCGCTACTTGACTTGACCACCACGTCTGTCACGAGATCGCCATAGGGCTTGTTACTCAAGGGGTCGATGGTGCGCGCTAGAAGCGCCAAAATGTCATTCGAGGTAATGGTCATGGAATCTTTTAGGGGTTTCGTAGTCAGATAAGTTGATGCACAATGTTCACTACAACCTAGATAAGTTAAATAATGGAATTCTTAAATCGTCTCATTCGTGCTGTTGCTTTCGGTCTGATCGCTTTGATCGGGCTTGGCATGGCACTGATTTTTACGTTCTCCACGCTGATTGCCGTCGGCATTTTATTCCTGGCCGCCAAACTGCGTGGCAAGCGCTTCTCTGTTGAAGAGTACTGGACGAGCCGTCAGGCGAGCCGCAAACCCATCTTCACAAAAGGGAGCTCTGGTGGCAACACCACAGGGGGCACGACACAGTCCGCCTACTCGCGTGACAACGTCACCGATGTCGAGGCTCGCGACGTCAGTTAGGCAATTGGCGCAAGACCGTTAAAATCCCGTACTTGAATCACGCACGGGGTCATCATGTCGCGCACTTTATTTGTCACCACCGCTTTGCCTTATGCCAATGGATCGTTTCACATTGGTCACATCATGGAATACATCCAGGCCGATATCTGGGTAAGGACCATGCGCATGGCGGGCCACACGGTGCATTTTGTTTGCGCTGACGACACACACGGCGCGCCCATCATGCTTAAGGCCCAGTCCGAGGGCATCACCGCACAAGAACTTGTGGCACGTTATGCCGCCGAAAGACCGGCGTATCTTGACGGTTTTCACATCAAATTTGATCACTGGTATTCGACTGACTCACCCGAGAACACCGAACTGTCCCAAGATATTTACCGCAAACTGCGCGCTGCCGGACTCATTGAAACAAAAACCATTGAGCAGTTCTATGATCCGGTTCAAGGCATGTTCCTGCCTGACCGATACATCAAGGGCGAATGCCCCAAATGCCACGCCAAAGATCAGTACGGCGATGCCTGTGAGGTCTGTAGCGCGGTTTACGCCCCCACTGACCTCATTGACCCCTACAGCACCATCACCGGGTCTAAACCGGTGATGAAATCCTCTGAGCATTTCTTTTTTAAATTGTCTGACCCGCGCTGCGTGGAGTTTCTGAAAGACTGGACCACGGCTCACAACACGCACGGTGTGGCACATCTGCAAAGCGAGGTGCTCGCTAAAACCCGCGAATGGCTCGGTGATGAACAAACCGGCCCTAAGCTTGGCGACTGGGACATCTCACGCGATGCGCCCTACTTCGGCATCGAAATCCCAGACGCACCAGGCAAGTACTTTTATGTTTGGCTCGATGCCCCGGTGGGCTACCTGGCATCGCTTAAAGCCTACTGCAAGAAGGCTGGCCTTAATTACGAGGCCATCATCGACCCTGACAGCGACACCGAGCAGGTGCACTTTATTGGCAAAGACATTGTGTACTTCCACGCACTGTTCTGGCCAGCCACGCTGAAGTTCTCTGGTCTCAAAACACCAGATCAGATCAATGTCCATGGCTTTATCACCGTGAGCGGTGAAAAAATGTCTAAAAGCCGTGGCACTGGCATCTCACCGCTACGCTATCTCGAAATCGGCATGGATGCAGAATGGTTGCGCTACTACATTGCCGCCAAGCTCAACAGCCGAGTTGAAGACATCGACTTCAACCCAGAAGACTTCATTGCTCGCGTCAACAGTGACCTGATTGGCAAATACGTCAATATCGCCAGTCGTGCAGCGAGCTTCATTGGGCGTCATTTTGATGGAGAACTCGGCTACACGGGCGATGAGCACGTGCTCACCACCAAATGGTCAGAGGCCGCCGACGAAATCCGTGAGTATCTGGAAAAACGCGAGTATGCCCGTGCCATCCGCGAGATCATGGCGCAAGCCGACATCATCAATCAAACATTTGATAGCGCCAAACCTTGGGTGATGGCTAAAGGCTTGGCAGATGCGTCTGATGAACAACGCAAAGAGTTACAAGACATTTGTGCCACTGCCATTGCTGGCTTTAAAGCCCTGTCGGTGTGTCTCACGCCAATCTTGCCAGCACTAACCCATCGCGTGGCCACCGAACTCTTTGGTCTTGACCGCGGCTTTGTCTGGTCAGACGCTGCCGAATTACCCAGAAAAATCGAACCCTTTAAACACCTCATGCAACGGGTCGCGCCCGAGATGCTCGATGAGCTGTTTCCCGAGGTTGAAGAACCCAAGGCATTGCCCGGTGGCGAAGAAATTGGTCCCACCATTTCCATTGACGACTTCGCCAAGCTAGACCTGAGAGTTGCCAAGGTGGTGTCATGCGAAGCCGTCGAAGGCTCACACAAGCTGCTCAAACTCATGCTTGATGTTGGTGAAGACAAACCAAGACAGGTGTTTTCTGGGATCAAATCGGCCTATGAGCCAGAAGATCTGGTTGGTAAGCTCGTGGTGGTCGTTGCTAACCTGGCACCGCGTAAGATGAAGTTTGGTGTCTCTGAGGGCATGGTCTTATCAGCCAGTCATGCCGATGAGAAAGCCCATCCGGGTATTTTTGTCATCGAACCATCCGAAGGTTCGGTCCCGGGTATGAAGATCCGTTAGGGTCGCCATCACCATCACCGCGTTAAAACAAGTCACAACGACCAAGCAAAGCAAATCAATCGCTTAGCTTAGTCGTTGTGGGTTCGCCTAACCTTTATGTGGTTCGCACGAAGCCATCTTTGCTCCAATACTCACTACCCACCTGATGGTGGCCTGTGAACAGTCCGTCAGGATCGTAGCGATTTTTGATTGCCAACAACTTAGGATAGTTGTCCCCCCAAGCACGTGTTCTCCATTGCTTGTCATGAAAATTCATTTCAGCAGAGTATGAACCCGTATCTGGTTGAATCACCCTAAAAATCTCGTAGACCTTCTCGACTTGCTTACCCTTTAATCGCATCGCAGTCTCATCTAACTCCAATCCTTTTTGATCGTAGACATTTTGCTGCGCAGCGCCGCAAAGGAGAAGGGCAAACGCATCTAAAACTGAGGGGTGAACGGGGGTATTCCTTGCCTGTGCAAGCCGTTCCTCGCTGGCGCCTGCAAGGCCTTTTTGAAAGTGGAATGCAAACCTAGTTTCGTTTGCGGCCTTGATGATCGTGTCAGTCAGTTCTTGGATGTTGTCGGCCTCTAAAAGCGATTGGGATAACCAAGCAGACTCGTAACCAGCCCAAAAAACGCTTGTCTCGCCGTTATCACCGTTCCAATAGAACTGTTTGCCTCTGTTGTTTGAGTATTGGTCAATGACGATAGTTTCAGGGAATTCTTTCTCCCTATAATCCATGTCCCACCAGCGTTGGGCGGGCGTGTCATACACCACCAGGTCCTCTATCAACTTGATATTCTCACCATCAACCATATCAAGCAATGGCGCCCAAATCTTTTTGATTTCGTCTGCTGTGAAATCAATGGACGTCATCTTGACATACATTCGGAAGTCGGGAGCAAAATGCACCTGCTCCCCCCAATTAGGGTTAATCAGATTCTGCCGGGTGAACTCCAAGAACTTTTGCACCAACTGTCGGTAGGTCGATTCATTCTTTGCCTCAACCCCAAAACCAATAAAACCAAAAAGCGCCGGAAGCTCGCACGTTGACAATGTAAGCCGCGTTGTAACGCCCCAGCCTGCGCCGCCACCCTTGAGTGCCCAATAAAGATCGCTGTTTTGGTATTCATTGGCAATCAAGATGTCACCGTTGGCGACCACGATTTCAGCTTGCAACAAATTGGCTGCTGTCATGCCGCCGTATTTGGAAAAATGCCCGAAGCCACCACCTTGAGTGTGACCACCAACGCCGACCGAGGTGCAACCGCCACCTTGTACATACCGGCCAGCCTCGACCACGACTTTATTGTATAAGTTGACAAACTCCTCGCCAGACGCGACCGAAACCGCTGGCTGGCCCGGGCCCGTTCCGCCTTGAGGCACGAAGTCATCATGAATATCGACTCCCTTGAGGTCTTTTGTCCAAATAAGTAGGCTATCTGCTGCATTGGATTGACCGAAGTAAGAATGACCGCCACCTTTGATGACCAGACGAAGATCATGTTTGCGAGCAAAATTGACCAGCTCTGCAACATCGGCCGCATTTTTGGGTATCCCGACCTTTGCGCTTTCGGCAGTCTTCCATCCGTCTATCCACCCGAGTGACTGGGTGGAACCGGAAAAATCCTGTAGATAATACGGATTCACCAGTTTTTGTAAGACTGTCTTTGTGAACTTGCCACCATTTTTTTCCAAGAGATAAGAAGCCGCACTTTCAGAATTTGTAAGTGCGCCGTCTAATTTGGCAGCAAGGTCGTTCCATTGTGTCGCCGTTGGCCAAGCGGCATCCGTCGGGCGCACCCGCCGGTTAGTGGTGGATGCGATGCCCTTGATCGGATTTAGAATGCCTAGTGCAGCTAACAGCTGTAAGAAAGAACGTCTCAACATCGGATTACCCCTTGCACATTTTGGCTAACGATGAACCCAAAGTAAACAAAACGGGTGCGAATTGCAAGATAAGCAATGTTTGGGTGGCCAATGCCCCTGTCTTCTGTGAATGTGGACCGTAAGCCAATGTGAATCACCACAATCAGCTTACACCTTTATAGAAAAATGGCTTTGGCCTGACTGTTGTTTAAACAGCGCAACGCCCATGACTGTGGATACTGCGCGCAATCTCCACATGACTTGGCATCTCAATCATGATCTGGGTGAGTTTCTCCAAGCGCCGCATTGAGCGTCTCGCGCTCATCAAACACAAAGCAGTTACCCTCAAACCCATACCCGTCAGTGTCTTCAAAATACTGCAAAATACCGCCATCAAGCTGATAAATGTTCTTAACACCAATTTCCTGCATGTAAATGGCCGCCTTCTCGCAGCGAATCCCACCTGTGCAAAAGCTCACCACGGTTTTACCTTCGAGCTCATCCATGTGTTCTTGCACAGCCTCAGGAAATTGCGTAAATCGTTCGATATGCCAGTTAATGGCATCTTTGAATGTGCCCGCTTGAACCTCGAAATCATTACGCGTATCGAGCATCACAACAGGCCGGCCGGCGTCATCTTGGCCAGTCTGAAGCCAACGCCGCAAGGTAGCTGGTTCGACTGCCGGCGCGCGGCCTTCGGCCGGATGAATCGCCGGGTGATTCATCCGGATGATTTCATTCTTGATTTTGACTTTCAGGCGCTTAAACGGCACTTCGTCAGACTCGCTGTACTTAACCTTTAAACCCGCAAAAGGCTCGAGCCCGCGCAGCCAGGTCAGAAACGCTTCAACCCCCTCCTTGGATCCCGCCAGAAACAAGTTAATGCCCTCATGCGCAAGAAGCACGGTGCCCTTTAATTCAAGCGCTGTGGTTTGGTTTATCACACGCTCGCGCCAGACAGGCAAGTCCGTTAAGTCAGTGAAGTGATAGGCAGCGATATTGGTCACAGATTGGGTCATAACGTTGGGATGATGGTGAACGACTGTAGTAAATCTTTGCTTTTTGCCTAAGCCTACAGCTTATGCCTTTGCCGCTGCAGCGGGCTCGGCCGCAGCAGGTATGGGCTTGGCAAAAAACAGCTCAGAAATCAGTGAGCTATCGAGCGGTTGGCCTGTCATGGCGCGTGCGAGCAGCTCGGCACCGAGCAATTGCGGCGAGAACACCATGTCGGCGTTGACCCGTCGGATTTTTTCCAGGTTCTGGCTGGCGTTGAC
>Ga0209953_1000337_pt1 | contig 17413 bp, 4 predicted proteins | sample SalPonred_H2O_MG_FD_185713 | JGI IMG/M metagenome (GOLD analysis project Ga0209953, IMG submission 185713) | Salt pond water microbial communities from South San Francisco under conditions of wetland restoration - Salt Pond MetaG... | ecosystem: Environmental > Aquatic > Non-marine Saline and... | reverse complement strand
CCAGCGACTGTCACTATCGCCGAATTGAAACGCTGTCGCTGGCAATGGCCCACTAAGGGCTCCCCCATTGAGCATGCCGCCCGTGAGCGTTATTGCACTGCCATCAAGCGCAGTTAAACCCGTTAGCACTTCACCAACATGATTAGTGGCAAGTGCGCCGTTGGCAAGGTCATCTGCCGCTAAAGAAAAGCCCTCTCGAATACGAACATCTGTTGTCGTGGCATAAATATTGAGAGCGACAGCATCTAAAGGATAGGTTCCCTCCAAGGTTAGGTTCGTATCCCGCCCAGTGAACCCATCATCATCCAGACCGCCCGTGTCATTGCCCGGGGCCAGACCCAAGTTAGTGGGGGCATCGGGACCAACCGTGTCGATAGTCACTTTAATGGAGGGAGATTGCCGACTGGTGTTGCCGGCTGCATCCATGATGCTCGTCTTCAGATAGTGATCGCCCTCGGTAAGCTCACCGCCTTCAGGCAAACGCACATCGACAAAGCCCGCTTCAATAGCGTCAGACTCCGCCAGGAACGAATAAATCTTGGTATTGCCATCAAAAATCTGTACCAGGTCACCCGCCTGTGTCTCGCCCGGCAGGGACACGCGCAGTTCCGGACGCGTTTCTGCCGTGCGCAAGCTACCGCCGCTGATGCCATCCTCAGCATTGAATAGCGTCGTGTCGCTACTGGCCAGCAACGATAGGCTCTCAGGCTCGCTCACGGGTGCGACGCGACAAATCACGGTGAAGGGCTCGGCGGCAACCGGCTCGGCCAAAGCTGAGGATGGGACGGTCACGGCGCGCAAGACATTGGTCCCGGTGCTCAACGTGATGGCAACCGAAAAGGCCCCCGTGGTGGCGTCGCTGGTTGTCGTGCCGACACTTTCCCCGACGGTGTAATGGCCATCACCATCGACGTCGTTGAAAACCATCACGGTCTGGCCGGGCGTGAGTATGCCTTCGACCGTGACACTGCCCTTGTTGGTGATGCCGTCGTTTTGACTCAGGCCCGTATCGTCCCCAGCCTTAAGTTGTAGCTTGCCAAACTGCGGCACCGGGGACTTTTCCGTGGGATCGATGATCAGCTCGAATTGCTCTGCGGGAGCCGTCGGTACGCCTGAGGAGCGGTACGACACCGCCGTAATCCAGTAAACACCGGCCTCAAGTGATGGCCCGTCATAGGTAAATTTCAGGTATCGATTGTCTGGCGGTGCGGCACTGCCTAGAAAAACATCATTGGCATAGAAGTCGACCTTGGTAACACCTGTGCCGACTCTTCCGGTCGTCAGCGTAAAGCCGGTTTGCAGGGCCGTGATATTGTCATCCGAGGCGACACCGGTATCGTCCTCAGCCATGAGCCTCAGCCCCGTGGCGGGACCCGATGGTCCCTCAACATCAATATACGCATAGGGCTCGGCAGCACCTGGGTCCCGAATGCTGGAAGCATTCCCCGCCTGATCCACGATCCGCCCAAAAAACGCGTACTGCCAAGAACCAAATCGAATACTGGTGCCGTCGAAGGTCCGGTTATTGACCATATCTTTTGCTGGCGTAACATCCACGTACCCGCGTTCGATATCGATCTGTCTAAGCAGTGGGTTATCTATCAGCTCACGGGCACGTGGCGCGTCTGAAGACGGATGCCGAAAATACACCTCGAGGCGATCGCCTTCTTCGACTTGCGTTGGCAAGTAGGCACGCAGCGTCGGCCGCAATGTGTTGTACACCCCATCGTCCGGGTAAAGCGCGGAATATTTGTCTGTGGAAGGCGCGATCCGCACCATTTCTAACGGCGCCACTGAAGTGTCGATGGTTAAGGCAATCGAGGCACTCGGCGAACTGTGATTCCCCGCCGTATCCACCTGGATAAAGCGCAGAACATGCCGCCCCTCTGGCAGATCATGCAGGGCCCTCACATTAAATTTGCCGTCGTTATCAACAGTGCCGCTATAAAGCTCGATTTCTTCGGCCGGATCGAGGCGCCCGTCACCGTCACGATCTGCGAACAGAATCAACCGGGCACCAGGCTCACCATAACCTTGGAACCAAGGCTTAGTCACATTGGTTAGACGGTCTCCTGCGATACCACTATCCGAGTCACCGCGCAGGCGCACATCGCTCGGCGCGCTCACCACGGTATCCACCGTCAGACTAAATGCACTCGAGGCATTGCTGCGGTTACCCGCGGTGTCGACTGCCATAACCGTGATGTTGTGGCTACCATCTTCTAACGGCGCCGATGCGCTGGGATAGGTAAACTGCCAACGGCCGCTTGCCGATAACCCGGTTGTGCCAAGCAGTCGACCATCAGCGTAAACCTCTACATTCGCGATGCCCTGGTTGGTGGCCATGGTCCCGTAAACACTGAACCCATTCCCGCGATTGATCGGGCTGTTCTCACCCACCAGCTGCGGGGTGGACGGGTTACCCGGCGCACTGGTGTCGATCACCAACGCCGGCATCTCCCGCACTGGGCCCTCGATTCCATTAGAGACGATCCGCGTCGAAATCCCGCTGGTGCCCACGTAGGTTTGGTTATTGGATAAAGGCTTCCAAGGTGACAGATCGATGTGCCCAGTGCTGATATCGGTGTCTGTTAGCACACGCGAAACAATCAGTGTGCTGCCCTGATGAATCTCAACCGTATCGCCGGCAATTGTTCCGCTGTTGAGCGTGACCCGGAACGTGGGCACCACGCGATTGGTGATCGAATCCGCGCTCGAGACACCATTGTCTGTGTCGGGGGTCAGCGTGATGTCGGTAGGTCTCAGCGCATCCGTGTCCGTCACCGGCTCAGTGACAAATACCTCGTGACGCGAGGTACTGGTGGAGACGTTTCCAGCGAGATCGCTAGACTGAACAATTACCTCGTAAGGCGTATCGGCTGCCGCTAATGTATTAAGCCTCGGAATGGTGAGCTCCCAAGTGCCATTGTTGCTGTTAGGTAACAGCCCGGCCTCGGTGATGTAATTCGTTCCTGCGACTGTGACCTCTACGCCTGGGTCATCGCTGTAGGCGACGCCATCGATCACCACGACCAGGCGATCCGTATCAGCCGCGGCGTAGGTTCCAGTCAGCGTCGGGATACCTGTCTCGTCGACCACGCGATTGACCGTCGGTGCTGGAGGTGCGTTTTGATCGACCGACAACGCCAGCGCATCGCTAGGCAGGCTGGCGTTACCCGCTGTATCGAACTGCACCACCCGTAGCCACTGATCGCCCGAGGCGAGCATGATATTGCTAAAGCTGTAAGCGCCAGTGCTGCTATTCGCCGTGACCGTAGCCACCAGCTGTTCAGACCCGACTCGGCCCGTGTTACGTGAGTCAGCATAGAGCCGAACCTCAGCACCGGGATCAACCACCCCGCTGAAAGCAAGCCCGGTATTGTCTTGGGTGATGTTATCGCTGTCGGATACACCCGTGTCGTCGATCGCGGCTAGGCTCGGTGTCCAAGGCTTGGCCAGCGCATTGCCATCAATGGTGAGCAGGAATGGATCAGAACGGTCACTGACGTTACCGGCCCGATCAATGGAAACCGCCGTCAGAACCCGTGTGGAATCCCCTTCGGGCAAGTTGTCGTATCGGTATACCCACTTGCCATCATCCGTGAAGTCAGCCAGACCCAAGCGGGTCGCGCCGTCGTAAATCTCCACCCGCTGGGTGTGATTTTCCATCGTGCCTTCGATGACAAACGCACGTTGGGACTGCGTAATGCCATCGCTATTTGATGAGCCAGCATCTTGCACCTTGGTAATGCCCGTGACTTTGGCCCACTCCTTACTGGTATCGATGGTAAAGCCGGCCGCGCCGTTACCCACCGATGGCAGGTGACCGACATTACCAGCCACATCCACGACGTAGCCGTGAACGGCATTCGAGCCAACGTAATCACCGTCAGGCATTTCTTGTCTGGCGCGCAGATCGACGTAACCCCGACCACTCGAGACCACATCGGACTCGGTCAGGACGTAGCGCGAGAGAACCGTGTTGTTATCCGCATCAAAAGTGTAGCTGTCACCCCGGATCAACCACAGCGTGTCACCAGCCTTGTGGTTCTCGCCTAAGCGAACCCGGAACTCGGGCCGTGTCTCGGCGGTATATCGGTCATCATTACGAAACCCGGTATCCGAGTTGGTTTTGAGGGTGATCGAAGCCACGGGATCCGGCGCTTGCACGTCCACGAATAACTGTAAAGACGCAGAAGCCAAACTGCGATTGCCATATTCGTCAGAAGCGATCGCTCGCAAGAAATGGGCGCCACTACCCAAAGAAACATTGGCACTGAATGCACCCGTGGTGCTGTTTGCGGTGAGGTCAGCCAGCAGTTCGCCATCATCAATGATGTTGTCGTTATTGCGGTCATCAAAAATCTGCACCAAAGCCCCGGGCCGCGCGACGCCGCTTAATGAAATACCCGTGGTTTTGTTGATGATGCCGTCGCTAGCACTCTCGCCCGTATCATCAGCCGTATCCAGGACCAGTCGACTCGGTGGCGGCAGAGACCCCACAAACTCCACCACCTGCTCGGCGGCCAGCCCTTCGTTGCCTAACAGGTCCACTGCGCGGGCTTCAATGCTGTAGACACCCGAGCGCAAGGGCGCCCCGCTGTAGTAAAAACTGAATTCGGCGCCCGTTTCTGTCAACGTTGGAATCGCTTCGCCGAGCAACTTGCCGTTGGCGTAGAGGTTGACCGAAATCGTCTCGGCACTGACCTCACCCGTCAGCGTAAAACCGGTGGTGCGGTTGGTCAGGTTATCGTCGCTGGCAATTCCCGTGTCGTCACTGGCAATCAGCCCAAATTCTGTTGGCGCTGGCAAACCTTCGGTGTTAATCACAAGCGACTGCAGCGCCAGATCCGGACTGACATTGCCGGCACGATCCACCAGGCGCACTTTGAGGTCGTCGTACACCCCATCAGCCAGTCGTGCTGCCGGTGTCACCTGCAACTCAATGGCCGCGCTCGCCAGATCGCGCAACGTCACGCTCTCACGAATGATGACCTTACTGCCGTTCATCAACAACATTTCATCGCCGACTTGCACGCCTTCAGGCAATTGCAGGGTCAGCTTGGGCTCGGCATCGTTGGTAACCGTGCGACCTTCTGAATCGGTAATTTCCAAGCCACCTTTGGTGATCACTTGGGCATAATTCGGCAGGAAAGGATTGTCTAGGTTAACGGCTATGTCAAGTGCATCAGCAGGATTGCGTGAATCACCGATCAACCGCGAGATCTCGCTGGTTTCGCCTGCGTTGAGCGTTTCCATGGCCCGAATCCGGTACTCACCCACACCCACGACAATGTCAGCGGAAAACAAACCCGTGGTGGCATTGGCCTGCAAGGTGGCAAGCGGGGTGTCCCGATTCGCTTCAAACAGGGTGAGTGCCTCACCGTCGTCTAACACGCCATCGTCATTGCGGTCATCAAATAGTGTAACGGTGGCGCCGGGTGTGGCACGGCCGTGAATAGTGAGCTTGGTCTGATTGGTCAGACCATCCTCAGACACCGGCCCCGCATCATCGGCCTGATCCAGCCAGAGATAATCGCGCTGATACGCTTTGGCATCGACACGCATAAAGATGGGTGCGCTCGCCGCGCCTTCATCACCATTAAAGCCAACCCCACGTGCATAAAGCGTATGCACACCGTCAGCCAAAGGCTGACCCTCGTAGGTGAAAGACCAGCTGCCAGCAATGTCACTGGGCTGGATTTCGCCAAGCAATTGCGTACCCGCGTAAATACGGACCAGCGCCGATGCCGACCCAGCGGAACCAGACAAGCGCCAGCCGGTCGCTTTGTCAGTAACTTTGTCGGTGCTACTAACACCACGATCGTCCGCTGTATCAAGAGAGATCGACGGTGCGCTGGGCACGCGATCCGGATAGGTGTAAAAGGTTTGATCGAGCCGAGCACCCGCCTCCGAATTGCCCACGGCATCGGTCAAGATGGCCCTAACAGCACTCGAGCTTAGTTCAACTAAGTTATTGCCCCGTCCCGATCCCCAAAGCGCCCAATCCGTCACTCGTACGTCAGCATAGCCTTGAGTGATATCGGTGGCAGACACTGTCGCTTTACCCGAATATCGCCAAGTGGTACCCCAATATTGCTGCACTTCGATCCGATCACCAACGCCAACGTTCTCAGACAAAACGGCGCGAAGCACGGGGTAACGAGTCGTGATGATATTGTCATCATCGAGCAACCCGTCGGTGGCCGCATCGGGCACGGGGGTTAAGGTCAGAATTTCACTCGGGGTGCGATCGATCGTGATGGTCAAGGGCCCGCTTGGCGCACTGCGGTTACCCACGGCATCGACGGCAATCACGCGGATCTGGTTGGTGCCTTCAGCCAATTGGAATGGTTCGATGTGAACAGAGAAAGCACCTGTCGTGTGACTGACGGTGTAGTTTTCACGGATGATCAAACGCTCGTTGTCATCCATCGAGCCACTGCCATTGCGGTCGTTGAAGAAAATCAGCTCAGTCGACCGGTTTGCGCCATCAACATAACGAGACAGCTCGGCACGCCCAGTAATCAAGTAGGTGTTATACACGGCCCGGCTGCTGCGGTTATCTCCCGAGATGCCCGTGTCATAGCTCGGGTGCAACCGCAACTCTGAGGGTGGCGCGATAACCGTATCAACGAGGATCTCAAACGAGTTGGAGACCGCCGTGCGGTTTCCCGCCAGATCAATACCGACCGCCGTCACCTCATGAGTGCCGTCGGCAAGTACTGCCTCACTTTCGTTGTAGTCAAAGACCCAGCTGCCGTCCTCGGCAACTGCCGTGGTACCCACCTTCTGTCCATCAATAGAGACATCAACGGCCACTAATTCGCGATTACTACTGGCTGTACCGTGAAGTCGGAAACCGTTACCACGATCGAGCCGACCATCGGATGCCGTCCCTGGGTATTTCAGCGTGCCGGTATCGTCACCTTGCAGGACACCAGTAACAGTCGTGTTGGTGTTACTCGTGCCATCGCTGTCGATGACCACCCGTTGTAGCGTGATCTCGTGACTCGTCTGATAACCATCGGCTTGCAGGCGCAGAATCTGCGCATGGATATCGTCATGTGTCGTTCCATTCCATCCACTGCTTGCCAACAAGGTGTGGGGCTGGAGATCAACGTAGTAGATGCCGTTATTGTTGGCATCGCGATCAACCAAATCACCGGCCCGCAGCGTATAGCGCAAAATATCGGTATTGCCCTCTGCCAGACGGACAACATCACCGACTTGCACACCGTTACTGCCATCAACATTCAAACCAATACGGAAAAATGGCGCGCGCTCTCGAGTGATGCCATCATCGTTATAGAGTCCGGTATCGCTTTGTGGCGCCACGGCGATCGACGTCGGTGCCAATGGGTCTGGTTCGGTCGGTGGCAGGATACGGATTTGCTCCCGCCCTTCACTGAGAATGACATTACCAGCCAAATCGTCGCTACGAACGGTCACTTCATACAGGGTGCCGCCATCGCGCTTGAGTTCATGGGCGTCTGTGATGTCGATCGACCACGTGCCCGCGTTAACGTCAAGTATCAGCCCAGCGACCGTGGTTCGGTCGGTATTATCATCCACACGCACCACTTGACCAGCGGTTTCTCCATAAACCCGATCACCGATACGCACATAAAGCGCGTCGGTGCCGGCTGCATCATAGGTGCCCCGGACTGTCGGTGTGCGGTCCGTGCCGGACAGCAGCGCCACCGTTGGACGAATCGGTGGCTCGACATCCACCTCGACCCGCAGTGAACCACTGAGATCACTTTCATTGCCCGCCAGATCGTCTTGACTGACGCGCAAAAAGTTAACCCCAGGCGCCGGTGCAATGCCCGAGAAGTTATATTGGCCATCACTGCCGGCCGTTTGCTCGGCAATAAGCGTGGCGCGCGCGATGTCAGTGTCTGTGCTTTCATCGCCAAAGTCATACAAACGCACGATGGCGCCGGGATTGGCCTGACCACTGATGGCCAGGTTTTGCTTTAGTTTTGTGACGCCATCGCTGTCCAAAGCGCCCGTGTCACTGCCCGCGCTTAACTGCGGGGCAGCCGGTGCGCTCGGTGCGACGGTATCAACGGTGAAATGTACTGGGGTGCTGTCTGCCGACCAGTTGCCCGCATTGTCCATCGACCGGAAGCGAATGGTGTAATCACCATCGGACAACGGGTCATACCCATCATTGTCATTCGGAATGCCACGCAATACAAAAATCGTGTGCCGATTACCCGGCGTGGTGGGCCTGGCCTCGATCTCCCAACTTTGACCATCGCTGCGCACAAGCGTCGCTTCGGTGCTGACCGCGTCTCCATGCTGCAGGAAATTAAAGCCCAAATCGGTGGTGTGACTCGTTACGCGGTCGCGGTTATTGCGCCCAGACTCACTCGAATCCATTAATGGCGACCGATAGGTCGAGTGGTTCATATCCGGCGCATCAGGCGCCGTCGTATCAGTACGCCATGCCGGCAGGCTCCAGCCCAACTGGCGAGTGCTCTCGTTACCGGCGACGTCAGTCAGCACGCCGCGCAGACGCCAAGAACCTGTCCAGTTGCCGCCGTCCCACATATCTTGGACATACATCGACGGCGTTAGATCAACATAGCCATCGCTGATATTGCTTGCCGTGAGTATGTGGCTTGCAAACACCGTGGTCCGGGCTTCCAATGTCAGACGCATGCCCTCAGTGGCCGCGACCGACCCATGCACATTCGTCGGCAATTCAAAACGGAAACTTGGCCGCTGATTGTTTGTCACAAAATCAATGTCGCTGATACCAGTGTCCGCGCCAGCTAGCGGAATGGGTGCGCTCGGTGCAAACGGTGATTGACGGTCTACGGTGATGACCAGTGACTCGCTCGTGGTGCTGTAATTGCCATCGCCATCAACCATGACGGCACGCACCTGATGCGTACCCGAACCCAGCTCTAACGTGGCCGAGAATAAGCCCGTGGTGCCATGGGCAGTCAACGGCGCCGAGGTCAGCCACTCGCCTTCGTCCACATAGCCGTTATTGTTGCGGTCACTGAACAAAATCACCGTGCTACCAGGCGTCGCGTAGCCAGTGATACGCTGGGTGTCCTTGGATGTGATGTCATCTTGATCACTGAACCCTGTGTCATCGGCCGCGTTCAATTGCAGGTTAAACGGCGCTTGGCCACCGACCAAGCCGATATCTGGCTGCAGACGCAGCTGCAAGGTTTTTTCACTGGTGTTGGTCTCAACATTGGCCAGCGTCATTGAGTGATCAGCTTTAAGACTCGGGTAGTCCGTCGCTGATTCATTGATCGTCAATCCACCACCTGAGGCCGTTCCCGAATACTGCACCAAGCGCCAGCTGCCCCAATCACGCGCTGAGATATCGCCGTCAACGGTGATTTGTAGATCGCCATCCAAAAACAGATCACTGACACCGCTGATGTCAGCATCCAGGCGGCTATTGCCGTTATCTGCCAACGCCATATCAAGCGTGGCGCCAGACGCGACCGTCAGCGCCCCACCGATATCTAACGGACCATCGAGCGCCAAGATGCCACCCGAATTGACAGTCAGCGCACCAGACGTTTTACCGGTACCTGAGAAAGTGCCACCCGTCTGAACGGTTACATCGGTTGAACCCAAACTTCCACTGAGTTTTAGTTCACCGCTTTGAACGGTGGTGGTGCCGCCGTAGGTATTTGCACGGTATTTGCACCAGCGAGCTCAAGTGTGCCAGCGCCGGTTTTGATAAGGCTGCCCGAGGAGTGGATGATCTCACCAGAAAACACCGAATTTTGATCATCTGTACCAACGGTCAAGGTGTACCCGTAAAGGTTAATGACACCCTCGCCTGCAATGGATCCGACCGATTGAGCTGCGGGGGTCACTTCTAGGGTTGCGCCGTCTGCCACATACACCGCCGTTTGATCCGACAATGCGTCCACAATCGTGCCATTGTTATCCGCACCAAACCGCAGATACCCCGCCAACACTTGCGTGGGTCCCGTGTAAGTACTGGCACCCGTGAGTGTCAGCCGCCCAGTCCCATCTTTGGTTAAGCCACCAAGGCCTGAGATCACGCCACTAAAGGTGCCACTGCCAGCGAGCAGTTTGAGTACCCCACCTGCTCCGGTATCGATGTGGCCGCCACCATTGTCAGGTACACCATCACGAAACGAATTGCCACCATTTTCGATCGAGACGGTGGTTTGGTTGAATCCATTAAGATTTAACGTCCCGTTGCCATTGATAATCAGATCGCTTTCCCGTGAAAGCAGATTCTCGCCCATCAGCGTCAGCGTGCCGTCATTGATGTAAGTGTTGCCGAGACTGGACTGCTGTAACGGCTGCTTGAGTTCCAGCTCGCCAGCACCGTTTTTGAGGAAATGCCCCTTACCCTCATAAGCAACAGCCAGCTCGGCCGTGTGACCTGAGGCATGGTCATAGACAAGCGCGCCGTAGCGATCGGCATAAATTCGAGCAGCCAACAAAGAGCCCGTCGTGCCGCCGTTACCAACTTGCAAAGAAGTCTTGAAAGTGCTGTCAGCACGTATGGTGACTTCACCACCGATGTTGACATCACTGGCTAAAATTATCGCTGTGTCAGCGCGTGTGTCGAGGGTCAGATCACCGGCACCCGTGATGCCGCCCGCCAGCGTGATAGTGGAATTCGTGTTTCTCGCCTTCAGATGCAATGTGGCATCAGGTTCAATCACAAAACTGTTCGGCAGCGTTGGCTCAACACCACTGGCAGTCGTGAGCGTTGCCTCTCCCGCTACCTTGATGGTCCCCGTGCCAAGCCCTGTGATATCACTACCGCTCGTATCGTCAAATCCACCCAGCACGATCGTGCCGTCTATCAGGGTCGAGCCGCCCGAGAAGTTGTTGGCGCCGTTAAGGGTCAGCTGACCCGTGCCATCCTTGATGAATGACCCATCACCGGTAATAAAGTCCGTTTTCTCCATGGTGACCGTGCGGCTACTCTCAAACGCCACGGTCGCGCCGGTGTCCACGGTGATGCCACTGGTTGTCGGCAGCAGGCGGCTATTACCGTCACCGAACCGCAGCTCACCGGCGCTAACGGTAGTCGCACCCGTGTAGGTTTGGTTGTTACCAAGGATCAGTTGCCCAGATCCTGTTTTGATCAGGTCACCGGTGCCGCTGATGACACCGCTCAGCTCGTAATCCGAACCACTGCCCACAGTTAAAGTGCCGGCGCCTAGATCAACATTACCGGCGCCCGATAGGCCACCGATCGCCAAATCGTGATCACCGAGGTCCAGTATTTCTCCACTCAAGATCACCACATCAGTGGTTGCAGACAGCGTGTTTGCACCGTTCTGCGTGAGAATGCCGTTATCGATGGTGACTTGATCGATACCGGCATAGGACACGGTTGTGTCCAACGTCAGGGTGCCGGTGCCTGTTTTAATAAGTTCGACGCCATGGCCATTAGAACCAGCCGTAATACTGGTACCCAGCGTAAAACTCGCGCTCGACCGACCAAGTTCTAAAACCGCAGCTTGGGTGCCATTATTGACGATTGCACCCGCACCGATAATTTCATTGACCGTTAGACGCCGACCATTCAGATCTAGAATCCCGCCCGAATCAATTTGAATGTTGCTAGTTAAGTTAATCTGACTGAGCGCATCATTAGCGTCAAGCGAATGACTGCCCCCCAGACTGACCGTGGCGCCGTCTGCAATCGTGAGTGCCGTGACATTGGCACTGGTACCAACAGCTAGACGAGTCGAATCGCCGGAATGCTTGTCTAACAGCAACGTGCCAGCGGCAATTTCCACGATACTGTGCGTATTGTTGGCAGCCGCGCCACCCAACGCGAACGTACCTGTGCCCTCTTTAATGAGCTTGCCGCTTGAACCGGTGTTGAGCACGCCGTTAAAGCGCGTATCGCTGTCGTTGCTGCCCACGGACAGTGTCTTGTTGTTAAGAACCACATCACCCGCACCGGCGAGGCTGCCGATGGTTTGGTTGCCCGCGGTGTATAGATCAAGCTTACCAACGTCGGATATCAGCACGTTGGTACTGGCGCTCAATTGAGCGTTACTGCCCACCATGCGCAACGATCCTTCAGCGATAAACGTCCGCCCGGTGTAGTCGCTCGCCCCGTATAAGTTTAGGATCCCGGTTCCTCGCTTGACCAATTCGCCGTCGCCAGTGAAGCCGCCATAAAAATTTCTGCTGTTATTGCTAGCGCCTAGCGTCAGCTCACCGGTCGCGGCACCTAGGTCGACCGTTGATCCTGTTGCCGCAGAGTTCGTGAGGAAATCATCGACGATTTGCTTGTGACCGTTGATATCAAAGGTCGCGGAGTCGTATAGGTAGACCAGACTGGCGTGATTAAGCGCGTTGTCAATGCCAAGCTGTAAAGAAGCACTCCCTTTTATCTCGGTGTAACCGCTGTATTCGTTTTTGCCAGAAAGTATCTGGGTGCCTGTGCCTTGGACAATGAGCCTGCCCGTGCCTTCAATGACACCGGAGAAATCGGCCGTTCCGGTCGTGTCAATTGTGAGGTATTTTCCTCCCAGATCAACATAGCCTGCGCCACTGAGCTCCCCAATCGTTTGGCTGTTATTTGTTATCCACTGAGCTCCCCAATCGTTTGGCTGTTATTTGTTATATCGAGCACAGCACCTGCACTGACTTCCAAGGTCGCCGTGTTGTCGAGACCACTGCCATGAGTCACCGTCAAACGGCCTTCCTCGACCGTGACACCTTCGCTGAAGTTATCTGGATTAGTCAGTTTCAGCTCACCGCCCCCGGACTTGATCGCCGGGCCACTATCACCGGTAATCTTGCCGTTGTAGGTCACGGTCTTGCCGTCGGCAACGGCGATCGTGGCGCCGGATTCGAGCACGATGCCACGATTCTGGTTGAGCGTGAGGGTTTCCTCAATGAGTAGCGTCGCCCCACTTTTAACAACGACACGATCGGTGCCACTTGTCGTGTCACCGAGTTGATCATCGGCACTAATACGCAGTGTGCCCGCTTCGACAATCGTTTTGCCGGGGTGGCTGTTGGCACCGGTCAAAATCAGTTCGCCTGCACCTGTTTTAACGAAATCATTCGAACCATCGATGCCGTTAAACCCGCCCTCAAGCGATAAGGTTTCACCGGCGTCAACGTGCACGGTATCAACAAAACCGGTCAGGCTGGCGGGCACGAGAGCATTATCTGCCCCGTCAACAATGACACCCGAGGCATCAAACACCACTTGCCCCATACGGAGCCCTTTGGCAAGGTCGACTTGGCTGACGTTATTGAGCTGGTATACCAACCGCGCATTCGCGGGGTCTGATGCCGCTGGGTCGGAGGCGTTCGTTGCATTGACCGGTACAAAGTTAGCAAACTGATCGATACCGGCGATGTTGAGATAGAGCGTTGACGACGTTAGGGCCACGTCCTCATTGATCGGCTCACTCATATTTAACGTCACCAACAGGGTCGTATCAGTAATATTGAGATCGACCGAATCCACATGTGGCGGTGTGTTGTCCAGTATCAGATCGAGCTGATTCAATAGCTCAGAGGTGAGTACGGTGCTCGACGCAATCTCACCAAACTGCACTTCAAGCTGCGCATCACCGCCCAACGACTCAGCACCTGTGCTGTCGTCCGAAGCCGCAATGTCTGCACCTGTCAGGCCGTGCAAGGTTTTGAGAAAAGCCACACCGGATTGCTCTGCCGCCATATCGCAGCCGTACAGCAAAATATCCGCATCGGCCGTCAGTTGCGAACCCCAGCTAGCCACTTGCTCGCTTTGATCATGCAGCGCTTGTTCATCTAGCACCTCGGTGCCGAACACCAGTGCGCCTGGCTCGCCATGACTCACAATATGCAATTCTTGGACGTCTTGATGCTTGGCGAGGATGTCGCTGATCTCTGCAACGATGTTGCCATCAGCCTTCAGAATATGCACAGTGGCCTCAGCGGACAATTCGCGGGCGATCTGGTCCACTTCGGGCAAATAACCACTGATCAAAACAAGCCGACCTTCCTTTCCGGCGCGTTCGATTACCTCTGGCTCCGAATCGCCATCGCTTGAATCAGTCAACGTAGCCGCCGACGTTGCATCAGTCTCTTGCGATTCTGTGTCGTTCTTTGGGGCAGCGTAGGACGCCGTTTCCATCTCAGTCTCATTGACCGTCGATTGCTTGACAGGAGACTCTGGCTCGGTGGGTGTCTGATCAACCGTCACCGCCACGGCACCATCAAACATCAAACGCGCCTCTAACGCCAGAAGCGAGGGCGCTTTTTTATTCAATCGACGCTTCTTAGCGGTTTGCTTCACCTGGGTTTCCTTGGATGCTGTGTCGGTCAATTGATTTGTGTCCGTTGCGCTGGATTGGATATCGCCGTTTTTTTTCTTCATGGCATCTCCAACAAGGCTTGCCCGCTCATCCCGGGTTTGAGTGTTGTCGGTGGTTCGAAAATTTCACCGGTCACCTCGATAGACTGGCTCACCGGGTCAATGCGCGTGCCAACACGGGAAATCACTGCTGTCAACATGGTGTCGAGCTCATCGATCCTGACGTCAAACGTAAGACCTGGCTCTAGCCACGAAACCCACACCGAAGGCGTTAAAAACTCAACCTCGAACAATGAGTCATCAAACACTTCGACGATCGGTTGACCGGTTTGCACGTACTCGTGTGGCTCAAACAGATGCTCACTGAGCACCCCTGAAAACGGCGCTCGGATGTGACATTTATCAATCTGCGCCTCAATCACCGCCAATTCTGCAGACGCCCTATCGCGCTGACTTTTTGCCATCAGGACCTCTAGCTCACCCATTGATTGCAAGGCATACATTTTTTCGTTGGCTTGTAATGTGTGAATCGCGCCATCCAACTCCGCCTGCGCTTTGGCCTTCTGAGCTTGAGGTACCGAGCAATCGAGCTCAATCAAGACATCGCCCTGGTTGAAGCGCTGACCCGTTTCAACCGGCAATTGCTTGATTCGACCGCCCACCTCGGCCGCTAGGGTCGCCTGCTGAATAGATTTCACTTGGGCCCTGATGTTCTGCAGTTCAATACCCGAAGATGGGAGTGCTTGGGCGTTGACCGAAAATCCTAAAAAGAGCCCGATAAAAGCGACAGATGTCTTGAGGGTTTTCCGGGCCGCTACCAAAGGGTATGCTACGTCATCCTTAGCTTGACGTATCGAACGAAAAGGCTTCTCGCAGCCAATTTCGTGACCAGCGTGCCAAGTAATTCGTACAACATCCGACAGCGGTTTGAACATATGGATCTAAGGCATCCTTTCAATAAGATGATCGACAACGTTAATGACGACTTTGATTTCTTTTACGCACCGCAACACGCTCGCATGACGATGCGAACCGCAATGGGCGACGTATGAAAGTGTAATTAATGCCACTGAAAGGGGTAACCGCCCAAAGAATGCTCTTTAAGCATTCTTTGGGCTAGGGTTCGCTAATTAAGCCTTTAGGAGCGACTGTTCCGTCGCATAAAAACCCTGTGGTTTATTCGTGCAATGGTTGCCATCTGTTTTGTTATTGTTTTTTACAGATAATGCAGGCGGCCTAGCTTGCCGCGCTTAACCAGCTACACAAAAACCGAGCAATGGCCCAACATCCTCGAGTTCATCAAACCTTTCAAGCCCGTCGAGCATGGCTTGGGGACAACCCATATCAGTTGCTGAGAGCGACCAACAACGCTTGAATTTTCTGTCGCGAGCCGCTTTGTCTAAGCGACGACTCGGGCTCGCGAGTACCTGCTCGAGGCGCTTGGTCAATGTGGTGCCATCACGCAGCTCCACGGTCACGGTTTGGGGCACAAACGCGTTCGGATCAGGATTGTCATCGGTCACCATCTTCACCTTTTGTGCCAACTCGAACGTTCTCTTGTCATTGAGCGCTTGAACATCGTAGTGCGTGGGATCAATGTCACCGTGCTGCAAAACTTTCGCCAGAACGTAAGGCATACACAGTCGGGCGTAATTGGCACTCGGCTGAGCCAGCGGCGGTCGATTCACCAAGTGGTTGATGAGTAATGGACCCTTAACAGTGACAGCCACCAGGTCTTCAGCGTCAAATCCGTGCTCGGCACGCAACGCCATCAGTCCTTCAACCCCCCCGTGACAGGCGCGCCCGCTCGCAAATGGTTTGTGGCTGAGCTCTTGCACGCGCCAACGCACGCCGAGTTCATCAAGTAGCGCTTCAATCTCAAAATCACCTTCAAAGAGCGGCAAATAACCGAATTTTCCGGTGATGGGTTGCTGCAGGCTGGGAAAGCCGGCCTCGGTCAACGCACATGACAGCCACGCCGCGCGCGCGTTCAGGCCCACTTGCAACGGCAAAATGACGCTGCCTTCAGTATGCCCCTGCATGGTGCCACTGGTCTGGGCCAGTTGGTGGCCCAAGGCCGACAATGTTTGTTCGGGGCTGAATCCGCGCAGGTTTGCCAACGCCGCCACCGCCCCAAAGCCGCCTGAGGTCGCTGGCCTAAAAAACCGCAAGCCTCTATTGGCGGACAGGCCCAGCGTACAGGCCACATCGACCCCAGCGGCGACCGCGGCGATAAAGGCACGACCAGAGGTAGGCATCGACAAAGCGCTAGATACCTGAACCTGAGCGACCAGTACCGGCAATATAGTCGCCATGGCGTGCAGCACCGCCCCTTCATGCAGACAGTCGAACTCCTGACAATGCACCTGATAGGCATTCAATAAGATGGCTTGAGCTGGATCGGCCTGCCGTCCATGTCCCCACAAGCCAACCGGTGGTTGCCCACCGGACTGTCCCCCCGATTGCCCTAAGGCACTCATCAAAGGTTGAACCTCAGGCACGCGACTGCCCGCCACCCCCACTGAGAGGGTGTCGGTAATGAATACCTTCGCACAATTAACAGCGCTTGCAGGCAGGTGCTCAAAGGCCAGCGTGGCGGCGTGCTGGGCTAAGGCCGCGTGCTGGGCCAATCGGGTTTCAGCGTTTTCAGGCATAGCAATAAAGTCCCATCGAATAGGTCATGATCGAATCGAGTGAAATCCAGTAAGTCGCGCAGCCGCGCGCCTTGGCTATCAAGCACCGCACCTCAAGCCTGCCGGTGAGACCATCAAACGTCAAGGCCTTTGCCTCGGGTCCCCAGGCGGTTCTCTGCGTTTCAAGCGCCACAATAGGCTCAACACCATCGTCAGGTTCAGGGCGTTCCAAAACACGCCGTTGATAAAGGTTTATTCGTACAAACCGCTTAAATCAAAAACAAAGCCAGACTGCCACCCGCCGAGGGCCATGCCCAACATCGTCGCCATGATCACCTCGCCGACGCGGCAACCCGTTTCACACGGCGGCAAATGCTTGCGACCAATAATTGCATAAGCCGCCGACTGAGGCGGTCGATTTGGTATGCTAAGCCGCCGTCGCTCCTCTAGCGCTTCGCTTGATCACCGACACCAAACA
>Ga0209953_1000336_pt1 | contig 17450 bp, 23 predicted proteins | sample SalPonred_H2O_MG_FD_185713 | JGI IMG/M metagenome (GOLD analysis project Ga0209953, IMG submission 185713) | Salt pond water microbial communities from South San Francisco under conditions of wetland restoration - Salt Pond MetaG... | ecosystem: Environmental > Aquatic > Non-marine Saline and... | reverse complement strand
AAGATCCTGGAGATTTCCAAGCAGGAACACACGTAGCCAAGCTCACTGACAAACCCATATGGTTGGTAGAAATTGTGATGCCAAAAAATCTCATGAATGACATACGCACAGGCAGTCTAGAACTGGAGGATCAAACCATTGACCTGCAGGATCTTGACGATGCTTATGAACAGGATCTTGATCAAGAACAGTACAAGGACACAGACAGTGAGTAAATTATACGAAGGCTTGGGCTACAAAGATTTGCAGGGCATGATGAAGCCCACTATTCACATTGACGAGTTTTCGAGCAAAATGGGCGACGACGAAGACATTGTAGTTGCCAGTTTTTTTGTACGTGATCAACAGGCTGCCAAAGACCTGGTTAACTGGTTCGAAAAAGGCTATGACTTTGTACTAGATGCAGACATGAGCCCAGGTGAGATTAAGCCCAATAGATTTTTAGTATATGTAGAAATGAAGCGTCGTAGCACCACTGGAGACAGATTGGATGAGATTGTGCAAGACTTTAACACACTCACTGAATACGCCGGCGATCAATGGATAATGCATTATGATGGCAAAAACTACCCGTGGAGTGTGGATGCTTACCGAAAGTTGGTGCCTGATTCACCTGCAGAATACCGTGCCAAAAAAGAAACAGATCTAAATGAGATGCGAATTGCCAGTGGATTGCCCACTGTTGATGTTCACAATCGAACACCAGATATTAAACGTCTACAAAATGCAGCCGGTGTAATCTAACTCTGTAAATATGCACATGATATTAGGTGCATTCGGCGACAGTTTTCTTTTTGGCAGCGATCTTGCTGACTGCAATTTTCCTTATCCGAGCAAATACACTTGGCCTGCCAGAATTGCAACAGATTTGAATTTAGATTACACATGTTATGCTACCCCAGGAGTAGGTAACAGAATTATATTAGATAATTTGTTAAAAGCAGTGGAATCCAATGGTTCTAATATGTTGTACATTATTAATTGGACATATATAGATAGATTCGATTACATAAATGTTCAAACAGAACCAGAGTTGTGGCACACACTACGGCCCGGAGCAGATGATGCGCTAGCAAAAATTTACTATAAATCTTTGCACAGCGAACGCAATGATAAATTAATGAATCTGACAGTTGTGTTTTCGGCAATACAAGTATTAACTTTACAAAAATGTAGTTTTATTATGACATGTATGGATAATTTGCTTTTGGATTCAACATGGCATTGTCCTACTAGTGTTGCAGTTTTACAAAATTATTGCTCACAGTTCTTGAAGACCTTTGATGGCACAAATTTTATTAGCTGGAGTAAAAAACAAAACTTTGCAATCAGTGATAAAATGCATCCATTGGAACAAGCACATCAATCCGCAGCAAACTATTGGTTACCTACAGTGAAACATATACTCAACGGCTCAAAAAGTGATTTAACAATATGAATTTTTCGGAATCTGACATAGAATTACTATTTGAAGGTGTTAATTTTAAATACGAAAAAACAGTTTCATTGTGCCACAAATGTTACAGACATTTACCTGCTTTTAAATATGAAAAAGATAGCAAACTTAGATTAAGAAAATACTGCGCCATCCATGGTAAATTTGACTATGTAATCGAAAATGATTATAAATTTTATAAAAGTTTAACGTGCAGTTACGATTCAATAGACTTTAACAAAGCTGTGTTAATCGAGGCAAGTGACAGATGCAATCTTGACTGCCCTCATTGTTATCACGAGCCGAATAATAAAATAAAAGATCCATCTAAAAACATGTTATTGGATCAAATTGGACATATAGATTTTACTTTTAGTAAAAGTGTAGATCAGAATTGGAGCTTAATACTAGCCGGTGCTGAAGCAACATTACGAAAAGATTTTAGCGATCTTATATCTAGTGCAAAAAGTAAACATAATAACATAAAGAAAATAGGCGTTTTAACCAATGGCATATTGTTCAGTGATAAATCATTTGTAACAGAAGCCGAATTGGGCGGACTTGACATGGCAATGATCGGGCTTAATCACCCCACTTATAATAACAATTCAACAATCCGACGTAAACAGGAAACAGCAATTGACAACTTGTTTGACAGTGGAATAGGTGTACAGTATATAAGCTATACACTAGAAGACTTGGATCATTTAGGCGATGTGTTAAATGAAATATTATCCTATCGTTGGAGCCTGAATGGTGTGCCTGGAGATGGCACAACAGGAAATTTTAGAATAAGGTATGGAAGTGATATAGGACGAAATCCTGGCCAACAAAGAATATTTCTCAGTGATTTATATAAAAAAGTTGTGCAATGGTGCGACAAAAATAATAAAACTATTAGTTGGTGGCCAGATTCTGATAACAATATATATCATATTATGGTCACTATCGAAGGACAAAACATTAGACTTATTCAATGGTGCGACGAATATGACATTGATATGGAAAGTTTGAGGTCAGGTCCGTGGTGCAATTTTGTGCCTGATGGAATAACTAATTTTTTGAATCAAATAATTAGAAGAAATGCATATAAAAACAAAGGCATAGTTTTGCAAGATACTTCTCCTCTGCGATATAGAGTTGAATCATTTCCGGCAAAATCAAAATTAGATTTTTCAAACTTATAAAAATATCTTGAATAAATTACGAGATCAAGACTATACTGGTCTATTAACTGCGTATAAATACTTTGGAAATTAGGAGATTATAATGCGTTTATCAGAAAATTTTACAATGGCCGAGTTTACAAAGAGCCAAACAGCAGAAAGAAAAGGTATTGACAACACACCAGAAGGCGAACATTTCGATGCCGCTGTTGCACTTTTTGAGAATGTTGTGCAAAAGGTTAGAGATCACTTTGGCCCTACTGTTATCAACTCAGGCTATCGTTCACCAGAATTAAATGAGGCAGTCGGCGGCAGTTCACGTTCACAGCACTGCAAAGGCGAAGCGGCTGACATTGAAGTGCCGGGTGTACCAAATGCAGAGCTTGCAGAATGGATCCGTGACAACTTAGAGTTCGACCAACTGATCCTTGAGTTTTATACTCCGGGCATTCCGGATTCCGGTTGGGTACACGTTTCGTATCTTGCAGACGGCGACAATCGCGGAGAGTGCTTGACAGCAACTCGTATTGACGGCAAGACAGAATACTCAGTAGGGATTAATGCATAATGTTTATGACATTAGGATTCATTGTCGGTTTTGCCGCAGGATGGGTTATCCGTTGGAAACTTGACGGCATTATCGACTTTGTAAAAAGGTTTAAAAAGTAATGCTTAAGGTATATGCTATATTAATTATAGTAGGTGTGCTTGGCACCTTTGCATATGGTGCCAAGTACTATTACAATACCACACAAACAACAATCGCAACCTTGCGCGAAAACAATGCCCAACTGGAAGTTGCGGTACAAACAGCACAGGCCAGTGTTGAAAGCCTACAACAAGACATGCAAAAATTTGCAGAACTGAATAATCAATTGCAAGCTGATTTGCAGGCAGCAGAAGCCTACGGTGATGAACTGCAAAGCAAATTAAACAGACTAGATTTAGTCCAAGATGCATTGCGAGATGCAAAAACTTTAGAAGGGAAGATGAATGGCGCTACAGCAAAACTATGGCGCGGCATCATTGAAGATACTGGCGGTGATGCTAACCGCCCTTTACCTAACTGGTTGCAGTCTGATACCCAGCCCGGAGCCGGAGATCAAAGTAGTAACCAAGGTGGAGAAAACACAAGTACCGACAGTGAGCCGACCGAAGCCAGTCCAGCTCAATGATGTAAGAGTTTATGTAGTGACAGAACGGGAACTTAAAGAATTTATCTCCGAATTCAAGCAGCGTCATGGGGAGCTGGCCTTTGTAGCACTAAGTATGAGAGATTACGAAAATCTTGCGCTGAATATCGCAGAGATGCGCCGTTTTCTCAAGCAACAAACAGAAATTATTGTGTACTATGAAGATGCTGTAGACCCTAACGCAAATGACACGACTGTGAGTGAAACAGTTCTTGACACAGAATAGGTTTTCCTGTATTCTAGTACAGTGAAAGATTTTTACAGCATCCTCGGTGTAGACAAGTCGGCTACTAATGAACAAATCAAAAAGGCATATCGCAAACTGGCGATGCGGCATCATCCCGATCGCGGCGGCGACGAAGATTATTTTCAGCAAGTACAAATAGCATATGACACGCTCGGCGACTCACAAAAGCGTGCCGAATATGATTCGCCGCAAGGCTTTTACACCAACAAGCACAATTTTGATGACATACTGGATCAATATTTTACACAATTTGACGTGCGTTCACAGATGCGCAACAGCAGAATTGGTGTGTGGATCACACTCGCAGAAGTAGCAACAGGTGGGCCTAAACTGCTAACCTTAAGCCAAAACAGGCAAACTGTACCTGTACAGATAGATATACCTCAAGGAGTACAAGATGGCGAAGCAGTGCGATATCCACAACTTTTACCAAACAAACAGGATCTTGTGGTTGAGTTTCGGATACAGCCAGACCACGATTGGATTAGGGAAGGACTTGACCTTTGGTGCAACACTACGTTAAACTTTTGGCAACTGATAGTTGGTACTAACATTACCATCAACAGCATCACTGGTACGACTTACAAACTACAAGTACCAGCAGGCACCAAACCCGGCGGTGTACTGCGACTTAAAGGCAAAGGATTGCAAAGACATAGGCATAACGCTGGTGACATTTTTGTTCGAGTGCAAGCTACTATGCCAGAACAAATACCAGATGAAATAGTAGATATTTTACACAAAATAGACATCAATAAATAATCAAAACCCAATAAAGGAAAACCATGCAAACCAATCCTGAAATTGAACAGATTCTCAGTCAAGCACAACGATTGGCTAGAATTAAAAAACACGAGTACGTGACACTGGAGCATCTTATGCTAGCTCTTGTGCGTCATACACCGTTTACTTCTATGCTGGAAACATATGGCGTGAATGTAGATAACCTGGACAGAGATTTAGATGATTATTTGGATAGTCAAGTGCACATGCTCACCGATCATCCAGGAGAACCAAAGAAAACTAATGCACTGGAAAGGGTATTCAACAGAGCACTAACACAGGTATTATTTGCAGGTCGTCGAGACATGCTTACCATTGATGTATGGCTGGCTATTATGGCAGAAAACAAAAGTCATGCCAGCTACTACATGTTAAAATATGGAGTGACTAAAAAAGAGTTTGCAGAATTCTGGGAGCAGAATTACAAAAACACCGACGGGTCTGGCATGAACAATCAGCAGGCAACAGAGATCTTGCAAGAACACTGTATAAGTCTCACCGATCAAGCCAAAAAAGACAAACTTGAGCCATTGATTGGTCGTACTGAAGAATTAGAAGAAATGATCACAGTGTTGGCCAAGAGATTCAAAAGCAATGTGCTTATGGTAGGCGATCCAGGCGTGGGCAAAACTGCTATTGCAGAAGGCTTGGCAATCAAAATTGAAAACAAACAGGTTCCTACATTCTTACAAGATCACGAAGTGTGGAGTTTAGAGATTGGCAGTTTGCTTGCTGGCAGTAAGTATCGAGGCGAGTTTGAGGAAAAGCTCCAGGATGTTGTAAAAGCATTAGAGACCAAAGAAAAAGTTATCCTGTTTATTGACGAAGCGCATACCATGCGCGGCACCGGTGCCAATGGCAACAGCAGTTTGGACTTTGCTAACATGATCAAACCTGCAATCACTAAGGGCGTTTTAAAAGTAGTAGCTAGTACTACTTGGGAAGAATATTATGAGAGTTTTGAAAAAGACCGTGCTCTGATGCGTCGTTTTTATCGTGTAAGCATTGACGAACCAGACGCTGAAACCACAGTGCGTATTCTTAATGGACTGAAGCCTCGGCTGGAAACATTCCACAATGTGAATATTAATAGTGATGCTGTAGAACGTGCAGTTGAACTGGCAAACAGATACATGCATGACAAGAAAAATCCAGATAAAAGTATCGACCTTATTGATGCAGCATGTGCTCGTGAGCGTGTAAAAGACAAAGATAGTGCGACAGTTACAGTTGACATGATCGAAGAACAGGTTAGCCGAGTTGCTAAAATTCCCGAAACAAAAGTGAGCAACAATGTTAACACCAAGATACTGGAATTGGAAAACAACATCAAAGAAAAACTCTACGGCCAAGATCATGTTGTAGATGATGTATTAGAAAGACTGTATGTAAACTATGCAGGCATTGGCGGAGACAGTCGACCCATGGGCTGTTTCTTGTTCTTAGGACCAACTGGCACAGGTAAAACAGAGTTTGCAAAACTGCTAAGCAGTAATCTTGATATGAATTTATTAAGATACGACATGAGTGAGTATCAAGATCGTCACACTATTAGCAGTCTGTTAGGTGCTCCTCCGGGGTATGTAGGGTACGATGACAGCGCATTAGGCGGCGGTAAACTGATTAACGATCTCAGCAAGCATCCATATTCAGTATTGCTATTTGACGAAATTGAAAAAGCTCATCCAGATATTTCAAACATCTTCCTACAGATCATGGATGAGGGCACAGTCACAGGCAGCAACGGCAAGGTTGTGAGTGTGAAAAACTGTGTGGTAATTATGACCAGTAATTTAGGTGCCCGCGACAATGAAAACAATGCTATTGGGTTTGGAAAAAGCTTGGAGCGAACAGGCGAAGAAGATCGTGCTGTAAAAGAATACTTCAAACCAGAATTACGCAACAGATTGGACATGATTTGCAAGTTTAACAAACTGGATATGTTCAGCATAAAGAAAGTGGTTGCTAAATTTGTAGACGAATTGCGAAAAAATCTCACAGATAGACAGATTCGTTTAAGCGTAACAGAAAACCTTGTGGATCATCTGGCAAAAGTAGGCTATGATCCTAAAATGGGTGCACGCCCACTTAGTAGAAAAATCGACGAGCTTATCAAAGTGCCGCTTAGTAAGAAGATCTTATTCGAAGATCTCAAAAACTGTGATCTGCTTGCAGACTATGTGGACGGTTTGGTGGTACTTCGATCTGAATCAGACAGTGCAATTAAGACCACCGGTGATGTTGATAGCAAAGGATATGTGGTACTTGACCAATTCAAACCAAAAAATTAGATCAGAAAGCAGAGATAGACTCTACTATGATCAATATAGCTATTGTTTGCAGATTTTTTTGCAAGATATGGGTGCCTTACGACCACGAACACACCGAGGCATTGAGCAGTTTTGCGATCATGCAACTTGGGCAAGAGACGTAAACTATGGCGGCAGTTGGCGATGGCCCGTGCACAAACTTAGACCGGTCACCGATCAAAGTAGAGAAAACTGTCATCTTGCGCTGGATGCACTGCATGCTGTAAGCATTCCATATAAAATGATTATCAAAGACGATTGGGGCTATATCTACACAAACAATCTTGATCCATTCAGTGAACTAACTGCCAGTTCAGGCGTGTTGGTTGTGGACATTAGATTGGCACGCCTGGATAGGCCTAGGGACACTATGGTAATTAAAAACAGTGTTCACGAACAACGCACATATTTTAGAAATCAAAGTATCACTACAGAACAGAAAAAAGATGCAATCAATTTTTTGTCTAGCAGAAGTGAAATACGCACAAGTCCAAGTATGACAAGTTGGTTGCTTGATTTTCCTGCGCACCGGTATGTGTGCGACAACTACTTTGTTGATCACAACGATGATGGTTTTCTCACCATGTTGCACCTGGTTGTGCCTTTGAAAATTAAGAAAACATATAAACTGCTCAGAGAATAAATACTTGCATGGCAAAGATACAAGAAAAAGTACTAGTGGTAAAACTCAGCAAACTGCTCAAAGACTCTGACACAGAATCACCTATTCTCAATGAAGAAAGTGTTGACCAATTGCAAGCAGTGTTTGAACAACTAGCAGGTGCTGGTGTACTAGTAGAAATTGAAGAAGCATGAAAACCAACAGTTTGGTATTGATTCCACAAACAGAGTACAGCGGTGCTGGTGCGTTATCTGGAGATCGACAGAAGGCCGTTGGATACTACCGACGCAGTGCTAGTATACAGACAGTGCGTTTTCAAACCAATGATTTTGCCGGTACAATTACTATTCAAGCCAGCTTAGACTCAGATCCAAACACTGATTCAGAATGGTTTAATGTGTATGTATTTCCAGGAGACAGCACTCAAGACGGAAGCACTGCTATCACTACCGATTTTAGCACTAGTTTAACAGGAAATTTTGTGTGGTTAAGGGCAGTGGTAGGCAGTTTCACAGGCGGTACTATAGATTCAGTCATATTAATGTACTAAAGTAATTCCAATGGAAACAATAAAATTTTCTTGCACAATAGAAAACAATACAGATTTTGACGATCTAGGTATAGAATTTTGGCTGGATAATACCTGTTTTTTTGACAGCATTATTAAAAAAAAACAAACACTTGTAAATTACGAATTCAATGAAGACGAAGCTGATCACGTTCTAAGAATTATATTTAAAAACAAAACTATAGATCATACCACAGTGGACAACACTGGAAAAATACTCACTGATGCACTAATCACAGTCAAAGATATTGTGTTCGATGATATCAACATCGATCAACTGTTTTTTGAACATGCTGTATACATGCATAATTATAATAGCACTTATTCCACAGTTGTTGATAAATTTTACGGCGATTTAGGATGCAACGGTACAGTTGAATTAAAATTTTCTACGCCGTTTTATATGTGGCTATTAGAACATTTATAGTAGATAAATAACACTATGAAAAAACTTGTAATCATCCCCGGCGGCTTTCACCCATTTCATGCAGGGCACATGGCTTTATATCGCAGTGTGGTTGAAAAATATTCTAATGCTGATGTATTTGTTGCTGCCACTGATGACAAAAGCACTCGCCCATTTCCTTTTGCACTGAAGCAAAAACTGGCAAGCCTTGCTGGTGTTCCAGTGAATAGGTTTATACAAGTTAAATCACCGTTCCAGGCAAAAGAAATTACACAGATGTACGATCCAGATGACACAGTGTTAATGTTTGTACGCAGTGAAAAAGATCTAACTAGTCAGCCTCAACCTGGTCAGATAAAGAAAGACGGCACAGCAGGTTATCTACAGCCGATGAGGTTAAGAGATAGACAACCAATGAGCAAGCATGCTTACATGGACTATATGCCTACTGTACAATTCGGAGGCATGACAAGTGCAACTGAGATTCGCAACAAGTGGCCAGAAATGGAACAGCATGAAAAAGCTAACTTAATCAGTACTTTGTATCCTGCCACAAAAAATAGACAAGGCAGTGCAGATAAAGTAATTGAAATTTTTGATACTGTGCTCGGAACCAGTCAAGTAGATGAGGCACAAATTGTAAGCACCGCCGACGGTATGGATATTATAGTAGACGGCCTGGGCACCTACGATGAAAAGACACTGGTGAGCAGTATAGCAAGAGATCTTTCACAGTTGGCAAAATTACTCAAAAGCGGTGAATACAACTATGTAGAAAAAACCTTGTATGACATGAGCGGTGTCCAGAGCAAGGTAAAAGCTCTGGGGCAGTATGACAGATTTTTACAAAAGCAAGGACAGCGTCCCATTGCAAAAGACCGTGCCATTGACATATCCAACGAAGCTTCTGTTGAAGCGTCTGCTACTCCAGACTACATTGAAGAAAAATGGAGTGACAAATACAAAAAAAGCATCGATTGCTCCAATCCAAAAGGTTTTTCACAAAAAGCGCACTGTGCTGGACGTAAAAAGAAAAAATAACCTTACACATTCAAATCATTAAATACCCATATAACTAGTTCACAAAGAGGACCACATGAGCGATCAGCAAATTCAAGTAAACGTTGACTTCTTGCGTCAACAACGGGTACACATCTGCATGCCCTGTTATGGAGGACAACTCACAGAAAGCACTTTTATGAGTTTTATCAAGTGGAGCAACACTTGTAGACAATTGGGCATTGACTGGACCATTGAAACTATGACAAACGAAAGTTTGATCAGTCGAGCAAGAAACACTCTGGTTGCAAAGTTTCTAAAAAATGAAGACAGCACACACTTGATGTTTGTGGATGCTGACATTGGTTGGGAACCATGGCATCTGTTGGTGTTATTGAATCACGACGTTGATGTTGCATGTGGTCTGTATCCTATGAAAAGCCTGCCGGTACAATGGGTAGTCAACGGCTTTGAAGGTGCAGAACAGCGTGACGATGGCAACCTCTTAGAAGTGAGCAAAGCTGGTACAGGATTTATGTTGGTCAAGCGCCATGTGTTTGAGAAGCTGAACGATCATCCTGCTGTGGTACCATTCAAGAACGACATTGGTCTTGATCCTGCACTGGATCCTCACATGAAAACCTACTATGACACAGATGTAAGGGAAGGCAGATATTATTCAGAAGATTGGACCTTCTGTGAAAACTGGCGTGACATGGGCGGAAAAATTTGGGTAGACAAGAGAGTGTTGCTCAAACACACAGGACACTATGTGTTTGATTACAATACACAGAAGCCTACTTACGAAGCACTTAAAAAGGTTATCGAAGCAGAAGGCACAGTGGAGGGGAAAACACCAGAAATTGTAGATGCCAGCGAAAAACACGATTTAGAAAACCTGCCACCAGAGCGGCAAAGTGCAAAAGTTCTTGCTAAAACCAAAAGCAAGAAGACGAAAGAAGAATAAAACAGGAAGCCCCTAAAATGGGGCTTTGTTTTGATCTCGGTAAATACACTATAAATTTGATATCGAGAACATGAAAGCCAGTTATCTAACCACAGAAAACAAAATTACTGTTTACACCAATCCCGAGTATCGTGGTGCAGACATTCCTGACGAGTATACAAAACGCAGTGCAGACGCAGATATTCCAGTCACTGATCTATACGGCCTAGAACCTGCGGACAAAATGCGTGCCAAAGAGCATGCAGACACACTGCTAGCACTAGCCTTGAAAATGAAGAAAGGCTGGACACCAGATCCAATCATAGTTGTAAAAACAGCCAAGGGTTATATGATACTAGACGGACATCATAGAACAGCGGCTGCACGCAAAGCAGGTGTAGAAACATTGCCAGCAGTTGTGGTAGACAAAGGCGAAATCAAATACACCGATGAAATTTCAAAAGCAAATATTACAAATGAAGCAGGCGGGTACATTCCTGTAAACGACAAGGAAGCCCGAGACCCACGTTTTAAAACTGCAATCACAGTGGACATCAAGCCTGGTGAAGTTCAACGTCAAGCCAAGAAGATGGGCTTTACCACAGATCGTGCCGGTGTTCCTCCACTGCTACACAAAAGTGCCGCAAAGAATACTAGTGCGAATAAGGCATACAATCTTGGCCTAACAGAAAGCCTATGGGCAAAGTATCAAACACTCAATGAAAGTCAACTAGATGAAGAAGAACTAACGGAGATTTCACAAACCCCAGGTGCCATTCGTGATTGGGCAAACAGCGAAGCCGCACAAGGTGTAATAGCAGGTTACGAAGCAGAAGTAATACTACCTGGCATTGGCAGCATGGATGACGATGAAGACGGCGAACCTGACTTCGGTGAAGATCGCAGAGCAAGCAGTATCGAAGATGTGATAGATTTCTTCAGTTTCGACGAGCATGGATTTGGCTTGTACGGCAGAGAAGCAGAAGATACTCAACGCACCCTTGAAGAAGAGTATCGAGAGTGGGTGGATGATCAGATCATGGAGATGTGGGATCTCGACGAGTTTCGCAGAGTGATGGAAGACGAAGGCTGGTGGGAAGATCTAGTACAAGAAGAACTAGACGATCTCGAAGACAATGACGAAATAGACGAAGAAGACAAGCGTGACGAAGCAGAAGAACGTGCTGAAGAAAGATTGGAAAAGATGTGGAGCGGCGACAGTGGGTTTTACCCAGACGCCTTTGATGTGTTCAGACAGGAAAAATATGACAGTTCTGATCTAGACGAAAAAGAGTTTTTCGAAGAAGTTTATCCATTCATGAGTGATATCAGTGACCGATATGCAATCAGCTGGCCATACATTGTAGGCAATGCCGCCGACGCAGATGCGTGGGAAAATCTTGGCGTAGACTTGGAAGACACACTGGGCAAACGGGTGCGTGTGAGCACTGGCTATCACAGCATGGGCAGAGGTGACTACTACATCATGGAACCAGATAGCAGTATTAGCCCAGACAGCAGTGATGATGCTGGTGTGGAGATTGTGAGTCCACCCATGCCGCTAGCTGAAACACAGAGTCAGCTCAGTGAGTTGATCAGCTGGTTGAAAAGCAACAGAGCCTACACCAACGAAAGCACAGGCTTGCACATGGGTGTGAGCTTGCCAGATGCAGACATTGACTATGTGAAGCTGGTGCTGTTCACAGGCGACCGATACATGCTGGAGCAGTTTGAGAGATCATACAACACCTATGCACGGAGTGCACTAGAGAAACTGGAAGACCAAGTTAAGTATAGCCGCGATCCACGTGGAGCATTCTCAAAAATTGACATACCAGAGGCTATGAAGCTGATTCGTAAGGGCTTAGCCACAATGGCCAGTCACTTGGTGCGTGGCAGAGTGGGAAATGAAAAGTACACCAGCATTCACATCAAGAAGGGCTACATCGAGTTTCGTATTGCAGGCGGCGAGTGGCTGGATCGTGCAGAACAAGCCGAACTAGCACTACTAAGATTTGCTCGAGCATACACCATTGCTGCTGACCAAGATGCTGAACGTAAAGAATACCTGCAAAAACTTTACAAGCTAATAGAAACAGACAACAATGCGGAAAACATCTGGGCACAGTTTCAAGCCGGCACTTTAAACAGCGAACAACTCAAAGATGCCTGGGCCAACCGAGTACTTGGTATTGATCCAGAAGCAGGCAAGCAGGATGCATTCGGCGAAAGACAGTATCAAATACGACAAAAAAGCACAGGCAAGATCATCAAAGACATATTTGCAAGAGATAAAGAAGAAGCAGAACAGGTGTTTCAAAATCTCGTGCGTTATTACCGAGAACCAGATCAAGACGATTACGAACTGGTTGATCCAAGTAAACCAACCAAACCCGCACAAGGACGCAAAGGCGAAGTTGCCAAACGCTTGCAACAGAGAACCAGAATCTTCAAGTTTGAGTTGACCAAACCAGACACAGATCAAGTGCGAGCCAGAGGTGCAGCACTGGAAGGTGTGAGACAGGCACTGCGCGAACAGGAAACTGAAACATTTTTGGTTCCGGCACAGGATGAACAGAGTGCAAGACAGAAACTGCCCTATTATGCAGATTGGATCACACCGCGCAGTGCCAGTCGAGCACAGATAGCACAGGTGTTGCCAGCCAAAAATGACAACATGCCTCAAGAGCCTGAATACACCAACAAGGATTTTGCATTCCAGTTCAATCTGCGTGGCGAAACAGGCGCAGGCGCTACACAAACAGTTAAGATCTCTGCGGCCAACCGGTCCAGTGCAATAGAAGAACTGGCAACCAGAGTCAAAGACAAATATGGTGTTATGGCCAGAGTTGAAAACTTAAAACAGGTTGATCCAGCTAGAGTAAAAGACGGCGAGTTGCAAGATCAACCCGAAGAACAAACATTCAAGGTACAGGTAAAAATAGCAGGACAAACAGTGGACGATATTGGTCGTCGACAAGTTGATTACAAGATACTGGATGTAAAAGCACCCAACGAATACGTGGCACTAAGCAAAGCGGAAGAAGCAGTGCGTAAGAACAATCCTCGCAGTGAAGTATCAGCAACCATCGCGGATCAAAGTCAATGAGAGCAAGTGAATTTACATTTGAATCCTTGATACATATAGATCAAGAAAATGCCGGCGGTAGCCTGGAAGGATATGTTGTAAACACTGACCAACCAAATGCACGAAATTATTTACAAAGCCAGGGTGTAGATGCTCAAACCATTGACAATATAATGCAGAAGTTCAACACTGTTGGTGTTATAAAAAATTTATATATAAATGACGACAGTAGAGGCAAAGGATTTGGAAAAGATCTTTTGGATCGAGCAATTGATTCTGCATATGACAACGGAGCTGAAGCAATAATTTTGGTTAGCGACACAAGTGAAAGCAACGAGTTTGATCTAACCCGATGGTATGCTGGGTATGGGTTCGAAGTTATTGGCAATGCAGGAACAGATCCACTGATGTTGCTTAGTGAAGAAGATTCAAATGTCATCGAAAACTTTGCTGATGGTAAAAAGAAAGGCAAAAGTCGCCCTGGGCGGGTTAAAAAGAGTGGTGCCAGTTGTAAAGGCTCGGTCACACATCTACGCAAGATGGCAAAAAAGTATTCAGGTGAACGTGGTAAAATGTACCACTGGTGCGCTAACATGAAAGCAGGGCGTAAAAAGAAAAAATAACAAGGAGTCTACAGTGAATGTCTTCAAACAGCGAGCTAAACAGTATATGGGTGTAAAAGATGAGGATAAACTAAGTAGAACGGACCAAAAGCGATTGAGAGCAAAAGCTCAAAAAATCCGCAACAGTGAAAAGAAGGCAACTCGTAATAAAAAAATATTGCTAAGACTAAGGTGCCGATAATTACTATATAATTTACACAAAAGGTATACTAAAGTGTGCGGCATTTTCTATAGCAATCTAAATATAAGCGATCTTGACAAATTAGACAGTATAAAATATAGAGGTCCTGAAAATTTTACCACGTTTAAATCAGACAATGGGTTTTTTGCACATGCTCTTTTAAGCACAATAGGACCATCCGTTAAACAGCCTGTGCATTCATCGCAGGGTACTTTGATCTACAATGGCTCTACATACAATTATCAAGGTAGTAATTTTTTAAATGATACACAATGGATTGTTGCCAATCTTGATTACAAATTAAACACCACAATTGATTTAATTAAGTCATTACGAGGTGAATATGCACTTTGTTATGTTACAGACAACCATGTTGTTTTTGCTGCGGATCAATGGTTTACAAAAAATTTATGGTATTTTTACAATAAATCTCAAAAAATTATTGCTGTTTGCAGTCACCCTGATGTACTTATAAAGTTGTACGGAGCCGCCTGGCCGTGCGAAGAAAACACAATCTATAGTCTAAATAGAGACACATTTAGTATATCAATAACAACAACCACTGAGTGGAATTTTGATCAAACCATTGGTCACTTAGATTATGTGTTTGAAGAATTTGAAAAAAGTGTTTGTATTAGACACACAAAAACTTCTATTGCTCTTATTAGCAGCGGTGCAGATAGTGGCGCAATCAATTGTTGTTTGGAAAAACACCAAATTCCAACCATTAGGATGTGCAACACTACAGAAGAAGACAACGAAATATTTCAGGAAAGAATCCAAAGACATAATGCTGTAATTGTTAATGACCTTTCATATACAGATGAGGAAGTTGATGCAGTAATGCAAATTAGAGAGCATCCTAACCTTAAATCTACAAATTTAAACAACGCAAAATATAATACTTTTTGTAAAGTTGCAACAGAACTTGGGTGTAAAAGTTTTATTGTAGGCGACGGTGCTGATGAAATTTACGCAGATTATGGCAGAAACGGGCAACGGCTTAGGCCACATAGTAAATATGGCGGAGTTTGGCACGAAAATTTAGAGTTACTTTGGCCGTGGCACAATAGTTACAGCATTCTCTACCATTTAAACAGTAGAATAGATCAAATTTTAGGGTTCAACGGTAAAGAAACAAGAATTCCTTATTTAGATCAAGAACTTGTTCAACAATGGATAAACACCACTGTGAAACTGAAAAATTCAGGATATAAACATTGGATTTACGAATATTTACGCAATGCAGATTATCCACATCATAATGAAAAAATAGGATTTGGAGGGAAAACCGTTGTTAAAAATTTTTGTAAAACTAGGTTTTGACATATTTTGTGACAAAGGCAATAATCCAGACTACAGAATATATGTAAACAACGAACTGTTTACAGAGAGAACTTACAGTTGGAAAGGAACTAAATACATTCGTGAAAATCTACAAATACTTGCTCCACCCGGAGAGTATAAGATACACCTGGAAAAACTGGACAAATGTAAAATGCTTTTGAGAAATATCAGTGCAGATCGAGGCCCGGTGGAGATCTTGGACAGCACAACATTTAGGATAACACACAATGAAAGCTCATGAGTTCGTACAGGAAGACGTGACTGCATCCGGTGATGTAGCACCTGTAAGCATGCCTATGGGCACCATTCAACGAAGAGCACCGTTAGACTCTTTTTCTGCTAAATACACAACTAGAAAGAAAAAGAGAAAACCTAATGCTCGTCGACGATCTTAAAACACTCTTAGCTACACAGTACGCATTTGTAGTTAAGGCACAAAACTTTCACTGGAATGTGGAAGGTCCTGACTTTGGTCAATACCACAAGTTTTTTGGAAAACTCTACGAAGAAGTTTATGAAAACTCCATTGACCAAACCGCAGAATTTGTACGCATCCTGGGCAGTTATACACCAGGCAGTTTCGAACGCTTTTACGAAATGAGTCTAATACAAGGACAAACAAAAATCCCTCGTGCTAGACTGATGATGGAAGAACTGCTGGAAGACAATGACACCATGATTGATTTATTGAATCAAACCTTTGCCAGTGCCGACGAAGAAAATCGTCAAGGCATTGCAGACTTCATTGCTGGTAGAATCGACGCACATGGGAAACACCAATGGATGCTACGCAGTTATCTCAAGGAGGATCGTGCATGAGCAACGCTAACCCCGAAGACATTAACGCATTTGCAGGCATGCTGGGCAAACTGAACAGCATTCAAGAAGGTCGCAAGGTTGTAGACACAGAAGCTGGCAAGGCAGATAGACTTGCTAAAAATGACATGACTGCTATCCTGGGTGCGTTTGCAGAAACCAGCGGCACACAGAGTGCGCTAACTTTAACTCCAGAAACTGTTACCGAAAGTGCTGCTAAGCCAGATCAAGTTGGTGCAGAGTTTGAACCAAAAACTATCTCACCAGTGCTAGGCGAACCAGAAAAAGATCATCCAATGGATGGAATGCTAGTGGGCGAAGACGAAGAAGTTGTAGAAGATCAAGTCGAAGAAACTGTCACTGTGGAAGACAGCCTTAGTGATATCAAAAAGCGTCTAGGCGATTATCTACAAGACATCAAAACAGGTGCTAAAGTAGATGACAAAGAATTAAGCAAGCCAGTCAAAGACAACAAACTAGGGCCGGCTATCAAAACCATAAAGACCGATGACGGCAAAACAATTAAAATTCATGGCAACGAAGACGATGGATTTAGACTGAAAATCAATGAAAAAATGCACAGTGCACAGTTCAAAAGCTTTGACGAAGCACAGATGGCATGCGAAACATATGTTGCAAAACGCAAAGCAGCTATGGAAAACCAAGATTATGTGGAAGAAAAATAATGCACCTATTAGACCTATTTGAATCAACCAACGAA